>Ga0315905_10003962_pt1 | contig 15189 bp, 17 predicted proteins | sample LakEriMetagenome_5_FD_203522 | JGI IMG/M metagenome (GOLD analysis project Ga0315905, IMG submission 203522) | Freshwater fungal communities from buoy surface, Lake Erie, Ohio, United States - Buoy 4 MA121 | ecosystem: Environmental > Aquatic > Freshwater > Lake | place: USA: Lake Erie, Ohio... | reverse complement strand
TACTGCGGCAGGATGATGCCGGAGCCTTCAGGCGCCTGCTGAGCGGCAAGCTGCGCCATGCGCTGCTGGAAAAAGGCCTCCCAGTTGATCTCCGCGAGGTGGACGGGCGGAAAGCTCGAGCGCTGCACCACATCGGCCATGTTGGCCCGCAGGTAGGGGTAGACGATGTTGGGGCAGGAGATGCCTTTGAGCAGCATGCGCTGCTCGTCGGTGACGCCGCGAATCTCGAAGATGCCGGCCTGGGAGGCCTCGATCAGAAAGCCCACCTTGTCCGCAAACCGGCAGGTGACCGTGCAACGAACCACCACCTCCACGAGGTTGTTCCCAATCTCCGTCTCGCCGGTCTCAATCTCGAACTCGAGCTTCGGCTCGTTGGCATCGAGAAAGATTGCCGGCGCGTGGGGCAACTCGAGGGAGCAGTCCTTCAGGTAGACCCGCTGAAGACTGAAAACGGTCTGAGTGGACTCTTGAGGGGCTGGTGCAGCAGTGGCTTCAGTCATGGGGGGCTTTCAGTGAGGGGATTGGGGGGTGGACTGCTCCGCGGCAAGCAGAGTGGCAAGCTGGCCGGCATCGTCCAGCGCATGAAGGTCGTCACAGCCACCGACATGCGTGGTTCCGATGAAGATCTGGGGGACGGTTCTGCGTCCGGTCTCCTCCACCATGGCCTCTCGAAGGGCTGGCTGAAGGTCGACCCGAAGACGAACGATTTCAGTGACGCCTCGGGCCTTCAGGAGCGCCTCGGCGCGAGCGCAGAAAGGGCACAAAGCCGAGGTGTACATGCGAACAGGGCTCATGACTTGGCCTGTGACTTGATGGGGAGCCCTGCCTGACGCCATGCGTCAAAACCACCTTCCAGGTTGTAGACCTCTGCGAGGCCGGCCTTGCGAAGGCTCTTGGCGATACGAGGGCTTCGCAGGCCACTGGCGCACATGACAATGACGGGGCGTGGCTGCTTGCTGGACTGGACCTCTTTGACCAGTGCGTCCTGCTTCTGCGCAAACGAGGACATGGCCAGGTGGCGTGCCTGTGGGACCGATCCACGCGCAAGCTCGGGCGTCTCACGAATGTCGATGAGCAGCGCATTTCGACTGTTCAGCATCTGGGTCGCCGCGAGCGTATTCAGAACCCCGGCTGCCGTGCTCCGGCTGATGATGGGCCAGAGCAGCATGCCTCCGCTCACGAGGGCGGCCATGACCAACACAATGTTCTCGATCAAAAAGTCCACAGCAGTCCTTTTCTCAGCCGGCAGGCAGACAACACCGGATTATAGAATGCACAGACCAAACTCCTTTTGAAGAGCCCCTATGCCAAACCCAGCACCCCTGGTCATCCTGCGTCATGGACAGAGCCAATGGAACCTTGAGAATCGATTCACCGGCTGGATCGACGTCGACCTCTCGAGCGCTGGCGTTGAGGAGGCCCGCAGGGCGGGGCTGCTGCTGAGAGACCGCGGCTACTCCTTTGACCTTGCCTTCACCAGCGTTCTCAAGCGTGCCATACGAACCTGCTGGATCACCCTGGACGCGCTTGACGAGATGTGGGTTCCGGTCCAGCACGACTGGCGCCTGAACGAGCGCCACTACGGCGCGCTGGCGGGACTCAATAAGTCGGAGACGGCACATAAGTATGGGGAGGAGCAGGTGCTGCTGTGGCGTCGCGCCTACGATGTCCGCCCGAATGCGATCAGCCGGGACGACCCAAATTGGGCGGGGCACGACCGCCGCTACAGCCAGATTCCCCCCGATCAACTGCCCCTGACCGAGTGCCTTGCCGACACCGTGATTCGAGTTGAATCGGTCTGGCGAGAGCGGGTGCTGCCCGAAGTCAAGGCCGGAAGGCGTATCCTCATCTCTGCCCATGGGAATTCACTCCGAGCCCTGCTCAAGATCCTCGAGGGCCTCTCGGAAGAGGCCGTGTTGGCCTTGAATATCCCCACAGCTCAGCCGTTGGTGCTTGAGTTCGATGAGCGCATGAACCTTCGGGAACGTCACTACCTGGCTGACCCGAGCGAGATTGAGGCCGCCATGGCCGCAGTCGCAAACCAAGGAAAGGCAAAGGCCGCATGAAAAACGCTAGGCTCAGAGTGGTGGGATGGGTCACAACAGGGATCATCACTGGCATTGCACTGAGCACGGGGCTGAGCGCCCTTGCGCAGCGTGACAGCAGGAACGCGCTGCCGCTGGATGAGCTTCGCCAGTTCGCAGAGGTCTACGGGGCCGTCAAGGCCCACTATGTAGAGCCCGTGGAGGACAAGAAGCTCATTCATGAGGCCATCAGTGGCATGCTCAGCGGGCTCGACCCGCACTCCGCCTTTCTGGACGCCGAGGCCTTTAAGGAGCTGCAGGTGGGAACCCAGGGTGAGTTTGGGGGTCTGGGCATCGAGGTGGGCACAGAAGACGGGTTCATTCGAGTGGTCGCGCCCATTGAGGACACGCCCGCCGCGCGCGCAGGCATTCTGGCCGGGGACCTCATCATCAAGATCGATGACAAGGCGGCCAAGGGCCTCACCCTGAACGAGGCCGTCAAGCTCATGCGCGGTGCGCCCAAGACCAGCATCACCCTTACGCTGTCTCGCAAGGGCGCCAGTCAGCCCATTGTGGTGACGCTGCAGCGCGATGTCATCCGAGTCCAGAGCGTTCGCACGCAATGGGTCGCGCCCGGCTATGGCTTTGTTCGCATCACGCAGTTCCAGGAGCACACCCTTGAGTCTCTGGTCGACAAGGTCAATGCACTCTTTGCGGCCGCAAAGGCCGATCCGGCCAAGCCCATCAAAGGCCTGGTCTTGGACCTGAGGAATGATCCCGGCGGACTGCTGCACGCAGCCATCGGGGTCTCGGCCGCCTTTTTGCCCGAGCAGGTCGTCGTGGTCAAGACCGATGGCCGCCAGGAGGACGCCAAGCGGGCCTATTTGGCTGTCGCAGACGACTACCGCAGGACGCCCTCCGAGGACCCACTACCCAGGCTGAACCCCCTCGCAAAGACGATTCCCATGGTCGTCCTGGTCAATGGCGGCTCGGCCTCGGCCTCTGAGATCGTGGCCGGGGCACTGCAGGACCACGGACGTGCGAAGGTGCTCGGGACCCAGTCCTTCGGCAAGGGATCGGTGCAGACCATCCTTCCGCTCACCCGCAGCACGGCCATAAAGCTCACGACCGCGCTCTACTACACCCCCAAGGGCCGCGCAATACAGGCTAAGGGCATCGAGCCAGACCTCTGGGTTGAGGAGACAGCCGAGGGCGATGTGGTGGATCGGTTCCGGCTCCGGGAGGCCGACCTCAATGGCCACCTGGGCGACCAGAAGTCCGCGGCCAAGCCCCCCATCGAGCGCGAGAGCCGTCCGGCCCCACCTGCAAAGCCAATCGCCTTTGGCTCGGCCGAGGACTACCAGCTCCAGCAGGCCCTACTCCACCTTCAGGGCCAGCCGGTGGCGGCCCGCGCGCCCCGACAATAGCCCGCTCGCGGTGCAATGAGCGCGGACTTCGAGCAGCAGCACAGCCGAACCCTGCTGCTGCCCGAGCTTGAGCTCAGCCATCTCGAGGCACTCGCACAGGCCGAGGCCTGGGTCATTGGGCTCGGCGGTCTTGGTGCTGCCGTTAGCCTCTATCTGGCCAGCGCCGGTGTCGGGCGGCTACACCTGGTCGATGGCGACCGGGTCGAGCTCAGCAACCTTCCTCGGCAGACGCTCTACGGCGCAGCGGACGTTGGACGCCCGAAGGCCGCGGTGGCAGCAGAGCGGCTGCTGGCGCTAAACCCTGGCCTGCAGGTCAGCCCTCACTGCGTTTGCGCGACAGAAACCTGGCTCGAATCGAGGCTGCCCGGTGCATCGCTCGTCATCGACTGCACCGATCGGTTCACCACCAGGCATGCCATCAACCGAATCTGCTGGGCCCTTGGCAGGCCGCTGGTCACCGCCTCGGTGGTCCGCTGGGAGGGCCAGCTGCTCGTCTGTGACCCATCCCTCGCCCAGCTGGGCTGTTATGCCTGCAGCTTTCCCGCGGGAGCGGCATCGGAGGCGGCCGGGGTGGACGCCGCCTGCGGGGCCTTCGGGGTCTTTCCAACCATGGCCGGGCTCATGGCCATGCTCCAGGCCCAGGAGGGCCTCAAACTCTTGCTGGGTCTCTCGCCTGAGCGAGACCTGTTGCTGCTGCAAGGCCCCCGGCTTTCGCTCATGCGGATCGGGCGAGTCCGTCAGCCGGCCTGCCCGGCCTGCGGCGGCTCCGGCCACAAGTAGCCCACCGCCTCAGGCAGGCAGGAGGTGCGCCAGGGCAAGCTCCAGATCGGCTGTGGGGTGCTCCTTGAATCCCGATTTGGCATACCGAAGCCAGCGGCCCTGAACGAAGGCCATGCAGACACTGGCAAGGGTCGCAGGCCCCGCCTCGGGAGGCTGGCCCTGACTGGACTCGAGCGCCGAGAGCTTGAGGCACTGGCGCAGAGAGGCCTCCACTCGGCCCAGCAACTGGTTGACCCTTGCCTGCAGCCGGGTGTTCTCAAAGGTAATGGCCTCGCCGATGAGCACCCGCGTCATGCCGGGGTTCTTGTCAGAGAAGCCGAGCAGCACCCGAAGAATGGAACGTGCCTTTTCATTGGGCGTGTCCGGGCCCGCCTCAATTCGATTGATCAGACCAAACAAGGACTCTTCAATGAACTCTAGGAGTCCCTCATACATCTGGGCCTTGCTGGCAAAGTGGCGATAGAGCGCCGCTTCCGAGACACCGATGCGCTCGGCCAGTGCAGCGGTGGTCACGCGTTCCGGCTGGCCTTCCTCCAGCATGGCGGCAATCGCCTGCAGGATCTGTATGCGGCGCTCCCCAGGACGGGGGCGTTTACGCGCTGGCGCTTCAACCACATCGGACATACGACCTCCGGCTAGGACTGGCCACGCATGGCCAACTCAGTCAACGAGTTTACTTGAAGGTGCACGAAACTGGGGCGACGGCCACTCGGGGGCCGGCCCTGCTGCCAGCCCAGCCGGCGCTGGCTCGGGGAGCACCAGACCCGGGCCGTTCTCAGCCCTGCTCGATGGGCCCCACGCAGATTCTCGGCGCTGTCATCGACCATGCAGACCTGGCCGCGGGGCCGCCGCGCCTGGCGCGCTAGATGTCGCCAGAGCCAGTGTGACGGCTTGGGCCGCAGCCGGCCCATGGCCTGCATATCTTCAATGGCCACCACGCGATCAAAGCATCCTTTGAGCCGGAGAATCCCGATCAGCCGGTGCGCATAAGTTCGCGGCGCGTTGGTCACAAGCCAGCGCTGTCCGCGGAGCATCCGCACGCGCCGCGCCAGGCCGGGCGTCCGCCGGACATGGTGTTCGAGGGAGTCCATGGGGTGCGTCTGGTGCAGAAAGGCCTCAGGGTCGACCGCATGGTGCCTCACCAGGCCGAGGAGCGTCGCCCCGTAGCGGTGCCAGTAGGCCTGCCGCAGCTGGGTCGCCTCCGCGTCGGTCAGGCCCAGCCGCCTGGACATCCATTGGGTCATCAGCCGGTTGACCTCAGGCATCATCGACCAGCTCGCGTCGTGCAGCGTGTTGTCCAGGTCCAGCAGCCAGAGCCTGCTCCCGGCGGTCTGCACGGGTCGTCAGTGAGAGCGAATCATCGTGCCCACCCCCTGGCTCGTGAGAATCTCGAGCAGGAGGCTGTTGGGCACGCGACCATCGATGATGTGGACCGACTGGACACCGCTTCGGGCCGCATCAAGCGCTGAGCTGATCTTCGGGAGCATGCCGCCTGAGAGCGTGCCATCGGCAAAGAGGGCGTCAATCTCACGGGCAGAAAGGCCCGTGATGAGCTGGCCGGACTTGTCCAGCACGCCAGGCGTGTTGGTCATGAGCACGAGTTTCTCGGCGTGGAGAATCTCTGCCATCTTGCCGGCCACCAGGTCGGCATTGATGTTGTAGGTCTCTCCGTCCCGGCCTGAGCCAATGGGCGCGACCACGGGAATGAAGCCGCTGCGTAGCAGCGACTGAATGATCTCGGGGTCGACAGACTCGATCTCGCCCACCTGGCCAATATCGAGCGCCTGGTCGGGCTGATCCTTCGACGGAATCATGAGCTTGCGCGCGCGAATGAGCCCGCCATCCTGCCCGGTCAGGCCCACCGCTTTGCCACCGGCGTGGTTGATGAGTTCCACAATTTCTTTGTTGACCTTGCCCGCCAGGACCATCTCCACAATGTCCATGGTCTCGGCGTCGGTCACCCGCATCCCCTGGACAAACTCACCCTTCTTGCCGACCCGACCCAGCAGCTCCTCGATCTGGGGGCCTCCACCATGCACCACTACCAGGTTGATGCCAACGAGCTTGAGCAGGACCACGTCGTGGGCAAAGCCGCGCTTGAGCGCTTCATCGGTCATTGCATTGCCACCGTACTTAACCACCACGGTCTTGCCATGGAACCGGCGAATGTAGGGCAGCGCCTCTGCAAGGATGGCCGCCTTCTGGCGGGCCGCGTCGAGATCGGTCATCGCGCTCGGTCCGGGGCTAGTCGCCAAACTGCCGCTGCCGCAGTTCGCGACGCTGCTGAGCCTCGACCGACAGGGTGGCCGTGGGGCGCGCCAGGAGCCGCTGAAGGCCAATCGGCTCGCCCGTTTCCTCGCAGTAGCCATAGTCGCCCGACTCGATGCGGGCCAGTGACTGCTGCACCTTTTTGATGAGCTTTCGCTCTCGATCTCGCGTGCGCAGCTCGAGCGCATGCTCTTCTTCAATGGTGGCCCGATCGGCTGGGTCGGGCACCAGTGAGGTCTCGCGCAGGTGCTCGGTGGTCTCACCTGCGTTGGCGCGAAGCTCCTGCTCGAGTTCGAGAAGACGGCGCTTGAAGAACCCAAGCTGCGCCGGGCTCATGTACTCCTCCTCTGGCTGCGCCAAGAGCTCTGCCTCGCTGTCAATCACATTTTTCAATTCGGTTCCCATCTCACTGCGTTTGAGCTAGACCAGACACTGTGCCAGGCCCTTCAAGATTGTATCCTTCGGCAGCCCCTTCCCAATGAAGACGATGCGTGTCTCTCTTGCCTCCCCAGCCTTCCACGGCCGGCCTTTATCACCGCCCATCAGCATGTGAACGCCCTGAAAGATCATCTGGTGTTCGCTGCCCTTGAGCCAGAGCACGCCCTTGTATCGATAGAGCTGTGGCCCGTAGGCCTGAGAGACCGCGGACATGAACCCTTCGAAACGGTCGGAGTCCATCGGCCTCGACGCCTTAAAAAGGAATGAGCTGACATCCTCGGCATGATGATGATGGTGGTCCGTGTCCAGAAAGCTTGGGTCAATCTCCAGGGCTGCATTCAGATGAAACCCTTGGATATCGAGGACCTCCCTCAGGTCTGTCTCCCCAAAGTGCACCGGGACGATCTTAGCCCTCGGGTTCATTCGCACCAGCCTGCGCTTGAGCGCAGTCAGCGCCTCCTCGTCCACGAGGTCTGACTTCGAGAGGAGGATGCGGTCGGCAAAGCCGACCTGTGCCTGGGCCTCGGTGTGCTCGTCGAGCTGCGCCTGGCCGTGCCGCGCATCGACCACGGTGATGATCGCGTCGAGCGCGTAGCGTTCCGCCACTGCATCATCGACAAAGAAGGTCTGGGCGACCGGGCCTGGCTCTGCGAGTCCGGTCGTCTCAATGATGACTCGGTCGAATTCAAGGCTGCCCGAGTCTCGCCTCGCGCTAAGCCGGTTCAGCATGTCCACCAGGTCTCCCCGCACTGTGCAGCAGAGACAGCCATTGTTCATTTCGACAATGCGCTCCTGTTGGTCCTCGAACAAGAGTTCGTTGTCGATGCTCTCCTCTCCGAACTCGTTCTCGATGACTGCGATTCGGTGGCCGTGTGGCTCGTGGAGGATGCGCTTCAGGAGGGTGGTCTTGCCCGCCCCCAGAAAGCCGGTGAGGATGGTGACTGGAATCATCGATCTATTCTGCCTGAGTCGTCGGAAGCTTCGCCCGGGGGTGGGCTGAGTCGAGCACCTTTGCCAGGTGTTGGTGGTCAAGGTGGGTGTAGACCTGCGTGGTCGCGATCTGGGCGTGCCCAAGGAGCTCCTGAACTGCGCGGAGGTCCCCACTGCTCTGCAGCAGGTGGGAGGCAAACGAGTGCCGCAGCATGTGTGGGTTCACCTGGTGGCCCAGGCCCGCCACCAGGGCGCGTCGCTCAAAGCGCCTCTGTATGCTCCGGCCAGAGATTCGGGCGAGTCGGGCGCCCAGAAACAGGGCGGGCGAGTCGGGATGAAGGCCTGGCCTCACCGTGAGCCACGCCCGGACTGCAGCGGAGGCTTGGCCGCCCAACGGCACCACTCGGCGCTTTCTGCCCTTGCCAAGGACATGTACCTCGGACTGCGACAGGTCGACCCAGCCACCGTCCTGGCGCAGATCCGGACCGAGGTCGAGGCCCACGATCTCCGAGAGCCTTAGGCCACAGCCGTAGGCAAGCTCGAAGATGGCGTGGTCCTGAATTGACTGCCAGGCCATCGGCCCGCCCTCTGCCGCCGGGGGGGCCTGCACGAACGCACAGGCGGAGTCCACCGAGAGCGCCTTGGGCAGCCGTCTGGCCATGCGCGGCAGCCGCAGCCCGCGGGCGGGGTTGGCCTGAGGCGAGCGGGCCTGCTCTGAGTCGCCCGGGTCCTGAAACACCAGCCAGTCATAGAAGCTGCGCCAGGCCGAGAGCCTGCGCCGAATACTGCGCGCGGAGCAGCCCTCTCGGGTGAGCTGCCCAACCAATGGCTGTAGGTCGACAGGACGGCAGCAGTGAAGGGGGCTTGTGACGCGCCGAGCAAGGTCCGTCAGGTCCTGCCGGTAGGCCCGGATGGTGAGGGGTGACAGCTGACGCAGCACCAGACTCTGAAGGAAGTGCTCGATCCGCTGCAGGTCGGACGGGTCAGCCGTCGCGCGCATGGAGTGCCGCACTCGCGATCTCTGCGATGCGCTCAAGGAAGACGATGCCCTGCCCTGGCTCAAAACGAGCGGGGTCGCCTGCGCCCAGCACGAGTGCCCGTGCGGGCCTGCCCTCGGGCGGGGGCTGAAGGGGCAGAAAGGCAAGACTGCCAACGGCTTCACTGGGGGCCTGGAGGTGCCGCAGCACCGCGGCACCTTGGTCGGAGGCGGCCGACCAGCAGCTCGGGCGCTGGGCGTCCCAGAGCGTCTGTAGCGAGCTGGATTGAGCCTGCGAGGCCTCGACCACGATGATCTCCACGACCGGAAGCGAGAAGTGCTGCCCGAGCAGGTCCGTGAGCAGGTCCGCGCGCGCGCCAGCATCACGGGAGATGAGCAGGGCCCTCACGAGCTGGGTGAGCTTGCGCTGAATGGCCTCGTTCTCTTGCGCGTGCCGAAGCATGAGGGCCTGGCGCTGCTCAAGAAGCTTGACCTTTTCCCGCAGCGTGAGGACCTGACGCTCAAGCAGCGAGCTCACGGTTGCGCCTGCACCGAGGCTCAGGACGATCTGTGAGAGCACGTCCGGGTGCTCCTCCAGGAAGTGCGGATGGGCCCTCAGGTAGGCTGCAACCTGGGGTGCCGTTAGCTCAGACGCCGACTCAATGCTCATAGAAGTACACCCCCTCGAATGTGGTTTCTGCAGGCCCAGTGAGAAACACGGAATCACTCGTCTGGCCGGACCACTCAATCGACAAGCGGCCCCCGCGTGTGAGCACACCGACTGGCCCACTGGCACTCAAGACGCCCTGCTGAATCCCACAGACGACCGCTGCGCAGGCGCCGGTTCCGCAAGCAAGGGTCTCACCGGCGCCGCGCTCCCAGACCCGAAGGCCGATCTCGACGGGGCTTCGGAACTGGGCGAATCCAATGTTTGCTCCTTGTGGACAGCGCTCGTGCCGACCGAGCCAGGCCCCGAGGCCCGCGACATCGGCGCGCTCCAGGTCGCCCACCCACTGCACGAGGTGGGGATTGCCCATGGAGGCAGGGGCCAGCCAGACCTCCGATCCAGCCGGCGTGCGCATGGCATAGAGCAGTTGCTCGCCGCAGCGCATCGTGCGAAGGCCGCTGACCTCAAAGGGCAGGGCCTCTGGCGCAAGCCTCGGTGGCCCCATGTCGACGGTCACACTGCCGTCCTCCCGCAGGAGCGGGGAGATGATGCCGGCCCGGGTGCGAACTCGAAAACGCGGTGTGGAGACAAGGCCTTTGTTGTGCACATAGCGGGCAAAGCAGCGCGCCCCATTGCCGCACTGCTCGACCTCCTCCCCGTCCGCATTGAAGATTCGATACACGAAATCCGCCTGCTCGAGTGCGTCCGCCTCGACCAAGAGAATCTGGTCTGCCCCGACGCCGAGTCGCCGGTCCGAGAGCCGACGAAGGTGTTCGGGCTCCAGAAAGCCAGCGGGCAGCGGCGCTCGGGCATCGATCACGACAAAGTCGTTACCGGCGCCATGCATCTTGGTAAACGGAATCTCCATAGAGCCATTATCGACGATCGTAGACGGGCGCGAAGCCCTCGGGCCTCGTCTTAAACCGCCGATGCGTCCAGAGGTACTGGGCTGGGGACTCCAGGACACGCGCCTCAATGAACTGGTTCATCCGGGCAACGCCATGGGCAATGGGCTCAGTCGGCTCGTGGCTCCAGGGCGGGTAGAAGCGCGCCTCATAGCCAGTGGGCGTGAGCCGGGTCACCATCGGGAGAATGCTCGCACCGGTCATCTGGGCCAGACGAACCAGGCTGGTGACCGTGGCGGCGGGCTGCCCAAAGAAGGATGCGAACACCGCGTCACGCTCGCCAAAGTCCATGTCGGGCAGGAAGTAGGCGGTCTGCCCCTTCTTCACGAGACGGGCGAGCCGTCCAATGCCCTCGCGTCGGGAGATGAGGGTCGGGGCGTTAAAACGTGCGCGACCCCGCAGGATCCAGTCATTGAGCCGGGGGCTTGACTGGTCAGAGTAGAGCGAGACGATCTGGCGCTCGATCTGAATGCGGACACCTCCCGCATCAAGCCCGAGAAAGTGCGGTGCAAGGATGATGATGCGGCCCGTGCCAAGGGCGTCGAGGTGTTCTCGGCCCTCGAGGACCACGCGGGCGGTCAGGAGGTGCTCCCCGCAGGTAAAGACCTCAAATCGGTCAAGAAAGGCGCAGGCATAAGCGCGAAAGTGCGCTCGGCTCACCTGACGAATGGCTGCCTCGGTCCAGTCTGGGAAGCAGAGCCGGAGGTTTGACTCTGCGACGCGCCGCCTGGGTGCGGCCAGGGCATAGAGGACTGTGCCCAGGACCGCGCCAAGGCCACGGCGCAGTCGAAAGGGCAGGCGCCCCAGCAGTGAGGCCAGAGAAAGCCCAAGCCCGACGAGCACCTCCCTCACGAGGCCGGCTCCAGCGCACTCCGGTGCCCAGACTGGCCCCGATGTACCGGCTGCTTGTGACGGTCATAGGCCCAGAGGTACTGGGCGGGCGCCAGGAGGATCTGGCGCTCACAGGCACGATTCATCTCTCCCACGCGCTCCTCCAGCGAGACCCCCTGTGGCTGCCAGGGCTCCAGCCGCATCTCCCAGCCGCCGCGGACCCGCAGCACCACCACCCAGAAGAGTGCCGCGCCGGTTGCCTCTGAGAGCCGAAGCGGCAGCGTCATGGTGTAGGCCGGTCGCCCCCAGGCCGCGGACCAGACGCCGTCCCCGGCCGTCGGGACCTGGTCCGGGAGCATGCCCACGGCCTCTCCCGAGCGCAGGGCCCGGATCATCTGTCGCACGCCGGCCGCATTCGCCGGCACCGCTGTGACGCCCGGAGCGGGCCTGAGTGCCCTGAGCAGGCGCTCCATCGAGGACTTACGAGCAGGGCGGTAGAGCACAGTCATGGGGGCCACCTGACGCGCAAGCAGCCGCGGGGCCAGTTCGAACGCGCCGAGATGCGGCGTCAGAAAAACAATGCCGTGGCCCCGGTGGGCGGCCGACTGCGCCTGAGCAAGGCCCACGACCGTCAGCCGGCCGAGGCTGCGTTCATCACACCAGATCTTGGGAAGCTCCGAGACGAGACGCCCGGCCTCCAGAATCGCCCTGGGCCTGAGCCCTCGAAGCCTTGCAGGCCCGAGGCCAGCCGACTGCGCAGCCGCCGAGCTCAGCGCGTCCGAGAGGCTCTGTCTGAGCTGTCGTCGATACCGCGCGGAGGCCATCCAGACGAGCCCTCCCAGGAGCGACCCAAGTCCTCGCAGGCTCCAGAGCGGCCAATGGGATAGGAATTTGAAAAGCGTCTGCATAGGGTCTATATTCATTCGATCGCCGATTTAATCGACAACTTGCGGGGCGATTGTCTTTCAAATACCGCTAAAGCGTATGCATCTCGCAGTCAGAGGCGTCCCGCTCAAGCCGTGTTCCGCAGTTGTCTTCACTGGAGACCAGCATGAGCCAAGACTATCTGTTTACCTCTGAATCTGTTTCGGAGGGCCACCCCGACAAAGTATCCGACCAGATCTCGGATGCCATCCTAGACGCCCTTCTCGCCCAGGACCCGACCTCCCGCGTGGCTGCAGAGACGCTCTGCAACACCGGCCTGGTGGTGCTCGCTGGCGAGATCACCTCCCGCGCAAATGTGGACTACATCCAGGTCGCGCGCGAGACAATCAAAGGCATTGGCTACGACAACACCGAGTACGGGATCGACTACAAAGGCTGTGCGGTGCTGGTGGCCTATGACAAGCAGAGCCCTGACATCGCCCAGGGGGTGAACCGGGCGCATGACGATGGGCTTGACCAGGGCGCGGGTGACCAGGGGCTCATGTTTGGCTATGCCTGCGACGAGACCCCCGTTCTCATGCCCACCGCCATCCATCTCTCACACCGTCTGGTCGAGCGACAGTCGCTGGTCCGCCGGGACGGCCGGCTCTCCTGGCTTCGCCCCGACGCAAAGTCACAAGTCACCCTGGAGTATCGTGACGGCAAGCCCCATCGCATTGACACGGTCGTGCTCTCTACCCAGCACGCGCCCGACATCAGCCTTGAGCAGCTCCGTGAGGCGGTCATCGAAGAGATCATCAAGCCAGTGCTGCCCGCAGAGCTCGTCAAGGGCGAGATCAAGTACCTGGTCAACCCAACCGGGCGGTTTGTGATCGGTGGGCCACAGGGCGACTGCGGCCTGACCGGGCGCAAGATTGTGGTGGACACCTACGGGGGGGCCGCACCGCACGGGGGTGGAGCCTTCTCCGGAAAAGACCCCTCGAAGGTGGATAGGTCCGCGGCCTATGCTGGCCGGTATGTCGCGAAGAACATCGTTGCGGCAGGGCTTGCCAGACGCGCACTCATTCAGGTGAGCTACGCGATTGGCGTCGCAAAGCCCACCTCGGTCTTTGTGGACACGCAGGGCACAGGCACCGTTCCAGACGAAAAGATTGCTGCAGCGGTCCAGGCGGTGTTTGACCTGCGGCCCAGGGGCATCATCCAGATGCTCGACCTGCTGCGCCCGATCTACAAAAAGACAGCAGCCTATGGGCATTTTGGCCGCGAGGAGCCCGAGTTCAGCTGGGAGCGCACCGACAAGGCCGACGCCCTGCGACAGCACTGCCTATGAATTGACCTCGCCACATCCTCTCGTCATACTGAGCGCTTCGCTCGAGGAGCGCTGCGAGAGGGTGTGCCCTCCCAGGCTCGAGCAAGGCATTCCCAAATGCCTTACGGAACGGCGCTCGCGTATTCCTAACCCAACAGAAAGGAGCGCGAGATGAGCGCTGTTTTAAAAGAAGTTCGTACCCAAGACTTTGTCGTCGCAGACATGGCGCAGGCTGACTGGGGCCGAAAAGAAATCCGCATTGCCGAGACTGAGATGCCGGGCCTGATGGCCATCCGGGATGAGTTCGCCGCGACCCAGCCCCTCAAGGGCGCGCGCATCACGGGCTCGCTGCACATGACCATCCAGACCGCCGTGCTCATCGAGACCCTCACCGCGCTGGGCGCAGAGGTCCGCTGGGCCTCGTGCAACATCTTCTCAACCCAGGACCACGCGGCAGCAGCCATCGCAGCGGCCGGTGTGCCCGTCTTCGCGAAGAAGGGCGAGACCCTGGACGAGTACTGGGACTACACCCACCGTATCTTCGACTGGGCGGACGGCAAGCCCAGCAACATGATTCTCGACGATGGGGGCGATGCCACCCTGCTGCTGCACCTCGGTGCGGACGCCGCTCGCGACATCAGCCTGCTGGACCACCCCGGCAGCGAAGAAGAGCGCTGCCTGTTTGCCTCCATTAAGACCCAGTTGGCCAAGGATCCCGGCTTCTACCAGCGTCACCTCGATGCCATCGTGGGCGTCACCGAGGAGACCACCACCGGTGTCCATCGACTCAAGGAGATGAGCGCAAAAGGGACGCTCGCCTTCCGTGCCATTAACGTGAACGACTCCGTGACCAAGAGCAAGTTTGACAACCTCTATGGCTGCCGGGAGTCCCTTGTCGATGGCATCAAGCGCGCGACGGACGTCATGATCGCAGGCAAGGTCGCGGTGGTGGCGGGCTACGGCGATGTGGGCAAGGGCTCGGCCCAGGCCCTGAGGGCGCTGTCTGCTCAGGTCTGGGTCACCGAGATCGACCCGATCTGTGCCCTGCAGGCGGCCATGGAAGGCTATCGCATCGTCACCATGGACTACGCAGCAGACAAGGCCGACATCTTTGTGACGGCCACAGGCAACAAAGACGTCATCACCTATGACCACATGGCTCGCATGAAGGATCAGGCCATCGTCTGCAACATCGGTCACTTTGACAATGAGATCGACGTGGCATCGCTATCCCAGTGCAAGTGGGAGGAGATCAAGCCCCAGGTCGACCATGTCATCTTCCCGGACGGCAAGCGCATCATCCTGCTGGCCCAGGGTCGACTGGTGAACCTTGGCTGCGCCACTGGGCACCCGAGCTATGTCATGAGCTCTTCCTTTGCCAATCAGGTGATCGCTCAGATCGAGCTCTTTACGCACCAGGACTTCTATGAGAAGGGCAAGGTCTATGTGCTGCCTAAGCACCTGGACGAGAAGGTCGCAAGGCTTCAGCTCAAGAAGCTGGGCGCAATGCTGACGGAGCTCTCGCCGAACCAGGCCCGCTACATCGGTGTGCCGGTGGAGGGTCCTTACAAGCCAGAGACCTACCGCTACTGAGCAGCGCATGCAGATCAGTCTGGAGTTTTTTCCGCCCAAGTCCTCAGCCGCAGCTGAGGCCCTGGGCGGGGTGGCCCACGCCCTGTCCGCTCTCAGGCCGAGCTATGTGTCCGTGACCTATGGGGCGGGCGGGTCCACTCGCGAGGGCACTGCTGC
>Ga0315905_10003960_pt1 | contig 15195 bp, 34 predicted proteins | sample LakEriMetagenome_5_FD_203522 | JGI IMG/M metagenome (GOLD analysis project Ga0315905, IMG submission 203522) | Freshwater fungal communities from buoy surface, Lake Erie, Ohio, United States - Buoy 4 MA121 | ecosystem: Environmental > Aquatic > Freshwater > Lake | place: USA: Lake Erie, Ohio... | reverse complement strand
TTCTATTCACCGGAGGTAACATGCTTAAACTTGTGTTCGGGAAAGCTAACGCCAAACTAATTAAATTGCAAGAGAAATTAGGACGGCGGTTGTTTACATTCTCTACATTGGCTGCTTGGAATTGTCCAGGGGCAAAAGATTGTCAGTCGTTCGCGGTTGAAACTCCCACCGGACTAAAAATTCGTGACGGAAAACATACATTGTTTCGCTGCTTTTCTGCCTCACAAGAGGTACTCTTTCCTAGTGTATATAAAGCACGTAAAAACAATCAAGAGTTAATTACTCTAGCCGCACAATCTATAAAGCAGGCGGTAAAAGTAGTATTATCTCAATTACCCGCTAGTTGTGAGGTATTGAGAATACATGTGAGCGGTGACTATAAAACACTATCTTATTTTGATATGTGGCTCGAAGTAGCAAAAGCCCGCCCTAATATTCTCTTTTATGCTTACACTAAAAGCATTCCATTTTGGGTAAAGAGGATTGATAAAATCCCTAATAATCTTATTCTTACTGCCTCATTAGGTGGTAAGTATGATGATTTAGCATTATCCCACAATTTACGTACTGCTAAAGTAGTATATTCTGAGCAAGAGGCTAATGAGCTTGGTTTGCCTATCGATCATGATGATTACCTAGCCGCTACTAATGGTGGTAATTTTGCCCTACTTATCCACGGTTCGCAACCCAAAGGAGGTAAAGCGGCCACAGCTTGGGCACGTATTAAGAAAACATCGGGCGGTTATTCTAAACAATCTCGTAAGAAAGTGGGGGTATAGCTTTGATAGCAATATGTGGTTTTCTCATATTAACCTGTATCATATGGTTCTTAAAAGCCTAATCAGCGGCCCACCCGAACGGTAGAAATACTTTCGGGGGGTGCTGGCCGGTCGCTATTCCCCAAAAGTGGCAGGAAAAATCATAATATATTTAGCCGCCAATCTATTGACAATGTGTGTTTGTAGGTTATAATCAATTAACAGTTCATCGATTATTTACAAGGAGATTAAAAATGCGGTTGTTTATGAGTTTATTGTGTTTGTTGCTTTCATTGTTTTTTTTCATTGGGGTATTTGGTTATTTTGGAATTTATTATTGCTTGATATTAGCTATAGTGGATTTCATTAAAACATGTAAATTAAATAATCCAGACGAATTTGTTATTGCATGGTCGTTAGTAAGATTCTTTTTTCTATCTGGTATCTCCATAACATTTGGATTGTGGGCGGGTTTTATTACACTTGGTGCTAGTGTAGCTTCTTTATTCGGGAAGAGTTATTGACTTTAAGGAAACATAAGTTATAATCAGAGTGTAAACAATTCACTTTAGGAGGCAATACAATGACAGCTACTATTAACAAGTCTGATTTGGCTTTGAAGTTGGAACATTATTTTGGTTTGAAAATGGAGTGTACTTTCGTTCCGTTTTCTAAGTCTCGTTCGGCTAAAAATAAAACGCCGAATATGAACTATAAAATTACAATCCTGCATAATGATAAACCAATATTGAAAGATATTGATTACAGTGCTGGTTTTAGGTGTCTTCCAGAGCTACAAAAGTTTGTTTATAGTAAATATCAAGATCGCCAACAAATAGAAAATGCTACTGAGACTGGTAGATTAAATGAATATTGGGGAATGGAAATTTTATCATTTTCAAATAATGGAAAGCGTTTAACCCCATCTATTTGTGATGTTATTCACTGTCTTATTTCAGATAGTGATGTTATTGATTATTCCTGCTTTAAAGATTGGGCGGATAACCTTGGTTATAGTGATGATTCAATTTCAGCAAAATCAATCTATGAGGAATGTTTGAAAATTGCTTTAGCCTTACGTAGTGCTATTGGAGATAGCAAACTACAAGAGTTAAAAGAATGTTTTATTGATTACTAGTCGAAAGCACTACTCCCGAAAGGGGGTAGCGGCCCGCCATTATCCCCCACTCCAGCTACCCCCACCTTAATGTCTTGCAAATAAGTAAACCCAGGTTATAATGGGAGAGTGCCTTGGATTTAAGTTCGATTTTCACTTTTAGTTTCATTTTTTTTGAAAGGGTTTGATTATGAATCTTGTTAAGTTTGCGGTTGCGATCAAGGATTGCAAGAGTATTGAGGAAGCGGCTAAGGTAACTAGCCTGACCGTTAACACGGTACGTCAAAAGATGGGTAACTGCCGTAAAGCTGGCATCTTACTCCCTTCCTTCTCTCGAAACTCCACGAAGTTGGAACCTTCGGAAACGGAAATTGCTGAATTGGCTGCATTGTACGGTATGACACCGGAACAATATAAAGAGCAAGCGGCTAAGAATAAAGCCGAAACCGTGGAGAAAGGCGAGAAGATTAAAGCGGCTAAGGCTGCTAAGGCTGCTGAACGTGAAGCGGCTAAGGCTGCTGGCGAAACAACCACGGAAACGGAAACGAATTCCGAGGTAACGACTGAATCCAACTCTACCCCTGAATAGGGGGTGGGTTTTTATGGAAGTTTTAGTCGGCTTTCTTATCGCTTCGGCTATTATTGCTTTCTTACATAACGAATAGGACTTGCCCCTCGAAAGAGGGGCTTTATTCGTTTCACGACAGGATACCCGACAGAGTGGCGGGATTGACAGACATGGTATAATGAGGGCTTTACGATCAGTATATTTAGACAAACCCCTTCAAGGATATTATCAATCAATCTATAACGAGACGAACGATAGGTAGGCCAGCAAACATCAAGGACTTGCAGGTAAAATGTATATGTATCCTATTTTAGGTTAATTGCTTTGGCGGCAATTTATTAGATATTAAAGTTAGTTGTCCTCATGTAGTAACTCCATGTATTTCTGTTCCTCTTAAACGACCAGATAATACAAATCTAGTGCCCTTGGGTAGATATTTACTCCATTGTTTTAATAGTCTTCTGAACTTACGAAAATTAGCCCGAATAATCGTACAATCTGTTGAATAGCAATGATTTCTAGTCCATTTGTCATCTACATGAACCCATTTTTTAGCATTTAAATCCCACCAATAATCATCTAAACTATAAACCCAATAAAAAGGTCTTAATTTATGAGGAATTGGATTTTCTGGATTTCCTGTAAGAATCCAAAATTTACCGCCACCTCGTCGTCGTCTTGCTTCTCTATTATTGTATTTTAACATATTATTGTCCTACAAAGTTATCTAATTGTGTGTATTGTAAGAATCAACCGCAGCTAATATGTCTGTATAATCCATTTCGTTGATAGTTAGATGTCTTTTATGATTTATTTTTTGCAGCCAATTGATAATATATTCGGCGGCCTCTTTATTAATTAATAGCGGCAGTTTTTGGACTGAATAAACAGCAACACCACCTTCAGCGTCGAATAACTGTTCTTTGGCGTGTTCTACGTCTTCTGCAAAACACTCAAAGTGATTTAAAGTAGTGGTGTATCCATCTTGTTCATAATATTCAATTCTATAATTATACATCGTCTATTTCCTTTCTTAATTGAGATTTACGTGTACGTAAACGCTTCGTTCTTTTGTCTTTATGGATACCAGCCCCACTAATTGGACGAATTGCATCGTAGCAACGTGTCTTATAAACGGCGGGTTTTTTCTTTTTGGCCATAATAATACAATAATATTAAATCTTAGTTAAGTCAACTGTGAATTTGTATCCATTGACAACCTGTTGTTTAGATAAAACTTCACCTTTAACTTCAATTTCGTCTAGCTCTTTATGTGTAAGTGCGTGAATTGTATTGATATAAGTCATACTAACAGGATTAAACATCAAACACAACCAATTAGCTAGATTATATGGAATCCGACTCATATCATAATATGTTTTTTTATGTTTCTCTCTAAAAGAAACCAAGTAACACTTGTCTCCCAAACCTTTGGTAATAACAATTGTTCCAACAAATTTACGACGATTAAACATGTTTAACTCCTTAAAAGAAGGTGAGTATTAATTATAGCCTGCGACAGCTAAAAGTCAAGCCCTAAATTTAAAACTCGACTAGACAAAACATTAAAAACGGAGTATAATATATTAGGCGTGGTTTGCCTATGTTTCTACCAAAAGTACACTAAGTAGCTGGCTTTTTAAGTCAGGTCGGTTTGGTCAAGTTCACTTCTTCCGAAGTATCTGCCGAGGGATAAGCCATCTTATGGACTGGAATATGTATTGGGACTGTAAATTATGCGGCTCTCTGGAAAAGACTAAGGTTTATATGTCTGAACCTTATGTTAATGTTGTATTATGCAAAGAATGCATATGTCAACTATCCATTAATCCTGCTTATCTTCCTGATACAGAGCTAGATCGTGAATATCGAGAGATTGTCGGGAAAAACCCTACAGAATAATTAGCAGGAAAAATTCTTAGCCCCTTGACTCTGAGCCACCACAGGTTATAATTAAAGAGTAAGTTAATCAACCTCAATCTTGTTTACCTGAAAGTGAGCCAATCATGCGTTACTTCGTTATGGATATTTTTGTTATGGATATTATTGAAGATAACGGGGTTCGGGAACATACTTCTACTATTGTTTTTTCTATCGAAGATAATGTGGATATCGATGATGTAGTATCCGAAATTGTAGAAGATTTTGAACCACATGCAGACGACTTAGGATTAAACATCGATCATTATAAACCTACAGAGATTCCTAAAGTAGAGTTTGATATTTTGTCTAAGTATTTATCTGATTTGACACCTGAAAACATGTGATTAGCAGAGAAAATTCTTATTATCTTTTAGCCGCCGATTTTATTTAGGAATTTACAAATGGGTTACACTACTGATTTCAATGGTTCTTTTAGCGTTTCTCCAACACTTAAACCTGAACATAGGGAATTTCTAGCGGCCTTTTCTGAGACTCGCCGTATGAAACGTAATGTGTCTTTACTTCCAGCGGACGCTAATTCTAATGTTGGATTGGGATTAGGAGAAGAAGGTGGTTATTATGTGGGTGATTCTCGTTATAGTTCGTCTGGTTTAGGAGTAATAAACTGTAATACTCCTCCTGCTAATCAACCTGGATTATGGTGTCAATGGACTCCAAATGAAGACGGGACAGAAATAGAGTGGGATGGAGGAGAAAAGTTCTATGAATATGTAGAATGGCTAGAATATATCATCGAGCATTTTCTTCAACCTTGGGGCTATATACTTAATGGTAAAGTATATTGGTACGGAGAAGATCGAACAGATGTAGGCTGTATTATAGTTGAAAACAATGTAGTTTCTGTGGATATATTATTAACATAAGGACTTTAATTATGGCCGCTAAATTCCCTAAATACTTCCTATTCAAACGCTATATGGATGCTGGTCATAGCTGGTTTGCGGTTCGCCGCATTTGGCTGGAGCGGCTACAAATAGAACATAAGATTAGCCCGTTTTCTTATGAGAAAGGTAAGACTGTTTATTTAGAAGAGGACTCGGATTGGGATGTGTTGGCTACTGCTTTACTGGCTAAAGGTATTAAATATGACTGGAAGACAGTATATCATGATGGGAATAGCCCAATTAGGAAGTATAATCCTTATGATTTTTACTTTAATAATTATAATGAAGAAAAGGCATATTGGTATCAAAGTGGACTAATTGATATTTCCGACCACGAAGGAAACAATGCTTACCAACCAGGAGAAGATAACTACGATATTATTAAACGTAAGTATTTCCCTGCCAATCTTTTTAAATTTGGCGACAAATATTTTCAGTGGGTAAACGAAATCTCAATAGGGATTCTCCCTACAACCCAGGTAATTTAAGCCCTACAGCGTTTGAGTCTTGACTTTTAACCGCCGCAGGCTATAATAGAAACATCACCCGTCACTAAAAACTGGAGACTGATTATGAAAAAGTTCCGCATAGAAGTTTATGAGCTTCATTCTGCTACTTATGAGGTAGAAGCAGAAAGCCTAGCCAAGGCTGTTAAAAAGATTAATGATGGGGAAGAAGAACTACAATCAACTCAATATCTTGAAGATGCTGAATCATATGGCATGGATTTAGAAAGTCTGGAAGATGAAGACTTAGAAGAATTAGAAGAGTTGGCTTTGAGTAACGGTGATTTTATTCCATGTATTCGTTCTATCGAGGTGATTGAATAATTATGGCCGCAAAAATCGTCATTGTTGTAGAAGGTGGAGTAGTTCAACAAGTCTATTCATCTGATCCTAATATATCAATTGATATTTATGATTTGGATGATGATCCAGACCGTGAGCCGGATTTAGAGGGAGTGGAGCAAGTTTATTAAGCCTTTGGCTTTATGTCGGTGTATCGGCTTCCGCTTCTAACGGATAGAAACCGTAACAGATACATGTAGGTGCAAATCCTATCACCGATACTTTTAATTATAATCGAGCGGCCTCCGGTTGAGGAAAGAGGATTTATAATCCTTTGCGGCTGATTACCGCCTTGAGATGGGATCGTCCCCCATACGCTCGACTAAACAACCAGCGGTGTACTACTTTATTAGTGTTTAACTTTTTTAACTGGAGGTAAATAAAAATGAATACTGATAATTTTGTTGCTGATCCTGATATGGTAGAGGAATCCACCAAAGCATTTAAAGCTGGTCAATATTCTACTACTACAGAATATATAAATGAAATAAAGAGTAGAATCCCTCCAGTATTACCTGGATTTGGTGTCCGAGATAACCGCTATAAACAACGTAAGTCTAATCAGGCCAAGTTAGTTTGGGATGGTAATCAACTCAACGACAAGTATGCAGGTAAAAAATATCAATATCTATTAGATAAGGTGGCGGAAGATGAAGGACAGACGTTTCGACCAAAGAACGAAGGCTCAATTTAAACAAGATATACAACGTGCTCATAATATACAGGGTTGGCTGCTTGAATCTTGGATAAAAGAGATGGCGGCTAATTCTTACTGTATAGAGTATAAGGATAATGGCACTGATAATAGCGGGCGTTTTACAGAGCGGGCTTCTAGCGAACCTGACTATGTGGTGAGTATATTGGATAAGTTGAATATAACTACCACTAATTGTAAGCTAGAGGTAAAAACAGCCCCTCATTATAAATACCTAAACTTTAAAGTAGAGAGCCTTAAAGCAGTAGTAGAACATAATGCCCACGTACTACTATTCATAGGAGTAGATACAAAGGCCGAGGATAAAGAGACATTACTAGCGAGCCTGAAATATGCTAGCTGGTGTTTTTTCTCCCCGAAAACAGCCGAAAAGATACTTACTTTACCGGCCCGTTCTGTTCCTAGTTTCTATGGAGGTAAACCCTGTATAGAAATAAAAGCAGTCGATTTTGATAAGTGGTTAAAGATACATCCATTTGGGAAACCTATTCGATGAGAATATTTGACTTAGCAGCCGTTTTTTCTGTATATATATTAGCACTACATTTCATACCAACAATTAATGGAGCGGATAATAGTAAAGCTGTTTTGCTAGATTTAGTACATGGTTTAGTATTAATTATTATGTTGTACTCATATGATCTATTAAAAATGAAAGATGGTGATTAAATGTTAGATAAAAAGTATAACCAAAACAAACCAATCAAATGTATACACAATCACTGTCCATTATGTAAAGGACGAGGTTTAAAGAAAGACGGGACTCCTTGTATTCATATGTTGTCTTGTAAGTGTCCGAAGTGTTCTCCATTCAAACTATAACGAGGTCGCTCTAGGTCAAGCACTTTTATAGCAAGGAAATTTAATATCTATTATGGACTACGAATTCCTCCCTTATAATAACACCGTATGTGTCTATTCTAATAAAGAAGATAGAGATATCGGCTATATAATGAACTACAGAGATCATGACCCGCTATTTAAAATAGAAGTCACTTTATCTCAACACCGGCTAGAACAACTTATTTCAGAATTCAATATATGGAGAAATCATCATGGATAAATATGATATTGCTTTTCAGGATTTTTTAAAAGAATATATCAAAGACAAGCTAGATGTTATTACTGTTTCTCCTATAGATTTAATGAAAATAGCTTTTTTAGTCGGAATACTTCATCAAAAGAAAGAACAGTCAGAACAATATTTAAAAAATGTCTAACCTAAGCGGCGAAGACTTTATTGTACTATACATTTTTCTCCTGCTATACCGGATTGTAGTTAGGCAGGAAAAGATTAGTATTTGGTGATTTACAACTAATCTATAATGAGAGGTTCCGTCAGGTCAAGGACTTCTAATGCAAGCAACTATTACCAATAAACTCCAGAAAGCCTACGACCTAGCCTGTTCTTTAATAGAACTTCCAAATAGCAGGAAAAAACACTTCTCATTTCTGTTTATACGGAATAAGCCTATTCAGATCGGCTTTAATGACAGTTATAAAAGCCACCCACTAGGTAGTAAATTCAAAACCCGCTATTCCTCAATACACTCAGAACTAGACTTACTTAAAAAAATAGATTTCGACACAGACCTATTAAGAGCAGCCGACTTTGTGAATGTCAGGATAATCCCTACGACGCTGGAGCTTGCAACCGCCCGCCCCTGTTCTTACTGTATTAACCTGCTGAATTATTACGGAGTTAAAAAAGTAACTTATTCTACTGCTAATAATCATTGGTGTGAAGAAAACTTCTAGCCACCTACTAGAGGTATTTACTTTAACAAGCCGCAGGATATAATAGAAAAAGACAAGCCAGCATAGTCCCGTAAGTGGAAGCGGCCCTGACTGTAAATCAGGTGTCTAACGACCTTGGAGCTTCGATTTCTCCTGCTGGTACTAACTATTTTTTACTATAGGAAACCGTATGATTAAAATCAAAGATCAGCGAAAAAACCTAATATCAACGAAAGACATGCAGATTGGAAGTACGGGATATATCCAATATGATGGAGAATTTCATTTGGTGTATAGAGTTTTTCAAGGGTTGGTTTCATTAACCGACCCAATGAAAACCTGGATGATGCCAGATGATAGAAAAACAATATGGCCCGATTTATTAATAGAAATAGTAAATATTGAAATTACTGTTAAATAACCGATTTTTACCACCCCTTTAATTATGGAGCGATTTGGGTCTAAAAAACCCTTCAACAACTGAGTATGGCAATCAAAACCCCCAAAATCTACACAAAATCACAATGGAATCGTCTTTCTAAGCAAAGAAAGGCCGTTATTGTGGCCGCTGATACTATTCAGTGGATCAAATCAGGTAAATTTACGCCAAAAAGAGGTGTTTATTGTCAATTAAGTGATAAAATTGTCGAAAAACCGCACGATATTCGTCATGTGAAAAATGACTGTATTGGTTGTGCAAAAGGCGGCTTGTTTTATTCTAAGTGTATGGCTAATAATGAGTTAGACCGTTCTAACTTAAAAGTTGATTATGAGTTTGAGACAAAAGATTTTACTACCTATTTTGATCCATCTAATAGTTTAACTGATTGTTTTACAGAAGACGAACTAGCACAAATAGAAGAATACTTTGAAGGATGGGTACGCACCTTAGACTTCTATAACGGTGAAGAAGATTGGTGTTTACTTTTTATCTGCTTACATATTATTAAAAACAGAGGACAAGTAAAACTAGCCGAGTTAAACGAAAGAACAGCTATTAAGTTCCATAATGAAGTAGTTCTACCATACGTCCGTAGAAATAGAAGTCTGTGGCGAGTATTAAGTAAGTTGACGATAGTAGAATTTATGGAATAATAAGCACCTTTAATGTTTTTTAGGATTTTTTTGAACCAGCTTAATAACCACCGGAGAGAAAAATACTATCCAAAACCACAAATGATGAAAATCTCCGTGTTTTTGAGGGTATTGACTTTTCGGTTCCAGATGCTATAATAGGATCAACAACGTGAGGCGAGTCGAGCTAAGGGTAAGATTCGCCCCATAGAGGCTAAAAATGACCATTTTGGAGCTAAAAATGCTCTTACGAGTATGAATAAGACTATGTTTACCTCCTCTCAAATTATCAAAATATTAGCCCAAGACCTAATAGAAAAATACATAATAACACACCCAAAGACAGAAAACCGACTAGTTACAGAGACGGAGTTGAGGTTGGCGTTAGCTGAATGCTTTTTGGACTATGGATGTAAACCTATACAGTTAAACGAATTAGAGTGAGTGTAGTCAAAGTGATGACACTTTTTACTGGATGGATTGTGGCAGGAACTAGTCAAATGGTTAACTTCCCACAATCCGTCAGGTTTTCAACAAAAAGTAGACAAGTAGCCAACGGGAAACATATAAGCAGTAAAGTTGTATGAGTCTTATTCTTCTTTCTTGTTTATGTTCTCTTATTGGTTATCTTTATCCAAAGGATTATTTATGTCAGATACAGAAGAAAAAGCAGATTATGGTATTTGGTTAGGAGGAATAAAGAATGGTTACTTCCTCAGTTGTACAGAGTCGTCATTAATCCCTAATATTCGTAAATTAGGTGATAAGTTTAATAACTTTCAAAATAGCCAATTTCGAGGTGAATGGAGTCAAAAATGCACTCTCACGTATGGTGAAATTAGTGCTATTTTAGCAGAAATAGCGTTTATTTTAAAAAACTCTAACTAACTTATATACTATCCGTCAAATTCCGACGATTCGTCAGATTTATATAAGGAAATGTATTATGCTTACTCATCATCGAGATGCTTTAAACCGTATTTTAGATAGTCGTGCTGCTGGTATAAACCATAGGGATATTTATGGTTATGATGAAGAAAAAGATTTAGCTATTTTAGGCGAATTATTTATAGCCACCATACCAATCGTTCAAAAAGTCAGTAATTTAGACCCATATGAACCAGTACCATTTAGTGTCTTGCAGGAAATTGATGATTATATGATTCCTTAGCCGCCTTTTATCAGCGAAGCTAAGTCCTTAATTACCAACAGGTTATATCGATTATTAGCCAACGGCCTTTTAAAAGGAATCTGATTATGTCCTCTGCTGTTTATGATGTTTTAGTTGATGTTGTTTATCATGCTTGTTTAGATAAATGGGATGAAGTAAAGAAAGGTTTAGATGTAGAAGATCAGGCCGCTATTCTTATAGATGTAGTCGCTTTATTAAATGATAAGATTCAGCGGGACGAAGAATATGAATGCAGGAAAAATGTGTCTAATCCCTGATACAGTAACGCTTTAAGTCTTTTAGCCGCCTTTTTAATATTAGGAGTTTACAATGAAATTTCGTATTTTAACTAGAGAAGAATATATTGAAGTTTATCAAGGTCACGGATGCTATGAAAATGAATGGAAAACTGTTTATTATCCACAAGTACAGTGGTTATGGATATGGTGGGATATAGGTAGTACACATATAGAAAAAGAGGCTATTGATACAATTGATAGATATAAAAATCGTAAAATATCTAATCCATATAAGATATATAAAACACATGAAGATTTAATGTAAAGTCTTTAGCCGCCTTGACTTAGGAAAATCCATGACTCCATTAGAACGCTACCGAGAAGCTGAACAAATAGCTAATTTTAAATACCGAGCTGCCTTACAAGCAGCCAAAGAAGAATTAGTTAAATCTAGGTGTAGTTGTAAACATAAGTGGGAAGATACACAACTTTATACTCATTATGATTATATTGATGGTAAAGTCTGTACTATATGCGGCATGGAAAGAATATGTAAGTGATTATCCAGTAAGGACTTAGCCGCCCTCTTGACAAAGCCGCTGGATATGTTACAATAGACGGACAAAAATAATTTCTTCCTCTTTAAGATTGCGAAGCAATGATTATCCCTAATGTAAACCACAAAAAGACCCGCGAAGTCTGTGAAAAAATAGGACAATTTTACCTGCAAAAACACAGCGGTAATTATGATAAAGCCGCCATTGAGATAACTAAACTAGGGATTACGGGTGTTTTAGTTTCCCATAACAAAATCATCATCCAGTTATATCGCCCAGGTTTATTGATCGGTAAGAAGGGCGAGAATATCGAAAACTTACAAGCCTTTTTAGGTGTTAGTCTTCATATTGAAGAAGAAAGTTTACCTAAATGGGACGATCTTATTATTCTTGATAATCCAGAGGATTTAAATGATTACTTTGGCTGAGAACCGTCAACTGGTCGGCTTCATCTTGTTAATTGGCTGTCTCGTTCTGTTTTACTTGTTAATGGCCGAGGCAACCCGACTAGAACAGATCAGAACACGTAAAGTCTTACAAAATAAGGACTTACAACGAAAAAACAAGCCAAAATTAAACTCATCCCAAACCCCTTGACAACTAGACCGCTATATGTTATACTAACTCAGGTAATTTCAAGCCAAACCCAAGGCTAATACTAATTTTTCCTGCTATAACTATTGTGTTTTAGCCGCTAACCCAAACATAACCTCAAAAGACACATATTTATCTATCTAAGTCGTTACCAGTTAAGGAGTTACAATGTTAGTTAAACATCTCGGTACTTATAAAACAAGAGACGGTCGGATTGTAAAAGCTATAAACGATGAAAAGATATCCAACCTTTATCTTCTAGATAACAATACCTATGTAGGATGTGTTTGGGTTTATACTGGTTGTCGATATACAAATAGTCAGGAGGATGATTTGGATATCATCGAAGAAATCCTACCAGGAGAACAACCGCTGCTACCATACACAATTAAATTAACCTACGATCTTAAACTCTCTAAAGAAGATTATGAGAAGTATGAACCGATTGGAGAATATAGAAAAGCTAATAAAGGAGAGTTTTATTTTAATGGTGATAAAATTGTACAATGGTCATATGATAAAACACAGGGACGATACGTGATTTTCAAAGAAAAAGTTAAACCGTATCAGTGGCCGATGATTAATGATAAGCCACTTGCAGGTTGGGGATTTGCTAAAGATAAAAATGGGGCTACATATTTATATGACAAACGACCGACTAAGAATAGAGATGTATGGTTATCGGGCGGATCGGGACTTTGTACAAATTGTAGCAAATTAATACGTTTAAATATCCCAGTTCCAGAAATTACTGATTGGGAAAAGCCGGTTTTAAATCCATATTATAAACAGGAATAAACTTCGTTAAAATGGTTATAATAATGACCTGGATTCTTACAAACTCAAAATAAGGAACTTTAAATGCACATTGGAATATTTATAATTTTACTAATAGTAACCCTCGCTCTATCTTTGGTATTTTTTATTGCTCAGGTGAACAATGAGCATCCACCAAAAAGTATCAGTTTATCGGCTTTTCTTTTATTTTTACTTTCTTTTGGGGTACTTTGTGGATTTATAAATTCTACTAAAGTGATACTAGGAGAATATTATTCGGAGTCTGAAATTAAAGACGGAGTTCTAACTGATGTTATTTTATACACAGAAGACTTAACCGATGACAATATCACCATCGAACAAAATGTAGATATAAAAACAGCCGAATTACATCGTGTAAATTTAAATAAACTGTTTAGCCGAGATTTTGAACCTGGAACTAAGTTTGAGAGGTTTTATCATAGATTAGGTTGGTTGTACGATACACCACAATTTAAGGAAGTAACAGAATAATAGGGCTTCGCCCTATAACCCAGGAATTTAAACAATGAAACAACTACAACTACAAGAAATAGAGCATGACCAACATGAATTACTTCTAGCTTCGCTAGACAAGTTTATCGGCGGTAGCCGTAATAATCTAAAGGAAAAGAAATATAGGCCAGTAAGGGTCAAATACAAGGGTAAGTTGATAACTACCGCCAGTAATAAAACTGTTTGGAAGTCGTTAGGAGCCGCTAAAAACGCAGTTAGAAACTGGCTTCACTCTTACTTATACGATTTTATGTATTACAAATTAAAAATTCATTATCCACAGGTAAACGAGTTAATTAAAAAGTTAGAAGATGCTGGTATTATTGAATACGTGTATTTAGAAGAAACCGTTGAATACTCTACGGGTAAAAAATAAATTCCATTAACCACCCACAGAGTGGGGTTGACTAAACCTAATTTTGTGTTAGAATATAACTCAACAACGCAGGAAACCTCAAATAATTTATACAAGGACACACAATGACTTCGATTCTTAGCGATTTTGACGTTTATATTTATAATAATCTGGTCTTGGTCTAGTTAGATTTTCGCTGGCTAATAATGGTCTTTGATTAGTATAATGGAAACATGTTCTCTGTTCCTCTTCTTTACTTAAATCAAACGTGTAACAAGGTTTAATATGATCTATATGCCAAATAGAACCATAGTTTTGCCAATTCATATCCTCATAAAACATAGATTCTAAATAATTCAAAAAGAATTCAATGGTACATCCTAAAAGAGTTATAGTATGGTCGGATTTATAATTGTCTTTAATTGCGTGGTGTATTCTACGTCTTAAATTACGAACTATTTTATATTCTAATTTGTCTTTATTTTTAATCGCCCAATCTTTTTTATATTTAGCAATTTTAGATTTATTATTTTTCCTATATTCAATATCATAAACCCTTTTTTGATCCTTTGTTTTCGCCGTGTAATCTCTCTTTTTCGCTAAAATTTTGTCCCTGTTTATTAACTCATATTTCCTTCTTTGTTTATTAATTTTATCTTTATTTTTAGTATGGTAATCCTTTTTGCAGTCACGACACCACCTATCAAATCCGTCTTTGTTATTTTTACATTTACAAAAACAACTTAACTCTTTATCTAGCAAGCACTTAGTACATTTTTTCATAAAAACCTCGGTGTTAAGAGCATTCCGTATATATGTATATACACCAAAGTGAAAAACTTATAGTTGACGACCACCCGTTAGGGATGGACTTGACAAAGCCAATCGGCGTGCTATAATAAAAGAGTCTTCACCACAAACCTTAAATTAGGAGAATTACAATGGAACGAGAGCTATTCACTTGGAAGAATTGGACACAATTTGATACTTCTGGGTTTGGATTTCACGACTGTGAGTTAATTAAAGATATCGGGAACTATAAAACTGGAGAATTTTTTAGTAGTATATTTATTGATTATAATAAAGGAGAGATGAGACTGTATAAAAACCTCACAGATCAAAATCCAGTTGCAACATTTCAATTACGACTTTCTGTATATTCTAAATTAGTCTAAAGATTTTATTTTACGAAAGGAAAGCCTTGCGGCGACTGAGCATGAAAATTAAAAACGGTTACACCTACAAAACTCGAAATGGTTCCATAGTTACAGCCTATAATGATTATAATGGAATAACGATTGGTTTTTCACCGTCTATTGATGG
>Ga0315905_10003959_pt1 | contig 15196 bp, 11 predicted proteins | sample LakEriMetagenome_5_FD_203522 | JGI IMG/M metagenome (GOLD analysis project Ga0315905, IMG submission 203522) | Freshwater fungal communities from buoy surface, Lake Erie, Ohio, United States - Buoy 4 MA121 | ecosystem: Environmental > Aquatic > Freshwater > Lake | place: USA: Lake Erie, Ohio... | reverse complement strand
ATTTACTTTATTAATAATTTTTTCAATTACAATATTTATAATTTCAAAATTATATGTCATAATACAAAAAAAATATTTTATTTTTATGAAAAAAACATAATTTTTATAAAAATAATAATATATATATATATATATATTATATTTTTATAATTTTAATGTCTCATAAATAACTAATGGATGCGCTTATCAAATAATTTGAAAGTGATTAGTAAAAAACAATATTATTCATGCAAATATTTTGATTTAAGTATTATGATTATATTTGTATGATAGAAGTATTAAGATAAAAAAAAGTTAGCATTAAATACTAATAAATTATTTTTATTATATTATTGACATCTTTAGGTGATAATAATACAGCCAACTTTTTAATATATTTTATTAATTCTAAATTGTTATTACATATAAGACATATAGAATCATGATCACTTTGTATTTCATTAAAGAAATTTTTAGCAAACTTTTTATACCATAAATATAATAAATTATAATGAATATTAATTAAATTATTAGTAGATAAATTTTTAAGAGAATTTATAGAATCTTTAATTTTACCATATTGTTTAATTTCTTTTATAAGAGCGATATGAGGAATATGAATATATTTACAACATTCTATAAAAATATCATTTGGTAATAAATCAATTAATTGTGTTCTAGATAATTTAACATTTGACATATTAAGTTAATAATTATATTTGCTTAAATAAAAAAATTGATAAAATATTAATTTAAAAATACAAAAATACTATTAATATTAAATGACAAATAAATTGAAATTGATATTTATATTGCTTTTATTCTTTAGCAATATAAAACAAACATTAGAGAGATCTATAAAATTACGTTTATATCGTACAGATATAACATATTTTTTTAATAATAAAATTTTAAAAAATTATGAAAACAATATAATTGAATCTAAATTTAATTATATTAAATATAAAGATATAATTACAATTTGTAAAAATCATATATAAATAATTTAATAAATTTATAATATACTATTGTTATTTATATATGATTTTATATTTAAATTACTAAAAAAAGTTGTTAATATTTTAATTAATAAAATATTATCTTTATTATTGTTAAATAATGTTTTATATATATTAATAAATTTTATAAAATATTTAGTTTTTGTAATAAAACTAGTAAAATCATTAATTGTTTGTTTATTTAAATGTAATATATTTAAATATTTTGATAATAAAATATTATCATAATTATATGAATTAGTATTAAAAACAACTAATTCATAATTGTTAATATATTTAATAATATTAATATCATTTATGTCATTTAATAATAATATTCCTATATTTTCTTTATCAATCCATAAAAATGTATTATTAATTAAAAAATCATATATATCAAAATAATTATTAATTTTAACTAAAAAAATTAATTTATTATTAATATATTTTGTAATATTGTCATTATTATAATAAAATAAAAATAGAACAATATTAAATTTTTTATTTAAATTGTACATACTAATACTCTGTATTTGATTATTAAATAAATCTCTATTAGTTTTAATAAATATAGCTTCATAAGGATGTAAAGTTCTATTAAAATAAGCATTATTATAATTCATTTCACCTTTCTTAGATGTAGGATTAAAATCAACATTTAAAGTTCTATAATCAATATTTTGATATTCAGGAAGTATACAAGATATATTCCAATTATTTTTTAATACATGATAGCTCATGCCAATTTCTTTTAATATAATTAATTTTAAAAAATTATTTTCAGTAAATAAATCAAAAATACCTTTATTAATTAAAAATTTTAAACATTCTAAATCAGTAGCGAACATTTGTGATTGTACATGTGGATAATATTTTTTTTTCTCATATGGAATATCAAGATTATTAAAATCTAAATCTTCTGTTAAATTAATAGTCGAACCAACTAATTTAACATCATTTTTTAATAAATTTTTAAAAGGTTCAGTCCATGATAATTTAATATAATTAGGTAAAAAAGGTCCTCTTACTGAAGTATTAATAAAAAAAAAGTATTTATATTTATCAATATTTATATTTTTAAGTGCTTCACCATACGCACTAAAGTCATAACCAATATTATCTCTATATATAATTTTAATATTTTTACTAGATGGAATATTAATGGTATTATTACCATTAATTATAAAAATATAATCAATATTTTCTTCAATTCCATTATTTAAAAAATAAAGTAAATTATTTTTATAATCGTCGTTTTTTTCAAAATAACAATATAATACTAATGTATTATTCATAATAATATATAATATATATTTATATTATTAATTTAGTAAAATTATTTCTAAATTAATAATATTATGATTTATTTTGATAAATATATTAAATATAAATTAAAATATTTAGCTTTAAAAAAACAATATGGTGGTAATATAGAATATTTATATCACGGGACATCATTTTTTTATATTGATAATTTTATTAAAGATGGATTACAAGGTAAATATCCAGATGAATTATTTAATAAAATAAAAGAATATTGGCCATATATTTTAGAAAATACAACTAATGGAAAAGCATTGACTTATGTACCTCGTTTTATTAATAAAAATATTTCAGAGGATATACAAATAAGTTTAACAACAAAATTACATATAGCAAAAGAATATTCTGGTGGAGAAAGAGTAATAGGTGAAGGTCCTACTTATTTTACATATGCATTAGGTGAATATTTATATACAAAAAAAACTGAATCTAATGATTTATTAGATAATATGAGAATATTCTATATAACATTAACTGATGCTTTACAATATCCATCATTAATATTAGCAATAAAAGTTAATGAAATTGTAGAATTAAATAAAAAAGAAATAGAGGAAAGTTATGAATTTCGTATAGATTTTTCAATAAAACCTGATAAATTATATATTATGTCTGAGAATGGTCCAATAAAATTATTATCAGAAGAAGGCACAGAATATATAAAAAATACAAAAATAAAAATTGAAGAAACAAAAAGAATTAGAGAAGAAAAAAAAAGAATTGAAGAAGAAAAATTAAAAGAATGGAATGAAGATATTTCTTTACAAGATGATTATAAATCTATTATAATGAGAAAAAATACTTATTATATAAGTGTAGTATATGATATTTATAAAGATGAATATATAAATATTGAAGTTCAAGATAGTAATGAAACATTATTACATATAATTATAATGTTAAATTCAGTTAGAATTTTAGAAATTAAATCAATAAATAAAGAATTACAAGATAAATTAAATTATATTATTAATAAAATTCTTGCATATACTAATAATAATAAAGATCTTTATAAATCTAAGATTAAAGAACATTTAAATTGGATACTTTTAGAATAATATTATTCTATTTAAATTTTTAATAAAGGATCTGTAAATAATTTTGGTTGATATATTTTAGCTTTATGAACCCAAAAAAAGAAACAAACTATTCTTTCTATTATAAACGGATGAAAAGTATAATATGGTCTAGAACAAATTTTAATTAATATTTCAGGGTATTCTAATAATTTACCTGTATATTTTGAATTTTGATTTAACATAGTTTTAAGATCATTATTATTTTCCATAATATTAACAACTTTTTTATAAAAATCTATATATTTTATAATCCATTCAGGCTTTGCCATCCAATAATTATTATAAAATGCTGGTATTTTTAATGATAATATATCATTAATATCATAATTCATTAAAAGTAAAAGTTTTTCCCATATATTTATAAATGATGGATGATAATATTCAGATACAATTAATAAAGGATTATTATAATAATTATTAAATGGTATTAAATCATAATTATGATATTTTTTTGCTAACAAATCAATATCAAATAATTTAACTTTTTTATAGGAATTATATGTTAAAATACCAACAAATTTTTTATTAATCCACTCATTTCTATTATTATCTAAATATAAAAATATATTACTTTCAAAATATTTTGAAGAATAAATTTTTCTTAATTTAGCCCATTTAAATTTTTCAAAATTTAATGCTAATTTATAAGATTCGTGATTATGATATAATATATATATTAATATATCACTTTCATTAGAATTCATAATATATATTAATAATATATTTATTTTTTTAAAAAATATGTTGAAATACTATTTATTTCATTGGTACTAATATTTCTATTAATTTTAAAAAAAATACTTTCATACGGATGTATTGATCTTCCAAAGCATGCATTAGTAAAATTAGGATCTCCGTTTATTGATGAAAAATTAATATCATCTTTTAATAATCTATAATCTATATTTTGATATTCTGGAATAATACATGATATATTCCAATTGTTTTTTAGAATTAATTGCGACATTAATATTTCTTTAATTGCAATAAATTCAACATAGTTTTTATAATTTGTATCTTCAAACAATTTTTTAGATATTAAAAATTTCAAACATTCTCTATCCATAGCGAACATTTGTGATTGTACATGAGTATAAGGTTTTGTATATTTTGTTATTTCGCAAAATGTATTTGATTCATTAGAATTAGTATTTAATATATTAATTGTAGTACCAACTAGTTTAATATCATTTTTTAATAAATTAATAAATGGTTCGTACCATTTAATATTAATATATGTAGGGATAAATGGTCCTCTAACAGATGTATTAATAAAGAAATAGTAATTATATTTATTTATATCAACTGTATTTAAAGCAAAATTATATGCTCCGAAGTCATAATCTTCATTTTTTCTAAATATAACTTTAATATTATTTTGTTCTGGTATTTTTAATGATAAATTTTCATTAATTATAAATAAATAATCACATTCATCATATAATCCAAATTTTAAAAAAAATTCTAAATTGTTTTTATAAATATTGTTTTTTTCATAATAACAATATAAAATTAAAATATTATTCATTTTTTATATTTATATTGTTATTATCTTTTAAGTATTTTAATACTAATTATTATTAGTTATAATATCTATAATCTGTTGATTATTTATTTTATTATAAATTTTATTAATAGTTACTTCTGATATATTTAAAGTACTAGATATTTTTTTCCTATTAATATCTAATTCATATATTGTACTAATTAATAAAATTATACCTGCTGCAATTGATATTGGTTGATGATTGCATACAATATCATCATTAGATAAATGATTGCAAATTTTAATAGAAATATCTACATATTTTCTTTCTAATCTTAATTTACCATGATAACTACTTATAAAATGCGCAGGATTAATAATGTTAATATTTTTTAACAATGGTTCGTCATCTAATAATTCTTCAAGTTTAGCAATTCCTTTAGTAATATGCGTGACATCAATTTCAAAAATAGCAGCTACATCTTTTAATGATAAAGGTTGTTTTTGAATTTGAGCTCCATTAAATACACAGGCGGCAATAATGCTAATTCTATTTTTACCTCTAATAATTTGTTTTTTTCCTTGATTAATACCATTTTTATGTTTTATTTCGCTAATTTTTTTGTATAAATATTTACCATTTTCTGCAACTGAATTACTAATATTATTAGATTTACATTTTTCATCTATAATTTTAATTACATCGTTTCTACTTCTTTCATCATAAGGTTGTTGATTCCAGCTATGTAATGTTTTTATTTTATTATTACATTTACCAACAATAACAGTACTTAAAGAGGATTTTGGTAAAAAATAATTAGTAGGCGCACCGTATCGAATACTACCTTCGTTTTTACTATCTTCATTATGGAACCATTCCGGGTTTTGATCAAAAACATGTTCATTTATAGTACCACAATCTTTACAAATTATATTTCCTTTATCACTTATTAATAAATCAGATTCACAAGAAATACAGACAACTATTGTTGTTTGTTTTTCTTTACTTGTATCATTAAATAAATTCCATATTTCGTCGTCTTCGCAAATATTACTCATATTTATGTTTTTAAGCTATTTATATAATAATTATATCTTTAAGTTATTTATTAAATAATATATAAATTCAATTTTTTTAAATATTTCAAAGGTTTAAAGAATTATAGAATAATATAATAATATTATGGAATTAATAGTTTTTATAACTAGTATATTATTAGTATCTAATCAATATTATTATTTGTTTATATTATTTTTAACATCTTTAACTGTTTTTGAGTGGACTATTGAAAATGATGATAAAATATTTGAAGATAAATTTGCTTTGGTAGTTAAAAATACATGTTTATCAATTAACAGATATAATAATAAAATATGTAAGTTATCAGTATATAATTATTTAAACAATAAATTTTTAGTTTTTATAAGTATTATAAAAAAATCAGTAAGTAATAAAATTAAAAAAATATATTATACTATTATATTTAATAATTTTCAAAATAATTATGATAAAATATTGATGTCTTGTTTAGGAAATATTAATAATTTTATAGAACCTCCTTTTAAAAATAAAGAGAAAAAAATGAATAATAATATAGATGAACAAATTAAGAAATATATTTCTACTTTCAAAAAAACAGAATAATTAATTGAATTTTTAAATAATTTAATAAAACTATTTAAAAATATAATTATAATTAATATTAAAAAAATTGATTTTATAAGTCAATATATATAAAAGAATATATATAATATAATATAATATAATGGATATTTCAGTTTCAAATAAAGATATTTGGAAACTTATAGATCTTTTATTTAATACAAAAAATGTATTATACAATATGCATTATTTATCCTATCAACAGTTTATTGAAGACAATATAATCTCAGAATTAAATAAAAAATATGTAATTCATGAAAATATAATAGGGAAGCAAATTTATAGATATTCTTTAAAATTTGATAATATTATGTTAAAAGCTCCATCTGATGATTTTGATTATGAAACTATTTTCCCAAATGATGCAAGAATTAGACATATTAATTATAGTAGTAAATTAATAGTTGATATTAAACAAATTCAAGAGATAGTAAATTTAGAAACAAATACAATTGATGAAAAAGTATTATATCATGAGAAAAAAATTAATATTGGCGCAATACCAATTATGGTACGTTCAAAATATTGTACAACAAATATTAAAAATGATACTCCTAATTTAGAATGTGTATATGATCCAGGATGTTATTTCATAATAAAAGGATTAGAAAAAGTTGTTGTTTCACATGAAAGAATTTGTGAAAATAAAGAGTTAATTTTCCCAAAAAAAGATATTAATTACCCAGATGGTATAATGTATAGTGTTCAAGTAAATTCAAAATACCCAGATAGTACAAATATAAATATTACATCGATTAAAATGTTAAAAGATAAATCAATTGTATTAACAATGCCACATTTATCCGAGATCCCTATATTTATAATTTTTAGAGTATTAGGTTTTGAAACAGATCAAGATATTATTAATTATATTGTTTATGATAATACTGATATTAACATGGTTAATATGATTAAACCATCATTAAATAATAGTTTATTAGAATCATATAAAGATGATAATGGAAATGATCATTTAATTATGACAAAAGAAGATGCAGAAAACTATTTAATACAAAAAATGAAAACATCAAGAAGATATAACGAAACAGATTCAGAAATTAGGCATATGCAAAAGAAAGAACATTTATTAAGTATTTTAGAGAATGATCTATTTTCACATATGGAGAAAGGATTCATTGAAAAAGGTTATTATCTAGGTATGATGTGTAATAAACTTTTACAATGTATTTTAAAAAGAATTGATCCAGACGATCGTGATAATTTTATTAATAAAAGAATAGATTTACCAGGTGCTTTAATGTCTAGATTATTTGAACAATATTTAAAAAAAATGATTAACGAATGTTCAAAAAATTTTAAAAAACGGATGGGTGGATTAACTACAGATATTAATCCTAGTAATATTATTGGTTTAATTAAATCAATGACTATTGAACAAGGGTTTACTACTGCTTTAGCGACTGGTAATTGGGGATCTAGTAAAAAGAAAGGTGTTGCACAACCACTACATCGTCATAATTATTTAAATGCAATCTCATATTTTAGAAGAATTATTACTCCATCGCCAGATGCAACAACTAATAAAATGGATAAAATGCGCCATATTCATAGTGGTCAATATGGATTTATTGATCCAGTAGAATCTCCTGATGGAGAAAAGATTGGTATTCAAAAACATTTAGCATTATCTGCTAGTGTTACTATTAATTGTAAAGAACAGCCAAAAATAATAAAAGACTTATTAGATGATAATTCTGAATTATTTATATATCTTACAGATGTACCACATTTTAAAATTAAAATACTTACTAAAGTATTCATTAGTGGGCAATGGTATGGTATGACAGAAAAACCAATTCAACTTATAGAATATTTAAGAAATATGAGATCTAAAGGAGTAATAGATAAAATGGTTGGTATTGTTCATAATTATAAAATGAAAGAGATTAGAATAAATACAGACGGAGGAAGATTATTCCGACCCTTATTAAAAGTAAAAAATAATAAATTATTATTAACTAAAGAGATGTTAGATAAAATTAATTTAGATAATACTATTAATTCAGACAAAATTTCAACTTGGAATGATTTTATTTCTAAATATAATGAAGTAATTGAATATATTGATTGTGAAGAATCAGAGAATCTAATGATTGCTATGACAACAGATATTTTAAATGAAGAAAGAAAAAAAATGTTAAACAAGATTGCTAATGATAACAATAATAATAGCTTTGCTATAAATAGATATGCGAATGTTTATCGTAAATTTACACATTGTGAATTAAATCCTGCAATGATGTTAGGATCTGTATCATCAAATATTCCATTTCCAGAACATAATCTGTCACCAAGAAATATTTTTAGTTTTTCTCAGTCTAGGCAAGCTATGGGAACTCATGTTAGTAGTTTACGCCATCGAATTGATCTTACATATCAATTATTTCATCCTCAAATACCTCTTATACATACAAGAATCTCCAAATATACAAATATGTTAAATTTACCAAGTGGTGAAAATATAATTGTTGCTATTGCTTGTTACACTGGATATAATCAAGAAGATTCAATTATTATTAATAAATCTTCTATTGATAGAGGATTATTGAGGGCATCGTATTTTACTAAATATCATGATGTTATACAAAAAAATCCTTCAACATCTAGAGATGATATTTTTATGAAACCGGACCCTAATCAAACTTTAGGTATTCAATATGGAAATTATGATAAACTCAATGATAAAGGGTATATTGAAGAAGAAACTAAAATTGATTCTGGAGATTTTATTATTGGTAAAGTAACACAAATTCAACCAGATAAAAACAATAAAATATATAAAGATAGCAGTACAAAAAGTAAAGTAGCAGGTGTTGTTGATAAAGTGTATACTGGTATTTATAATAGTGATAATTTTGAGATGTATAATGTTAAAATTAGATCTGAAAGAATTCCAAGAGTAGGTGATAAATTATGCATGTTAGGAGATCATGAAGTATTAACTAATAAAGGATGGGTTAAGTTTGATGATCTTCATCAAAGATATCATAATAAAGAAAAATTTACAATCGCTACTTTACACGAAGGACAATATATTAAATATGATACTCCTATTGATGTTTATGAATGGGATTTTGATGGCGATATGTATAAATTAACTTCTCAACAAGTTGAATTTTGTGTTACTATGGATCATGAAATGTGGGCTAAAAAAAGAGATCATAAATTATTTGAATTAATTAAAGTAAAAGATTTATTTGGTAAAAGATACAATCTTAAAAAAAATGGTATTATTGATATTCCTGATATTGAAACAATTGATATTAATGGTAAAATATTAAAAATGGACGATTTTCTTGACTTCTTAGGAATATATATTACAATTAATCCTGGAAAAACTAGTAAAGAAATAAAAATTCAAGATGTATGTAATAAAATGGGTCTTGAATATACAGAATTATATAAATGGTTAAATGAATATAATTCAAATAAATATATTCCAGATTTTGTGTTTGAGTTAAATTCAAGACAGGCTAAAATTTTATTATCAAGTTTGTTATCATGTGATGAAAATTCAAATACACAAAGTTATTATACAACATCTAATAAATTAGCTGATGATATTATGAGACTAGCTATTCATGCTGGATGGAGTGCAAAAATTAGTACTAAAAATGATAGTTCTATAAAAACAAAATGTATTTTAATTAATAAATGTAAAAATGAACCTCAAGTTAATCATAGCCATAAAAATTCTCAAAATGCACAATTTGAGGAAATATTTTATCATAAAGGTAAAGTATATTGTTTAGAAATTCCTTCGCATGTATTTATGATTAGATATAATAATAAAAATGTATGGAGTGGTAATTGCAGTCGTCATGGACAAAAAGGAAGTATTGGCATTTCTCTTCCTTCCGAAGATATGCCATTTACTAAAGATGGTGTTCAACCAGATATTATTATTAATCCTTGTTGTTTTACAGGAGAAACATTAATCTCTATGACTAATGGATTATCTAAGAAGATTAACAGTTTCAGTAGCCAAGGATTAGAAAAGGTATTGACTTTTAATGATAAGACTGGATTCATTCCATCATTCTCATTAGGACTTGAAAATAGAGGTCTTAAAGATACTGTCGAGATTACAATGTATGATGGAAGAACAATTACTTGCACTCCAGATCATAAGATTAAAGTTAAAACATTAAATGGTTTTGAATACAAGGAAGCTAAAGATATTAAAATTAATGAAGATAACGTTATTATGGGTATCGAATATACAGAAGATAAAGTATATGATGATGAAAAAGATTGGTCATTAAAAGTAGGCGAGTATGAATTTAATTTTAATGATAATTTTAATAGAGAAAGATCATTAGCATTTGCTAGAGTACTTGGGTATTTGAGCACTGATGGAACTATTTGCTGTTCTAATAATACATATGTTGGACGTATTAATATGGGTCATATATTTGATGCTGAAGGTATTGTAAATGATATTGAAATTATTACTAATAAATCTCCAAAAATATCACAAGATCATTTAACATATAATATTAATATTCCAAGTATATTAATTAAATCAATTGTACAATTAGAAGGTTTAATGGTTGGTAGAAGAACAACACAAGAAGCATCGTTACCTAAATTCTTATTACAAGAAAATTGTCCTAAAGCAATTATTAGAGAGTTTTTAGGATCATTTTTTGGTGGCGATGGTCATGCTCCTTATCTATGTGATAATAAATTTTCAACAGTAAGACTTTCGCAGTCTATTGTTGTTAAATATAAAAAATCATTAGAAGCTAAAATGAACAATATAATACAATTAATGAATAAATTAGGTGTTAAAGGTAAAATGATTAGAACTAGAGATTGTCATAAAAAAACAGAGTTATATCAGAATGAACCTAGATTGCAATGTGAAATTGGTGTAGAATCTAATATGGAATTCTTACAGAATATTGGATTAAGACACTGTTTAGAAAAATCAGCTAGATTAACTATTGCTATTTCATATGAAAGGTTTTATAATAATGTATTAAAACAAACACAAAATTTATTAAATAAGATTGATGATATATTTAATAATGAAAAAATACAGATTAAAGAATCATTAGAAAAAGCAAGAAATGAATTATATTCAACAGATAAACCATTAGATTCATTCTACTCTACATTAGATTTAACATATGTTAATAATAAAAGAAGACAAGATAGAAAAGATAAACCAATTGTATTTAAACATGATAGGTTTTACACAGCTGAAGAATATATTAAACAACTTGGTTGTGAAGAATGGTTCTCACGTCAAGAAGATGGTAAGATGAATTATATTGTAAAAAGAGAGAATAATTACATACCATATTTTACAATGAAAGTTAATAATATTAAGGATGTAGGACAAAATGAAGTATATGATATTGGAGTATCTACATATCATAACTTTATTGCAGAAGGGTTAGTAGTATCGAACTGTATACCGTCGAGAATGACAGTCGGTCAGTTATTTGAGTGTGTTCTTGGTAAAGCATCAGCTTTATCAGGTCATTTTTCGGATGCTACTCCTTTTGATAATGTTGATATAGAAGAGGCTAAAAAAGTATTAAAAGAATATGGATTTGAAGAACATGGTAATGAAACACTTTATTGTGGTTTTACTGGTAAAAAGATGGAATCACAAATCTTTATTGGACCTACATATTACTTCAGATTAAAGCATATGGTGTTAGATAAGATTCATTGTTTAACAGCAGAACATGAAGTTTTTACTGAAAATGGATGGAAGTTTATAGCTGATATAAAATTAGATGATAAAGTAGCTATTTTAAAGAACGATAAACTAGTATATGAAAATCCTATTGAAGTTCATCATTACCTTGATTATAAAGGTAAAATGTATAGAGTTAAAAATCAAGATATTGATCTTGAAGTAACTGCTAATCATAGGATGTATGTTAAAATAAATGATAATTATATATTAGAAAAAGCAGAGAATATTGTTGGTAAAAAAGTATCATATAAAAATCATGAGAATAAAGACATTATCGTCAATAATGGAATTATTGAAGATGAATTATATGATTATGAAGGCGCAGTATATTGTTTGACTGTATCCTCTGAAATATTTTTGGTAAGAAAGAATGGTAAGCCAGTATGGACCGGTAATTCAAGATCTAGAGGACCAACGGCTATATTAACAAGACAACCTACTGAAGGAAGAGCTAGAGAAGGTGGTCTTAGATTTGGCGAAATGGAACGTGATGCTATGATATCTCACGGTCTAAGTCAATTCCTTAAAGAAAGATTTATGGAAACATCTGATTCTTATACTGTCCATATTTGTGATAATTGTGGATTATTTGCCAGAAAAGTGATAGATAGTAATCATTATATTTGCGACAGTTGTAAAGAAACAAAGAAAATTTCGATTGTCGCTCTCCCTTATGCATTTAAATTAATGGTTCAAGAATTACTAGCTATTAATATTATGCCAAGATTAAAAGCATCGTAGATCATAAATTAAGATTATTAACAATTAAAAAATTATTATATTATATAATATAATAATTTTTTTAAGATTAAATATTTATTCTCATTAGTTATAGCTTTAATAATTTACTATTTATATATTTATAAGGCTGACTCAAGAGTTTTATAATATTATGAAAGTGTACTTATTTTATACAAAAAAAATTGAATATTTTTTTTTATGTAATGTCTTGTTAATTTTTTACTATTAAAGAGACATTAATGTCTTCTCCTGTGCTCCAGGTTCAGACTACAGCTATCGCCCCGGTCACTTTCGACCTCCCTCTGGTTAATCCTCTGGATAACAAGCCTTCTCTGCCGTCATTCTACATGACTATCGATCAGATCGACGCTCTCACGCCTGACGAGGCGAAAAATATGCTTGTTATACTCAATAATTGCGAGTGCTGCGAGAGGCACTCTAGCCGTAAGCCCAAAATTTACAAGTTTTGGAGCATGCCTAACAAGAAACGGGACATGCCTTCTAGCGAGAAATCAGATAGTATCATATCTTGTAAGTGTTATTGTCGGCTGACTGCTCGCTTTATTTGTCGCAATGCCCCTAATTGTAAATCTTAGGCTCTGTATGTTAGTTCATATTTTTTTATTATGTATGTTTTATTATGTGTATGTAAGCTCTTCTTGTCTTCTTAATGCTAAATTTACTATATGAGGTGTAATTTCATCTTTATTATTTTCCCAAATAATATCACTAAATATTTCTTTTTTTACTAAATATTCATATAATTTTTGTTTATTTTCTATTAAATTTATGATATCTTTATTTTCTATAATAAAACTATCATTAAATATTCCATTTTCAAGATTATCAAATTCTTTAATAAAATTATTAAATGTAGATATATTTTTATTTAATCTATAACATTCAATTAAAAACAATTTATCTTTTTTTAATTCTTCTGATGCATATCTTAACGCATTACCATATTGTTGAACAGCAGCTAATACTACTTCTCTATTTCCTCTTAATTCTTCTGATGCATATCTTAACGCATTACCATTTTGTTGAACAGCAGCTAATACTACTTCTCTATCTTTTCTTAATTCTTCTGATGCAAATCCTAACTCATTACCATATTGTTGAACAGCAACTAATACTACTTCTCTATCTCCTCTTAATTCTTCTGATGCATGTTCTAATGCATAACCACTGCTACGTACAGCTGCTAATACTACTTCTTTATCTCCTCTTAATTCTTTTGATGCATATCTTAACGTATAACCATTTTGTTGAAGAGCAGCTAATACTACTTCTCTATCTCCTCTTAATTCTTCTGATGCAAATTCTAATGCACAACCAGAATTATGTATAGCAGCTAATACTACTTCTCTATCTCCTTTTAATTCTTCTGATGCATATCTTAACGCATTACCATCTTGTTGAACAGCAGCTAATACTACTTTTTTATCTGCTTTTAAATTTTCAGATGCATCTTCTAACGCATCACCATCTTGTTGAACAACAGCTAATACTACTTCTCTATCTGCTCTTAATTCTTCTGATGCATGTTCTAATGCATAACCACGACTACGTACAGCAGCTAATACTACTTCTTTATCTCCTCTTAATTCTTCTGATGCATGTTCTAATGCATAACCATCTTGTTGTACAGCAGCTAATACTACTTCTCTATCTCCTCTTAATTCTTCTGATGCATGTTCTAATGCATAACCACTGCTACGTACAGCTGCTAATACTACTTTTTTATCTGCTTTTAAATTTTCAGATGCATCTTCTAACGCATCACCATCTTGTTGAACAGCAGCTAATACTACTTCTCTATCTGCTCTTAATTCTTCTGATGCATGTTCTAATGCATAACCACGACTACGTACAGCAGCTAATACTACTTCTTTATCTCCTCTTAATTCTTTTGATAAACCTGCTAATGCTTTGCCATGTTGTTTAACAGCAGCTAATGCTTCATTTTTATCTCCCCCGCCTTCTAATTCTTGTTTTAAATCTAAATACTTTTTTTTATATTTTATATATTTTTTTGTATAATCCATTTATAATATAATATTATATTTTTTTTGTATTATGACATATAATTTTGAAATTATAAATATTGTAATTGAAAAAATTATTAATAAAGTAAATTTTAATATTATTAGCAAAGAATTAAATATTTCTCCTTCGACTATTACTTTA
>Ga0315905_10003958_pt1 | contig 15197 bp, 14 predicted proteins | sample LakEriMetagenome_5_FD_203522 | JGI IMG/M metagenome (GOLD analysis project Ga0315905, IMG submission 203522) | Freshwater fungal communities from buoy surface, Lake Erie, Ohio, United States - Buoy 4 MA121 | ecosystem: Environmental > Aquatic > Freshwater > Lake | place: USA: Lake Erie, Ohio... | reverse complement strand
TGTCATGATTAAGAAATTAGACAAACTTATTATCAAGTCATTTTTGGGGCCATTCCTTGTTACATTCATTATTACATTATTCGTACTGATGATGCAAAACTTATGGAAGTACATCGATGATCTTGTTGGGAAAGGGCTTGATTTTTATACGATATGCCTATTTCTTTGGTATGCAAGCGCCTCTATGCTGGTATTGGCCATGCCTATAGCAATTCTCATATCATCCATCATGACCTTCGGCAACCTAAGCGAAAGGTTTGAGCTGGTAGCCATAAAATCTGCAGGTATTTCGCTGCTAAGGTTTATGAAACCGCTCATAGTAATTGTAATAGGTTTTTGCGCCATCACTTTTATTTTTGCAAACTATATTATCCCGTATGCCAACCTGAAATTTGCGACATTGTACAGCAATATCTATTTTCAAAAACCTGCATTCGATTTAAAAGAAGGTGTATTTTTTACCTACATCCCCAATTATGCAATTAAGGCAGGTAAAAAAGACAGCGACGGGAAAACCATTCATGATGTACTTATTTACGAACAGGGCAATACGATTCAAGACAATTGTATTCATGCCGAGAAGGGAATCATGCAAATGTCTGCTGATGAAAATTTTCTGGAATTCAACCTTGAAAACGGCACCCGTTATCAGGAAAAAGGAACAGCCTATGAGACCAACACCGAGTATACCAGACTCGAGTTCAAGAAATTTAAGAAACTATTTGATCTGAGTATTTTAAAGAACAATCAAAAAAATGACAGCGCATTTAGAGGTGGCACAAAAATGCTCAGTTCTAGACAATTGCAAAAAAACATAGACTCCCTATATCGAGAAAAGGATACGCTCTTAAAAAAAATGAGTACAGAAAATGCTACTAATAGAATATATCTGACCAATAATCCCCTAAAAAAACTAAACCGAATCGGCACCGATTCCTTAACTTATTCCAAACTCATTCCATTGCACCAACAGAGCACGGTTAATCAATCTGCTCAAAATATGATAGCTGCTTTAAGAAACGACATGATGATTTACAAATCCAATCTTGAAAACAATAAAAGAGAAACTAAATTAAGTTTGATAGAATGGAACAGGAAATATTCTATATCCCTATCCTGTCTGATATTGTTTTTCCTGGGCGCACCACTTGGGGCCATCATTCGTAAAGGGGGAATTGGATTGCCACTAGTTTTTGCCATTATATTCTTTCTGGTTTTTCATTTGCTGATGATATTTGGAGAAAAATTTGCAGTCGAAGGAACATTAACTCCAGCATTGGGCATGTGGCTACCAATACTTGTACTTTCGCCGCTTGGAATATTCCTTACTTACAAAGCCATGAACGATTCTGTATTATTCAACAAGGAATTCTACATCAGTCTGACAAAAAAAATATTTTCATCCGACAGCAAAAAAAATATCGGCGCTCCTGAAACCGAATCCATATAACCCCAAAATACATCAACATGAAAACAAACAGCAGAAGAAATTTTTTAAAAAAAACATTAACCGGATCGGCATTGCTTGCGATTGGTATTAAAGGATTTTCGCAAATTGCAAATGATTTTTCCAAAGCTGATGATAAAATCAAAAAACTCCACCCCGCGCTTACAACTGGATTTGACCAAACACCACTTCCCTATGCCTACAATGCACTGGAAGATATTATTGATGCGGCCACTATGGAAATTCATTACACCAAACATGCCGCTGCTTATGCAAAAAACCTGAAAGAAGAAGCTGCTGCTGAAAAAATAGACACCACAAAATCATTGGAGGAGGCACTGGCAAAAACATCTGCCTATTCCACTAAATTCAGAAACAATGGTGGTGGCCACTATAATCATGAGTTGTTTTGGAAATGCATGAGACCCAAGCAATCCGAAAATAAGCCCGCAGGCAAACTTTTGGATGCTATCAATGCAGATTTCGGCAGTTTTGAACAATTTAAAACCCAGTTCTCCGATGCTGCAAAAAGCAGATTTGGAAGTGGATGGGCATGGTTGTATATCAATCAGGGCAACCTAAAAATCGGCAGCACAGCCAATCAAGACAATCCTCTTATGGATTTAACTGCTGTTGAACACAAAGGAACTCCTTTGTTGTGCCTAGATGTTTGGGAGCATGCTTACTATTTGAAATATCAAAACAAAAGAGCCGAATACATTCAAAATTGGTGGAATGTGGTGAATTGGGCTTATGTGGAAAGCAGATTTAATGGATGATAGTCCCTATAATAGACTCAGCCTTTGTACCACAAACATTCCAGAGAACGAATGACACAAAAGCTGATAAATTGTCAAGCAATCGTAACGCAAAAATAGTTTTAGTCTAATTATTTGATGCCTTTTTTCGCTTTAAGTTATTCACATTTTTGGAGAAAGGGTTTTGTCCCAATAGTATTAAGGGGAAATACCTTGTGCAATTTTATCACATAATTTACCTTGCTACGCAGACAGGTCCTTTAATTTCATAGTTTACATTTTTTCACCTCACCCCCGCCCCTCTTCCAAGGGAGAGGGATTTTTAGCGTTTTTTAGGGGAGATGCTTTTTGCATTAATATAAGCTCAAAAAGCTTGCTCCATAGGAAGTTATTTCACTATCATAGGGGCGGATTTGATGTTTTTGGAGTTTTTACTTTTAAAATTTACCATACCTCACTGTAGGCAAGCCTTTTATTTTCGAATTTTTACTTTTTATAATCCCTCCCTATTTACTACATTTGTCATTCATTTTATCATCTAATTACAACCATTATGCAAGCCTGGAAAGAATATCAGGAAAAAAATAAAGACCGTTTTTTAGAAGAACTTTTTGAATTACTAAGAATACCCAGTGTGAGTGCAAAAAAAGAACACAAGGAGGATTTGATCAAATGTGCTGATGTGTTGAAACAACGCTTACTGGAAGCCGGTGCCGACAAGGTTGATATTTATCCAACCGAAGGTCATCCCATAGTTTACGGAGAAAAAATGATCGACCCTTCAAAACCCACTGTGCTTGTTTATGGCCATTACGATGTTCAGCCTGCTGAGCCTTTGGAGCTTTGGAAGCATGGACCTTTTGATCCAACTATCGTTGATGGGAAAATTTTTGCCAGAGGTAGCTGCGACGATAAAGGACAAGTATACATGCACGTTAAAGCTTTTGAAACAATGGTTAAAACCGATTCTCTTTTCTGCAATGTAAAATTTTGCATTGAAGGCGAAGAAGAAGTAGGTTCACCCAACCTCGGAAAATTTGTTGCAGAAAACAAATCTCTTTTAAAAGCAGATTGTGTTTTAATCAGCGACAGTGCAATGATCAGTTTAGAAAATCCAAGCATTGATATTGGTGTAAGAGGACTAAGCTATATTGAAGTTGAAGTGACTGGCCCTAACAGAGATTTACACAGTGGAGTTTACGGCGGTGCAGTTGCTAACCCCATCACAATATTAGCAAAAATGATTGCTTCCTTACACGATGAAAATAACCACATTTCTATTCCGGGTTTCTATGATGATGTGGCAGTAGCAACGGAAGAAGAAAGAGCATTGATGGCAAAAGCACCATTCAACGAAAAAGAATACGCGGATGATCTTGGCGTAAAAGAATTATGGGGAGAAAAAGGATTTTCTACCAATGAAAGAACCGGCATTCGTCCAACGCTTGAACTAAACGGCATTTGGGGAGGATATACAGGAGAAGGAGCAAAAACTGTATTGCCTTCAAAAGCCTATGCAAAAATTTCAGCGAGATTGGTCCCTAATCAAATATCACAGAAGATAACAGACTTATTGATCAGTCACCTGGAGAAAATTGCACCCCCTTATATCACCCTTAAGGCTTCGCTTCATCATGGCGGCGAACCCTATGTAACCCCTATTGACAGCAAAGCATATCAAGCTGCCTCCAAAGCAATGGAAGCTACATTTGGAAAAACTCCAATCCCTGTTCGTGGGGGCGGTAGTATTCCTATCTGTGCGCTTTTTGAAAAAGAACTTGGCATTAAGATTGTCTTTATGGGATTTGGGCTCGACAGTGATAATTTGCACAGCCCCAACGAAAAATACGATGTTGCCAACTTCTATAAAGGGATAGAAACTATTCCATATTTTTATAAAAATTTCGCATAACTTTAAATAAGTAAATTAAGATAGACAGTTTGGCCAAAATAACCTCTCTTCATTTTTAAAGCTCATTTTTATGCATTCAAAATTTTATCTCGCTTCTGCTCTTATCGTTCTCATTGGAGCATTTTCCTTAAGTTTTAGAAATAGCCCCTCTTCACGTTGCGAACTATCCTACCTAGCAATACCGGGTGGAGGAGCTTTTGTAACAAACCAGGGGCTTACGGGTGCTTCATGGGACAATGCAGGCAGAACTTGTTCCCGCTGTCATTCAGGTGGTGGCTTTGATGCGTCTACTTCCATTTCCTTATTAAGTGGCTCTAACCCGGTTACTCAATACACCCCGGGCGCAAATTATACGCTTCAACTTAAAGTCACTTCTAACTCAGGAAATCCTAGTTATGGTTTTTGTTTGATGGCTGCAACTACCAGCGATAACACAGATATTAATACATGGGGTACCATTCCAACAGGTGCTAGAAAAAACACTGTACTTTCAAGACACTACATTGAACAAACCTCTGCTAGAACAGCTACTTCCACTTCACCAACATCATCCTATACCATTGATGTTCCCTGGACTGCACCTGCTTCTGGAACCGGAAATATTTCTTTTTATGCATCCGGACTAGCGGTAAACAACAACAATAGTACTGGGGGCGATAGCCCAACTCCTGGGACAAACATTACCGTTAGTGAAAGTGCTACCACCCCAATCTCTTTCTCTTCTGTTTCCGCAATCTTGAAAAATAATCAAGCTGATGTTGCGTGGACAACGGAATCTGAAACAACTACAGCTTATTTTTCTGTTGAGCATAGTGCTGATGGCATTCAATTTACCTCTAAAGGAAATGTGAATGGGAGAAACAGCAACTCAAAATCCAATTATACATTTACTGACAAATCCATTTCAAAAGGAAACAATTTCTATAGAATTGTGGCAGTAGATTTAAGTGGGGCAAAACTCATCAGCAAAACCGTTGAAGTTTCATCCTCAAAAAATAATTTTAGCTTGTCGCCAAACCCTGTTCGCCATAACCTATTTTTATCAGGAGCTAATCTTAACGGCAACAGTTACCGAATATTCAACATGAAGGGCCAGCAAATTGCAAAGGGTAAAATCCAATCGAATGAAATAAATACTCAATCGCTTGCACCGGGATCTTATACCATTTCTGTTACTGACAAATCAGGAAGCATACAAACCAAACAATTCATCAAGGAATAAACTTTCCTAAAACCGATATTACTTTTTATCAAAAGCTTCGTTCCTACGAAGCTTTTTTACTGTCCTATATTTTTATCGTAAGTACTTCCAGTATATTGGTTGTATAGCAAGGCGACAGTTTCTGCTGTTTAAGCTTCCAGTGTTTTTTATAGCCCTGTACCGCATAACGCAAAGTGTCTTTACCGAATTTTCCATTGACCTCATCAAGTACCTGCATCATTTTCCCACTCCTCCCCCTGTCGAACGCATCAAATAAACCAAGTTGCACCTGGTCTTCGGGAACAATGTCAAAAACAAGCACTCCGGTCTTATTGTAAAGGTATTCAGGCCTGTAAATAACCTCCAAACCCCGAAGAGCGGCATGGATAATTTCCGACGAATCCGAGGTAGGTACTTCCAGAGACATAGTAACCGATCGGAAATATTGCGGATCCTGTTTGCGATGCGGATTGGTATGAATAAAAACCTGTATTGCACCTGCACAGGTATTTTGATAGCGCAGTTTAGCCGCACAACTTGCAGCGTGGCTCGAAACAGGAGCAGCCAATTCTTCTTTTTTAGACAACAGCTTACCAAAAGAGCGGGCCGTTTGTATACATTTTTTAGCAGAAGGCAATGCATCCCATTGCACACAGGAAACACCTTTCAATTCCTTGACCAAACGCAACCCTACCACCGTCATGTGTGTACGAATCCAGTCTTCATTCAGGGCAACAAGATCGGCGGCGGTAAAAACATCATACTGCATAAGCTTAGTGCTGTATTGTCGACCAACACCCCATATGTCCTCAACTTTAGTATGCTTCAATAAATCGTTTATCTGAATACTATCCTGTACCAGATGTACACCGATCCCTTTTTTCTCCTTCTTCGCATATCGATTGGCCATTTTAGCCAGTGTCTTTGTTGGCGCAATGCCTATACTAACAGGAATGCCTACCTGATTCAGCACTTCCCTTCTTATCGAAAGACCAAGTTCATAAAGGTCAACATAATTCATGCCTGTAAGATCCAGAAAAGCCTCATCAATGGAATACACTTCAATGACAGGAGCAAAATCCCTTAATACATTCATCACTCTGTTGCTCAAGCTTCCATACAGAATATAATTGGAAGAAAACACAGCGACTTTATGCTGATCAATAAGCTCCTTAATCTGGAACGCCGGCGCACCCATTTTAATACCCAATTGCTTCGCCTCATCGCTTCGCGCAATCACACAGCCATCATTGTTGCTTAACACCACAATAGGCCTGTTTCTCAAAGCCGGCTGAAACAGCCGCTCGCAGGAAGCATAAAAATTATTACAATCAATCAACGCTATCATGGCTACACATCTGTTGCTTTAATGATTATATGGGTAACCACTCCCCAAATACTAAAATCCATGCCCTCAACAATAGGAATAGGTTTATACCTCGGATTCGGACTTTCAGGCACAAGTCTTATACCCGAACTGTTTTGGATAAACCGCTTGATGGTGAATTCATTATTGATGACTGCTACTACAATACGATTATTGACCGGCTTGATGCTTCTGTCTACAACCAACAATGTGTTATCGGGGATATGTGCATTAATCATCGAATCGCCCACTGCCCTTACGATATAGGTAGCATTGGGACGCGGAATAAGGTGCTTATTGAGGTCGATTTCCTCTTCCACAAAATCGGCGGCAGGTGAAGGAAACCCCGCATTAGCTACAAAACCATAACCGGGCAACACAGGTAATGCTTCTCCTCTTATGAAATACCCTTTCATTTTGGCCTCGTCGTTAGTCATAATTTACTAAATATTTTAGCAATAATAGTGAAATTGGACAACTTTTGAATAAGTATTTTTGAGGCTGTTTAAGCAGCCCAGCAAGAAGATCGAAATAAAAAACAACCTGTTGATATCCTTATTGATGTTGCAATCACACCAACAGTGGTATAACGAAACAGATGGAGATCTAATCATTTTTGGATTGATATCATAATCGCAATTGACTGCTATTACAAATAAAAGGATAGCTGTATTTTATATTACCATTCATTTCATTAACAAAAAACATAATCATGAAAAAAAGACTTTTATTATTAGTTATGATCGGCTTTACAATTACTGCCGCCACAAAAGCCATTCATTTTAACGAGAAGCAAAATAAATCAACATTTTCAAATAATGCTGATTATAAAGAATGCATAAAAGATTGCAATGCTTGCATACTGGCTTGTACAAATTGCTATAAAGCTTGTGCAAAAATGAAAGACCCAAAAATGAATAAATGTATTCGGCTTTGCCAAGAGACGATTGCTACATGTAATGCTTCTATTAAGCTGATGCAATTAAATAGCGAAAATGCGAAAGAGCAGTGTCTTATATGCGCTAAAGTTTGTGAAAAATGTGCTACTGAATGCGAAAAATTTGACATGAAGGAATGTAAAGACTGCTCGATGTCTTGTAAGAAAACGGCAAATTCGTGCAGGGCACTTATGAAATAAATAGCTTTGGCAGAAGATGGAAATGTTTTCTCAAAAACAAGCCAGCCCACCATTTTATGGACACTATCCACACAAAACTGACATTCAACAAAAAAGAAGCATGTCCTTTATGGTATTCGAAAGAAAGTAAAAATATCCCTATTGGCTTTTTCACCAATAGGGATATAAAAAATTATTTTTCATCATATACTGGAAATCTTCCCGGCGTATAAGGCGCTTTTCTGCTTTCCAGTTTATTTTCGAGCGATTCAATTTTCTGTTTCAACTGTCTGGCATCGTTATATGTCTTTTTAAACGAAGCTTTGCATTCATTCAGCTTTTCAATAAAAGTTCCTGTTTGCTCTGCAGAAGTTGACCAAAGGTTTCCAACTACACCTTCTACTTTTCCGGTCAAACCCGATAAGGTTTCAAACTCTCTTCTGGCAAGACTTCGGTCTCCATTAAGCGCCAAATCAATAACCTGAAGCAGCAATTCAATTTCCTTAACCTCTTTGATTACATCTTCAGAAACAGCACTCATTTGAACAATTCCTGCTTTGATGTACTTTACCCTGTCTCTAACATTATCCCTATATTCGTTTGTAGCAAGCACTACCCTTCTGAATTCTGATAAGTCCGTATTGAAAGCTTTCAACTTGCTTTTGTTTGCCGGCAAAGTACTATTGTTAAGTGTAACCAATTCGAATGGTGTTTTGCTAGTCATTTCTTCAACAGAACCGTTTTGTACTTTAACCAATTGAACCGTATAATTACCAGGCAATGCCAACGGCCCTTCATCAGCTTGATCATAAGGATTATCGGAGTTTGCAGCACTCAAACTAACGGGACTGGTTACATCTAATCTACCGTTCCAGTTCACTTTAATCAAACCTTTTCTAGCCGATTTTTTAATTTTTCGAACAACATTTCCATTTTCATCAGAAATCACCAACATCAGGTATGCAGCCTCTTCCAAATCTTCCATTCGAATAGAATCGGCAGATGGATAATAAACAGGCAAGTTATTTTTGATTTTTTCAGCTTCAGCTTCTTTCCTTTTTTCTTTGATGGTTTTTATATCATCTTTAACCCAATACAAAATATTGGCACCAATCGGAGGATTGTCGGCTGTATAGAAGGATTCACCTTGATTTGATTTTCCTTTATGGCCCAATGGAGTGGATTCAATAAATACCAGTGCATCTTTAATTGGGAATATTTTTGCTTTTTCCTCTAGATCCTCTTTTTTAATATGCTGAAGGATGGAATAATCATCCAATACATAAAACCCTCTTCCAAAAGTAGCGAGCACTAAATCATTTTCTCTTTTTTGTATGGCGATATCTCTTACACAAATTGTTGGCAATCCGTTTTTCAAAGCCATCCAGCTTGCGCCACCATCCAGCGTAAAATAAACACCAAATTCCGTTCCTGCAAATAGCAAATTGCCGTTTACATGATCCTCTGCCACACAATACACGGAACCTCTTTCGGGAAGATTGGATGAAATATTTGTCCATGTAAGTCCCTTGTCGGTAGTTTTCAAAATGTATGGCTTAAAATCACCATTACGATGGTTATTAAAAACGGCATAAGCGGTTTTTTCATCGTGTTGAGAACAAAGAATATTCTGTACAAGAGTTCTGTCGGGCACTCCGGCAAACTTTTCCGTTTTCGTCCATTGCTTGCCGTTATCTTCCGTAATTTGAATCAGTCCATCATCTGTTCCAGCAAAAAGAAGGTTTTCATTTTTCGGACTTTCATCAAGTGCTGTGATATTGCCATAAATAGAGGTGGAAGAATTTTTAGCAATTGCGTCCATGCCCCAAACTTTACCCATTACCGGCAACTTGTTTCTGTCTATGCCCATGCTGAGATCACCGCTAATGGCCTTCCAGGTGTTTCCGCGATCGTCACTTCTGAAAATTTTATTCGCAGCAAAATAAAGTCGCGTGTTATTGAAATTGCTAATGATAAGCGGAGCATCCCAGTTCCATCTGTAAGGCGCTTCGCCATCTTTTTCCTGTGGTTTGATATCGAGCGACTCTCCAGATTTTCTGTCATAACGAATCAGCCCGCCATATTGCCACTGAGAATACACAATGTTGGGATCTTTGGTATCCACTACCGATTCAAATCCATCTCCACCAACTGTAATAAACCAATCGGAATTTAAAATACCCGAACCACTAATTGTTCTTGATGGACCACCTAGAGAGTTGTTGTCTTGCGTACCACCATAAATGTAATAGAAGGGAGAACTGTTGTCTACCGATACCCTGTAAAATTGTGTAACGGGCAAATTAGATTTGAAATGCCAGTATTTGGCACCATCCCATGTTTCGTATAATCCACCATCGCAGCCCATGATTAAATGATCGGTGTTTTCAGGATCTATGTATAATGCATGATTGTCAACGTGCTTGTTTTTTTCACCCAAGCCTTTAAAAGTCTTTCCTCCATCAACACTGATTTGTGCCCAGGTATCAAGGGAATAAATCTTATCTGCATTTTTAGAATCAGCGAAAATTTCCTGGTAGTAATTTCCAACAGTAGACCAGCCGGATCTTTTTTCCCAACTTGCTCCCCTGTCTGTAGAGCGGTAAAATCCTTTATCATCATCATTTCCTTCAACAATGGCAAAAAGAAGATCGGAGTTGATGGGAGAAATAGCTAAACCTATTCTACCCATATCTGAAGCAGGTAACCCTTTTGTAAGTTTTTTCCATGTTGCACCGGCATCATCGCTTTTGTAAAGAGCCGATTCGGGACCACCGCTGATGTAAGTCCATTCATGTCTACGGCGTTGATGAGCTGCAGCATAGATAATGTTGGGGTGATTGGGGTCAATATGAACTTCATTAAACCCTGTGTTGTCACTTACTTTAAGTACTTGAGTCCAGGTTTTACCACCGTCGGTAGTTTTGTAAATGCCCCTGTCACCACCTGCCGACCAAAGCGGTCCATAGGCTGCAACGTAAACGATATTGCTATTTGTTGGATCGATGGCAATTTTTCCGATGTGTTCGGAATTTTTAAGCCCCATACTATTCCAAGATTTACCGCCATCATCAGATTTATATACCCCATCGCCGTATGCCACACTACGTTGATTGTTGTTTTCACCTGTACCTACCCATATAACATTGGTATTGTTAGGGTCCATAGCAATGCAACCGATAGAGAAAGAAGATTGTGCATCAAACAAAGGGTTAAACGTAATTCCTGCATTATCGGTTTTCCATACTCCGCCCGATGCAACGGCAATGTACCATTGTGATTTTTTAGCAGGATTTACAACGATATCGCTGATTCTTCCCGAAACGAGTGCCGGACCCACGCTTCTAAATTTTAGTGCGCTATATGTGGAAGCTGTTGTAAGCGGATCTTTATTGTCTGGTTTTTTGACATTAGATTTTTGCGCATAATTACATAGAGAAAAGAACAGCGAGATAAAAAGGAGCGTTTTTTTCATTGCAGTTTTTTATTGATTCTTCAATACGATTAATTAAAAAATAACGAGTTGAATGATTAGTCAAAGGTAAGTTTTTAAATGTTTCTCAGCCACACTTGGCGATATCAGTAACGACAACCTACCAACTTGGTATTTTTGAAATTCAGCGACAAAAGTTCAAGGAAATGACTGATATTATTAGAGATTCCTATTATTCGTTTTCAAATATAGAAATTATCAATTTCAATAGCAAGACCAAACCTGACTGCATTATATAAAATATTTTAGCGTCATAAAAATGAAATTCAAAACATAAAAAAACCCGGTTAATACCGGGCTTTATAAATTAAACATGGGATGAATATTATTCTTTGTCCGCTTTCTTTTTTGCATCTTCCTTCATCTTTTGCAATTGTTCAGGTGTAAATACCTCTTTCATTTTCTTTGACTTTTCTTTAGAGGCTTCTTTGATTTTAGCTTGTTTCTGTTCAGGAGAAAGGGTTGTATCTGCTTCGATTGTAGCTTTTGCTTCTTTGAATACTTTTGTAATAGCTTTTTGTTTAGCCTTTTGCTCATCAGTTATTGGCTGAACTACTTTTTCGCCGACTGGAGTGGTAGAAACCTCTTCTTGCTTAGCAGGAGTTTGCGTTTGGATTGTTTTAGCATCAGTAGTTGCTTCTGATTTTTTCTTTTGAGCGAATCCGTTGAAGGAAATTAAAGTTACCAGAGCGATAGTCGTGATTTTTTTCATTGTAATTTTTTTATGGTGTAATATTAATAAAATTGCTTGCCTTATTAAAAGTGCTCTAAGATAAATTGAAAACACAAAAAAGGATGCAACAAGTCTCCTTTATTGAAAAAATTAATAGCCTTATAACATATAATAAAAAACAAGTCGAAATGAAATAGAATTGATACTACCTTTACAGTGGTAATGGAGTTAATATTACTTCCATGTATAAACGAATAGGTCAGGCAACGATCAAAAAAGATTTTAAAAAGTGAAAATTCAACTACAAAAAACAATTAGCTTTTTATTCCTTTTACATTTTCTAATGAACGATGCCATTAGCCAGCGGTTGGATAGTCTTTCAATCGAATTAAATAAAGTAAATTATTTACAGGGTGACACCTTGAATTTTGAAGCCAAATTAAACAACTACACTTCGAATTGTAAAACAGCTACTCTACATATAAGGATTGAAGAACTTAAAACAGGTAAAAAATGGAGCTTTCGTTATCCATTGATTAAAGGTTATTTCAACACAAACATTATCCTTGACAGTACCTTGAAAGACGGCACTTATGCCTTGCATTTCGCTGTGCAAAAATGGTTTTTCAACCTTAATGGCAATGTAATAAACCCAAGCAAAAACGATGTCTCATTAAATTATGTTTTACTGCATAAAAACAAAGAAATGGTTAACGGGTCCATCAACCTAAAAACAGACAGCACCTTTAGAAGCGAATATTTTTTATTTCAGGACTCTGCCAATTTATTTTTCTCCAGAGCAAAAAGAAATGAATCGCTATTAAAAATCAATATAAAAAATTACCTGGATTCTGCATTTGTAGCTGTTGACTCCCTTACAAAATTCATTTATATTGGGAAATCAAATGAGGAAATTAAAAACTTCTCTGAATTAGAAAAAAAATATCAATTCAAAAATGAAGATCCGCTTTTCAAAACAACGATGTCGGAGGTTATCATCAATGCAAAATCAAAAAAACTTATCGATGAATTTCAAAAGGACAATGTTTCAGGTATGTTTTCGGGAGCAGATGGAATAATAATTGATGGTTTGGAATCAGACGATATAAGTAGAAGCACAGATTTATTTACATTTCTTGTAAGCCGGATTGGTGGCTTAACACAAACGATGGATGATGAAGGCAAACGAATATTAAGATGGAGAAAACGCCGCACCGATATTTATGTAAATGAAATTAGGACAGAGCAAGATTTATTGCTTGAAATTTTCCCGTCTGACATTGCCATGATTAAAGTATTTGATCCAGGTGTTCCGGTTTCCTTTGGGTCTGCACAAGGAGGGACGATAGCCATTTATTTAAAAAATGGAATCTATCAAAAGAAAGATAAACCTACCAACACTTTTTATCTTTCGGGTTATACAGGACTGGATGTGATTTTGAAATAATAAAACTCCGAATTCCTTTCAAGTCATTTTCCATATACTCAACTTATTGAACTCATTAAACCTTTGATGCCTGCCTATCGTATGGTAATGAATTTGATGAAATTCTTGTACTTTAAAAATAATTTGATTTAATCAGAGTGAGAAACATAATCAGAGCGAAGAAAAAATGCAGAACTTCATGACCGCTCTCGCTATCATTCTTGCTCAGACTTTTTGTACTCTTAAATGGACAATTATCTAACCAAGTGGTGATGGATTTGATTGAATTCGCATATTGAAGTTGAAATTCAAATAAGAATTAGTTAATTTCGAGTATGAGCACTTTTAAACTCGACAGGACTGCTTTTAAGCCACAAACAAAAGCTCAAGCCGCCAATCATTCAGATTTTTATAAAAAATTAACCTGGCAAGAGCGACTTTCTATAACTTTTTTTTTGAATAGCGTAGCTTATCATTTTGATACCAACAATCCGCCAAGAATTTCCCGAAATCAATTTTCTGTAAAATCATTGATAAACAATGGCTAATATTTTTCACGAAGATTTCAGAGACTTTATAAATGCCTTAAATGAAGCTGATGTTCGTTATATTTTAGTGGGCGGGTATTCCGTAGTACTACATGGATATTCAAGAACAACGGGTGATATGGATTTATGGATGGAAAGAACTTCAGAAAATTACAACAGATTATTAAAGGCTTTTAACATTTTTGGTATGCCTGTTTTCGATATGACGGAGGATAACTTCTTGTCACATCCGATTTGGGATGTATTTACTTTTGGTACACCACCAGTCGCAATTGATATTATGGTAAAGTTGGAAGGATTGAACTTTGAAGATGTTTTCAAAAAAGCAATATACTTCCAGGACGATAATTTGAAAATAAGAACCATCAATAGAAATGATCTTATTGCTGCAAAGAAAGTTGCCGGGAGAGCCAAAGATATTAATGATTTAGAAAATCTTGAATAATTTCAATTAACACTTGTTATTTGCATTATAAAACAACACTGTACTCTTCGAAGGACAATTATCTAACCAAATAGTGATGGATTTGATGAATATAGCCATATAATAACTCTTTAAGCAGCCTTTCTATTGTACTGCTTTATATTTTTAAAATCCAAACTTTTTAATTGTTGTTGTTCCTCAATATCAAAATCATCTTGAAGACCAAGCCAAAATTTGGGACTGTTTCCAAAGTATTTTGACAATCTCAATGCTGTGTCAGCAGTAATGCTTCTTCTGCATTTAAGAATTTCAGAAATCCTAGTTTGAGGTATGCCAATATCCTTTGAAAGTCTATAAGCTGATATTTCTAAAGGAATTAAAAATTCTTCCATCAGAATTTCTCCCGGATGTATGTTTTTTAACTGTTGCATAAAATTGTTTTAATGATAATCAATAATAGACACTTCAGTAGCATTGCCATTATTCCATTTAAAAATAACTCTCCATTGATTATTAATTCGAATAGAATAATAATTTTTCAGATTACCTTTTAGCTTTTCCAGCCGGTTGGAAGGAGGTATCATCAAATCATTAAGATCAACAGAGTTATTTAGCATTCTCAACTTTCTTCTTCCTAATTCTTGAATTTCAGTTGACAGAGATTTTACCCGAACACCTTCCCAAATTTTTTGGGTATCCTTATCTCCAAATGAAATAATCATACTAACTTATTAAGTTACTAACGTCAAAGATAAGTATTTGTCTGGAAATAAAAAATGTCAAAGAATATATTTTGAAACATTCATTTCATTGTTGCTACCTGTTGAACTTT
>Ga0315905_10003957_pt1 | contig 15197 bp, 15 predicted proteins | sample LakEriMetagenome_5_FD_203522 | JGI IMG/M metagenome (GOLD analysis project Ga0315905, IMG submission 203522) | Freshwater fungal communities from buoy surface, Lake Erie, Ohio, United States - Buoy 4 MA121 | ecosystem: Environmental > Aquatic > Freshwater > Lake | place: USA: Lake Erie, Ohio... | reverse complement strand
CCCCCCCCGTCCCCCGCCCGTACTATTCAAGGCGTGGGCGCAGCACAGCAGCCACCGGCGTGCTACGCACCTGAACACATTGTGCTGCTGCAGGCCCTGCATGCTCTCCCATGGCAGCTGCTGCAGCTGCCCATCAGCCAGCAGCACCACCGCAGGCACGCCCGTGCCAGAGGCATCTGCAGTGGAAGCGGCTGTGAGGGAGCCGGCTGCGCCCCGCTTGCTGCGGCCGCCCAGTTCGCTGGCCCTGCAGAGTTCGCCAGGTGCGCTGGCACCAGACATGCTGCAGGCTGCAGCATCTCCGTCTGCCGCAGGTGCGTCAGCTGACAACCTTCCTGCTGGCTGCTGGCGGCGCTTGCCACCCCTGGTGGCTGCTGCTGCAGACGCCGCCGCGGATTCCGCCAGCACCGCCGGGCCGCAGGGCTGAGCTTGCTGCCTGCCAACAGCGTGGCGCGCAACGCTGGCTGGGATCGCAGCAGCGACAGTGCCAGCACCCTCGCCGCAGTCTGCTGCGAAGCGCACGCGCCCAGCCCCGGCTGCTGCCCTGGCACTCTTGCCGCCTGCTGGCGGCTGGCGCTGCCCAGCGTCGCCAGTGATGGCCAGCTGCTCTGCAAGCTGCTCCGCCAGCGCATCCACCCGCCCCCCAGCGCTCTTCGCCTGCGCGCCGCCGTGCATGGCTGCCAGCCTGGACCTGGGTGGGTTGCGCGTGGTGGTGCCCCCGCCCGTCGCTTCCCCCGCTGCTGCTGCCGGCTTCCTGCCCTTGGCTGCAGGAGTCTGGCAGGCGGCGCTGGCGTTGGTGCTCAGCGGAGCCAGGACGCTGGTGCTGCGGCTGGCAGCTGCTGCCTGGCTGCTTGAATGGGCGGCGGCTGCCTGAGCGGCTGCAGCCGCCAGATCGCGGGCAACCAGCTGCACGTGCTGGCCGTCCAGCCTGTGCTGGGTCAGCTGGCAGAGGTCCAGGGCAGCAGCTGCCAGCTCCTCCTGGCTGCAGGACGGCGCATGCGCCAGCAGGCACACCAGCAGCTGCTGCAGCAGGGCAGCTGCCGAGTCCTCTGCACAAGGCGCGCAGGGACGGCGGTTGTTGGCTTGCCGCGTGTATGGCACGACTGCTGTGGTCAAGGGCAGGCCCGCGCCCCGGGGGCTGGCCTGCGCTATGTTGATGCACTGGCTGCACAAGCCCACCAGCATGCAGCATGCGCCACACGGTCCTTACCAAACAAGAACTCAAAATGCTCGCTTAGGAGGCCCGCAGCCGCCTCCTGCAGTGCCCCCAGTTGCGCAGGTGGCGGCGGCTGGGCCAGCATGCACCTCCAGGGTCCGAGCCACGCCTCGTCCATGGCTGACAGCAGGTCTGAATGGGGCAAGGGGGCCAGCGCAGCTTTGCATCTAACTGCTGCCATGCAATGTTGCAGTGGTGTACATGCTGGCAACCAGCCACAACCGGAGCGTGGGCCGCCTGATGCACTGCTGCTGCGCACCCCAGGCGCGGTGCAGCGCTGGCCGCACCTGCCAGGCGCTCGTCCAGTGCCAGGCGCTGCTTCCAGAACCTCGCCTTCTCTGCTGCAGTGTTCAGGCCGCTGCTGGCTGCCATGCTGGCTGAGCTGTCGCTGAGAATGGCCGCCATTGCTGACAGCAGGTCGCGCACAGACCTGCAGGTCCCGGGCACGCACGCACGCACGCGCACCGGCAGACAGGGTGAGCATGCACAGGGGTGGCCCTCCACGCCCATGATGGGCCCAGCTGGCTGGATGAGTCGCACGTGCAGCCATGAACACGCACAGCGGGGCACCAACAGGGTGCAAGCACACCCACCGCGGTGCCCGCCGACCTGTTGCTCACCTGGGCTGGCTGTCGCATGGCCCTGCTGGCGGTGGCAGCAGCAGGACCAGAGGCAGGGCACCCTCACTCAGCCGGCACAGCAGCAGCCCATCGCCGCCGCTTGGCACAGCCAGGCAGCAGACGTCAGTGCCTGTTGGCAGCTGGCCCAGCATGCTGGTCAGCCAGGCTGCCGCGAGCTGATCCAGCCTGCTGGGTGCAGTGGCGGGATCGGAGGCTGCCGCTGCTGCCTGCGCCAGCAGGCTGCCGGTGTCCAGGGCAGCTGACACGCCCGACCACAGCTGCAGGCGCTGCGCATGCGACTCATCGCCGCCGCTGCCAGCGCTGGCCACCTTGGCCTGAAGCTGCTGCGCCTTGCTGTGCAGCAGCAGCTGCTGCTGCTCACTCACAGAAGTGCCTGCAGACAGTGCGAGGGACGGTCACATGTGTGTGCTGCATCGCATGCCAATCCGCGGTTTCAGCCCCACAACGCCACACAGTCCATCAGGGCCGGACAAGCAGGTGGGCAACTCACCTAGTGACAGCTGCAGGAACAGAGCCGTGCTGTGTAGCAGCCCAAGCTGCATGCATGCGTCGCACAGCAGCATGGACAGCTGCCGCAGCCGCTGGGGTGCGTGCTGGCAACCTGGCAGCAGCTGCAGCAGCGACGCCAGCCATGCCTCGGGCGACGCCGCTGCTGCTGCCGCCGCATCATCCGGCGCGCCCGCAGTGCCACGCCTGCCTCGGCTGCTGCTGGCTGCTGCTTTGGTGGATCGCTTGCTGCCACCTGGTTTGCTGGCTGCTTTGCTGCTGTCGTCAGCTGCATCCAGCGCCCCCGCAAACTCTGCATGCAGGTCCAGGTGGCCGCTGCCCGCCCGGAACCCCGCGACCTGCATGCGCCGCTTGGGGTCGCTGCGCTGCATCACCTGCAGCATCGACAGCCTGGCCAGCTGCAGCTGCAGGGCAGCTGCTGCCCACGGGCTACTGCCCTGCTGCTTGGGCTCAGCAAGCGCCTGCTTGAGCAGCGCGCTCGCCTCTGCCTGGCTGCCCTGCCCTGCCAGGCATGCCGACCACTGGATGTGCAGGCGCACACGCGCTTTGCAGTAGCTGGCATGCAGCAGCTCAGCATCTGGCTGGCTGGATGCGGCTCCACGCAGCTGCAACAGCCCTGCAGCCGCTTCGAAGCTGCTGACGGCCGCCTGCCAGCGCTGATCGTGGCCCGCAGCGGCCCCCTCAGCCAGGTGCACCGCAGCCTGGACCAGCGAGGTCACCACCTGCACCTCGCTCCCTGTGCAGGCTGCTGCTGCGTGGGCCCTGGCTGCGCTCAGCTGCTGCTGCGCTGCCTCCGTGTCACCGCGCTCGCTGGCCAGCCATGCCAGCTGGGCGTGGCAGTATGCTGCCAGCGCGCTGCAGCCCAGGCCCTGTGCCAGCAGCGCTGCCTCCCTCAGCGACCGCGCCGCATCCTCTGCAGCACCCGCCTGCTCATACAGGGCGGACAGACGCAGCAGTGCGGACATGTACAGGCCGGCCGCATGCCATTGCAGCAGCTGGTCGCCTTGGCTGTCGCCGTGCTGCACGCCCAAGTCCGTGCTGGCTGGGCCGTCCTCGGCGCCCTGCTGGCTGCAGGCCTCAAACTCATCCAAGCCTGACAGTGATGCGGAGGCTGTCCCTGGGTCGCTGCGCTGCTGCGACGATGGACGGTGGCCAAAGCCGGAGGTGCTGCTGTCCCCTGGGTGCGCCGTAGCTGTCAGCCCACCAGCGTAGCTGCTGGCAATGCGTGCTGCCAGCTCCGCTTCCGCCAAGGCGGACATGACATCCTCCTCCTGTCAGGCAGTGGCAGGGTGCAGGGCAATGTCAGCAGCTGCATCACCCGGCTGGTGAGAGACAGCAGATCCGTGCTACACCGGCAGCCGCGGCAGCGCTGGCTGGCTCTGCAGCAATCTGCAGCCTGCAGCCAGCTGTGTTGCACAGCAGCGGATGCAGCATTCCAGCTGACTGTACCTGAAGGGCCGCCCGGCTGGCCGCCAGATGCGTGCGAGACAGAAGCAGCTTGCTCCACCTGCCTCCCTTGCTGCTGCTGGAGCTAGACACGCCGCCTGGGTCGTCGTGCAGTGTGGGCGCCGCCGCCGGCTCCAGCAGGATGGCCAGCCAGCTGTGATAGCGCGGAAGCAGTGCCAGCAGAGGCAGGACCTGGGCACCTGCAGACGTGCAAGCCTGGACAGCGTGATTGGCGCTGCAACCAGCAGCATGTGCAGGCAGCAGTGCTCAACATGCAGCTGCACCCGTGTGACCAGCCAGGCAGCGACAGCTGCGCAGCTGGGTCGCTCAGCAACAAACATCACCTGCATCGGGGCAGCGGCTGGCGATGGCGATGGCTGCTGAAGCCAGCTGCTGCTGCAGTTCAAACCAACCCTGGGCAGCTGCCACATGCCATGCCTGCAGGACGCTGTTCAGACTGCTGGCTGCAAACAGCACGCTGCTGCCGTGGCTGACTCTGGCCGCCCATGTCTGCCAGCCTGACGCCGCTGCCTGCAGGTGCTGGCGGGCAGCTGCCCAGTTGTCAGGCAGGTGTGGGCGCTCTGGCTCTGCGGCAGCTGCGCGCCTGCCTCTGCTGGTGGTCTTGCTGCGCGCCTTGCTGTCCCTGGCTGCAGCTGCCTGCACATCAGCCTCTGCCGCGCTTGTGGAAGCAATTGCGCATGCGGCATCTGCGCGGCTGGTGGCGGCTTTGGCTGCCAGCAAACCCTCCACAGTGTGCAACAGCGCTGAGCACAGCGCCGCTGCAGCCGACGAGGACTTGCTGCTGCGCAGCCGCTGCAGCATGTCCTGTCGGGCAGCTGCTGTGATGGTGCCACCCAAGCCGCCCATGAGCGCTGCCAGCATGCTGCCAGCTGCCCAGCTGGGTGCTGCGCTGCTGGAGGGCGCGTGCTGCTGCAGTGACACCATGACGGCCTGCTGCTCCGCTGCCAGGCCCGCATCTGACAGGCTGCCAGCAGCAGCACACTCCAGCAAGCTCTGCAGCTCCAGCAGGCTGACGTCATGTGCCACCGCCTCTGCTTCGGACCAGTCGCTGCTGAGAAGTCGCTGGGTCAGGGGCGCCTGGCTGCCGGGGGCCGGTTGCTGTTTCTGAGCACGGGCTGAGCGGCTGCTGCTGCCTGCGCCTGGCTTGCTGACGCCGCTGCTGGCTGCATCCTGCAGCAGGCACCTCAGCTTGACCAGCTGCCTCAGCACAGGCTGCAGCTGCTGCGTCGCGCCTGCGCAAAGCTGGGCAGCCTGCAGCACCACCTGCTCCGCTGCTGCGTACTCGCCCACGGCACCCCTGCCGCCGCTGCTGCTACGCGCCTGCTTGACGAGAGCGTTCACGTACCGCTCAGCACGTTTCAGAGCGCTTGCTGCGTCAGCGGCAGCTGTGGTGTGCTGGGCCTGTTGGCGGCTGCACTCCCAGGCCATCAGCAGCAGGCATGCAGCACTGCCTGGCTCCTCACAGCTGCTGTGCGACACAGCCAGGTTGTGCAAGCTGCCGGCCAGCCAATGCAGCTCATCTGGATTCAAACGGCTGCTGCCATCGGAGGTGCATGCAGCGAGCAGCCCCACGGCTTGCTGCAGCTGCTGCAGCTGCTGCTGTGACGGGCGATTGCCACACAGGTGCGCTGCCAGGACTGCTGCAGCTGCAGCCTGCCCCCAGGGTGCGATGCTGCTGCCTTCCTGCATGTGCACGAGCATAGCAAGCTGGTGATAAGGCAGCTGTTCCTTGCCATGCCCGCACATGCACAATGCGACCACACACAAGCGCGCATGAATTCTTGCCGCGGCAGCACATGCATGCACACTCACCATCTGCTGCACCAGCTGAGGCATGTCCAGCATGGCAGCTGCAGTTGCTGCGCTGAGTGTGCTGGGCAAGCACTGGCCGCCATCCAGTATGCGGGTCACTGCCTTTTGCAGCGCGTGCAGTGCCGCTGCTGCGATGGCGTGCTGGCCGCTGTCCACACTGCTGCAGCTGGTGAGCTCCTGCCATGCAGCGCGCCAGCCCTGCCGCAGCTGCTCAGCATCAGCTGCTGGCATGATCAGCCCAGCTGACACGACGCCTGCCAGCGGGCTCAGCCCCTGCGCCTGCTGCAGCTGCTGTGCCCACTGCGCGCCTGCATCCCTGCTGTGTGCATACTTGACCAGCACTTCCAGCAGGTCGGCGGCGCTGCCAGGGCCCAAGCCAGCAGGACCCGCCACGCTGCCTTGCATCAGCAGCGCCTGCAGGCAGCAGCTGCTGAGGTGCGGTGGCAGCATCGTCGCCGCCTTCACAGCCACCTGCATGAGCAGAGGGACGCGATTGGTGAATACGCTGCGCACTGCATGCGTCGTCACGACATAGACACAAGACCGCTCGCCCGGCGAAACCTGCTGCAACACCCGCACAGCGCTGAGCAGCGAGCAGCAAAGGACAGCGCCACACACCTGTTGCAGCTTGCTGGCCTGCGTGCTCATTGCTACGACAGCATACAGATTGCACAACAGTTCTCTGCAGACTGCGTTTGCAGCAGCTCCTTGCTCGAGGCGGGATGTGCGGGGCAGCATCTGCAGCAGGCAGGCACCTGACCAGTTAGCAGCAAGGATGGCGGTGCACCCAGAAAGCACGGCCTACGCTTTGACGTGTCAGGCTGCGCGGTCCAGGTGAACTGAGCACAGCAACACCAGCTCAGCCTGCTGAGGGCTGTCGTTTGCGCCGCGTCGGTGCGAGCACCCCGTCACCTTGTACAGGTATTTGAACAGCACATCGGCGTGCTTGGCCGTGCTGCCGGTGCCTTGAAGCCGGGGCAGCACACATGCCACTGCAGCGTTGACGTCGCCCAGCTCCTGCGAGCAGCAGCACACGCAGCCTCGGCATGCTCGCCCGGCTGTGGCAACACACAAATGCAAACAGCACTGCCCACGGTGCATGCGCGTGCCCTCACCTGCTGCGTGCCTGGACTGGGTGGCAGCTCGGCTGTGCAGATGACCAGGTTGAGTGTGCTGCCAATGTACACATCAATAAGGCTGGCTGGTGCTGCACCATCTGCAACCACAGCTTGCAGAGCCGCCTGCAGCCGCCGCGTGTGCTGGGCGGCAGCCTGGAACCGGCCCGCGCTGACCAGATTGCGCATGAGCGCATACACGGGCGCCGCCGCCGCTGCTGGCAGGCTGGCGTCGACGTAGACGTCCAGAAGGCATCCGCATGCGCTCAGCGCAGCTGCCACCAGCTTTTCAGAGCCAGCGTTGCCGCTCAGGCGGTCTGACGCTGCCCTGACCGCGCCAATCAGCCATTTGACGTCCTGATCGTCACGCCCTGGCCCCCCCTTGCCGATCAATGACTGCATATGGCTATGGAGTGACGTCACCACCTCATCGCTGTCGCCACCCGGCTTGCTGAGCTGCGTCAGGCAAGCCAGCGGCCCCAGACCTGCCTCCCGGGGCGACATCAGCCTGCAAATGGAGCTACATCAATCAGAACATACAGCGGCATTCTCCCTGGTATGTGCAGCGGAGGCGGTTGGGGCGCAGCACAGGCGGAAAGTGTCGTTGCGCCCGCATTGTTGACCAAGCCCGGCTTACAGTTGCGGGGGCGCGGGGGTGCTGCTGCAGCATGCCCATGGAATGCCAGTGCGCTCAAGAGCGACGCTTGCGCGTCTGCTGACCATCCTGCTGGCTCAAGCGGTGCAAGTAGCTCTCTGCTGGGTCGCTCTGGTCCCAGTCGCTGCCGCCCAGCGGCAGCTCGCCCCCAGCACCCGCGTCAAACAAGGGCCTGCGGGCCTGCTGGCGCTTGCCTGCCGCTGCCTGCGACGCAGGGGCATCGCCGCTGGCTGCGCGCTTGTCGGCTAGCTGGTCCGCCGGCTGCTGCTTGCTGCCGTCCCTGCCGGGGGCCGCCCTGTTGTAGGTGCCCAGGGCGGGGTCGTCCACCAGGACGTCCCGCCTGCCGGGGACGGGGCGTCCGGGGATGCTGGGTGGGCGTTCGCTGCTGGGCCCATCCTGGCCGTCCTGCTGCTGGTTGCCACGCCGCTGCCGCTTGGGCCCGGTGCGAATGAGCTCTGGCGGCTGCCTGCCACGAGCCACCAGCCAGCCCTCCTCCGTCTTCTCGTAGCCTGCTCGCCGCCGCCACCTGTCCTTCTTGCGCGTGGGGGCGCCTGCTGCTGCTGCTCCTGCTGCGGTGGCGGCGGCGGCTGCTGGCTCACCAGCACTGCTGGCGTCGCTGCTGGCTGGTGGCGGCAGCTTTCCCTCCGCCTGCAGCTGCGCCATGTCCGCCTTGCTGACCGTGCTGCTGCCCAGGCTTTGGTGCGGCACAGCGCAGCGCCAGCACTCCTTCTTCCTGCTGTAGTTGTGCGCCCCACACTGGCCGCAGAACCAGTCCCCCACGCGCAGCTCGATGCTGCCAGCGGCCTTCTGCAAGCGCTGCTGATGCCGCTGTGCGAAGAACTCTGCCTGGCTGCGCCGGCTGGGGCTCCGGCTGTCGCCCGCGGCCGCCGCGTCTGCGGCTGCCAGCTGCGCCGAGGCCTTGCCAGCCTCCAGCTGCCGCATGCCGTCCGCATCGGGCGTGGCACCAGATCTCCTGGCTGCCGCCAGCAGCTGCTCGTCCGGCGGTGCGTCCAGGCACTTGAGCACGCCCGACAGCAGCTGCCCCACCAGCGCCGGCAGGCCAGGGTGCAGGCGCTGCACCTCTGCATCCGGCAGCCCCTCGGAGCTCCACGTCCACAGCACGCGCAGCGCGTCCTGCAGTCCAGGTGCAGCGCTTTGCTGCAGCTGCATGGCGGCAGTCTGGTGAAGCGTGCGCACCCCGCAGGCAGCAGCCTGCCTGCCTGCGGGCATGCGCTGGCAGGGGCCCACCGCGCACCTGCAACGACGCCTGCTGACCCTCCTGGGCGTTGCTGGCCACAAAGGTGTCCTGCAGCCGGCTGGCAGCCGCGACCGCCTTGCGCTCATGGCGGCCGCTGGTGGGCGGCAGCTGCGCTGTGGCCAGCTGGCTGAGCTGGGCGGGCGGCAGCATCAGCAGGATGTCGGGCCGCGTGCGAGCCAGGGACTGCAGCGCCTTCTTGACATCATGTTTGCTGGATGTCGCCACCGCCCTGCGTGTGTGCGATGAGCCGGTGTTGCTGGCGTGCAGGCGTGCTGGCCAGGCACACCATCACTGACCGCGCAGCATCGAGGCCCATGCATGCGCGCCTGGTGGCGGCTGCGACCACAATTCCAGTTCCATGGCCCAGCACGCTGCACCTGCAGCGCCCAACCACACTACACATCCAGGCAGGGGTGTGATCACCTGCTGGGACCCGCCTCCTCGCTGAACATGCCTCTATCGTACAGCTCGTTGACGAAGTGCTGCCAGCTGGGCTGCAGCCCGTCATGATGCGGTGCATCGACGCGCCCTGGCGGCTCCGGTGCTGCGTCAGCACCACCCCCGTCCACGTCCATTGATTGTGCTGCGAACACCCTGACATGCAAGGCTCGACAGCCCGCCCATAGCGGACTGGCCGCCGGCAGCGGTGCCCTGTCACTGCACGAGCTCGCGGGCCTGCAAACTGGCAGCCTAACCGGTTTAAAATGTGGAGCCAGCAGCGCTGACTCGATCCTGGCCTGCGTGTACACGCCACTGTGGACGCGAGCGAAAGAAAACATGATCCTGGGGACGCGAGCGAACCGTGCGCTCATCTGAGCAGTCGAACGCCCCACATAAACCCTGCTCGTGAGGCAGCTGGGAGCAGGACCTTGCCCAGGAGGGCGCGGCTTCGCCGCCGGATTCTGTCTCCCGCGGCCAGCCGGCGGTGTCGCGTGCGTCGCCGGCTGCACCCCTCCCGCTGCCAGCCTAGCCTGTCGTGCCAGCCGCGTATCACCTCAAGGACACCAGGAAGCAGGTTACAGCAGGTCGTGGTCTTGCAGCGGGCCACGCGGTGCTCAGGCTGCCGTCACCTACCCAGCCCTCACCACAGGTCAAACGTGTGAAGACCGCCGTGCCCACGGGATGCCTGATGTCGGTGAGCGACCACTGTGGCTGGATCCCTCTGGACACAGCCACCGTCTCCAGGGCGTCTGTGCCCGGGAAGAACAGGGAGGCGGTGGCCTGGGGTACCAGCTCCCAGGCCCCGCTGGCAAGTGACACAGATCACAGCGTTGCAGCTGCTGGGACGGGGTGCATTCTCATGCTAGCCCTGCCGCTGTCGGGGTGAGCAGCAGGTCGTCAAATGGCGCCCGCTGCTGCAGCTGTGCAAACCCCCGATTCTGCAGCACCAGGCACTCAAAGAAGCAGCGGGCGGCTGTCCCCCTGGTGCTGCCCGAGCCTTTCCTGCCCGGCATCTTGCTGATCAGCTGGCTGAGCGGCAGCTGCGTGGCAGCTGGCGCGTTGGCGCTGGCTTGCTGCAGGGTGTGCAGGAACAGCTGGGTGCGGCGCGTGAACCCCGCATGAGCCTTGCCGGTGGCATGCTGCCCATCAGCTGCTCCCTCGCCCTCTTCGCTCTCCTCGTCTTCTTCTCCTGCACAATAACAGCCCACAGGACGCGAGTTGGGTCAGTCACAAGCCTGGCTTGGCCAGCTGCCTGTGCTTCACGCCCCCAGCAGCTGCTGCCTCACCGAAAGCTGCGCCGTTGCCACGCGATTGGCCCAGGCTGGCGCCAAGCGCCAGCATGCTGCTGTCACCACCGCCGGCGCCGTCGAAAAAGCCCGCGCTGTCGCCTCCCGCTTCACTGCTGAACAAGCGGCGTCGGGCGCCGCCCGAGTGCTCCCCGTCACCATCATGGTCATGCTGCGGCTGCTGCATGTCGTCCCGCCCTGGCTGCTCCTGCTCCTGCTCGCCGTCGCTGCTGGTGCCCAGAGACAGGCGGTCGCTCAGGTCCGTGCCGCCCCGCCGACTGGCAGGCGGCGGCTGCACCGGGGTGACAGGGTCCGGCGATGGTGCCTGCTGTCCATGGCGCGCACGCTTCGTGCGAGCCGGCTGGTTGCTGGTCCCTGCTGCGTCATCGTCGCCCTCATTCGCACTGGCAGCCGCCCGGTCGGTAGTCAGGTCCCGGTAGGCGCCCAGCAGGTCTGCATGGCAGCCAAGCACTGCCCCCCACTCCAGAAAAGACCCCTGCGGCAGGAACACCAGGGAGCAGCTGGGTGTGGAGCCAGGCAGCTGGCTGTGTGGCCGGTGGGGGGCAGCAACCACCTGATCATCCATCCATGGTGTGCCCGCCCTGGGGGCAGCAGCCACCTGATCATCCATCCATGGTGTGCCCACCCTGGGGGCAGCAACCACCTGATCATCCATCCATGGTGTGCCCGCCCTGGGGGGCAGCAACCACCTGATCATCCATCCATGGTGTGCCCGCCCTGGGGGCAGCAGCCACCTGATCATCCATGGTGTGCCCACCCTGGGCGCCTGTTGGGCTGCCGGTGTGGCCTTGGTAGCAGCCCGTGCTCAGGCGGCAAGGTACCGGCCGGCTCAGACTGACCTGGAGCAGGAAGCTGGTGGTGGTGGCCGCCCGGGCGTTCGAAACCACAGCGGCGCCTTCCGCCGCAGCTGCCCGCTTGTGTGCTGGGCGCTGCTGCCGATTCACCATGAGCGGCGACCGGTCGGCCAGCAGCGCGCGCACGTCCACGGCCGCCAGCTCAGTTGTGGCCTACACCAGAGAAGGGGAGGGGGGCACACGCAGCAGCAGGCTCAGCAGGGGTGTGGCAGCAGCTGCAGGACCCCAGCACCCAGGGGCACCCCGGGAGGATGCACAGCCCGTGCAGCTTGCCCCGGCCGCGCGCAGCAGCGTGCGAAGGCAGTTGTGCACGTGGCTGCGAGCAAGGCAGCGCGTGTGCGCTCATACGGTGCTCACATCCCCGGTGGCCACGTCCATGTCCAGCTCCAGGGGCCGCTTGCCCGCAGTCCGTGCCAGCCAAGCGGCGGCCTGCGGGTCCGCCTGCTCAGCAGCTGCGCCACGGCCGGCCCGAGGTCTGCTGCTGGTGCCTGCAGCGCGCCAGCCAATGCACAGGGGCACGAGCGAAAGCGTGCGGGTGGGTGGATGGCAACAATGCCCTCTGCAGCAGCGCAATGCAGCAGGGCCTTGCAGGCAGCGCCCCGCCCTGCGCATGACCCGCCCCCGTGCAGCATGCGCATTGCCTGGGGCCTCACCTGCAGGGTCTTCGTGGTCGTGTCCATCCTCGGCCGGCCCTGCCAGGCTGCCCTCCCCACCCGCCTGCTCGCTGCTTATAGCCCTGGCACCTGCGAGTTCCAACGCGGCAGCCGCTCAGTGATCACGGCCAATGCAGCTCTGCCCATGGCCGCCAGGGCGGTCAGCATAAGAGGCCCGGCGTCAAGCTGGAGGGGCCAACATAGGAGGGGACTTGCAACAGTGCACAGCTGCCACCACGCTAGCGCAGAGCGCGTGCAGGCTCTGACCTGCCCCGCCGCTGTGCGAGTACGTGCTGTCGCCGCCAAAGCCTTCCCAGCCGGCTGAGGCGCCGCCGAAGGTCCCCAGGGAGCTGGCAGGCAGGTGCGCGGATGTCGCTGGCGCCTGCTGCTGGTGATGCAGCTGGCTGGGCCCTGGGCCCCCAGCAGCAGGAGGCACATTTGGCAGCTGCTCATCCAGGTCCATCAGCTCCGGGGGCAGCTCCATCATCTGCTGCAGTGCAGGCAAAGTGGGCAGGCAGGCATGTCGGGTCCATGGGTGGCAGCATGGCAGCAATGCCAACTGAAGTTCAGGGTCAGCTGATCGTGCGTGCATGCATGCATGCCCCTGATTGCCGCCGGCCTGTGCAGCTGCAGTGGGCAGCCAGTAACTGCCAGCTGCCCATGCTGACTGCTGTCAGCGCCCTGCTGCATCCCCACACACCTCCTCGTCGCCGCCCGGGCCACCCCACAGCAGAGGCTGCCGTGCCTGCTTCTGCTGCTCATCGCCCTCCTGGTCCTGGGATGGCGGCAGGGCGCCCGTGCCAACAAACGCACTCGCATGCCTGGACAGGCTCCTCTGCAGCTCAGCCACGTCCAACTCTGCAGCACAAGGTGGCGCCCAGAGCGCCTCCTGAGTGCTCTGAGTGGTGGGCGTCCAGCCGACCCGCATGCTCAGGCTCCAGCCAGGCTGTGCAAATGCAAACTACTACTGCTGCCCAGCTGGGAGGGCGCGACGGCTGGCCACCCACCTGTCAGGTCGTGGGGGTCCAGGCCTTCAGGCACGTCAAACATCTCGTCATCCGGGTACAGCGGCTGACTCCCCAGCAGCAGCTGCAAGGCGGCAGGGTTGGGCGCGTTGACTCGCACCGACCACGTTGCAATAACGTCGTTGCATGTGCTGCACAGCACACAGGGCCACATGCGGGGCAGCTGCATGGCGGCGCACGTGCACCATCACCAGCAGCCCACACCTGGTCCCCCAGCAGCTTCTGCGTCTGACTGGGCGTGCCCAGCAGCGGCATGGACAACCGGGCGCTGCCCGCTGTGACGCCGCTGAGGGAGCTCAGGTCGGGCATGAGGCCCAGGTCGGCATCCAGGTCCAGCACCAGCTGCCCACTGGCTGCCAGCTGCAGAACACAGTGGAGCGCAGGTGCTTGGTCTCGACCCTGCGCTGTGGCTGTGTGCCAGCACGTCAGCAGCCGGATGGGCAGGCAAGCGCGGCAGGGGATGCGAGCCCACGGGGGGAGGCTGCGCCGCCTGACCACCAGCACCGCCGGCGAGCGCTGCAGCTGCGCGCAGTGGGTAGTCTGCGCACGCCCACCTGCATGAAGGCCTCCTCCTCGCCCAGGTCTGCAAGGGACCCAGCCACTGCTGGGTGCGTGGCCTTCCTGCCCCTGCCTGCCCTGGCTGCTGGGCCCGCCGGGGTGTTGTCGGCCCCGGGTTCCTGCTGCTGCTGATGCTGCGTCACTTGAGTCACGAGGATGGAGTTGATGCGGTCTAGGATGTCCGTGACATCCTGTGCCAGATACCCCACCTGCGGTCGCGCAAGGCACAGCGGTCGTCGTCTCACGAGGGCGGGGCGGCCGGGGCGCCCATGCAGGGCGAGCGGGCTCTGCCGCTGCCCGCCCCCCCATCCCCTCTTTGAGGCGCGGCCTGTGCTCCAAGTGCCTGCTGGCAGCTGCCGGCAGCACAACCCAGGTCGGGGTGCTGCGTCACACTGCTGATGCATGCATGGGCAGCGGGGCTCATGGGCGGCTGCGCCGCGGCCACCCACCTGGCGTGCGTAGATGCGCACCAGGCCCAGCAGCAGCTGCCCGCTCAGGCGCAGCGCGATGGGCGCCTCCTCCTCCCCGCTGGGCCCTTGCATGATCACATCCACGCTGGTGGAGATGGAGGCCTCGCTGATTTGGCTGCGCTTCAGCTGGCGATCCAGATGTGCTGCTGTCCAGATGATGGCGAGCGGCCCATTCTTGGTGAGCAGCTGCGCGGAGTGGAACATGGCCCCTGCGCTGCTGCACCACCGCCGTCACTTGGCTGCTGCTGCTACGAGCAGCTGCTGGGGAAGGGCCACGCAACGGCCTGGAGCGCCCCACCCCTGCAGCAGCGGCGCGCAAGGACGCAAGGGGAGGTGGGCGGACCAGTCAACCCCCCCGGGTGACGGATCGCAACCCATGCAGGCCGGGGCACCAGCGCGCGCGGGCTGCCGCAACGCGCAGACTTTGCGGCACTCCTCATGCTGCACCTGCGGGCTCGCAACGGCTGCGCGCGCGGCTGCTGCAGCCTCACCTGGGCTGGAAAGGGCAGTCCCGAAGCCCGATGGACGGGCAGGCTGACAGATGCGTCAACGCAGCATTGAACGCAGCATTGAACCCCAGCAAATGTCGCGCGGGGCGTTGCGCAGCACTCGTTTGTCGCAGCTACTGCCTGGCGCTCGGGTGTCCAACCCGCCTCCCACTGGGCTGAAGTTGTGCGCAAAGCGCGCATGAGACGACATGCTGCACTCGGGCATTCCAGCTGCGGCGTTCCGAGCTGCAGGCAGATCGATATTCAATGGCCCGACACGCCAGCGCGCAACACGCACACACGCCCGAAGTAATAGCTCTGTCGATAAGGAGTCCCGGCCACGCAGACCGCGCCCCGTGCGGAGGCCGGATGGCGGCAGCGGCCGCAGCATTGCGACGCCCGGCGGCTCCAATCCGCCGCGGATGCCGCCCCCGCAGCAGCAGGCCGGCAGCGATGCCCTGGCCTGCCCCCTGTTTGCCGGCTGCTCGGGATGCACACTGGACCAGGGCTTGCACACGCCCCCAGCCGCCTTGGAGGCAGCAGCGTTTTTCGCGCAGCGCAGCGTGACCCACCACACCGACGCCGGGCCGGTTCACGGCTGGCGCTGCCGAGCCAAGCTGGCAGTGGGGGGCAGGCCCGGCAAGCCGGTGCTTGGACTGTATCGCAGCGGCACGCACAGGGTGGTGGACATCGTGCCGGGCTGCAGGTGGGTGTGGCAGGGCTGCTCATGCAC
>Ga0315905_10003955_pt1 | contig 15204 bp, 13 predicted proteins | sample LakEriMetagenome_5_FD_203522 | JGI IMG/M metagenome (GOLD analysis project Ga0315905, IMG submission 203522) | Freshwater fungal communities from buoy surface, Lake Erie, Ohio, United States - Buoy 4 MA121 | ecosystem: Environmental > Aquatic > Freshwater > Lake | place: USA: Lake Erie, Ohio... | reverse complement strand
CATGACCATCAAAATCTCCTCCAATAATTTCAAGTCAGACCTTGCTTGGCTCTGTCAATTGCACACGCAACTGCACAACCAGCAAAAACTCCCTCAATAAAGGCCTCTACTGAGGCTCTAAATCAAGGGAGTTGCTGGCGGAGAATGGGGGATTCGAACTACCGCTCTCTTTCCCGCATAAACACAGGGTTTACGACTTCCTGAATCACTTTCTACGCCATCTTTTTACGCCATTAGGGAGAAAGTCGATGCTGTTGATTGCTTTGGTAAAATACTCGGTATGAGTGCAATCGAGGTCATAGGTCTTTCAAAGGGGTACAAAGACTTTCAGGCTGTCGACGACGTAAGTTTTAGTGTCTCAAGGGGCGAGACCTTCGTTCTTCTCGGTCCAAACGGGGCTGGAAAGACAACAACGATAGAGATATTGGAGGGCTTTCGAACCAGAACATCTGGAGAAGTAAAAGTTCTCGGTCAGGATCCACAAAGAGCCAGCCGTGCGTTCCGGGCTCGAATTGGAATAGTTCAACAATCCGCTGGCGACCTTGGTCGACTTTCTGTCCGAGACATAATCACTCACTTTGCCAGCCTTTATCCAAACCCCAGAAAAGTTGAAGAAGTTATCGAGGCAGTTGGGCTGCAGGGTAAGGCTTCAGAGCCTATAAAAAAGCTCTCTGGCGGTCAGCAGCACAGAGTAGATGTTGCGCTGGGCTTGATCGGAAATCCTGAGGTTTTGTTTTTAGACGAACCAACAACTGGCTTTGACCCAGAAGTTAGGAGAGCTTTTTGGGAGGTTATTCGTGGGCTGCAGCAGGAGGGAATGACAATCATGCTGACAACTCATTACCTAGACGAAGCCGAGGAGCTTGGACACAGGGGCGGAGTTATTGTCGATGGAAAGCTTGTTGCCCTTGGAAAAATTGCTGAGATCGGTGGTCGGGAGAGTCGCAAACCTGAGGTCTCTTGGGTGGAGGCCGGGGTGCAACGCATCGAGCGCACCGATTACCCAGCTTTGTTTATTGGTGAGCTCTCAAAAAGAATTGGCAAGGAACCAGATAACCTTCAGGTCAAGGTACCGAATCTAGAGCAGGTTTACCTTCAGCTAATTGCTGACCATCGAAACGGAGTGAAGATTGAAGACTGAGCTACCTTCCATTCTTGGCGTTGGCATAAGGAGAATTGGTTACGAGCTGAAGAGCTACATCAGAACACCTGACGCTGTCTTTTTCAACTTTTTCTTCCCTCTGATTATGCTCGTTATATTTACTGCTGCATTTTCTAACCTTGAAATTGATTTACCCGGAGCCGGCAGGGTTCTAACTTCTGCAGACGTGTACCTGCCAGCAATGTTGGCTATGGGAGTTTTGGTGTCGGGAGCTCAGAACTTGGGTATTGACATGGCTATCGAAAAGCACGATGGAACTTTGCGGAGACTCTCTGGCTCGCCAATTTCGCCTGTTTCTTACTTCATCGGAAAATTCGGTCAAGTTTTTGTGTCGGCAACCCTGCAGGCGGTAGCGATTGTGCTCACGGCACGCTTTGTATTTGGAGCTCACCTTCCTCAGACTATGGAGCTTTGGCTCACCTTTGCCTGGGTGTTCTACTTGGGTCTCTTGGCATCGAGTATTTTGGGAATCGCAATTAGTGCCCTTCCAAGGAGTGCCAAGAGTGCCAATGCCGTGATATTGCCTCCAATTCTCATTCTTCAATTCATTTCAGGGATTTATCTGTCGTTTACAACTCTTCCTGAATGGCTACAAAACTTTGCGAGTGTGTTTCCTGTGAAATGGATTGGGCAGGGATTCAGAGCGGTGTTCTACCCCGACCAATTCAAGTCCGTTGAGCTTGGTGGAGAGTGGTTTCTGGATCAAGTGGCGATTGCAATTGCTATTTGGGTTGCCCTTGGAGTCGTCTTCACCTTGCTCACGTTTAGATGGGTAAAAAAATCCTAATTAGCTCGCAAGCGGAATACTCCGAATACAATCGGGCGACATTGCACACAACATTGCACATTAAGCAAAAACTCCCTCAATAAACGCCTCTACTGAGGCTCTAAATCAAGGGAGTTGCTGGCGGAGAATGGGGGATTCGCACTACCACCCTGGCGTCCGCATAACCACTGAGGTCGGCAGGGCAAGAAACACTTTCTACGCCATCTTTCTGCGCCATTTGAACCTGACCTGTGGCTCTACAAAACTCTCGGATTAGAGATGCTTGCGATTCTGGTTAGGGCGTAAGAGCATATAAACAAAAGAATTAGTTCAGGGAGGCAGAGAAATTACACAGACTCGGGAGGGGCTTTTCGTGGGTGAGTTCAAGGAAACACTTTCGGGGGGTACTAGGACTTCGGTTGGTGAAGCAGACAAGGTAATTCGCCAGTTACTCAAGAACGCGACGAAACTCAATGAGATTTATGGACTTTTTTTGGATGAGGATCCAGTGGTGGCAATGAGGGCAAGCTATGTCGCTATGAAGGTAGCGGAGCAGTCTCCACAATCCGTCAATGCATTCGCTAAGGACGTCTTGAAAAACCTTGATTTATATGTTCAGCAAGAAGTTCGTTGGCATATCCCACAACTTTTGGTTCATATGGAACTATCCAAAGCCCAAAGAAAGCGAGCTTACGAAGTTGTTATGAGTTGGGCAGAGACAGACAAGAGCAAGATTGTTGGCTACTACGGATTTCAGGCAGCAGCCGACTTCGCGGAGTTGGACGAGCAATTGCTGCAGGACTTTATACCCAGGATCAGAAAAGCCAACAAGTCAGGCGCGAAATCAATCCAGAATCGCTGCAAAAAGATAGCAAAGCAGTTGGACATCGTTCTCTAAGCGAACTGAACAAGCAACTGCACAATCAAACAAAAACTCCCTCTCAGAAGTGGCTACTGAGGCTCTAAATCAAGGGAGTTGCTGGCGGAGAATGGGGGATTCGAACCCCCGAGGGCTTGCACCCAACCAACTTTCCAAGCTGGCGCCATAGGCCACTAGGCGAATTCTCCTGGGATGTATCTCGGACTTGTCTAGTTTAGTTGGGGATTAGAGTACCCCGATACAGCCAGATCTAGGCCCAATTGAGAACGACGATGTCTGAAGCCAAGAGTAGGGTGATATCTGGATAAAGGAGTTCTAATGATGGGTTTATCAAAGAGACAGATCAACTGGCTGATTGTCATTTTCTCTTTGTTTATTGGGTCACTATGGGTCTGGCTAGATGGCAGAGCTAAGGGGGATAACTCTGCTTACATGCTGGTGGTTATCAATTTTGCATTACTCGTATCTTTCTCCACCTACCTCTTTCTAAGTACCAGAGCCAAGAACCGTGAAGCTCTCGAATCATTGCATAAACAAGCTGCGATTCTCGAGATCATGGAGGGTGGCGATTTTGAAGAAGACGATTATGTCTTCTCCACCAGAAAAGGAGAAGTTGTAATTGCTCGAACCAACCAAACCATATTGAATGAGTTCAGAAGCAATGGTTCAACGAGCTCAGGTGGTTTCGGAGGAGTGAGCCTTCCAATCTTTGGAAATGTAAGAGCAAACGTTGGTGGCTACTCAGGTCGAAGTAGAAGAAACCCAGAGGAATCAACCCCGATAGATGTTGGCACCTCAACTTTTACAAACCAGAGAATTGTCTTTGCCGGTGAGAACGTAGTTCGTGAATTCGATCTAGACAAGCTTGTAAACCTAGAAGCAGGGGACAACGGCATCACCTTGACTATTGCTGTTTCTAATAGAGACAAAGCTTCGATGCTTTCCTCAGTCAACTTTGATGATCTAACTCCAGGAATAGCTGCCAGTATCGCGGTTGCCTATCAGGAAGGTGGCCAAGCTTTGGCCTTGGAGAAGATTAGGGAAACCCGTCAGCAGATAGCAGATGCTATTGCCTTAGAGGAGAGCAAGTCCTCAAAGAAGTAACCTTCCTCTTTTGGCAAGAATTAGGGTAGCGAGGTAACCTAGTTTCAGCCTAGATAGCCTAAGTTAGAGTGAATTCTTAACCATAGGTTTAGATGGCATTTACTTTGAAAATACACTTCGGAGATTCTATTTTCATAGTCTTCGAACGTGCGAGTTGCCATAGTCACTGAAAGCTTTCCACCGGTATTCAACGGTGTAGCAAACTCTGTTGTCAGGGTCTTGGAAACACTTAAGGCCGAGGGCCATGAGGCAATAGTCATTGCCCCTACAACTCCAGGGAAATACTTCAATGGCTTTAGGACTTACCGAGTTCCTTCAGTGCCCTTCTTCCAATTCCAACTTGGACTACCTAATCCTTTTGTTGCTAAAATCCTTGATGACTTCAAACCCGACGTAGTTCATGCTGCTTCCCCAGTATTACTAGGAGCGCAGGCAGTGGCATGGGCTCAACGAAACTTTGTTCCATCGGTAGCAATATTCCAAACAGATATAGCCGCCTATGCTGAGCGATATGGATTCAAAGCGCTTCGACCATTTGTGGATAGAGCTATGGCAAACTTCCATGCTGGAGCAACAATCAACTTAGCCCCAACAACTGAGGTGTCCGAATACCTGAGGAGAATAGGTCTGAGCAATGTCTCGGTATGGGGCAGAGGAGTTGATTTAGATCTCTATCACCCAAACCGAAAGTCTGGAGAAGGAGCATTGAGCCTCCGAAACCAAATTGCACCAAATGGTGAAAAGATTGTTGGTTTCGTTGGTCGACTTGCAGCCGAGAAGCAGGTTGGAAGATTCAGTGAACTATTCAATGTTCCAAACACCACGTTCCTAATTGTTGGTGATGGGCCAGAACGTGACTCTTTAGAGAACAAGTTCAGAGGCGCTAACGTAAAGTTCGTTGGAAAGAAGAGCGGGGAAGAGCTAGCAGATTGCTATGCGAGCATGGATGCTTTTGTGCATTTCGGAACAGAAGAGACTTTTGGGCAAACGATCCAGGAAGCTCAAGCTGCAGGTGTGCCGGTGTTAGCTCCAAATTCTGGTGGACCAAAATTTCTCATTGAATCAGGTGCGTCAGGCTATCTAATTGATCCGCACGAGACAGATGCTTTCACCCCAGTTCTTGAATCTGTCCTGGCAAACTCTGACTTAGCCGCCCGGATAGGCGAAGGGGGTCGACGCAGTGTTCTCGATAAGTCATGGGCCGCAAACAATGCGAAACTTATAGAGTTCTATATGTCAGCAATTGATGAGGTAAGAATGTCAGATCCGAGAAGGCTGCTAGTTGCTTGATCCTCAAGTATTGATTGAGTCCTTTGGTACCCTCGCCGTCCTAGGTGTGGGGCTAATTCTTTTTATTGAGACAGCAACTATTCTGGGATCCTTTTTACCAGGCGACTCTCTGATTTTTATTCTCGGAATCACTCTCAGCACAACACTGAACTTTCCAATTTGGCTAGCTGTCCCAATAGTCATAGTTTCAGCAATCGCTGGTAGTCAAGTCGGCTATTGGACAGGCAGGAAACTAGGTCCGGCAATACTTAACAAGCGCAAGAGAAACTTCATTTTCAATGAAGAGAACATCGCTAAGTCACACGCAATAATCGAGAAGTATGGGCCTAGGGCAATAGTCCTAGCTAGGTTTATTCCGATACTCAGGGCACTGGTGCCTATGTTCATGGGAATGATGAACATGGACAGTAAGAAGTACTTGAAATACAACATTATTGGTGCGCTGCTCTGGGGTGGTGGTCTATTACTTCTAGGTTGGGGCCTTGGTAACCTGCCGATTGTCAGAGAGCACGTTGAACTTTGGGTGATTGGTTTTGTCGTGCTGAGTTCTTTGCCATTGCCTTTTGAATTGGCTAGGGATTATTTGAAGCGAAAGAAAGCTAAGAAGCTTTTAGATACTCAGAACTAAGCTTTCCAGCTGAAGCGTAGTTTAGAGCTGGCTCAAAATCCATTGCTATGCCTTTGTATGAAGTTAGTTCTGGAAGTTTAGGCTCCATGCCGTCACCCGCAGTAACACCTCTTGCTCTTCTGACCATGAATGGAATCACATGGATCACAAGCCAGCGTGTGGTTCCAACCAGCCCACGTTTTGGCACCCAGATTTCACAGTCATCAAACTCACTCTGTCGGTATCTAAGTTGGAGTAGCTCGGCTGCCTTGTTAGCTACCTTGATGTGTCCAGGTCCCGAAAAGTGCACCATATCCTCAGCCCAGTATCTGACTTCGGCTAGTGAGTCTATGCGGTGAACATCATGGATTGGAACATTTAGTTCTTTGGCGACTCTTTCAATCATTTCCGTCATGGTTGTAGCTAGCCTTGCCAAACGTCTGAAAACCACTAGGTGAATCGGATTAATTGTGTTTGAGACTATGACGTGGCAACCAGCATCAAGAAGTTTCTGAATACCTTCGCGAAACACTCTTTCTAATTCAGGCATGTTCTCTGGCTTGCAAAAGAAGTCATTCTGACCGGCCATAACCGTTACTAGATCTGGCTTCATTTCGAGAGCCCGATCTAGCTGAGAGCCCATGATGGCTGCTATGTTAGCTCCTCGAATTGCGAGATTGGCGTATTTGAAGTCAAGGCCTTCGAGGGATGCTTCTCTAGCTAAAAGGGTTGCCAAGCGATCTGTCCAGCCTGAGTGAACCCTGCGTTCGAGGAAAGAAAAGTCACCTAAGCCTTCGGATAGGGAATCCCCAATCGCGACATAACTGGTAAAAATTTGCCTCACAATGTCAAGTTTTGTTCGTTGAGTTAAATCCAGGTGAAGTTGAGGGTATGTGTTGATTAAGTGAAGGTTAAGCCCTTGGCTTGGCTGGTTTAGAATGGTTGAGGACTCCCCGTGCGGCGTCACCTCGGCTAACTCCCCCAGGATCGAAAGATAGCAAGGGTAACTGGGCTCTGATGGGTGTGCGGGGAGTCTCACAACAATTTCACTCCATTGTCAGGCGAGAGGTTTAGGCTCTAAACGTGTCCACAGCTCTTTATCGTCGCTATCGCCCAGAGTCATTCTCAGAACTCATTGGGCAGACTCAAGTTACCGTGCCTTTGATGGCTGCTCTGCGTAGCGACCGAGTGAACCATGCTTATTTGTTTAGCGGCCCTAGAGGTTGCGGTAAGACTACTTCTGCAAGAATCCTTGCTCGTTGTTTGAACTGTGCTGAAGGACCTACTGATACTCCTTGCGGTAAGTGTGCGTCTTGTATTGAGCTTTCAAGAGATGGTGCTGGATCTCTTGATGTAATTGAAATTGACGCTGCTAGCCACAACAAAGTTGAAGATGCTAGAGAGCTACGTGAACGTATTGCATTCGCTCCAACCAGAGATAGATTCAAGATCTTCATTCTTGATGAGGCTCACATGGTTACCAAAGATGGCTTCAATGCTCTTTTGAAGGTAGTTGAAGAACCACCTGCCCACGTGAAGTTCATCTTTGCTACAACTGAACCTGAAAAAGTTATTTCAACTATTCGTTCAAGAACACACCACTATCCATTCCGTCTTGTTCCTCCTGCTCAGATGATTGAGTACTTAGGAGAAATGATTGCCTCTGAGAAAGCAACCGTTGATGAAGGTGTTCTAAGCCTTGTTGTGAGATCTGGTGGCGGTTCAGTTAGAGATTCACTTTCACTTCTGGACCAACTACTAGCTGGTTCAGAAAAGAACCACGTCACTTATGAGCGTGCAGTTGGCCTTCTTGGTTACACAGACTCTGCTCTAATGGATACCTTTATCGATGCCTTTGGCAAGGGCGATGCTGCGGAAGTATTTGCAAGCGTTGACCAAGTTATCCAAAGCGGTCAAGACCCATCTCGCTTTGTTGAAGATCTACTTGAGAGAATCAGAGATCTAATTGTTGTTGGTTCTGTCGGTGAAAAGGCTAAGACAGTTCTTAGAGATATTCCTCAAGACCAGCTAGACCGAATGAGATTGCAAGTTGAGAGATTCGGCAGAGCCGAACTTACATATGCAGCTGAAGTTATTGCTGAAGGTCTTACCCGTATGAATGGAGCTACCAGCCCTAAGTTGCAGCTAGAACTTATGGTTGCCAAGGTATTAGTTCCTGCTCAAGATTCAACTGAGACTGGCTCACTAGCCCGTATTGACAGGCTAGAACGTCGCATGGGTCTTGGCGGTAATGCTCCAGCCCAAGCTCCAGTTACTCCAGCGAAAGCACCTGCGGCTTCTGCTCCAGCAGCACCTCTTTCAACACAGACTCAACCGGTAGCCGCTGTTGCTCCAATTGTTGTTCCTACTGTTGCTCCTGTTACTAACCAGGTTCCTGTTGTTAGCGATGCTCCTGCAGTCACTTGGGAAATGATGAAGAACTCTTGGGAAGAGATCAAGAGTACTCTCTCTGGTATTTCAAGATCTGCTTGGCAGAACGTCTACACACAAACCCCAGTTGCTTTTGATGGTCAGGTTCTAGATATTCTTTTTGCTAATGAGCATGACAAGACTGTTTTCCGTGACGGTGGACCAAACAGTCCTAGCGAATTACTTCGCAGAGCAATTTTTGAAGTATTAGGTGTGAGAGTTCAATACCGTGCAGCTGTATCAACTGCTGGAGAACCAATTGTTCAGGTATCGACACCTAAAGCAGCAGCACCAACTGAGCCAATTGCCAAGGTAGCGAAACCTGACAAAGAAGATAAGAGCCAAGAAGTAAATGAGAACAGAAACAAACTTATCGATGAAGATTCATTGGTAGGGGATTCTGTTCTGCGTAATCTATTAGGTGCTGAACCTATTGAAGGAAACTAATTAGATGTATGAAGGCGTTGTTCAAGATCTAATTGATGCTCTATCTAGACTTCCTGGTGTTGGTCCTAAGTCTGCTCAAAGAATTGCTTTTTATCTGATTCAAACTGACGATGATCAGGCTCAAGAGTTAGCCAAGATTCTTCTCGAAGCTAAAGAACGAGTTCGTTTTTGTGCAACATGTTTCAACGTTGCTGAACATGAATTTTGCAATATCTGTAGAGACCCTAGAAGAAACAAAGAATCCATTTGTGTTGTCGAGGAATCTAAAGATGTTCAGGCTATTGAAAGAACTAGAGAGTTCCGTGGTTTCTATCACGTGCTAGGTGGAGCTATTAGCCCTATCGAAGGTATTGGACCAGACAACCTTCGAATCCGAGAATTGATGTCTAGGCTCAATGACCCTGAAATCAAGGAAGTCATTATTGCTACAGATCCGAACCTTGAGGGTGAAGCTACAGCCACCTACCTAACCAGACTGCTAGTTCCTCTAGGTATCACCGTTAGCCGCTTGGCTTCAGGGCTGCCTGTTGGTGGAGACCTTGAATACGCTGATGAAGTGACGCTAGGACGGGCTTTTGAAGGCCGTCGAGTAGTTAGTTAGCAGTAGGCTCTAGGCCCTCAGTGGGCTAAACTTGGTTGAGTTCAGCGTTGAATATTCCCCCTTTTCCTAATCTGGAGATCTCAATTGGCGCTAATTGTGCAAAAATACGGTGGCTCGTCTGTAGGCGATGCTGACAAGATCAAGCATGTCGCCGCCCGTATCATTGAGACCCAAAGAGCTGGCAACCAGGTTTGTGTAGTTGTTTCAGCAATGGGTGACACAACAGATGAACTTTTAGATTTAGCCAATCAAGTATCTGCTAACCCTGAGGGTAGAGAGCTAGATATGCTTCTCACCTCAGGTGAGCGTATTTCTATGGCTCTGTTGTCTATGGCAATCAATGACCTAGGTTCACCATCACTTTCTTTCACAGGTTCTCAGGCAGGAATCATCACTGATGAGGTTCACGGTAACGCTCGTATTGCTGAAGTAACTCCTGATCGAGTTGCTGAAGCATTGAATGCAGGAAACATTGCCATCGTTGCAGGTTTCCAAGGGTTCAACAGAGACTCTAGAGACATCACTACCTTGGGTAGAGGTGGATCTGACACAACAGCTGTTGCACTAGCAGCTGCTCTAAAGGCAGATGTTTGTGAAATCTACAGCGATGTTGATGGTATTTATACAGCTGACCCAAGAGTTGTTTCAACAGCACAAAAACTAGATGTCATTGACATTGAATCAATGCTGGAACTAGCTGCAGCAGGAGCAAAGATTTTGCACATTCGGGCAGTTGAGTTTGCCCGTAGACACAAGGTAGATCTAAGAGTTCGTTCAACTTTCAGCAATGATCCGGGTACCAAAGTTATCTCTAATGAAGATGGAGTAAATCAAATGGAAGAGTCAATCGTTTCAGGTGTGGCAACTGATAAGTCACAAGCGAAGATTACTGTGATCGGTATTCCAGACGTACCTGGCAAGGCAGCAGCTGTTTTCACTACCGTTGCTGAAGCTGGAGCAAACATTGACATGATTGTTCAGAACACTCCTACAGGTTCTGACGTAACTGACAGAATCAGCGACATCAGCTTCACTCTTCCAAAAGGAGAGCTAAAGAAGGTTCTAGATGCTCTTGCTCAGAACAAGAATGTCTTGGGTTATCGCGAACTTGAAAGCGATGAAGAAATTGGCAAGCTAAGCATCGTTGGTGCTGGTATGAGAACACACACCGGTGTTTCAGCGATTATGTTTAGAGCTTTAGCTGAGGCCTCAATCAACGTAGAAATGATTTCTACCTCTGAGATTCGTATCTCTGTAATCACTAGCCTTGATCAAATTGATGATGCCGCTCGTGCTGTTCACAAGGCATTCGACCTAGATGGCGATAGCCCAGTAACTGTTTACGCTGGCACAGGACGCTAAAGGAAAACAATGTCAAAACCTAATCTTGCTCTAGTTGGTGCAACCGGTGCTGTTGGCACCGTGATGATTGACATCATCAATAACCGTGAGAACATCTGGGGTGAAATACGTCTTATTGCATCTGCTAGATCAGCAGGTAAGAAGATTAATGTTCACGGTGAAGAACTAACTGTTGTTGAACTAACCCCAGAAGCATTTGATGGTATTGACATCGCTATGTTCGATGTTCCTGATGAGGTATCTGAAGTATGGGCACCTATAGCAGCAGCTCGTGGAGCAGTTGCAGTAGATAACTCAGGTGCTTTCAGAATGGATCCAGAAGTTCCTCTAGTTGTTCCAGAGGTAAACCCTGAGCAGGCTAGAAACAGGCCTAAGGGAATTATTTCAAACCCTAACTGCACGACACTGACCATGATGGCAGCTCTCGGTGCACTGCACAGAAACTGGACTCTAACTGAGCTAGTTGTTTCTAGCTATCAGGCTGTATCAGGTGCAGGAACAGCAGGCATTGAAAGACTGCGTAGTGAGATAAGTGCTGTTGCTGGTAGCGATGCAGGTTTGCTAAGTGGCGATGTTGAAGCTCTTCTTGGCGCTTCTGGCCTACAGGTTTCTGACTCACCATTCCCAGCACCTGTTGTTCTAAACGTTGTTCCTTTTGCAGGTTCTCTAAAAGCTGGGGGATACTCAAGCGAAGAGATGAAGGTTAGGGATGAGAGCCGCAAGATTCTAGGTATTCCTGGACTCAAGGTTGCAGCTACCTGTGTTCGTGTTCCTGTTCTTGTTAGCCACTCACTTACTGTGCACGCAACCTTTGCTAACCCACTAACTGTTGCTGATGTCCATAAGGCTCTAGAAGAAGAGCCAACTATCAAGCTCGTTGACGATCCTGCTAATGGTCTATGGCCAACACCAAACATGGTCGCAGGTCAAGATCCAACCTATGTTGGAAGAGTAAGACAGTCTTTGGACTTCACAAACTCCATTGAGATGTTCGTTGTTGGTGACAACCTTCGAAAAGGTGCTGCTCTAAACACCTATGAAATAGCGGAGCTGGTTGCTAGCGAATTCTAATTCGCTCGGCTAACCTGAATACATGCGCAAGTTCGGGGTATTGGTTATAGCAGCAATTGCTGCATTGGTTTTATCTTCATGTTCAAGCCCAGCTCCTGAAGCAAAGATTAAACTCCCTGAAAAGCCTCCTATTGAAACCCCTGTAGTAAATGAAGCAGACTATGCCGATGGCTACGGAGGCTACATCTTCCGAGTTGGTGGTGGAACTGTTTGGTGCACAATCAACACAACTCCTGGCTTTGCCCTTTGCGAACACAGAGATGTTGATGTTGCCTATGAGATTCCAGAAGCGCCAGCTAGTTGTGAAGGTGCTTGGGGCTACCAGGCAAGACTCTGGGGATTCCAACCGTCAGAGGGACAAGTAGCTGATTGGTTCTGTTCAAGTGGTTTGTATTCAGATCCTGAAGAGGCCTACAGCCTTCCTTCCGGAAGCAAGATTGTTGTTGGCGACATAACCTGTTTTGCTGCAGAAACTGTGGCTCGATGTGACAACAACCAAGACCAGTACCTAGTTCTAGGTGCAGATATCTTTGGGTTTGGAAACTAGTCTTTAGCTTTTAGAGTTACTACTCTTACTTCTGGTCGACAGGCTAATCTCACCGGTGCATATATTGAGTGCCCCAAACCAGCACAAACATTTACCCAAAGCTTCTTACTTCTTAGTGGCACTTGATGTAATCCTCTTGCAAACTTTGTTGGTAGATCACAGTTAGTAACTAGAGCTCTTCCCCAGAACGGCCAACAAACTTGACCACCATGAGTGTGACCGGCAAACACCACATCTGCTTCGCTGAGATCTTCTAGGACTCGACGGTAAGGAGCATGGGTAATGCCGATTAGTAAATCAGCTTTACCTAATTTACTTAGGTCGCTTTTTGCTTCAGCAGCATCATCTCTAAGTTCATGAGGATCATCTGTTCCAAAGAAGTTGAGGCGAACTCCATTCACACTCAAACTCTTTGCTGTGTTGTTTAGGTTTTCCCAACCAAAGGACTTCAAGCCTGCGATTAGAGAATCAGTGTCTAGCTTTAGAGGCGCATCTTCTTCACGATGACGATCTGATGGTCGCAAAAGATATTGAATAGGGTTTCTCTTGGATGGGGCATATAGATCGTTAGAACCATTTACGAATACCCCTGGCACTCCAGTCAGAGGATTTAGGGCTTCAAGAACTGGGTTGATGCCTCTGGCATGGCCTAGGTTATCGCCAGTGTTGATCACTAGGTCAGGGCTGGTTTTAGCTTGAAGAGCTCTGATCCAACGCTGTTTGTATTTCTGCCAAGGGGCCATGTGGATATCGCTGATGTGTAGAACAACTATGTCTTTGCTACCTTTGGGCAATACCTTGAGTTCACTTCTTCTGATTGCGAACCAGAATCTTTCGATGCAGGTAGCCCAGATGATTACAGCTAAGGCAGCGGCACCAAGGTATAGCAAAAACTCCACTAAGGACCTTTGCTAATAATTAGCAGAATTGCATTTGAGGAAGGAACTGACTTTCCTCCTGCAGGCAATGTGCCCACTACATTACCTTCAGGGACTGTAGGGTCATGCACAAAGAGCTGTGTCTGTGAAGGCTGAGGAACGCTCACTGTTTGGAAACCAGCAGCATTTATCACTGATGTTGCTTCTGCCACAGTCATGCCTTTGACGTTAGGCAACTTAGTCAATCCACCTTTAGAGATGTAGATCTTTATCATGCTGCCTCTAGGGATTACTGTGCCAGCTTTTGGATTGATGTAGGCAACAGTTCCAGCAGGCTTGGTTGATCCAACAGGAGTAACCATAATCTTTGCGTTTAGATCTGCAGCAATAATGTTTTGAGCTGCAACATCAGGCACCTGACCTGATACCTGAGGAATCTCAATCATGGTTGCATCAATCATGTCCTGAGGCGGAGCATCGAACTTCTGACCTGGGTAGGTCTTGTTGGCGGTCTTCATGATGGTTCGCCAGATTTCGTGACGAACAGTTCCACCAGGACGCTTATTCAAAGTTATTTTTCTAAGTGAAGTATTTCCTGAAACGTTTCCAACCCAGACTGCTGTTCCAACAGCAGATGAGAAACCAGTCATCCAGGTGTGAACACCAGAGTCTGTTGTTCCAGTCTTACCTGCAAGAGGAGTTCCATCTCCAGTAGATGAAGCACCACCGGTACCACCGTTAATAACTTGCTGCATTGCTTTGGTCATACCGGCTGCTACCTCAGGGGTAACAGCTTGAGAACAAATAGATTTAGGAACTGGAAGCTCAGCTCCAGTCTCTCTGGAGACCACTCGGTCAATCGCGATAGGAGAACAGTAAACACCTTTGTTAGCAACTCCTGCAACAGCGGCTGCCATTGATAGAGGAGCGATTTCGTTAATTCCAAGAATGGATGCAGGGTAAGAAACCAGTTCTGTTCCATCTGCTCTGTGAACTCCAAAGCGCATTGCCATGTCTCTAATGTCACATAGATCAAGTTGGCTAGCCATAGAAGCAAAGGCAGTGTTTACAGACATCGAAGTTGCCTTCAGGGCACTAATGTCTTCTGGTGCTGCAGAGTCGTTACCTGGAGCCCAGGTACCAACGTTAGATCCACAGCGAGAACTGAACTCTGCTGCATTCCATTCTTTGACTCGACCATCGACGTGATCATTGAGCTTGAAGCCTTTAGTTAGCCATTCGGCAAGAGTGAAAATCTTGTATGTGGAACCGCTCTGGAAACCAGAGGATCCACCGTAGTTCTGATCGGCTGAATAGTTCACGGAAGTGTGACCTGCAAGTCCTGAATCTGTTTGGTCATAAATCCTGTTCTGAGTTAGAGCAAGGATTCTTCCTGTGCCAACCTGAACTGAAACGCTTGATGCACCAACCTTGGATTTGTCTGTCGGTGGAACCCAAGTCTTAGTTGCCTTGTCAGCAACTCTTTGCAGCTTTAGATCGATAGTTGTGTAGATGTCTAGGCCACCTTTACGAAGCAGGATTTCTCTGTCTTCTCTGGTTGGGCCGAACTCTGGGCTGTTACGAATATTCCACACTACGTAGTCACAGAAGAAGGCAGTGGTCTGATCGCTCTCACAACCAACCGGAATCTTCTGTATGTTTAGTTCAATCTCTGAAGCCTTATATTCATCTGCTTCTGACTGAGTGATGTCTCCTGCTTCTGCCATGTTTTGAATGACAAGGTTACGTCTACTTAGAGCACGCTCTTTGTTCTCTTCAACATCTGGCCGGTAAAGTTCTGCACCTTTTAGCATGGCTGTAAGCATTGCTGCCTGTGGAACGTTTAGGTCTTTTGCCTTAATTCCGAAGTAGTACTCAGAGGCAGCTTCAACACCATTGATGTTGGTTCCAAAGAATGAAAGGTTTAGGTAACCGGCAAGAATGTCCTGCTTGCTGTAGTCCTGTTCCAGAGCTAGAGCTAGGCGAACTTCCTGGAACTTTCTCTCTAGAGCGTACTTGCTGCTTGTCTGCAAATCGATAGCTTCTTGGTCACCGCTTA
>Ga0315905_10003953_pt1 | contig 15209 bp, 24 predicted proteins | sample LakEriMetagenome_5_FD_203522 | JGI IMG/M metagenome (GOLD analysis project Ga0315905, IMG submission 203522) | Freshwater fungal communities from buoy surface, Lake Erie, Ohio, United States - Buoy 4 MA121 | ecosystem: Environmental > Aquatic > Freshwater > Lake | place: USA: Lake Erie, Ohio... | reverse complement strand
CCGATGTTCTGCTTTCATCAAAGCCCAACCAGCTTCGTGTGAGATCTCTCTCTCTCTCTCTCTCTCTCTCTCTCTCTCTCTCTCTCTCTCTCTCTCTCTCTCTCTCTCTCTCTCTCTCTCTCTCTCTCTCTCGCACTCTCTCTCTCTCTCTCTCTCTCTCTCTCTCTCTCTCTCTCTTTCTCTCTCTCTCTCTCTCTTTTTCTCTCTCTCTCTCTCTCTCTCTCTCTGTTGGCGCGCGCACTTATGGGCTATGGACGGGAGAGGGAGGAAGTTGGTTGCGAGGGAGCAAGTTGGTTGGCAGGGAGCGGGAGGGGCTCTACCGGCTGTCCTTGACCGACCAGGTGGCACGAGTTCACCCTGCCATCAGCCCCTATCACTCCAAACCCCACCACACCCTAATGCAGAGAGAGTGTGTGTGTGGGCGCGCGCAAGCATGTGAAAGGCTGCAGACCGCCCAGTCGCCTCCGCGCTTTGTGCCTCTTGAAAGCTCTTGAAAGCTCTCTTCTCACGCCTATGCCCTGGGGCGAGCCGAGTGCTTTGAGAGTGGGCCTGCCTTCTGGTGGCTAACTCGCCCGTCTTGCGTCGCCCCGTCGCCCAGTCCAAGTCTTTTCGAGCCTAAGTCATCAGTCTTCTCTTGACTAAGTCTTGACCCCCATCCCTCCACCCTACGCGCCCCCTGCGTCGCCACCTTTTCCCCCTTCTCTTGCCGCGTACAGACAAAGCAGTGAAGGGAGAAACGGTGAATGGAGACACGGGGAGACATGCGAGGAGGACAAGGGCTGCCAAGAATGGGATGAGCGCCACCCCTCCGGCCCTAACCCCCGCGAAAAGCCAAAATCCCCGTGAGGGGGGGGGAAGCAACCGGCGAAAGCATCCGGCAGGCGAAAGCATCCGGCAAGGCTTCGCTCTCGGCAAGCCCTCGCTCTCACAACACAACTGACCCTCACTCTCTCAAGTTTGTCACAGAACATACCGCACAGTAGCAAAAAGGATCGAGTATGCATTGTATCTCGAGTATGCATTGTATGCGTCACTCTCACTCGCACAAACATGGACTATGGCCATGCTATGTCCATGCTCGCATCCCACAACCATGGATGCTATGGACATGCTCTCGTCGCACAAACATGGATGCTATGGCCATGCTATAGACATGCTCTCGTCGCACAAACATGGATGCTATGGCCATGCTATAGACATGCTCTCGTCGCACAAACATGGATGCTATGGACATGCTATGGGCCAATCTCACTTGCTTTGTATCGGCCAATCGGGCAAGCCACAGCACACCCACTTATCTCCAACACACAGGCGCGCACACACATAGAGCACCTACCGACCAAACAGAGGCGGAGTAGGGTTGAGAGGCACGGCGCACGGCCAAATATCTCCCTCGAGTTAAGCCCACGAGCGCTGATCAGAAGCCCGCACCCCAAAACGTATGTGTGTGTGTGTGCACAAACATAAGACACCCTCGTGTTGCCAAGCGAGTCACCCACGTGTGTGTGTGTGTTGCACGCACGCACACACACACGAGGAGCAGCAGGAAGTCTGCGGGTCTTAAAACCTCTTGGGCGCTCGTCAGCGGGCTCGGTGAGATTGACAGAAACAACACCCCCATCGTGCAGCGCATCGAGTGCACTAATGACGCCCGCTACTCCTTGCCTGGTGTGTGTGTTCTGTGTGTGTGCGCGCGCTGACGTGCACACGTTTGCGTGCGCGCGTGGGCAACGTGCACACGAGGGCCATGCGTCGAGAGCTCCGCGCTTGAGCCACCTCAATAGCACACCCCTGCACACACAAGCGCAAAGCACCCGGCGGCAAACGTGCATAGGGGGCACGCACCGTGTGATGAGCTTCACCGGTTGGTCCGTCTGGAACCGCGGTGGACGAACAAGGGAAAAGGCCTCTTTTGCTGCTGTGCTCTCGCCGTCAAAGCCGCCTCCCCCGTAGTATGAGTATGCTGCACATACATACTCTGCCACTGTGAGGCGAAGTGCCATATGCTCCCGAGAATATGCAAGACAGAAATGGTTGCGCAGACGTATCCTATATCCCATGCGTGCACGCACGCCCAGCAGCAAGTTCGACCTGAAGGCATCCAGACGAGGCAAAGGAAGAGCGCGAGGGCAATCATCATCGCCCGCCGGAGGCTTGCCTGTCACCGAGCACCGAGCACGTGGCGTCAGCACAGAGTGCAACCAGCCGCCCCAGCAGCACGTGGTGCTGGGACGTACCTGGACCTCCGGTGTGAGCTCGTTCATGTTCGGCAACATGATGTTTGACCCAGAGGGCAAACTCGATGAAGTGATCAACTCGAGGACAAGCCCTGTGATGGTCAATCCTGGAACCTCCGCGTAGAGGTGCAAAACCCAGGCGAAAACGCCGTGTTAACGGCGGCAACAGACGGCCGCGACCAGGACTGACGTTACAGTCTACCCCCGCTGGGTGTCCGCGCAAACCCTCACGGTTAAGGTAACACGGACGTGTCGTCGACACGTCCGTGTTCCCAAGGTGTGCTCAAGAACTTTTAAGACGCAAATTTAGGAATGCTCGGGGTAAAGCGGGCGCTGGTGGTCGCGGCTGCGTTCATGGGCGCGGCCAGTGCCTTTTCGCCCGTGATGATGTGCCAGGGTGGTGCGGGACGCGAGGGCGCGGCCCGGCGCAGTGTGGAGAGCAAGCCCGCGGGCGTGCCCGCCACGTCGGGCATCAATAGGCGCGAGTCGTTCATGACGCTCATCAAGGGCGCAGGTGCTGCAGTGGTGGGGGAGGCGATTTTGGCAGACCTGGCCGAGTCCGCGGCGGTGCGTGGTGCGATGGTGGGGGCGGAGGAGGTCGCCGCGGGCGGCGCAGCCGCCGAGGGCGCTGCCATGCTGAGGAACGGGTATGCACGTCTCCTTTATTCTGCCTGCGCCGTTGTTCGGGCCTGTTACTCTGCTGCACGCCATCTGATGAGGGTCTGCGCGCGCAGGCGAACGGTGATGCACGAGATGGAGAAGCAGATTTTCGGGAAGGGCTTCAGGTTTTAAATGCTTTTACCCTCGGCGAGAGTGCAAGCCGGAGCAGAATGAAAGACTGACCGCGGATGAGGTGTCGCAGAAAGTTGAAGGTTTATGGTTTAGGCTGAATATGCCCACGAAGGAAGCGACGGTGGAAGAGAATGCTCTCGCGGATGAGGCGTTGCAGAGAGTTTAAGGTTTAGGGTATAGGCTAAATACATAGCCTATACCCTAAAAAGGTTTAGGAAAGCCGCATGAAATGAGTTACAGCAGTGAAGCCAATGAATATAAATCCATGTGCACACACGCCCTCTTGTTGCACTACGCAGGTGCCTTTGAAGCCCATTCTTTGAAGCCTATTCTCGGCGCCCACTGACACCACCTCGACACGTTGGCGCCCCATTCCGTCTCTTGCCTCCTCCTCTTCCTCCTTATCTCGGTCTCGTCCACCAACGGAACAGCCGGGCGATCACGCACTGACAACAGTTTATTCGCAGCGGCGGCGAGATGCGTGAAGACGACGTGGCACCAAGTCAAGTGCGGGGTTGCTTGCTCAGGTGAGTCAAGTACCCAGTTGCTTGCTCAGGTGAGTCAAGTACCCAGTTGCTTGCTCAGGTCAGTCAAGGGGACGTAGCGCACAGCCGTCAGCGACTTCTGCGTTACACGCCCGTCCAATCCCTTGTCGATCTGCTCTTTTCACAGGAGATTTCAGTTATCCAACTCGGAGCGAGAGGGGATGGGAGTGTGGCTTGCTGGCGCGGCCATACACTTGCATAAGCATAGAGCGGACGTACATGTACATACACATGCATATGCACTCATGACTGCCACGCGCCCGCGTACAAACACACACACACACACACACACCCATGCGAGCGTGCGGTGCATGTGAGGGGCGCTCATTCAACGAGACAGTGTTTGGATTGCGAGTCTTAGATTCGACTAAACTTCGAGGCACCAGAGAGCGGGACTGCAAGTGCGTTGCTCCAGGTGGAGGGGTGCGCAAGCAAAGGTTGGGGACCTGTAGGAGCTCTTGTGAAGCCACACCTACTGGGATTACCAGTCGCCCGCCCTGCTTCCATGTGTGTGCATATGCATGTCAGTTTCCGTCATGCGCCCGCCCGTCACACGCACGAATGAGAAAGCAGGAGAATCAGCGAGCAGCCAGGGAACCGCCGCAGTTTCCACTACTTTCTCCCTCCCTTGCTCGATCAACTTCGAAATGGAGTGCACGTGTGGGCGAGCCTTGAAAACACCCAACCACCTATACGAGGGTACCAAAACGAATTGAGGGTGGTGGCTTAGAGGGCGGGAGGGGGGTGGTTGAGAGAGGGCACCGGCTTGAGCTGCTGGACAAGGGCGGGTGGTAGAATGGGAGCTGCCGCGCCCACATGTATGGCATCATACGGCCCAAGCTCTGCTACACCCAGCCTCCCGTCGCCCTGTTTGATGACGAGGTTGCCTGCTTGCATCAACCCTGCCTTGCCTGTGCTTGCGTGTGGGCTTGTTCAGCAACTAAATGGAGAACGGCGTTTGCTTACACGCACCAGTCACCTTGTTTGCTGCTTACACGCACCTTGTTTGTATCAGTGCCAACATCGACAGGAGTGCCAGCACCGCACAAAGACGCGCGCAGGGGGGTTAAGACTGTACCGTCGTTTTCAATATTGCTGATTGAGGTCTGAACAAGTTGAGGAACATGTTCTACGCCCACTGCTTTCCCTGCTGCACCAACCATGAGCGCCATCGCCACCTACGTGCCCAATGTGGTGTCAGCAGCGTGTTGCATATGAAAATGCATTTGCAACAAAAATGCGTGAAATGCGCAACAAATGCGCGCATTTCTATGCGCATAGAACACTGGTTGGTAGAGGGACAGGCGGAGGAGACAAGACGCAGAGACGCATGCACGCATTACGTACACACCGTCAGGTATCCGGTTCCGCTGCCAACATCGAGCGCTCGCGCTCCGGGTTTTAACTGCGCCGAAAGAGCTTCCAGGCACATGGCGTGCATGTGTGGGGCGCTGATGGTGACGTTGTGGCCGATGCCTTGCGGAGCATCCTCGTACGGCCGGGCGCCGTGCGGCACATAAAATTTGCGATCGATGTTTTTCATGGCATCAATCACCCCAGCGCTGCGGGCGATGCCCGCCTCTGGGCGTGCATGCGTGTGCATGAGTGTGTGTGTGCACGCGCAGTGTCGAATGCACAGCACGTCGGGCGCGCGGGCCGGGGGGCACGGGGGCGCTCACTCTGCAGGTTCGAAATCAGCGCCGCGTTTGTGGCCCCTGAGCACTGCCACGCCATGCTGGCGTGCGTTCGGCGGAACGGGAAGGCCGCGGGCTGGAGAGAAGCGAGGAGAAGAGGAAGAATGGTGCCGGCGCCGAATGCTGCCGGCCTCCGTGAGTGCTCAGATACTCAAGACTGTGTCGCACCAAACATCATGCTGTCGTTACACTGTCCGACACTGTCTGTTGCCTGCCTCTCTGAACTTCAGTTCGAAGTCCGAACGGCTCGAATTTCAGACTTTCAGAAGTCTATGGAGCATCTAGCGCCCAACCGGCGGCGACCTGCGGTCGCTTGATGCGTCGTCTTCATCCATCTTCGACCGTCCGACGGAGTCCGTTGCTGAGTCGTTGCTGATGGACCCGGAAAAGAACCGACGCGATCTACCGCCCACGCCTGGGCACTTCGTCCGTCCGCTTGAGCAGCCGCCAGCTACTCCCCCGTGGCCGTGGGCAGCAGGTGCCATACTCGAGCGCACGACCATGCAACCGTCTCCAGTCTCAACTACATGGACTTGACTTTTGATGAATGCCGTGCAGTGAACTGGAACGTGGAGAAGATGGCATTCGCCGGAAGCGATGAGAAGTTTGTTGGAGAGGGAAAGCAGTCACTGCAAAGGTGTTTCACCCCACATTCACAATTCTCCCTGACCTCGCCGCCAATGCCGAGGCGCATTCCTCGCCCGCACACGCCCGACGGCATGCCGGACTCAGACTGCGAGGCTTGCCCACGCACGCCCGACGGCCAGCCGGAATCCGACTGCGAGGACGATTTTATCGTGCATGCAGTTTCTGGATGTGCTGGAGGTGCAAAGCCCGTAGCTGGTAACAATCGCTCAGCTGCTGCGCCAAGGGAGAGCCTGCACACATCGCGTTCATGTCATTTGCCGGATACCTGGCCATCAAATGCATCGCTGCTTGCACGCACACATACTGCATTTGTTGAGATTGGTGGTGATCAAGATTTTGAGCTGGACGCTGCCCAGGCTGATGCGAATGGACACAAGGCCAGTGCCGCGCACACAAAGGTATGCGAAACGATGCAGGCTCAGCTCAATGCTGGTAGTGCACAGACCATGGAAGGAATGAAGGAGGAGCAAATGGAAGCGGAGTTGGGCTACGCACTTTTGCAAAGGCAACAAGAACACGAGAAACGCAAGCAGGAGGAAAAGGAGGCGTCTTTAAGGAAAAGGCATGAGGAAGGAGACGTAGAGTTTGCTTACAAGATACTGCGAAAGTTGCAAGAAGGGGAGAGTGGACAGCAAAAGGAAGGAGACTTGAGGTCAAGCACCGAAGAGAATTTGTGCTATCGCTTTGGATCGGCGCCGCTGCTTAGGGGTGAAGAAGATGGGAATCATACGCGAGGAAAGAGACTTTGGGAAAGTGTGGACCCGGGACACCCCAGTGCGGATGAATTGGACTTGTATACCACAGCGCCGGAATCATGGCGACACACGGTTGCTCAGGTAGAAATCCAACTTCATGCGCACAACAAGGAGATCATGAATCAAGAGGGTTTCAAGCAACAATTCGGAGAGGAGATGGCTTCCGTCACCGCGCCGTTGACCAGAATGGTGTGTGCGCATGTATTGTACCATGTGGTCTTGGAAATTTTCTGCACTGGTTCATGCTTTGGTAAGTTCGCGGACCCACGCCGGCAGCGCCGGCACAAGCATGCTTCCTTGCATGGTCTGCCGCTGCTTCCTTGGACGGCCTGCAAGCAGCCACGATTTAGAAAGCGCGCGGCGCCGCCGCGCCCGCGCCATGCGAGCAGGGAGCGGTGCCTCACGTAACGTAATTACGTGCGTAACGGGGGGAGCAAACGCCTCTGGCAACGCACGTATCGGTGTTTTGCCGGCAACGCACCTAACGCTGTTTTTGCCGGCAACGCACCTACAGATATGTTTTGCTAGGCAGAGTTGCTAACGCTTTTTTGCCAGGCAGCGTTGCTAACGCGACCATCCAAGGAAGCATGCTTGTGACGGCTGACGGCGTGGACAGAATCAATTTGACGAGTGCACGCTCGTCGGCAGGTCGTGATCAAGTCTGTTGATGCCTTTGATGAGACAGTCATCGTTCATGCTGTGTTGCAATTGGCCAAAGATGTGGATCTGGATACTGTGTCCATGATGTTGAAGAGTCCGGTGCGTCCTTGTGTGAATGATTTTCACCGAGGGAATACGTTTGTCCTTCTGGGCGAGGGTGCTTGCTTGTTTCGTGGACTTACCACCCTTGGGTTTGGTGTGGTTCTGGCAGTCTCAAGTACTGTTTCAGTCCACCACCATGTTGACTAGTGGCACTTTTCTCGACAAAGCCATCTCAATCCTCACGTGAGCACTCTGGCACTGCTCTCCATTCATGCCCAACCACCGAGTCTTCCAAAATGAGCATCCCCTCTGACAGCCGCATCACCGCCGGAAAAAAAGTCTTTGGGTGATGCTAACACGTTAGCGTCACCCAGGCAAAAAATATAGCAGCGATTCGTGCTTGTGAAAGTGAAGAACAGTTTTGTTGTATCAATTGGCGTTTGCAAATGTCCTGTTTGCCCACACAAAGGGGTTCATGGTGGATGCGCACGTGATGTTGGTACAATTGATGTTAGTACACTTGACGTTGATACTGATATCAAGGTGAGACAGGTGGATTGAGGAAGACACAGACGCCGTCACAACAACGCCGCTTGATTCGGCTGCTGCGGAATACGGTGAAGTCGCCCCAGAATCGATGGACACGCAACGCATGTTGACCGCACTCCGTCCCGTCGAGACACCTGTATCAACCCGAGAAGGTGGGCGCGTGGGTAGGAGGGAAAGCTCGGATCAAGGAAGAGGCAACATGGAAGCGGAGGATCAGGCAAAACGAGACATACGGCCCACAACCCCTCAAAATGGTCAGCTAAACCCTCTGAACGTGTTTCCACAGTCACCTGTACGACAGAACAGCGAGCGCGGCCCAGCTGTCTCGGCGTCCCTCAGTCAACGTGCCAGATCGGCAGATGACATCCTTCGAAGCGTCAATACTTGGGCGCTGGTCATATTTTTGTGTCTGTGCGCACACGCATTTCCTTCGGGGCCTATTCTAATGGTCATGGCGGGGCTTGGAAGCATTGTGGCGCAATGCTATCTCGTGCTGAGGCAGGAGCTGAGTCAGGAGCTTCCTGACCAACATTCGTGCTCTTCATGGTTCGTCTTCCGGCGATTGTGTGCATCAGCACTCGGTCTAAACCGCGCCAATCAAAACCAAAACAAAAAGTTGAAATGTGGGGACATTTCAACGCACAAGCTCGAGGCAATTTCAGCAGACGAGACAACGCGTATTCAGGTGCAGCAGGCAGCGAATATGAGTGCCTTGGACGGAAGTCGCAGCCAACAATTGTCGCCAGGTTTCTGCATCACAGTTGCAAATGTTTTGTTTTTGACGTGTTGGTCAAAAGTTGGGTTTTTTACGGGCTGCTTTTTGACGTGCAAGTCTGCAAGTTAGCAAAATCATGCGCACCAGTCGTCTTCATTGATCAGTGGTATGAAAGATTCATGTTCCGTGCCTGTGTGCAGAGTCCAATCCTCTGAGGACATTGGATGCCAAGGTTGAAGATCCATCAGTACCTGTACCATGTCACAAACGCCCTGAACTTGATGTTAGGCGCACGAATTGCGATACACCTCATGTGGCCAATGATACTACTAGCCACTCGCTCAACGACCTACTCTCTAGGCACACGTCACCTGCAATTCAAGGTCAGAAAGAAAAATATTTCCCCTTATATATGACCACTTGCATGTACATGCGAACGCCAGTGGCATGTGCGTGTGTACGATACGTCTAGGTCACACACTTTTTCATAGGAAGCAATTACAGCAATGACGTAATTGATCAAGTATCCGCACTCGCTCGTCGGCCCGCTATATCTAGTTGCCGTATTGTATTTCATCTTGGTAATGGTACTCTGTATGGGACACGCAAAACAAGCTCAGATAACAGCTCAGACAAGACCTCAGACAACACAGACAGACACGCCGGCACGGGGGGAAGAGGAGAAGGAAAATGCGGAAGTAATGAACATGAGGCCAGGACAGGCGAAAAGGAAGCAGTTCGTGATGAAGGACACTCAGGAAAGAGTCTTCAACTCTCACAAACACAAGGGCAAGACACGGCCGCCGACTCTCGCGCAGTTTGCGGGAAGAATGAGTCCGAACCGCTCAGAATGCCGTATGATCATAATGCTGTCTCCGTGATCGTGGACTTCACTGTAAAGCTGCTGCTAGATTTCAACAAGTTGGGACATGAAGGTGAGAAGTTTCACCAGTGGTCTTCTCTAGAGAGAAGGATCAGCTTCTGGTGGTCTCTAAGCAAACTCTTGAACTCTACCAAGTTTCACCAGTGGTCTTCTCTAGAGAGAAGTGTCACAAGTGGTCGTCTCGCCCCAGACTATCAATCTCCCACAGAAAAATGACATTTGCATTATCCGGACATCAACAATTTCATTTAACTTGAATCATTCTTGTTTTTTGAACTTGAAACCAACACCGGACATCATTCTTGTTTTTACATGCAGTATCGATAAATGCATGCGTGTGTGATAAATGAATGCGTGTGTTATGAATGGATTGGTGTGTTTATGTCGGGCGGTGGTGGGGCTGCACCGGTGTTGGAGCATTTTGAAGACTCGCGTGTGTTTATATTGGGCGGTGGTGCGTGTGTTTGTTTTCGTGTTTGTGTGTGTTGATGTTGGTGCTCGAACTCGTGTGGAGGTGTGTTTGTAAATCAATGATCCGGGAATTCTCATACATGACCTTTACATCACAGGGTCGCCTGAAAGAATGTTATTTCATCACAATCTTGCATCCGATTTGGCGGCCGCGTCCGGGCAGCAGTCAAAAAGTTTTCACATATGCAAGGCCTCTCTTTTTTTCCCTCTTGTCTTGCACATTCTCCTTCCTTCCTCTTGTCTTCAATCATTCTCCTTTTATCTCTCATGCACTCCAATGCCCTCATGTGAACTCGCTTTGTCTCCACTCCCTGCAGTTCGGCTGAGTTTCCCTCGCACGCTTTATTTCCTGTACAGGTGTCGCTAGACAACAGCATTTTGGTTGAACTACAGCTCTGGTCTGATCCCTCGAGGCAGGATCAGCATCCGCGTGACGCCGTGGTAGATCTCATCCAGCAAGTTACCAATAAGCACTCGGTCCTCATGACAGGAGATGTCACTCGTCACACGGAGACAATCACCTTTGCACACGGTATCATTGCCTGCAAACTGCAAATGAGAGGCACGGCAAAGTAGTCTGAATTCTTCATGTGTCAATTTTATACTTTCCCCGATCGCTTCCAAAACTCATGATTTGTCATGCAGGGTTGGGTGCGCACGAAGCAGACGATGCAAGCACGGACAAAGGTCGCCAAGACTTAACAAGCCACGAGATTTCGCTGCCCGCTCCAGAGAGAGTAGAGGATGCAGAAGTAGCATTGGCTCGGGCACATGACATTTTATCGCTTTCGTCTTCATCTGAGAGCTCCGACCTGCAAGCATCTCCTCAGATGTTTCCAAAGATTGTGTGGGATATGCCGGCTTCGCCGCCGCCGCCGCCTCCGCTGCCATCAACCACAGTGTCCAACCTGCAAACATCTCCTCAGACTGTGCGGGGTATACTGCCTCCACCACCTCCTCCTCCGCTGCCGACATTGAAAGCATTGTCATCGCCCAGAAGTGTGATACCACAGGTGATTGACCGCCTCCCGACCTTTGCTAGTCTACTTGCGTGTGGATGATATTTGTGACATCCTGGAGTAGTGATTACAAACAGGCACCCGCGGAGCGACCTGATATGTGTGTGGTGTTGCCCCGAGTTTGTGTATGTGGGTGTCTCCGCGCATTCCCGAGCACGCGTGAGTGACGCGATGATGTTCATCATCCCGAGCACACGTGAGTGACAAATGATCATCTGATGCTGGACTTTGCTCCCTGTGGTTGCGCTGCGGTGTGCTTGCGCGGTCCACAGAGCCCTCGTGAGCACCAGCTTGCACAGCAACTGGCCGAAAAGGAAGACACCATCAAGCACCTCCAAAGATCATTATCCTTCTTGGCCAGCAAGGTGGTCGGCAGGATGCCCCCCCATGTTTCTACTACGTCGGGAAGAGGGCAAAGAGGAAGAGGTTCCCTTGAATCGAGCACTTACGAAGACACGTGCTTTCAAGTGCGATTTGTCAAACGTGTGCTCCTACTCTTGAGTCCGTTTCCTGGAAGATGATGACGTCTGACTTTGTGAGAGTGGGAACCGTGTGCCTCCTAGGTGTCTTCTCGAGGCGCCTCACCATTTGCGAGCACTCGTGGCGCCTCACCATTTGCGAGCAAATCACATGCAAAGATTCCATCACCATCACTGCAAAAGCGAGTGCAGGAGCCGATGCAACTGCATCTACTCTCGGTATCTACGAGATGTGTTGATCTATGCCCCATACGTCCGTGCATCCATGCATAGGTGCAAAGGTAAGTTGTATATAAAGCTGAAATTGGCTTCTGCGATTTTTGTGCAGCCGGAACTGAAGGCGGAAGGCAAGGTGTATACTGTTAGCAAAACAACACAAGACAGCATAATAGAGGCCCTCACAGTGGTCGAGGAACCTGAAATCACAACGGGTAAAAGCCTTCTTGTAAGTGCAGGCTTCTTTCTCTCAAGCGGATCTGATACCACGCTCGACGAGCTTAGCCTCCGTCATAGAAATCATTTTCTGGCCGGTCCCCAGTCTGTGCACTTTGACGAGAGCAAGAATCACTCTGACGACCAAGATGCGAGAGGCGTAGATTGTGTATCAGTCGAGCCTGCCGTGAAAAATGCGTCCGACAGCCAATCACAACGCGAGGAGCATGAGCTCATGTCTTTGCCAACACAGCCGCAAGAACCCTGCAGTTGGGGTAGACCTTGGCTATCGACGGGTGCCGGCCCTCACGTCAACATTCAGTCCACCGCTCCGCCCAAGATGATTCATGAAGTAGATGTGGGTTGCAGCATCAGTAGTGATAGACGAGGAGGAGGAGACAGCGACTGTAAAGACGGCGGCGACGGCGCAACGGAGTATTCTTCATCATCGTTTGAAGCAGCACGGCTCAAGTTTGGCGGCACAGGAGGCGCAAAATCTTCTCGGGCATTTGAAGGCGCGCGACGGGCGTTTGGCGCGCCTCTCAAGTCCCAATCTTCCGCCACACTCGAGAACCCAACACCATCTTTTGCCTTGGACAGAGGTGTCAATGTTGCGTCTCCCAGCTCTTCCTCCATTTCAAGCGCCTCCTCTGTCCCGACGCAGCCCCCCCCGGCAGAAGGCGGGCAAACCGCCAAAAGAGAGGGCAGCAATGTTAACCTGCATAGCGTTGAAAACTGTGGGGGGGGGGTGAAAGGCACTGATGACGGTTGGCCTCAAGCTGGCCGACTCCAGAATCAGGAAGACGCACACGTCCTGAGCACACCTTCAAAGCACAGCTGTGTGCCAAGAGACAATGATGCAACATCCGACCAGCTTAGCTCATTCTTCGCGTCCCCTGCGATGTCACCAGATTCGAGGTCCCCAACAGCACGGGACACGCTCAACTCTCTTCTTCAACATCTTTGACTATCCCTGCTTCCTCGTGCTGTGTTGTGGAGTGCATGTGAAGGATGCCAGATGCTTGTGTGCAAGTGAAGCATGCCAGATGCTTCAAACATCAATTGCAAGGCGATCTCAGAAAATCTAAGCGGACGATGCAATTGGGCAGGTACTCCACCATTCAGGTCGCCATGCAAGAGCAGTTTAAAGGAGATGAAGAGGCAGATGAGGCGCGTCTGGCCGACCAGGGGCATGCGGACAACGCGTACGATCAAACAGAGGCGGACGCAGAAGGAACGGAGGAGGAGGAAGGGAGCCAAGATGAAGATGCACCCGAAGATGAAGATTCGCTCGAAGATCAAGATCAACTTGCGCTCTCGGATGCAGAGGGTGACATTGGTGCTTGCTGACGTGTGTGAGACACAAGATCTGGCCCCCCACCGCCCCGCCCTCTTCACCTGCCCCCCTGGTTGCCTGCTCTGCCTACTGTATTCTTTAAGAAGTGTTCTTTGAGTATCTCCTATCCCATGCCTCCCTGCCTCCTACGACCTCACCCTACATTCCTTACCCGCCAACACACCATAGGGCACGGCGCAGGCGAGAGTCCCTGCGCTCCGTGACGGCGCACATCGAGCGGGCTGATGATGCTAAACCTTAACTCTAAACAGTGTGGGTGCGAGGACATGTAGTGCGAGGACACACTGGCACACAAACTGTATTCAACGGGGGATATAAAGGAGCACAAGGCTTCTGCCCTTAAGAGTCCTCACGACCCTAAGCGAGAGAGAGTGTGTTGTTTATTGGTACTCAATTTAGTATCCTCTACACTTCCTGGACCAAAGATTCCAGCGAGAGCCTCGGATGTGCTCGTTTGTTGAGGCGTGTGAGAAAGTGTTTATTATTCAGTACCTATTACTTTTGGGGGGGAGGCGGGCGCGGGTATTGGCGCAGGATGATCTGAATGAGGCATCTATTTTATTACCAGATTGGAAACAAAAACTGCAGTACAAGCTCCTTGAAGTAGTCCCTACAAGTAATAGCATAATGTGTCTTTTCAATTCAATGCTCAGGAACAGGAAAAAAAAGTATAAAATTCAATCGCACATTACTTACCGAACAACAGCAAGATATGTCATTCGATTACGTCATAAACTCAGCGAAGAAAGTTTGGTATGCAGTAGTGAAAATGTTCTGCGATTTCCTTGAGGCGTACGCATCTGTCTTAGAAGAATAAATTCTAAATGGATCGTTGAGTACATTCCACATGTGTGTTATGAATTTGGTCTGCCAATTTCGGTCGCTTATGTCATTCCATTCCCGCGACCAATCAGGGTCCAAATTCGTTTTTTTATTTTCCGTCATTACCAGAGACATCAAGCCAATCGAAAAGTCGTGCAAATTGTTCATGGATGCCATCGTTGCTTCTCTGTAATACCTCGGCATTGGAAGGGCTTTATGTGATGTTTTGGTTGTAAGCAGGCCATAAACACAATCCGCTGCGTCTTCAGGAAGAGTGCGCAAAACCTCCTCAGGTGTGTGTGTGTCACGTAGAAAAGGATTTCTGAATTCATGTAGATCTGCTGCTCTTCTTTAGCCGACATAGAGTCGAAATCGAAAAACTGAGTATTCCACTCGAGTCCCCACCAGTGCGACTCCGGGTCACACTGCTCGCTGATCTGATTTGCGAGCATAGGCAGTGCAGCTCCTAAAGCGAACCTCAACTTTGAGAACCATTCCCGCCAACGCTGAGCGAGACTTCTGGCTGTTGTGGGAAAATTTGTCCACTTTGAGAGAGGTCTGTTTCTTGTCGTTTTTGTCCATTTTTTTATCCGCCTTTGATTCCATGAGAGAATCGATCCGAAATAGTCCTCAACTTTGTTTAATAAAACGTATAAGGAATTTCAAGGGGTTGTCCTATCGGATTTTGGGAAATTCGTATTCCTCTCACTGATCGCTAGAAATTAAGGGTCAGACAAGATCAGTGCGTAACTAGCCTTAAATTCGAAATTTCTCGTCAACTAGCCTGAGAAAGGTCGAGGAAGTGCATGGAACAGGTAAAAAAAGAACGAACGATGGAAACCCCTAGGTTGGCGTAGCGCATGCCAGTGGACGCAAGGCACGAGGACAGGCAGATCACGAGGGACTAGCGCACATTTTTCGGAGAAGGATCCTGTGAGAGCGCGGTTTTTACCATTGTGCTATAATTGCACGAAAACCTCGCGGATCGAATAACTGGATCCAGTTATTTGATCCGCGAGGTTTTCGTGCAATTATAGCACAATGGTAAAAACAGCGCTCTCACAAAAATCACTTCGGTGACCGTGGGTGTCAATTCCGAAGGACCCCCG
>Ga0315905_10003952_pt1 | contig 15211 bp, 10 predicted proteins | sample LakEriMetagenome_5_FD_203522 | JGI IMG/M metagenome (GOLD analysis project Ga0315905, IMG submission 203522) | Freshwater fungal communities from buoy surface, Lake Erie, Ohio, United States - Buoy 4 MA121 | ecosystem: Environmental > Aquatic > Freshwater > Lake | place: USA: Lake Erie, Ohio... | reverse complement strand
GAAATCACTGCTCAGCACACCTGGCGTGGCAGATGTGAGCAGCTTTGGCGGATACCTTAAGCAATATGAAGTGGCCCTGAATCCGGAAAGGCTGCGGAGTCTGGGTCTGAGCATTTCAGATGTATTTGATGCCATTCATCAAAATAACGGCAATTCCGGCGGTGCCTACATAGCCCGCGGACCTCAGGCCTGGTACATCCGCTCGGAGGGTATGGTGGAAAGCTTGGAGGATATCGGGAAGATACCGCTGCGTATCAATGAAAATGGCCTTCCATTGCTCATCCGTGATGTGGCCACGCTGCAATTCGGGCATTCGGTTCGCTATGGCGCACTTACTCAGGGAAGCGGGGGAGAGGCTGTTGGCGGAATTGTGCTGATGCTGAAGGGAGAAAATTCCAGCAGCGTAAGTGAAGCCATCCGTGAAAAGGTGAAGGAAGCGGAAAAACTTCTGCCCGCAGGTTTGGAAATCTCCGTTTACCTCGATCGCTCGGATCTGGTGGGAAGGGCGGTTTCCACAGTGCGCAATAACCTCGCCGAAGGCGCATTGATTGTGATTTTTGTTCTGGTGCTGATGCTGGGAAATCTCCGTGCCGGACTGGTGGTGGCTTCGGTAATACCGCTTTCTATGCTGTTTGCCATTGGAATGATGCAGCTGACCGGTGTTTCCGGTAACCTTATGTCGCTGGGTGCCATAGACTTCGGATTGATTGTGGATGGGGCCGTTATCATTGTGGAAGCAAGTCTGCACCATCTTGCCATTGTAGGAAGAGGCCGGGTGCTGAGCCGAACGGAGATGGATAAGGAAGTATTTTACTCGGCCAGCCGGATGATGAATTCGGCTGCTTTTGGTGAACTGATCATCCTGATTGTATACCTGCCCATTCTGGCTCTTACCGGAATTGAGGGAAAAATGTTTGCTCCTATGGCAAAAACAGTGGCCTTTGCCATCGCCGGGGCCTTTATTCTCAGCCTTACTTATGTCCCGGTGGTTTCATCGATTTTTCTTGGCCGCAGGCAATCTTTGAAGGAGAATTTTTCGGAGCGTGCCGTTGCAAAGCTGTTCCATTGGTTTTCTCCTTTGCTTTCTTTCTTTCTGAAGTTTCGCAAGCCGGTTTTGGCGGCGGCCATTCTTCTGTTTTCCCTGGCAGTGTTCCTGTTCACCCGCATGGGTGGTGAATTTATTCCTGCCCTCGATGAGGGTGATCTGGCTGTGGAAACCCGCCTCATACCAGGAACTTCCATCGAAAAAACCATTGATGTTACGCTGAAGGCTGCTGCAATTTTAAAGGAAAAGTTTCCTGAAGTGAAGGATGTGGTCGGGAAAATCGGGACCTCTGAAATTCCTACAGATCCCATGCCTTTTGAAGCCTGCGACCTGATGGTTCTGCTTCATGACCGCGACAGCTGGAATACGGGCCGTTCCAAAGAAGAACTGCTTCAGCAGATGGAGATTGAATTAAGCCAGATTGCAGGAGTTGAATTTGGCTTTCAGCAGCCCATTCAAATGCGCTTCAATGAACTGATGACAGGCGCTAAACAGGATGTGGCCATAAAGATTTACGGAGAAAACTTAGACAGCCTTGCTGCCACTGCCGACAGGCTGGCATCGCTTCTGCGGGGCCTTGACGGGCTGGAGGATTTATACGTGGAGCAGATTTCCGGACTGCCGGAAATGGTAGCCCGTCTGGACCGCGATCAGATTGCCAGGTTTGGCCTGAGTGTGGAAAAAGTAAATGACGCCATCCGTACTGGTTTTGCCGGGTCAGTGGCTGGACAGGTTTTTGAGGGAGAAAAACGCTTTGATATTTCCATCCGTCTGGATTCTTCCAGCAGACAGCGCCTGGAAGACATCCGCAATCTCACCGTCAGCACCAGCGACGGCAGATTGATTCCGGTTTCGCAGCTGGCGGATGTTTCCTTTCATCCGGGGCCGAACCAGATTCAACGGGACAATGCAAACCGGCGCATTACAGTGGCCTTCAATGTTCGCGGCCGTGATGTGGAGTCGCTTGTGGATGAAATTAAATCTCTTAGTCGCCGAAAGCTCAGGATGCCGGAAGGATATTCCTATGAAGTTGGAGGACAGTTTCAAAACCTGCAGGAAGCAAAATCCCGGCTTAGCATCGCGGTTCCGGCGGCGCTGGCACTTATTTTTCTGCTGCTCTACCTCAGTTTCCGGTCTGGAATTCAGGCTTTGCTGGTTTTTTCCGCCATACCTTTATCTGCCATCGGAGGGGTATTTGCGCTGTGGCTCCGGGATATGCCCTTCAGCATTTCTGCCGGAATCGGTTTCATAGCCCTTTTCGGAGTGGCCGTTCTGAATGGCATTGTTCTGATGGCAGAATTCAACACCGAGGAGGCTTCTCCTGATCAGGAAAGCGCTGCCACCATCATCTTCAAAGCGGTGCGGGTACGGTTCCGGCCGGTTTTAATGACTGCTCTGGTAGCCTCTCTGGGCTTTTTACCGATGGCGGTCTCCACAGGGGCCGGTGCCGAGGTGCAGAAACCACTGGCTACGGTGGTGATTGGTGGTTTGTTTACAGCTACCTTTCTTACTCTTCTGGTATTGCCGGTGCTCTATTCCTTTTCCTGGAAAAAAAGAAGGCATGCATTGACCCTGGCTGTCGTCCTATTGCCCGCTTTCTGGTTTTGTTCTGATGGAATGGCTCAGCAAAGAAATCCGGACTTTCAGGAAGCTTACCGGATGGGCCTTAAAAATCATCCCGGTGCCAGGGCAATGGCATTGTACCGCAAGTCTGCCGACTTGTTGGCCGGTGCTGCTTCTCCGATACCCAAAACGGCCTTTTCCCTGCAGGCAGGACAGTACAACAGCCAGCTGCTGGACCAGAATTTTGGCATCAATCAGAATCTTCCGCATCCGGCTTTGCAGCGAAGCCTCCGGAAATTTCAGCAGGTGAAAGCCGAATCTGCTGCGGTGGATGTTCTTGTTTTTGAAGCGGATTTCGGTCTTGCCCTCCGAACGGAATTTGAGCGGCTTTTTCATGCCCGGAAAATGCTGCAGTTACTCAGGGGCATGGATAGTCTCGCTTCAGCAGAGGCAGAAATGGCCAAACAGAAGTTTTTGTCCGGTGAAACAGGAAAAATGGAAACTGCCCTTGCCAACCGTCAACTGGCTGAGGCCCGTTATCGTCTGCTCAGCAGGGAATTAGAAGAAAAAGCCATCCGGAAGCGCATTGCCTCGCTTATTCTCGATTCGGCTATGAATGATTACACAACCGGGGAATGGAATGGCATCCTTCCAACTGCGGCAGATTCTTCCCTGAACATGAAAAAAGCCGGCTCTGCCTTTCGCAATGAACTTGCCTTGCTGGACCTCGAGAAAGCCGGCAGGTTGCCGGAGTTTTCCATCGGATATTTCAATCAATCCTTGCGGGGGATTCCATTGCCGGGCCGTGTAGCGGCATACAGCGATCGTTTTCAGGTGCTTAATCTTGGCATTCAGCTGCCTATTTTTCCTTCGGCCTTCAGGGCCCGGATAAAGTCTGCCGAAACCAGGGTGCTGGCAACACGCTCATCGCTTGAGGCTGTGCGCATCGAAGATGCGGTTATGCTGCAGGAACTCAATACAGCTCTGAAAATGGAGACGGCTAGGCTTGAATTCCTTAGTGCTCAGTCTCTTGCTGCAGCCAGTGAGGTATATGAGGCTTCTCTTAGTCAGTGGAAGGCTGGCAACGGGAGTATGCAGGAGGTAATGCTCAACCGGAAAGCATTGCTGCAAGTTCGGGAGGAAATGTTGCAGGTTTCCCACTATGTGGCCCTGTATGGTATTCGTATTCAACACTTAACATCTGGAAAATGGTAATGAATAAAATCAATCAGTCAGCCTTTTTGCTGCTGATAGCACTTGGTCTTGTATTTCTTGCATCCTGCGGAAAAAAGACGGAAAATGAAAATGAAAACACCCCGCCAAGCTCCGCCAGCGCAGAAATCAGATTGAGTACTGCTCAGATCAAAAATGCCGGTATTTTACTTGATACACCCTCAAGGATGGGAATTTCTACCGAAATTCCGGTCAGTGGACTTTTGGATGTGCCGCCTCAGAATCTGCACAGCATTGGTGCCCGGGTTCCCGGAATGGTAAAGGCCAATTCTATGTTGCAGGGAGCACATGTGCACAAGGGAGAACAGCTGTGCATGATTGAAAATCCTGAGTTTCTCAGCTGGCAGCAGCAGTATGTTTCAGCCCGTGCCCGCTTTGAATTGCTGGCAACGGATTTGCAGCGTCAGCAGGATCTGGCCGGTAAAAACCTCACTTCTCAGAAATCACTGCAGCAATTGCAGGCTGAATGGAAAATTGTGAGGGCTGAAATGAACGCCCTGCGACAGAAGCTTCAGGTTACCGGCTTTTCGGTATCTGAAATTGAAAAAGGAAATTTCAGTTCTGATCTGTCCGTGCGTGCACCGGAAGATGGATTTATTACAGCTGTTTATGTGAATTCTGGCCAGGTCCTGAAAGAGGGAGATCCGCTGTGCGAACTGGTAAATCCGGAGCATATACATGCAGAACTTGTGGTGTTTGAAAAAGATGTACCCCGATTGAAGGAAGGCCAGCAAGTGGAGTTTGAGCTGGTGGCAGACCCTGGAATCAGGCATCTGGCACAGATTTTTCTGGTGAACCGGAAAATCAGTAAAGACAGAACTGTTCAGGTTCATGCGCATCTGGAAGAAATTCGGCCGGAGTTTTTACCCAACATGCAGATAACGGCCCATATCCGTTCGGATCCGCATATGGAATGGACGGTCCCGGAGGAGGCCATTTTATTTGAAGGCAATCAGGCGATGGTGTATTCGGAAGGAAATTCAGCGGGCCTGTTCCGGAAAATTCCTGTAAAGGTGCTTCTGCGTGAGGACAAAAGGGTTGCACTTGAATTTCCTCATGGTATCAGCCCCGGGAAGCTTAAAATCGTGGTGAAGGGGGCCTATGATGTAAAATCCGCTGTAGAAAAAGCTGCTGCAGAGGAAGAATAAATTTGTTTTTCAGTTTCAAAATCGGGCTGTGCAGAAAGATCTCTTCGGTTTCCTGCCAAAATGTTTGCGGCGTTTCTTTCTCCTGACTGATGAGGTTTAGTCTGAGATCTTTATCTGACCATTGTACCAGCAATCTGAAATTTCCCTTTACGCTGGTTTTCAGCCGTCTAATAAGAAATTCAAGAATCAGGTGTTCTTTCAGTCTTAGCTTTTCCATCTGACCAGAAACAGACCATTCGATGCTGCAGCCAAGTTGCGGATGAAGTAAGCTGAGAAATTCCAGATACTTCCGGCACAAGTCGAGTTCTTCGTGAAGGGTTATTGAGGTGTTTGTTAGATTTTTTCGAAGCTGGAGCAGAGTATTCATTGCATCGACTTCCTGCTTTTCATTGAGGATAAGCTCAATATGATACCGTTCCATCTCTTCTGTCAGGCGCTGTGTGACCATTCTTTTGTTTTTCCAGGATCCTGAAAAAAACAGGAAATAGGCCAGCGAAACCATCAGCAGCGGGAATGTGGAAAGCAGGAATGGCAGTTTTTTTGTAATGGCCGAAAAACTCAGTTCTGGCAGGTAATTGCTCTGCCTGAATTCCAGCAGGCGGATGGACATAGGTTTGGCATCAGACCCGGTATTCCGCAACTCAAGCACATAGTGATCGAATTCTGTGAACCGGCATAGGATTTCCTTGCCGGTCAGATCCTTCCAGCTGCTATCGGGAAGCAGCCGGTATTGAAATGAGACCTTTCCTATATTCCGGAAATCCGCGTTCCTTAGTTTTATTTTGATGGATGCTTTTCCTGAAAATTGAAATTCTGTTCCGATGTCTGTAAGTCTTTGGCCGTTCAATTCAATGGATTCGATTTCCGGAAAGCGTATGGATGGTCTTCGCAGAAATCGGTCGGCAGGGATGCACTGTATCTGTTTTCCGCAGGCAAGCCATAGCGTATCCTTGTGAAAGACCAGGTCAAAAACATCATCATCCGACAGGATGGAATTACTTCGCGTCCAGTTCACCGGTCTTGTTTGTTTTTCTGAAAATCCTCCGGAAATCAGATTGATCCCCCGGCTGGTACAAATCCACAGGCTGTCTTTTCCTTTTGGCCGCAGATTCCGGATGATATTCGAAGAAAGGCCTTTGCTTTCGTTCAGCCAGTTGACTTTCCCTCTTCCGTCCAGGAAAATAACACCTCTGCCATTACTGCCTGCAGCAATACCTCCATTTCCAAGAACTGCAAGTGTCTGAAAAGGAAATCCAAGCTCCGGAGCAGTTTCCTTATGATAAATAACTTTTCCGTATTGCAGGCTTAAAAGTCCTGATTCGGTGGCCATCCAGATGTTTCCGTTTGCATCTTCCGCGAGCTTGTAAACCCTGGTTTCCGGAATCAGCGCTTTCATTGTTTTCCAGACCTTTAAGAAGTTTTCCTTAATTTTTTCCTTGTCAGGAAAATTTTGCCTCATGTTCCATAAAATAGCTTCTGCTATTGGAAGAAGTTTTCCGGTTTCAGTCTGCAGGCAACTTGCAGAATTTCCCATGTAAAAATACTGATCTCTGATTAGAATGGATTTTGAAGGACATGGGAAAAAGCCGGAAAGTGAGTCTTCGCGGATGATCAGAATTCCATTTTCACTGGCAGCCCAGACTTCGTCTTCCCGGCCCTGTCGCAGCTTAAATTCCCGGACTCTGCCTCTCCCATAGGGGCTGATATGCTGCGGAAGTTTGAACTCTTTTGCCTTTCCATTTTGAATGCAGCCGGTCTGCCCCCTGTCGTTTCCCCAATAAATCCGACCGTTTCCCATTTGAAGTGCGGTAACCAGGACCTCAGGAATTCCAGCGGTTTTTTCATATAAGAATGCTTCTGTATTCTGAACCAGAAAAACTCCTTCATTCAGCGTGCTTAACCAGAGGTTCCCCTGGCGGTCGAAGAGGATTCCGGATATGGTTTTGCCCTGAAAAAAAATAGAATGTGACTCTTTCTTCAGAATGCCTTTGCGGAAAAAATGCAGCCCGTTAATAGAAGAAATCCAAAGATGGCCTTCTGCATTTTCAGCTATGTTGGTCACCATCCGGTCTTTGTAGCCCTGTTCAGTTCCGATTCTGCGGATTTCGCCTGATGGCAGCTGGTATTCAATTAATTCCTCATCGATTCCAAATAAAATCCGGTCGTCGCGAAGTGTTTTTGAATAACGGATTTCATCACTTACAGGGCTTATTGGAATTTCAACCAGCCCGGGATTTTCAGACAGGTTAACAATTCCCTTTTGAGTGCATACCCTGATCTGGCCGTCATTTGACTGCCAGATACCGGCTGCCACATAGGCGCCCGGTAAGTCGATCAGAGATTTTAGCTTTTTTATTTTATTATCATTGCTGATGAAAAAAATGCCATCCCGGTGCGTGGTAATCCAGATGCTGCCGTTGTTTTCCTCAAGAAATCCATTGTGAAAGGAATTTACCTTCAAACTTCTGAGCATTTTATTGTTGTCGGAATTCTGAATTTTTCCGTTCTCTAAAATGCAAAGTTCACCATTGCTCAGGGCAAACCAGATTCTGCCCCGGCTGTCCTGAAAGATTTTCAGAACATCCAGATCCGAAAGACCCTCCCTTAGTTGGTAGTTTTCAAATGAAAAACCATTAAACCGGCTCAGCCCGGATTCTGTTGCAAACCAGATATCTCCATGGCGATCCTGCAGGCTTGCATAAACCGTATTACTTGCAAGGCCTTCATTTAGTGTAAACTGTCTGTATTGCAGCTGCTGGCAAAAAAGTAGCCGGCTCGGTAAAAGGAGAAAAATGAACAAGATGTAATTCAGCCCGGTGGAATATTTCACCACTTCAGAAAAGGTTTGGGCGCGAATTGGCATCAGGTTTTTTTTAATTTCTGCCAAGCTTTTCAAATTTATCCGAACCACTTTCAAAACTAAAGAATTATCCTTGATATAACAGGCTTTCAGAAATGTTTACAGCATTGCAATTCCAATCCCTCTGGTTTTTTGAGCCGAGCCTGTGGTGATATAGCTTGTTGAACGGCTAAAAATACATATCAGTCAAAAATTAGTCTGTTTAGGTTATTGTTGTCTTTCGCTTGTCTGCTGAGAATTATTATCATTCAAGCAGATATGTATCATTTGTGCATTTAATGGCCTTTTATTTTATTTGCTATCGAAAAAAAATTGGATTGTTTGTTTGTTATATATTGAGTTGTGGGCAAAAGTGGTATTTCTGTTTTGAGTTTTGCCCGCTGCTTACTTAAACAAATCCGGATTTTCCTTTTTTTCGGATAATATATTTATTTTTTTTCTTTTAACTCAAATTTATACATTTGCCACTCTGAAAAACAAACGAAGTAGATATGTTAAAAATTAATGTCCGGAAAGTGATGGAGGCGAGAGGAATTTTCACTCCATACAAATTCATGGTGAAGAATGGCTTTACCCCCACTACAGCTACCAAAATTTCAAACGGAGATGTAGAATATCTCCGTCTGGAATACATTGAGCGTTTGTGCACCCTTTTGAACTGTCTTCCAAACGACTTGTTCGACTGGACACCAAACGATAAGAAAGAGGATACGCCGGAGCATCCGCTTTTTTCGATCAGGAAAAACGAGAAAAATCTCAACCTTCCTGAAATTCTGAAAGGCCTCCCGATGGAAAAACTTCGTCAGGTTGAGGAGATGCTGAAAAGCATGAAGTAATTTATCGGATTCCTATTCACTTGTCTGCCCGCTTATTGCGGGCATTTTTTTTATAGGTGCTTTTGAGGGATTTCGGCTTATTTTGTTCATGGAATGGACCGATTGTTTTTCAGCAGAGCGATTTGGAATTGATCAGATCAGCCCTGTTCAGCGCACCGAATTCGAGCGTGACTGGGATCGTCTGATTTTTTCTTCTGCTTTCCGGAGGCTTCAGAATAAAACACAGGTTTTTCCGCTTCCGGAAGAAGCTTTTGTGCATAACAGGCTTACGCATTCTCTGGAAGTAGCATCGGTTGGCCGCTCCCTGGGTTCGATGGTCGGCCTTGAGCTTTGTGCAATGCCCGGAGTTGCGGCGGATCCGGTTTCCGCTGAGTTTTACAGGGAACATCTGAAAACGGTTATTGCCACTGCTTGTCTCGCTCATGATTTGGGAAACCCTGCTTTCGGCCATTCCGGTGAGGCAGCCATTTCCCGTTTTTTCGTCCTTCAGGAAAATAATCCTGCCATCCGTTCAGTATTCTCAGACAGAGAATGGTCAGACCTGATTGCTTTCGAGGGAAATGCCAATGCGCTGCGGATTTTAACCAGAACCTTCAAAGGAAGGCAGTCCGGTGGTTTCCGACTCACCTATTCTACCCTTGCGGCCATGATCAAGTATCCCTGTGCTGCCTGGCAGGCGGGAGGTAGTTCTGCACCTAAACACAAGAAAAAATACGGATTCTTTCAGTCTGAAATTGCAGTAATGCAGCAAATTGCCTCCAAAATTGGCATGGTTCCGGAGGACGGCGATGAGGCTTCATTCCGGCGGCATCCATTTGTTTATCTTACCGAAGCAGCAGACGACATTTGCTACAATATTGTTGATCTGGAAGATGCCCACAGGCTGCGCATTTTCAGTACGGCCGAGGTAAAAGACTTGCTTTTTCGTTTGCTGGAATTGAATTCGGCGGAGAACCTGGATCATGTGAAGGATACCTGCCTGCGTCTGGAAGTGGATGCCAATGAGGCTGTATCGTATCTCAGGGCAAAATGCATTAATTTCCTTACCCGTCGCTGTGCAGAAGTTTTTCTTGAAAACCGGGTGGATATTCTTGCGGGTAAGTTTCAGGGTGATTTGATGGGCGGTATCGCGGAGTGCAGCAACATTCTGAAGGAAATCAAAACGGTTTCCTACCAGCGGATTTACAATCATTCCTCTGTGGTTCGCATCGAACTTGCCGGCTACCGGATAATGTCCGGACTAATTGAGGATCTGGTAACGGCTGCCCTTACTCCGGTGGAAAAACGCTCGGAAATGGACAAGAAAACTGTTCTCCTCATCCGGGATCAGTATCGTTTCGAAGAAAGCAACAGCGATTATGAAAAAGTGCTTTCTGTTTTTGATTTTGTTTCCGGAATGACTGATTTGTACGCGCTCAGGCTTTACCGGCACCTGCGTGGCATTGAGGTCCCTGCCATCTGAGTTTTACTTTCCCGGCTTAATCTGGTTCCAGGTTTCATACAGGCTCTCCTGTACGGGCCGGTCCGCAGGAATTTCGCTGAGCGGCAAACATTCTTTGAGGTGTTTATGGCAATCAGCCGGAAGTGTTTGGTAAAGTCTTGTTCCGGCGGTTTTCCAGTTCAGCATTTCATCGCTCACTTCCTTGAGGATTTTTGCCGGATTGCCCGCCAGCAAGCTGCGATCAGGAATTTTCTCACCAGCTTTTACAAAGCTCAGGGCGCCGACAATGCATTCCATCCCGATTACAACATCATCCATAATTACCGAATTCATTCCAATCAACGAATTACGGCCGATGCGGGCACCGTGAATTACGGCACCATGCCCTATGTGGGCACCTTCTTCCAGCAGCACCGTGATTCCCGGAAACATATGCACTGTGCAATTCTCCTGCACATTGCAGCCATCTTCAATTACAATGCCTCCCCAATCGCCGCGAAGAGCTGCCCCGGGACCAATGTATACATCCCTGCCAATCACTACATTGCCGCTTACAGCTGCCTGAGGATGAACAAAGGCCGAGGGATGCACAACCGGAATGAACCCTTTGAATTCGTAAATCATGCCGGTTTATTTTTCAAAATCCCTGTACAGAAGGCTGGGCTGGATGCCGGTATTGTTCTGATATTTACCACTTTGGTACTCATCATATTCGCCTTCTATGGCATGGTAGTAAATCTGGCAGATTTCCACGCCCGCATAGATGCGGATGGGCTGCACACAAAAGATCTCCAATGTCCAGAATCCAGCGAAACCCACATCACCGAATCCGGCGGTTACATGAATAAACAATCCCAGCCGGCCGATGGAAGAACGGCCTTCCAGCATGGGAACGAGATTCTTTGTTTTAGTGTATTCGATGGTACGGCCAAGATACAGCTTGTTGGTTTCCAGCAGCAATCCTTCCTCCGGAATACTCATTTGCTGTACCGGATTGGGTTTTTTCATGTCCAGTTCCTCCTTTTCGTACACCAGAAGTTCATGATGCAGGCGAAGGTTGTAGGAATTAGGGTTGAGCAGGCGCTCATCGAAGGGCTGGATTTCAATATCCCTGCCCAGCCTGTTTTGAATTTCTTTTCCGGATAATATCATATTGCATCGGGTGAATTCCCGCTTTCAGTATTGGTTTCAAATTTGAGCATGATTTCTGGGTTGTATTGGTGCAATGCTGCGATGAAATCTTTTTTGTTTTCCGGCGAAATGAAAAGTTCGTCGTACTTATTATAGGCAATTAACAGTCCGTTTGTATTTAGTGCAGGCTTCAACCCAATAACCTTAAAAGACGAGCATTTACTTATTACCCGGATGGAAGAGATTTCAATTCGTCCTTTGAATGGCCCGCTTTGGTAATGCAGAAATCCACCGCTAATTTCATAGCTGGTTGAAAACCAGATCCAGAGCAAAAAACCTACCGGTAGCAACATAACAAGGGGAAAGACGATTCCCTTACCGGAATGGTAGAGCAAATCGGTCAGTAATAGGGTGGTAATGACAGCTGCAATTGAAAATACCACCAAAGCAACAAGCGCGCTTTTTTCAGATTCAAATTTCATGGTTGTCGGCTCAATCCCCGGATCTTATCTTCGATCCGGCCTTTGCGGAAAACATTTCGCTGAGCAGATTGTCCGCTCCTTTTCGTTTTCTGTTCTTCTTCCGGAAGCTGAATTGTTTCTTTACAATCAGCCGAACAGCAACCTTCATGCATTTCAGCGCATTCTCCGCACTGGATGAATAGCAGGTGGCAGGCTTCATTCCGGCAATTGGTATGACTGTCGCTTGCATTGCCGCACTGATGGCAATGGCTGATGATCTCTTCTGAAATCCGTTCGCCCAGTCGCTCGTCAAAAACAAAATTCTTCCCTGTAAACAGATTTTCCAGTGCTTGTTCTTTTACATCTCTGGCATATTTAATGATGCCTCCTTCCAGTTGGAAGACATTGGGAAATCCGCGGTGTTTGAACCAGGCAGATGCCTTTTCACAACGGATTCCGCCGGTGCAATACATCAGAATATTCTTCTCGCGGTGCTCTTCCAGTATTTCTTCAACGATGGGGAGCGAATCGCGGAAGGTGTCTACATCGGGGCAAACAGCACCTTTGAAATGACCTACCTCACTTTCGTAATGGTTGCGCATATCGATCAGGATGGTGTTTTCCTGTTTTGCCAGGTGATTGAAAGCTTCAGCATCCAGGTGCTGCCCGCAGTTGGACGGGTTGAAACTGTTGTCATCCAGACCATCTGCTACAATTTTTTTCCGCAGTTTGATTTTAAGAACGGCAAAGGAGGCAGGATTGTCTTCAACAGCCAGATTGAGTCTGTTTCCTTCCAGGAAAGTAATTTCCTGTAGCTTTTCCACAAAAACTACCCAATTGTTTTCCGGAACCGATACCTGGGCATTAATTCCTTCTTCCGCCACATAAATCCGGCCAAGTACCCCAATTGGCTCCAGTTGCAAGTAAAGATGATCCCGGAAAAGTGAAGGATTGGGCAGGCGGTGGTATCGGTAAAAGGATACCGTGCGTCGCGGTACCGCGTTTTTTTTCACTTCCTCCAGCTGTTCTTTTTTATTTTTCTTGTTGTACAAATGCATGGTTTTAAGCGTGCGCGTGCAGTAATTTTTGTCTTCCTTCCCTTATGTCTTCCCGGCTGATTTCAGCCAGAGGCTTGGGAATGTCCAGCACCGGCCTGCAGCAAATGGTATCAAGCAGCTGGATTCGGATACCACCACCCGGAAGGCGCCTCACCAGAATGGCATCATCGGAAAGCTTAGGCTTTCCGGTTTCTTCCCTGATCCATTCCTTGAGTTCGTTTACCATTGATGCAGGGTCTGAATTTTCATGGCGCAATTTAATTTTTTCAGGAATAATGAGGCCTGAACTTCAGCGGGAAGATGTTATTTCCTGCTTTGTCTGCTAATTTGCAATGCGGAAGATAACTACTTCCCCCTGATAGTCTTATGGAAAATATAAAATATCGGGAACTTGAACTGCGTATTCCGGTGGAAAGTTCGGCTGATGAATCCTTGTTCCGGAAAGCAGTACTTGCTGCCGCTCACTTACCGGATGTTCCCGAAAATAAAATATCCCTGCTGCGCAAAAGCCTGGATGCCAGAAGCCGGCAACTTTGGTACAATGTAAAAGTAGCCATTGGTCCGGAAGCAGAGAAGGCTTCGGCCATACATTTTCATCCGGATAAAATGCCCTTTGTGACCGCTGGAATCCCGGTAATTATTGCCGGAACCGGGCCTGCCGGACTGTTTGCCGCACTGGAACTGATTCAGCTCGGCTTAAAACCAATTCTGGTGGAAAGGGGAAAAGATGTGCGCGCCAGGCGCCGTGATCTTGCAGCTCTCAATAAGGCAGATACCGTGAACCCCGATTCAAACTATTGCTTCGGTGAAGGCGGGGCCGGTACTTACTCCGACGGGAAGCTGTATACCCGCTCCAATAAGCGCGGTGATATCCGGCGGGTGCTGGAAATAATGGTTGCACACGGCGCCAATCCCGATATTCTCGTGGAGGCGCATCCGCACATCGGAACCAACAAACTCCCTCCGCTGGTAGCAGCTTTGCGGGAAACAATTCTTCAGCATGGGGGTGAAATTCACTTTGAAAGCCGCATCTGCGATCTTGAAATCAGAGCCGGGAAATTCAGGTCTGTTCTGACTGCTGATGGAAAAAGCCTGGATGGCATCGGACTTATCCTTGCCACCGGGCACAGCGCCCGCGATGTTTTTGAACTTCTCCACAGCAAAGGCATTTATCTGGAGGCCAAGCCCTTTGCACTTGGCTTCCGTGTGGAGCATCCCCAGGACCTCATCGACCAGATTCAATACAAGGGCCGGCTTCGGGGTGAGCATCTTCCAGCTGCATCTTATTCGCTTGTTCATCAGTCAAATACGCGCAAGGGTATACGACCGGTTTTTTCCTTTTGCATGTGTCCGGGAGGATTTATTGTGCCTTCGATGACAGCAGAAGGGGAGATGGTGGTAAACGGCATGTCGCCCAGCCGGCGGAATTCGCGCTTTGCCAATTCAGGCATTGTGGCAGCGGTAGGAGAGGCCGACTTTTTGCCTTTTCAAAAGCTGGGGCCGCTTGCCGGATTAGCCTGTCAGGCGCAACTGGAAACGGCAGCTGCTTCCCTTCATCCCGGTAAGCTTGCTGCACCTGCACAGCGACTTACAGATTTTACAGCGGGGAAAATGTCGGCTGATTTTCCGGAATGCTCCTATCAGCCCGGCCTATTTCCAGCAGACCTTGCAGCTCTGCTTCCTTCCGGCATTGCAGAAGCCTTTCGACTGGCATTCAAAGCATTCGACAATAAAATGCCGGGCTATCTCAGCAAAGAAGCGGTTGTGCTGGGCGTAGAAAGCCGTACTTCCTCTCCTGTTAGGATTCCTCGTGATAAAATGCTGGCCTGCCATCCTCAGATAAGCAATTTATTTCCCTGTGGTGAGGGCGGTGGATATGCCGGTGGAATCATGTCGGCAGCCCTTGATGGGATTTTTGTTGCGCGGGCCGTGGCAGAGGCTTTGCAATAATGCTTTGTTATTGGCGCGGCTCTCCTATTTTTGCCGGGAGATGGGGATAGCAGGTTCTATGACTTCCCGTATTAGGTCGGCGGCTGTCACATTGATTGCTGCCATGCTGATGCTTATTCCACTGTGGTACAATGGCACACCTTTGTATTACCCTGATTCTATGGGCTATATTTTTTGGGGCCAGTTGTGGGAGCCGGTGCCTGAGCGCCTTTCTACCTATGCAGTTCTGATAAAATTTCTTTCTTTGGGAAGAGACTTATGGATTCCGGTTCTTTTCCAGTCATTGATGGCGGTCTGGGTGTTGAAACGCCTGTGGCATAGGCTTCTGGGCGAGGTTCAGCCTCCTGCTTTCTGGCTGGCCTCAGCTTTACTGGGTGTTCTCAGTCCTCTGGGATGGACGGCAGCTACGCTTATGCCCGATCTTCTCTGTGCGCTGAGTAGCATTTTTCTGTTTTTAATGTTGTATCCAGGCGAGGGGAAAAAGC
>Ga0315905_10003949_pt1 | contig 15215 bp, 9 predicted proteins | sample LakEriMetagenome_5_FD_203522 | JGI IMG/M metagenome (GOLD analysis project Ga0315905, IMG submission 203522) | Freshwater fungal communities from buoy surface, Lake Erie, Ohio, United States - Buoy 4 MA121 | ecosystem: Environmental > Aquatic > Freshwater > Lake | place: USA: Lake Erie, Ohio... | reverse complement strand
AATTTTTGCAAATTAAATCCTTTGAGAGTTCTATTTTTTTCCAATAACAAAAGTCTTAAAAAATTATTGAGAATAAAATTTTTATAATTATTCTTGTAAAATAAATTTCCCATGTCACCTAATTGAAATGGATTGATTGTATTAAGTTTCCTTTGAAGGTTTATAGCGTTTTGAAAATCCCCTAAATATTGGTAATATTTTTGTTTGAATAAAAGGGATTCGAAATTTTCTTGATTTACTAATTTGTTGTTTTTAAAAAAAAGGAGAATTCTTTTTTTAAACAAATTCAACCAATGACAACAACATAAAAATCGAATACCTAAAATAGAACTAAAAAAATAAGTTTTAATAAATATCAGGTAAACTTTAATAGAAATTTTTAAAAACCCAGAATATTCATAATATAATCCTGCTTTAATATACAATTTTTTATTTTTAAAGACGATTTTCATTAGAACACTTTTTAACCTCTAAAATCCGAAAATTAAAAAATAAATAACCTAGTTTTTTAATAAATTTTTAAATTTATAATTTTCTTTTATTAAATCAACTATTAGCTACAGTTAAAATAGAATAAAAATGTTAGTTCCGAAACTTCCTTGTATTTTTTATTATTATATTTCCTTTTGATTGAAGTTAATTTACGTTTTCCATTTTGATTTAAAATTAACAAACTTTTAGTTAACATTAAAATTTCATTTAGTTTTTTAAAAGTTATTGAACTCTTGTTAATTTTTTCAAAAAAATCAATAATGTCAACTTCTAAGTTTAAATTGTTAAGTAAAAACACAGCGTTTAACAGTGAACCAACAAAAATTATATCATTCTGGAAAACCAAACTATCGTATTCTACGAGATGAAGTTCGAATGAATATACAGAAAAAATAATTTCTTCTCTAGATGCATTTAAAATTTTTGACCAATCAGAAATAAAAAAAATTGGGGATTTAATATGAAACACATATTCGAGAGTTGTACAAATTAAGATTTCCATTTTAAAAATATCATCTTTAGAATAAGCATTATCAGATATATAGACAAAATCTCTAGTCTCAGGTGCATAAATTTCTTCGTATTTAGACGCAAGAAGCATAGAAGAAATGCCTAATAATTGCAGTTTTTGACGCATAAGAATATGCAAGCTTAAAAATCTGTCAATAGAATTTATACTAAGGTAAAGGGTGGTCGGAACTAATTTAAATTTACAATGTACATCAATTAACCAGTCAACTAAAATTGCACGCATTTTTCTGTTTATATCATATTGAAATTCGATATAAAAAGGGTTGGGGTTAAATCCAAAGGGATTTTTTTTTTTTTGGGTTTTTAAAAAAAAAAACATTTCTGATAAAGCTAAAATATTTTCGGAATCAAAACGAAGGTTTTTTACATTTGAAATTATTTTTTTAATCTTTTTATTATAAATAGAATATGAATTTGCTTTAAGATTTTTTTTAAAAAAAACTAAAAATCCCCATATCATCTTAATTTGAAAATTTGAATAAAGATTACCTAGATATTTAAATATTTCAAATTTGAGGTTAACTTTAAGATTATAAACGACCTCATAATGACCTTTTTTTATATAACAATATTCTGGTGAATAATCTCTCATTTTACAGAAAACCGATTAGACAATAATTTAATTATATTTAAAACAACAAATAAAATAAATTAAGGGTTACATAAATTAGGGGAAAAAAAGGATAAAAATAGCATAAAATATTTTAACAAATATGAAAATAAATCGATGGATAAAAAAACAAAATTTTTTTCGAAACGAAAATTAATTAAATTATATTTCCTGTGAAGTATTGTGTTTATAATTTCCTCGAAAAAGGTATAAAAATCTGATAAAACCATAGAAATTTGGACTTTTTTCTGAAATAAAAAATAAAAACTTATTTTTAATTTAATTTAACCGAACTTGTAAAAAAATTATTTTTTTTTTATCTAAACTCTATTTTCGTAGATTTTTATGCATTATTAATAGTGTCTCTTGGAATAAAAAAAATTAGAAAAAATAATACCTTCTTTAATTTTTTTCCACTTGAAAATCGTTTGGAAATAAATTTTTCCTTTGAAATTGTAAAAAAAAAAAAGAAAAAAAAAAGAGAAAAGAACTTGTTTTTAGTCTTTCGGTTTAAAATTCTACTTATTTGATGAAAAATAGAAAATTTATTCTCAAGATCATCATATGTTATATTTTTCATTGTATTTATTATACCATAAATTCTAAAAAAACGTTTTGGTATTTTTCTTTGAAATCCGAAATTAATTCGTAAAAAAGATTTTTCAACACATGGATAATAATATAACCCCCTTAAATGAGTAAACTTGACGATAGGAAAAAAGAAAGAAAATTTTTCAAAATTTTTTTTTATAATGAACAGTTTGGTATTTTTTTTCTGAAATTTTTTAAATCCGGAAAGAATTTTTATACATTGAATTTTTGGGAGACTTAGGATTGAAAAAAAAAAATTAAAACCAGGTAAATCAGTTGGAGTTCCAATCATCAAAATCAATTTTTGATTTTCAATTTTCAAATCAGAAAAAATTTCAATTAAATTTTGAAAATCCAGTTTTAAGATATTTTCAATTTGGAAAATCTTAATCATTAATTTTTTGAACTTCAAAGTCATCAAAATTTGGTTAATTTTAGGCAAATAGGTTGAAGAAATCAATAAAGAACAAGAAATTTTATCAGAAATTTGAACCTGGTTTAAAATTTCTTGAATATTTTCGGAAATTTTTAAATAATCAAAATCAAAATGTTTAATTAATTTTTCTTTATCTGGATTATTAAATTTTATTCGGATAGGCAATTTTTTTTTTTGGATTTTGAAGGTTTGTGCATTTTTACTAATTGTAGAATATTTTATTAAAGTCGTTTTTTTATTAATTTTTTGGATTTCGAACATATTTTTATTTTTAAGAGTTATTTCTTTTAAGCATAATTTATCTCGAGCGCTTAAAAAATATATATATGAAGAAGTAATTCGAAAAGGGAAAACTTTTTTTTTTTTAAATAAGAATTCCTTTCTTATTCTATCAAAAATAACAGTAATTTCTGATGTTAAACTTTCAATAAAAAATATCTGGTGAAAAGTCTGAGGAATTGAATCGATATATCCTATTTTTTTATTGGGTTTTTTCACAAACAGTTTTTCTGAATTTCTTTCAATGTTTAACAAGAATTCGAAATCTTGTAACAAATGTTTTAAAACAACAATATTTGTTAATATGACAAAAGGAAAAGATAAATTTTTAAACAATTCAAGTTCATTGTATAACTTGTTTTGTTTCAAACCCAAAGCAGAAAAAAAAACTGATCCTATTTGCTCTATGTTGTAAATTGAAAGACTAAAAAAAAGTTGTTTTAAAGGATAGCATTCATACGAGATTTCTTTGGTTAAAAATCTGGTATCTAAAAGTAATTTAAAAGGGTTTTTAAGGTTATTGAATTTTTCAAGATTTTGAAAGGAATTAAAATATTTCGAATTTATCTTAATTTTCTCGAAATATATTGTGTTTTGATTTTTAAGTTTAATACCAGAATTTTTATCTACTTTAAAGTGAGAGGAAATCTTAATTTTTAATTTTTTTCGGTTTTCAGAATTCTCCAAATAATTTTTTCGGTTAATATTTTTAATTGGGCTTACAATTATTTTCATTTATAATTCTAAATTATGGAAAAAATGTTGGAATATATCTATTTAATATTTTCAAAATAGACAATTGTATATGTAAATAATAATATATAATATATAATAATAATGGGACTCGATTTGAAAAAAAAGCTTAGATTAAAAAAAACAAAATCTAGAACCTCAATAAAGTTTCGACGTCCTAAAACAAAAAAGCTTCAAAGAAATAGGAAATTTAAGAAGAAATTAATTGATAGGATAAATTCAAACAGTTACATAAAATTATTCAAGCATCCAATTACAACCGAATCCTCGATGAAAAAAATTCAATCCTCAAACACCATTATTTTAGTTTTTGATTCAAAAGCACATAAAAAAAATATTAAATTTTTAATGGAAAAGATTTATAAAACTAAAGTTATTAAAATTAATACCTTAATCACCCCTAAGGGTTTGAAAAAAGCTTTTATAAAACTATCACCTGATCAAGATGCACTAGATGTTGCAAATAAAATCGGTTTTATTTAATTTAAAATTTAAGGCTGTATAATAGAAATAAATATATCATAATTAATTTACCATATTTTTTTAAACTTAATTTTTATTTTTTTCTAAAATTATAAACAAAATTTAAAATAAGTTATTGACAAGATGTCAGATGTATCTGGTCATTTTAAAAATGAAAAGGAAGTCTTGAATCAAGAAATTGGACGTATTTTTTACAATTTTCTCAATTATTTAGGCAAATTATCAATTACTTCAATAAAAAACATTGACGATCTTTGTTTTATTGATCAAATAAAATTTTTAAAATTATCTGGAAAAAAAGTTCTATATATTGATTTTGAACATCTTTTATATTTTAGCGAAGAATTGGCAGATTTAATTGAAGACCAATATTCAAGACTTGAAAATTCTTTAATGAAAACAACCGAGGAATTTCTTAGAGATTCAATAGGTAAAACTTCACACCAAAAAGTTTTTAAGAAAAATTATTTTAGAATCGGTTTTTATAATTTGCCAAACTGGAAAACCTTTAAATTCATCAAAAACTCAAACTATGGAAAACTAAATTGCACATTAGGGAATGTTATAAGGTTAATGGAACCCGAAAATAAACTAATTTTTGGAATTTTCCAGTGTTCAAATCATAAATGCAAAACAAAGGTCAAACTTGCCCAAAATCTTAGCGAATATTCCGAACCAAAAATATGTCCAAAGTGTAAAGGATCTGATAATTGGGAATTGATTATTGATCAATCAGTATTTATTGAAATACAAAAAATAAGGATTCAAGAAATTGTTGGGAAAAAATTACAAAAAAACACACCCTTATTTATTGATGCTATGTTAATAGATGATTCAACGAATTTGCTTAATCTTGGCAATAACTGTGTTTTTACCGGTTACCTTATTCCAGTCCCTTTTAAGAAACAAAATTTAATTCATAAATATTTAAGTCTAGATACTGGTAACCAGAATCTTTCTTTCAATTTAACATCAGGAATTCTATTTTATCCAATTTTTTTGGTAAATCATGTTTTTTTTATAAACAACAGGTTAGACCATTATACATCGAAAAAAAGATATAAAAGTTCTCCAATAAAAACAATTTATTTTTTAAAAAAGAAGGAACGAAAAACTCTTATAAAATTAAGAAGTTGGTCAAATTTTTTTAAAAGGGCCAATTCTTTATTTTTTAACTCAGTCCAAAAATACGAAACCCTTAAAGTTTCGATACTGCTAATGTTAGTAGGAGGTGTTAGTAAAAGTTTACCGAAAAATCAAGTTTTTAGAAGCAATATTAATATTTCAGTTCTGAGTCCTCCTGATGCGACTATAAAAAATTTATATAAAGAATTAAAAATTTTAAATCCAGAAATTATTTATTCAAATCCAACAATTTCTAGTGCATCTGGGTTAACAGCTTCGGTAATTAAAGATTCAGAAACCAGTTCACTGTGTCTTGAATCAGGTCTTTTTGTAAATAAAAATGAAAATCTTTTTTTTATTGAAAATTTTCATGGTCTTGAATATAGGATACAAAAAATAATTACAATGTGCATGGACAATCAAGAATTTGCAATTAATAAGTCAGAATTAAAATTAACACTTAATTCAAAAATTTCTATATTAGGGGTTAGTGAATTTTTACCGGAAGAGGTCAATAATTTTCAGTTTTTTTCCAAAACTAAAATTTTTGAAAAGAATCTTTTAGGTAAATTTGATTTAAATTTTTTTCTAATCTGGAACGATACTATTGATAGTGATTTTTCAATTTCAAAGAAAATAATTTTAATGCATAACGATAGGAAAATCAAAAGAAAAAATAATAATATTTGGACAATCCAACTTTATTTACTATTTGTTAGAAATCTATCACCTTTAATTACACCGAAAATTTATGATTTTATTTTGAGAATTTTTTTGTTTTTTAAGAAATTATTTTTTACAAAAATAAAAACTGGAACAGAAATTTCAACCAGGCAGCTTGAGACATTAATTCGTTTATCTGAAGCATTTGGAAAACTCACACTTTTTTCTAGGATTCAAGAATTTCATGTTAAAGCTGCCGCTCGAATTATGTTCAATTCTTTTTTTTTCTTGAAATCCTCTAAATCTAAAAAAACCAATTGTGAACCTTTTTTATATAAAATGAGCAATTCAAAAAAATCGAAAGGAATTGTAGAAATCAAATTTCATGATTCCGAATTTATAACCCGAAAAATTTTATTTTTAGTTGGAAAAAAAATTAGTGACAAAAAAAAAGTAAACTATTTTTTAGAGCTTATTCAAGCATTTTTTTTTCATTTTTCAAAGTATCATATTTTAGAAATAGGATTAAAGCAGATTAAAAAACTTGTTATAATTCTAAAGCATTTGATTAAAATTGAAAGGAAGATTTTTATTACAAAGTTATCTGAAAATCTAAAAAAATCAGATTTCACCTTTTTTTTGAATACACTTTAAAATCGCACAGAACAGGAATCGAACCTGCGTGGGAAATCCCATAAGATTTCGAATCTTACACCTTAACCACTCGGTCATCTGTGCGAAGTCTACACTAATTTATTTTACAACCAATTGATTTTGCAGTCCCAAGAACCTCCTTTATTGTTCCTTCTAAATTTATCGATAATGATCTATTTCTCAATAGTTTTGAAATTAAAATTATATTTTTAAAGGTAATATTTCCTTCATGTTTTATGTTTTTGGTTTTTTTTCTATCTCTAAAAGGTTCATTTAAGGATTTTATTAATAATACTGCTGCAGAAGGAACAACTTCAACAGTGGCTTGTCTATTTTGTACTTTTAATTTACACATTACTCGAAGACCTTCCCAATCTATTGTTGCGGTTGATAGCTGTTCTCCGATTTTTTTAGGAGATAGTCCGAGTGGCCCCAATTTAGGAGCAAGTGTGGAAACTGCACCAACTTGTCCTCCTACTGTTCGTATGAAAAGGATTGATACAGTATTGGGATCAATTTTTGGTGGCATATATAATAAATACTTTTACCTAAATTCCCAAATCATATGATATTTTGTTTTGAAAAAAACATTCTATAACATTATAAATTTAGCTTCTTTCATTTCTTTTTTAGGAAAAAATGAAACATTTCCTCAAGATGAAGATACTCCTGGATTAAAATCTTATATTTCATTTTTAAAAAACTATCAAGATAAAAAAAATAAAAATTCAACAGGATTTTTTATATTGTTTATTGCTAACTATTGTAACTCTTTTCAAAATGACAACAAAATTTCTCTTTTATGTGATTTTCTCAATTATAAAAAAGAAAAAAAAAAAAAAATAGAAATTAGCTTTGAAAATTCATGTAAAATTTATTCTGGTTCAAACTTATGGGGGATTTTGGATTTTTTCTTTAATTTTACCAAATTCGGAAAGATACCTGATCTTGTTTGGGTAAATTTATTTTTTTCATTAAATTTAAATTTTGAGGTTGTATTATTTAGTTGTATTTTTTGCTCTAGCGTTTTTCAAATATTTTTTTTTATTTCACATATTTCACTGGATTATTTATTGGATTTGTCTCTTATTGAACATTCTATAAGCATGGAAAAAAATTGTATCGATTTCTATATCGATTTAAATGGTTTTTCTATAAATATTCGAAATAGTCCTGGTTCATCTAATTTGGTTATAGATAATATTTCAAAAATATATTACGAAACGAATTCAAAATTAAAATTAAAATTAAAAATAAAAATAAAAAAAAATTTTTTGCCATTTCGACAATTTAAAAAATTAAATACACTAAAAATTAAAAGTTCTATTATTTCAAAAATTTATATTGACATAACTTTAATGAAATCGAAAATCAAATTTTTTCCCATCACAAAAACAAACGGGACATTTGTTTCAAAAAAAGATTATTTTCCTAGATATTTGACTTTTGAAAAAAAAAAATTTTTGTCCTTGGAAATTCTAATTGATCCCATTCTCGTAAAAATTAACTCTTTTCGAAAAATTTCTACAACTTTTATCAATATAATTTGGTATAAAATATTTTTATCAACTAGACACGAAATAGAACATCCAATTTTATCGTTGATATGTTGTCAGGTCCTCTCAATTCAAAGAAGATCCCCGAAAATAAAATGGATAAATCTTTTTATAAAATTACTCTCGATATTTAATGATAAAATCATTATAAAATGCTTTGAAAATATTTTAAAAAAATTTTCGGGAAAAAAAGCTATGTTAAAAAGTATTTGTTTATTACGATTTTCTTATTTACATTTTCTTTTCCATACAAACAGTCTCCATTTGAAATTTCAAAAAAATTTTCATAAAGAAAAGAATATTTTGATTTATTTTCAAGGATTACTGGATTGTAAAAACATCAAAGCCAAAAAAAAAATTTTTTCTTTGAACAAAATCAAAGTCTTTTCAGTGATTAAAGTAATAGAAAATTCTATTGAAAAGTCGAAAATAATTCATAAAATTGACCTTGAAATCTACTCTCTTTTCTTAAAATTTGTTGGTTTAGATGAGATTCTTTCTCTTTTAATTTATTTTCTTAGTGAAATTAAAAAAAAATTAATCCTTAGTTTAACATTCGAACAACTTAGAAGAAAAAACCATAAATTCCAAGAAAAGATGAAAAATAAGAGTTCAAGGTATTTATTATTAAAAATGGTAATAAAATCTAGTTCAAAAAGAATAAAATTGGGTAAAATTGCAATAATAGAAAATTTAATTTCCTTAAAATTAGTTAATATTAACTATTTGCCTCGAGCGTTTTTCGAAAAGAAAATATTTAACAACTTTTTTTTTAACCCTGATTTTGAAACGATAGCCTTTTTTTATAATCGGGTTTCAGAATGGCAACGAACAACACGTTTTGATAAAAAAAATTTGCAAACTTTTCTTAAGATATCATATAAACAAGAACAAAAAATTGCTATTAAAACTTTAGTGAAAGTAAAAAAAGCAAAAACACTTTTTAAGAATGGAATTCTTAATTTCTGTCTTAATTTTATCGAATCAACTTCTTTTTTCATTTCGTATAGGAAACAAAAGTTAATTAAATTAGGATTACTTCGAGACCAATTTTCATCAATAGAAAAGATGTTAATTGAAATAAGACAACTAAATTTTTTTTATCATTTATATCTGAAAAGAGTTGAATTTGTTGAAATAACATCATAGGATTAAAATTTTAAAAAGGTTAAATTGATTTCGAAAATAATTGACAAAAGTATAATACATTTATTTTGTATTTAGTTCGTTTTTTTTGTCCTTGAATTTAATTAAAAAATAAGATTAAATAAAATACAATTTATTATTAAAAAATGAGGAAAAGTTAAATTAAAAAGTTTATTATTATAATTTGTATTAAATAAACCTAGAACCGGTTTAGATCTTTAATGAAAGTAAAAAAAGGAAGAATTTTATACTTAAAAGAAAGAAATGTTGAGAATTTAATAAAAAAAAAAGATCTCAAAAAAAGATCGGAACCAATAAAGTTTTTTTTTAAAATTGATCCCAGACCAATTCATGATAAAAAATTCATATCTTTTTGTTTAAAAGAGATAAGAATATTTTTGGACCAAAGTGGATATAAACTTTATGTGCCAAGAAAAAAATTTTTTCCTTTAAAAAATAAAGATTTCTTCCAGATTATTTATTTTCTTATAAAAAAACTCGACAAAAATTTCAAAATAGATAATAAACCAGAAGAAGATATCCCTAAAATATTTAAAATAATTGGTTATCCAATTGCCATTACAAAAACAACACTGTTTTCTACAAACAGTCTTCAGGGATCTTCTGTTTTATTTAACTGTTTGTACTGGTTGGTCGAGTTATGTTTGTATGATCTTAAAACAACATTTGAAAATGATTTAATTAATAAAATTCTCTTAAAAAAAAACCTTTTTTGGAATCGATTCGCGAAGAGCCATAGTAAATTCTTATCTAAAGAAGGAAAAACTAATTTTTTTCCAAAAATTGTAAAACTGTCACTGGGAAATAAAATCAATGAGAGGAAAAATTATAGAGATAGAAAGATAGAACTAAATAGAAAAATAAAATTTAAAAATGATTTTTTTATAATTTTACTTTACATATCAATTTTTTTTAAAGAAAAAATTAAACATTTCTTTGAGGATAAAAATTCTTTCATTAATCTATTGACAATAATAGAAATAAATAGATACAGTTTTTTTAATAAAATCGAAAACCGTTTTAAAATAACTCACAGAATAAATCTAAACAGAAAAGAAATTCTATATCTTAAATTTGAATCAAAAAAAAGTAAATATTTAAATTTTCTGAGACACTTCTTAAAAATTATTTATAACATAAAACGATCTCGATTTTGTTTAGCTGTTTTATTAAAATTAATGTTAAAAGGTTTATTTAATTCGATTGATATTATTTTTACATCAAAAACTAGCACACTTTTCACAAATAAAAACTATCTCGATACTATATATTTAAAATTGTTTGAAAATATTAACAAAAAAAATTTTCGATTAAAAGGTAAATTATTCTTTCCTTTAAAAGACTTTAAATTTTTTTCCAAAATTCAAAACATATATAAAAATAAAATTTTAAAAATTTTAAGGTTTTTAGAACATCTTGAGATTTTTTCTAATCTATTTAGACAAAATAAATTTGAGCTAGAGATTATATTTCAAATGTGGAAATTTAAAAATTACAATATCGAACGATATAAAAATGAAAAAATTGAAAAGAGTCAAGAAAATAAATTCATTATAAATCAAAATTTTAAAAAGACTAGAAGTGAATTATTTTACATAATTTCCAAAAAATCATTTAGGTCCTTTTGTTTAAAAAAATTCATTTTTTTAAATGCTGTTAAAAGATTTTTAGGTAAGGTAATAATTTATATCAATTTATTTTTTGATTTTAAGAAACGATTTGATAAAAAAGAAAAATTAATAAATTTGTTTTAAATTTGATTAAGGATTAATCTTAAATGTAATAAACCGTGATCAATTTAATTTTTAGATATATGATTTAATTTAAATAAAATTGGATAGGATTAAATTTTTAAAATTTTTGTAAAAAATGTAATTAATTAATCTTAGTCAACGGCTTCCATGTCGTCGTCATTATTTTCTAAAATAGGTAAATCATCGTTTTGTTCAATTTCTTCATCAACTTCATCTATACTTAACCCTAATTTTATCATACGATGAATTCTTTGTGCGAAGACATGAGATTCTTCAAGGGAAAAACCAGATGTAAGCAAAGAGGTATCAAATAAAAGATTCACTAGATCTTTTACAGTTTTGTCATTCTTATCCATCTGAATTCTATTTCTAAGTTCGAGTACTATCGGATTTCCAGGATTAATTTCCATTGTCTTTCTGCTTGACATATAGGTAGATAAGGAGCTATCCCTTAATGCTTGAGCTTTCATTATTCTTTCCATATTTGCTGACCAACCGTATTCACCGGTCACAAGAATACATGGGGAATCAGATAATCTTTCAGATACAACAACTTTTTCAACCTTATCTCCGAGTATTTCTTTTACAGTTTTGCACATTTCTTCAAATTTCTCTTTTTCTTCATCTTTTTTTTTATTCTCTTCATCACCACCCAATAAATTTATTCCTTCTTTTGTAGCACAGACCAGTTTTTTTCCATCATATTCCTTTAATTGTTGCACACAATATTCATCTATTGGTTCAGTCATGAACAATACTTCATATCCTTTTTGTTTTAATTTTTCAAGAAAAGGTGAATTTTCAACTGATTTTTGAGATTCCCCAGTTATATAAAAAATCTGGGTTTGCCCATCCTTCATCCTTGAAACATATTCTTTTAAACTTGTATTTTCATCTGGACAACGTGTCGATTTGTATCTTAATAGTTCGGCCAATTTTGATCGATTTTGACTATCTTCATGAATCCCTAGTTTGATGTTTTTCGAATATTGTTCATAAAAAACCTTACAATCTTCTTTATTATCGGAAATTTCCATTAATATTTCAAGGCATTTTTTTACAATATTTTTTCTTATAACCTTAGTAACTTTATTTTGTTGTAAGGTTTCTCTTGATATATTTAATGGAAGATCTTCGGAATCAACAACACCTCTAATGAAATTGAGATATTCTGGAATTATATCTTCGCAATTGTCCATAATGAAAACCCGTTTTACATACAATTTGATGTTATTGCTTTTTTTTTTTGGTTCAAATAAATCAAATGGTGCTCGTTTCGGAACGAATAAAAGGGCCTTAAATTCGAGTTGACCTTCAACGGAAAAATGTTTTACAGCAAGATGATCTTCCCAATCATTGGTTAAACTTTTGTAAAAAGAGGCATATTCTTCTCTGGTTATTTCTTCTGGTTTTCTTGTCCAAATAGGTTTATTTTTGTTCAAAAATTGCCATTCATGAGTGATTTCTTTGATTTTTTTAGTCTTTTTTTCTTCTTTTTGCTCAATTTCTTTGTCTTTTTCTTGTCCTGTTTTTTCTTCGTCTGAAATTTCAACTTCTTTTTCAACTTCTTTTTCAACCCATAAATTAATTGGATATTGTATGAATTCTGAGTGTTTTTTAACCAAATCTTTTATTCTTCTCTCCTCAAGATATTCCAGTTGATCTTCTTTAAGATTTAGTATTATTTTAGTACCTCTATTGAGATCACTTTCACCATTTTCTCGAATGGTAAAACTGCCTCCTGCTGCACTCTCCCAAAAATAACATTTATCTGAATTATTTTTGGTTTCAACCAAAACTTTGTCTGCAACGAGGTAGGCAGAGTAAAATCCAACCCCAAATTGTCCGATCATCGAAACATCTGCTCCGGCCTGTAAAGCCTCCATGAAGGATTTGGTTCCAGATTTTGCGATAGTTCCTAGATTGCTAATTAAGTCTTCTTTTGTCATCCCGATTCCGGTATCAGTTATTGAAATTGTTTTGTTATTTTTGTCAGCCATTATTCTAATTTCCAATTTTGGTTCACTATCTAAAACAGATTTTTCGGTCAACGATTGGTACCTAATCTTGTCAAGAGCATCAGATGCATTAGATATTAATTCTCTAAGAAAGATTTCTTTGTTTGAATAAAAAGTATTGATAATCAAACTCATAAGCTGATTGATTTCAGCTTGGAATTCGTAGGTTTCAATGTTTGCCATTTTAAATTTAAAAAGAAACTTCTAGAATTAATTTTTAAATTTGATAAATAATATCTTTTTATACAATAAACTAATACTTTTTAAACAAAACTAAAACTAAAAAAACCAAAGCATTGTATTATTATGAAATTTAGATTTTATAAAATATTTTAAAAAAAAAAATTATTATTTTTATCGATTACCAGATTTTTTTTTAATTTGTTCAAGGGATTTTTTATAAAAAATAATATAATCAATAAAACTAAATTAATGAGTTAAAATAAGTTTTCCCGATATATTTAAGTTGGAAGAATTATGAAACTTAATATATCAAACCCAAGTAGCGGATTTCAAAAAATAATCGATGTTGAAGACGAAAATATCTTAAGGATATTTTATGATAAAAAAATATTTTCAGAGGTTATTGGGACACCACTTGGACCGGAATGGAAGAATTATATTTTCAAAATCACAGGAGGACAAGATAAACAAGGATTTCCGATGAAAAATGGGATATTTACTAGTAAAAGGGTAAAATTACTTCTTAAAAAAGGATCTATTGGATGCAGAGGTTTTGGTATGAAAAAAGGAGAAAGATGCAGAAAATCAGTTAGAGGATGCATCGTTTCACCCGAAATTTCGGTTCTTAATTTGAAAATAAAAAAAAAAGGAGAAAACCCAAATGAATTTACAAATGAAAAAGAAAAAAAATTTTTGTTTCCCAAGCGATCAAGTAAACTAAGAAAATTTTTTTCTATAAATAAAGGAGATGGTCTATCCAAATTTATGTTTGATTATATTGATAATTCACAAAAAAAAAATAAAAAAACACCAAGAATTCAGCGATTAATAACACCCAATTTGATTCAAAAGAAAAGATTTAACCTAAAGTCGAAAAAAGAACGTATTTTATCTAGCAAAAATAATCTAAAAGAATTCGGAAAACTCCTTTATCGAAAAATTTAATTATCCTAGATTTGGGAGTCATGAATTCAGTTAAAAGCCAATTTTAACAACATGGTGATTTTTATTTAAAACAAAAAATAAACAAAAAATAAATGGAATATGTTGCAAAACATCCAAAACCAAAAAATTTAGAAAAAAGATTCAATTGTATATTTCAAATATATTTGAAATCATAAATTGTTATAAACAAAAAATGTGAAAAAATGATTATATTTTAATTTGTAATTTCAAAAAAATAAAATTAATTTAAAAAAAAATATTTTTCTACACATTTTTTTAATGAATGAAATTTAAATTAAATCACGCTATTTATCACGGAAAAAGTGAAATCAATCGGTTTTCTATAAATTCAATCGATATTAACCCTTTTAAAAATATTTTAGTGACGTGTGGGAAAGATTTTTTAATAAAAATATGGAACCTTGGTTTTATTAAAAATTATAAAAATAATAAATTCTGTTATGTCATTGATAATTATAAAAAATCCATTAATATAGTTCGATGGAGTCCTAATGCAGAATTATTTGCTTCAGGGGGAGATGATGGTCACCTGGTTATACATTCTTTTAATTATTCTGGTTTAAATTCAATTATGTTATATAGAGTTCTGTATAATTATAAAAACATTCAAAGTGATATTTTCTCTTTGGTTTGGTCTCCAGATTCATGTTTCATATCAACAACTTCTATTTATGATAATATTGTAATTTACTCTGTAAAAAAGAAGCAAGTTTTTGCAAAAATAATAAGTAAAATTTTTACAATTCAAGGTTCTCAATGGGATCCACTTGGTCAATTTTTTCTAACTCAATCTAATTCTGGAGGGATAAAAATATGGAATATCTCCAATTGGAATTTATTCAAAACTATTGAATTTTTTTCAAAATATAGATCGAAAATCAAATATTCTCAAAAATCAATAAACGGTAAACTTACATGGACTCCCTGTGGGAATCACATAATTCTTTTCAATAA
>Ga0315905_10003947_pt1 | contig 15217 bp, 33 predicted proteins | sample LakEriMetagenome_5_FD_203522 | JGI IMG/M metagenome (GOLD analysis project Ga0315905, IMG submission 203522) | Freshwater fungal communities from buoy surface, Lake Erie, Ohio, United States - Buoy 4 MA121 | ecosystem: Environmental > Aquatic > Freshwater > Lake | place: USA: Lake Erie, Ohio... | reverse complement strand
CACGGTAACTTTGACCACGGCGCAGTATCAGTCGGCCATCCTCGTCATTGGCGTATCAATCTCGACCGCCGCCGTGCTGACGGCCAACATCATTTACTCGATCCCCTCGGGCGTGGGCGGCACTTGGAATGTCTTTAACAACACCACGGGCGCATTCACGATCACGTTTGCAAATGCTGGTGGGGGGACCACTTTTGCTATCCCGCAGGGGGAGAAGCGGATCATCTACTCTGACGGGACAAACATCAGGGAGAGCGTGACGCTCCCCACCGTGCCAGCACCGTTCGCATCAGGCACAATTATGCTCTTTGTCCAGACCAGCGCCCCCACAGGCTGGACGAAAAGCACAACCCACGACAACAAGGCATTGCGTATCGTCAGCGGGGCAGCGAGCACTGGCGGGTCGGTTGCCTTCACGACAGCGTTTACGTCACAGGCCGTGGCGGGCACGGTCGGCAGCACAGTACTGACAACGAGCCAAATTCCATCTCACAGCCATACCACTCTCAGCGATGTGTTCGGCGTAAGCAGCGGCGGGGCCACCGTCATTTCAACGATTACCGGGGGGACTAGCGGCACTAGGTCCGGCGTAACAGCCGTCGAGGGTGGCGGTCTGGGTCACACCCACACATTCACAGGGACCGCAATCAATCTGGCTGTGTCTTACGTCGATGTCATCATCGCAACCAAGGACTAGCAATGCAGCTCAAGAATGGCACGTTCTGCCCCCTGATCAAGAAGGACTGCGTCCAGCTTCAGTGCGCTTGGTTCACCTGTCTGCGTGGGACCAACCCAAACACCGGCAAGGAAATTGACGAGTGGATGTGCGCCATTTCGGCCATGCCGATGCTGCAAATTGAAGTTGCCAAAGAAGCCCGGCAGGGCGCTGCGGCAACCGAGAGCTTCAGAAACGAGATGGTGAAAATAGACACCGAGCAGAGGTCGGCGGCCCGGCGGACTATTTTGCCAAGCGCGGGCTCCATGCTGCTGGTCGCAACGCCAGACGATTAGGCGTTGCCTTCTCATCTCGCGGGAAGCCCCGGTAGCACAGCTTGTGGTGCTTGCGGCAATAGGATCCCGTGTAGGTCGGCTCGCAGCAGAAGGTGGCCCACCCGTCTGCATTGGTGCCGGTGACGTACCGGCACTGGCCATATCTCAACGCAATGATTGGGGCGTCGGTGGCGGCAACCGCCTGATCTTGGGGGTTGCCGCCGCCGCTCATTCTGTTTCCTGCGCCTGCTTGGCGAGGAGTTCTGCGTGGCGCTTGATGCCATACAGGACGGTCGTGTGGTCGCGGCCACCCAGAAGGACGGCTATTTGGGGAAGGGAGAGCTTCCTCTGCGTCCTGATCTCATACGCTGCCTCCTGCCTCGCCCGGACGAGAAACGGCCTCCGGGAGGGGCTCCTGATGTCTGCGACTGTGACGTCGTGCTTCTTTGCGACGCGGTGCAGGATTGCATTGGCGTGGTTGATGAAGAACAAGTCGGCGGGCGTGCCCGGCGTGTCGGTGACAATGATGTCGGGCTCCGCCCGGATCACGATGAGTTCAGGCTTGCGGTAGACTTTACTCGGGTCATTGAGGCGGGCTTTGACCGCTTTGTAATGCTCATGCAACTCTTGCAGCGTCATCATGCTTGTTTCCCCATCATTAACGCATAGACAATTTTACGTATTTCTGGCGGTATTTTTCAGCGCCACGCGACGAGAGCCGCCTATTCCACGCGCCCCAGCCTGACACATGGCACCGAGCCATGTCGCTTGAGGTCTTCACGCCGTGCTTGATGCACATCTGCATGTGCGCCAGACCCGCTTGGATGCCGTAGTCACACTCGTACATGCGCTTCGGATCATAGCCAAGGGCGCGGGCGGATCCATCCATCACTTGCAAGACGCCCTTAGCGCGCCCGTGGCGGGTCTTTGGGCCTGTGGCCCTACAGTTGAACGTGCTCTCCAGCTTTGCCAGCCGGAGGGCGCTCTCTACCCACTGGGGGCCCAGTTTTTCTTTGGCGCGCTTGGCGACGAGCTTCGCCACTTCCTCGCGACCGGCTGGCACAGATACCGCTGGAGCTTTCGCATTGAACTCGAAGAGGTCTGAGACCCAGTTTCTTTGCGCTTCCCGCCATGGCTCAGAGGCGGCTGCGGGGAACGCGGTTAACAGGGCCAGAAGGGCCAATATCTTTTTCATGCGTGTCACTCCTGTTTGCGGGCAGGACCATTCTCTCCATCGGCCATGCGGTTTCGGGATAGTCAGTCTAGACGCCGGGGGCGTCTTTGACCACTGCGAGGCGGGGCGAGGTGTCGAACAGGAGATCCTGCGCGCGCGTGAAGTAGTCGCCGCCCTCATTGCGCGCGGCGACCTCCAGCACCTCAAGGAGCATGCCCTCAAGCGCCTTGATGCGTTCCTTCATGTATGTGTTTTGCACTCGGGACATGAAGCGGAGGACTTCGTCCGCCTGCCTCCGGCAGACGTCGCAGACGTTGTCGCAGGGAGTGCCTTCGTCGATGTTCGCGCAAATGCTTCGCGAAATTTCTTCGAGCAGATCATTTTCCACGGAACATCCCCACAAGCGCGACAAGTCCCAAACCGATGGCCATCGCGATGATGGCGGCGAGAATGAACGCCGGGAACAGCAGCGCCTCAATCATCAGAAGTCTCCATTTTTGTAGGAGCGGTAGAAAGACACGGCCAGTTCAATTGCAATGAACCAGACCACGGCGGCCAAGGGGAGCATGATCAGCATTGCCAGCACTTCAATCATCTTCTTTCTCCATCAATTCAAGGCGCAACGAGTTGCGTTGATGCCGGACCCTTTCTAATTTCCGGCACAGGTTCTTTTCATAATCACGGGAGCTGACGAGGCGGCGCTCCAGATACTCGATGTAATCCGCTGCCTTCAGAGACGCCTCGCATCCATCTTTGGCTGCCAGCGCCCGCAGGGCTGCTTTATGGTCGGTCGGGGTCATCTCATTTCCTCCCGAATGTTACATTTTTCTCGGCGCGGATGTCTTGATTGCGCCACGTCCAGCACTCGCCGGTATCCTGAAAAACCACCCAGCACAGGTCAAAATCAATCCCATAATCAATCAAGACGTGCGCCAGCCCCTTGCCCTGCGGCGTCACAACGGGCAGGGGCGGATCAAGTCGCAGCATCATTTTTCCTCTCCCCTTCAAGCGCAACGCGGGCGATCAGCACCGCCTCCTCGTGACCGTCCGCGCAATACACTCCCCCATGCGGCGCGTGGGCGATGCGGCACAGCGCCGCCCGCAGCCGCACGATCTCGTCCAATGCGTCATATTTTTCAGCTACATGATGTTCAGCAAATTGAATATTGTGGGCCGCAAGCGCCCGCAGCCAATCAATCTCGCCAAGCAAATCGCGCAGCTCGTTCTTGTCCACCGGCCATGTCGGCCACGGATCCTTGCCCATCGCATCAAGATCAATCATCTGCCTCCTCCCCCTCAAGCGCGGCGCGGGCGCTTGTGCGCCCACCAATATCAATTCGGCTTCGCGTCGTTCTCCGCCATCGCCGCCTTGGCGGCATCAAAGTTGGTGCGGAGAAGCATCTCGACGTCGTCATAGAGGGCATCAAGGCCATCTATGGCGTGCTCAACATTGCTCGCCCCGCCAAAGAGCAACCCGGCCAGCATGTTGGTTATAAACGACCCCACCTGTTGGACGTTCTCATTGATATCGCCATGCGGGATCTGGTCCAAGATGTGGGCCGCCAGAGCGCGCATATGCTCCCGCTCAAGGAACTCGTTCTTGATCTCGTCGTTCATGCTATTTTCCTTCCGTTGCGAACTGGCCAGCAAAGGCCAAATAGTTAATTCCATCGAGGTAGTTGTCTGCCTTGTCGCGGCTCGTCCTGATCCGCGAAAGCTTCACCGCGTGCAGGAACAGGGCGGCCTCGTGAGGGGTCAAGACAACCCCCGTCATGTGATGAAAGATCCCGCAAATGCGAAGAAAATTCTGCTTGAGATCTCCGTAGTCTTCCCCCCTCTCATCAACGAGACCGGAAGCAACTTCGACAAACTCTTTATGGTGCATTTTTATCTCCTATGCCTCGTGGTGCCCGCGATTGGCGTGCGTGGACGACACGACAGCCTTTACCTTGCCGATGAAGAGTGGGTTGATGGCGATGCGGCCCACGGAATAATGCCCCTCGGTGCCCGACGGCATATTCGCGTCCCGGTAAAATTCCTCGACGACGATGAAGTCGTGATCGGCGAGAGCGTCGGCAAATTGATCGACGGACGTGGCCGGGTGTTCGCAAATAATCTGGTGGATCGGGACGCCGGAGCGGGCGGGCATATTCATTGTGATGAGAAATTTCACTTCAATCTCCGTGGGTGTGGAGGGGCGAGCCGGAGCCCGCCCCAATGGGTTAACCGAAGTCCTCGTCGTCGTCAGGAGCCGGGCGGGGTGCCGGTGCGGCAGCGCGCGTGGAGCCGGTCGAGGGCGGAGCGCCACGGGCAGGAAGCGGAGCCGGGGCGACCACCGGAGCCTTAGCCTTGGCAGCCTCGTCGAGTTCAACGGGGCGCTTGACCCACGCCGTGATCTCAAAGATCGGCTGGTAGTTCGTGCTCTTCTTGTCGCCCGAGCCGCTGGTGAGGGGCACAGTGTCGCGCAGGACCACAACCGGGAGCTTGCCGGGGTTGGCCTTCACGCCCGCAAGATATTCGTCGTGCAGGACGTTGAGGCCAGCCTTCATGACACCCGCCGTGCTGGCGAGTTCGCGGCAGCCGCCACCGCACTCGGAGTGCAGCTTGACGTGCATGCGGAAGCCTTCCTTGTGGTTGGCGCTGGGCTTTTCCACGTTGGGGACGTCCATCGGCGTCATTTGGAAGTCGGGAGCAGATCCCGCAACAAAGGCAATCCACCCCGTCTCGACGTTTTCAAAGTCAAACACGGCCTTGAAGGTGCGCGTGATATCGACCGGCGTCGAGGTGCCGTCCTCACGGTCCACGCTGAAGAAGCGGCCCGCGCGGGCGTCGTACTTGACGATGGGCAGGAAGTCGCCGCCGCCACTTGAAGTGCCGGTATAGCTAAAACCGAGAGCCATTTTCCATTCTCCATTTTGGGGCCGTATGGCCGACCCCTAGCCTTCGCCCACATGGGCAGAACTTTTCAGCGCGAAAGTTGTTCGCGCAGCAGGTATCCCTCATGCGCCCAGATCTGACGGAAGGCGTCGTCATAGGCGTAGTATTCGCCGATCTTGGCGTCGTGGTTTTCGGGGCTCGCCGCCGCCGATTGGCCCACGAACACAAAGCCGTTGCGCATCAGGATGAAGCAAACGGTGACCTTGGCCGCGCCGATGCTCTCGACGTGGAAGCTGTGGCAGTCGATCTTGGCGCGAATGCTCTCCTCGGTGACGCGCGGCGCGCGGCTGTCCTTGAGCATCTCGATCACAGTGTCGGCGGAAATTCTATCAGTCATCACACACCTCAAACTTTAGGGATGCCAGCAAGCCCGCAGTATCCCGTATTGTCTAACAGAGAGGCTTTTGCATATCTCCACATCATGCAATCTGAACCTCGACAATTACCTACGGGCTGCATGTCATCGTCAGGCGTTCCGTCTTCCATCAACTCCACGACCATATTGTACCCCGTCGCTTTGCTCACTGGATTATAAACCCGCGTCATCGGGCACCAATATTCAGCACTGTGTTCATCATTAACAATCATCACATCCCCCACAGTTCAAACGTGGCCTCGCGGGCCATCGGCTCAGAAAAGTAAAAAGTATCCACATCCGGCACGACATATGACGCCAAGACCTTGGGGTCGTCGCTCAGGGACAGGAACCGCTGGATCGTCAACGCAATAAGCCGCAGCGCCTCAAGGTGCTCGCGAGCATTCTCAAGCACGTATGACGCAGACTTTTTCGGGGTGACGTAGGATACACGAGCATCGAGATTGTCACCGCAGGCAGCGCGATACAGCGCAACCTGCCGGGCGTGGTTGGTAGAGATCTTCGACGGGAGCGCGTGCGTGGTCTTGATGTCCACGAGGATGCCGTGGTGCTCCCACTCGACGTCGAAGAAGCCCAGCATCGGGACCAGCAAGCCCTCAAATTCATAGTGGATCTTCCCCTGCGTCGAGGACGGCCTGCCGTAGGGCAGAAGCTCCTTCAGGCCCGTCTTCACGAAGTCGGCGATGGTCGCCTCCTCCTTCTCCTTCTTCGGGCCGCTCATGAGCGCCGTCAACGACGCAAACTGCGAACGCGCGACATTGACGCACTCGGCCTCGGACAGACCATCGACGAGGCCAGCCACGATGCCAAACTCAACCGCAGTCCCACGGTGTGCGGCGGGGCCGACCGAGTTCTTCACCTTCATGAGCTTCTGGAGGATGAACATGGCAGGGCTGGCCACGAACAGGCTGCAAGAAGACGGCGAAAGGTGGTGGATGTCGTAGTGTTCAAAGGGATTTTTCATCAGCTCTCAATCGGTAAGGTCCAGCACCATAGGCCGATTTGAGAAAGGCGGTCAAGCGACAAAAAGTCTTGCTCCACCGATTGACAACGTGGACAAAATGTCTCACGCTCGGTGTTCGCATGGGAGGATTGTATGAAAATGGACAGCATCAACTGGGAGCTTGTGCGTGCCATTGGCGTGACGCAGGGCGCAACCCGCCACGCAGTCACGAAGTGGAAGCAGCGCAAGATGGTGCCCCACAAGTGGCGCGCTCACTTGGTGGCCGCGACTAACGGCAGGATCCGGTGGGATCACTTCGAAGACATGGACAGGGCGAGGGACGCATCATGATCTTCATCGGCATTGATCCCGGCCTCGACGGCGCGATTGCCTTCTTCGACCCGGCCAAGGGGCACCTATCTGTCGTGGACATGCCCACCTTTGAGGTGAAGCGCAACAACAGGGTGAAGCGTGAGGTCAGCGCCCACGGCCTCGCGAACATTCTTATGCTGGCGGGCGTCATTGAGGTCGTCCTCGAACGTGTCGGAGCCATGCCGGGGCAGGGCGTGACATCAGTATTCAGCTTTGGCCGCAGCGTCGGCCTCATTGAGGGCGTCCTCGCCGCCAAGAAGATGCCCGTCAGCATTATCACCCCGCAGGTGTGGCAAAAGGCGGCGGGTGTCCGTGGCGGCAAGGACGGATCCCGGCAGCGGGCTACGGAACTCTTCCCTGCATATGCGGGGCTATTCGCACGCAAGAAGGACGACGGTCGCGCGGACGCGGCCTGCATGGCGTGGTATGCCGCCACCCGTTAACAATGGAGATTGATATGACTGATACACGCTTGCCCCGGTTTAAGATCGCAGCGAATATTTTTGATGCGCTATCTCTTACAGATATTAAATTGACTGCACTTGATATGGGTGAACTTGGTTTATGCGTTCCGCCATTTGATAAGTATTGCATTCATATAAAAGTGTCTTTTATAGATAAAATATATGCTCAGGTGTTTGATTCTGAATACAAATCAAATTTATCTTCAAAGGCGGAGCTTATTTTTGTTTATGATTTTCTTGATCATACATATACATCATACTACGCGAGAGATGGGAGAAAATTTCTGAATTTTAATCCTAAATTAGAAAGGGATTTTGCGCATGTTGCTAAATATTTCGATTGGGCGTCTGGGATGTGTGAGCAAATCCTTATTGTTTTACTGGCTACTAAGAACATTCAAAAAGATGTGGAGACCTGTAACAAGCCCAACTCGCGCCACCGCCGCGAGCAGACGCTGTCAAAATACTCCTCCACGACCACGATCAGCATCGGCAAGATTTCTAAGACCATGCGCTCCGCTGACGGCACCGGCGGACCCGTGCGCCCCCATCTGCGTCGCGGTCACATCCGCAACCAGCCGCACGGTCCCGGCAACTCTGAGGTGAGGCGGATCTTCATCCAGCCAATGTTCATCAATGCGGATCAGGGCTGGATCGACACGAAAAAAGAGTACCGGGTCACCGCATAGGGGATGGATATGACGCCTACAAATGGGAATGATGGGACTATGCAGATGACATCCTCGTTCGAACCCGACTTCGCCGACCCCGCCGAGTGGGCGCGCATGTATCGGAGCTTTGGCTTTCAAGTCGTGCCAGCGATGTCCCACCGCGAGAACAGGCAGCAGTGGAAGCGCCCGGCATTGCCGAAGTGGCGCGCACTGGAGCACGAGCTTGCGCCCGACCTCACCTTCGAGCGTTGGTACGGCGAGGGCGGCGAGCACTCACGCCGCAACAACATGGGCATGATCGCCGGTGCCTGCTCCGGCGGCATCTTCGTTGTGGATCTCGACATTCACAAGCACGATGGGGCCAAGGGCTGGTGGCAGGAGATGCTTGACCAGCAGACGAAAGCCGGGCAGCTCGAAACGGTCGAGCAGGTCACCGGCGGCGGCGGCCTTCAGCTCTTCTTCCGCGCCCCTCCCGATTGGATGCCACCCACCTGCAAGACCAGCATTGGCGTGGACATTCGTGGGCAGGGCGGCTTCGCCATGATGCCGCCATCGATGCACGAGAGCGGCAAGCGGTATTGGTGGAAGGTTGGGCACGAGCCTTGGGAAATGGAGATCGCCGAGGCTCCCCCGTGGCTCTGCGACGCAATCACAGAACTCGCCATCAAGTTTGGCGGCGCATCTGGCGTCAACCGTGTCACAGGCCAGCGCGAAGTTACTTCGTCCCCCGGGTATACAACCAACGCCTTCGGCATGATCGTGGACGGTCGCGAGGACTACATGACGCGCACCGTGTGGGCGGCGGTCGTGGATGCCAAGCGCGACTGCCCGATCACCCTGTCGAGGGCCGACAGCACCGCCCTGATGATGGAGGCCTTCGGCAATTACGAGCGGCGCGTCCGGAGCCGGGTCGTGTTGCAGGGGTTTTCCAATGCGGAGCTGCTGGAGCGTGAGGGGCGGGGCATCAGCCTGTTCATGGACAAGTGGGAGGCGGCTGTTGACCAGTGGCATGACAAGGTCGCCGTGGCTGCGGAGGTGCCAAAGCCCGCCCGCCCTTTCGATGAGCCGGAGGCCCCCAAGTTTAAGGGGTACACGTTCGACGAGGAAACCGGCGAGCTGACACCGCTCGGCGAGGCCAAGTCTGACGCTGATCCCTCTATACCAAAAACTGACGCTGTTCTTTTCAAATTCAAGGACATCAAGGCCATGCGTGCCGAGCCCAAGCCCGTCTACATGATCGAGGGCATCGCCATCGAGAAGGCGCTGGGCTTCGTCTTCGGCCCGCCCGGCTGCGGCAAGAGCTTCCTGACCATCGGCATGGCCCTCAGCATCGCCGCCTTCGTCGGCCAGTGGTTCAGCCACGACATCAAGAGGGGCGGGCCGGTGATCTACATCTCGTCCGAGGGCACCGGCGACATGGTCAACCGCATCGACGCATGGGAGAAAGAGGTAGGGGTCAAGGTCGAAGACCTACCCTTCTACCTGATCGACCAGAGCATCAACTTTATGTTGCCGACCGACGTGGACAAGCTGGTCAAGACGGTGGCCGCCATCACGAAGCTGACGGGGCAGTCCCCGGTCGCGATCTTCGTGGACACGGTCAGCCGCGTCCTGCCGGGTGCCGACGAGAACCTTCAGAAGGACATGACGCTCTTCATCATGGCGTGCGACATCCTGCGGACGACCTTCCACGCGACCGTGATCGGCGTCCACCACACGTCGCGTGCGGGCAACCTGCGTGGCTCGACGGTGTTTGACGGCGCTGGCGACTTCCTGCTCGGCATCGAGCGCGAGGAGGGCCAGACCGTCGGCACGATCCACGCCAAGAAGATCAAGTCGGCCAAGGACGGCTGGGATCTGCCCTTCGAGCTGAAGACGGTCGCCGTGAACGACATCACGGGCGAGAGCAGCCTCGTCGCCATACCGTGCGAGACGCCCGAGAAGAAGGCCAGCACATGGCCGCCGAGGGAGGCGTGCAAGAAGATCCTTCAAGCGATCAGCACTGCGTGGCACAGCGGCAAGCCGTGGTCGCCATACCCCCAGACGCGCAAGCAGGGCAGGTACGCCGCCTCGATCATCAAGCAGCAGTTCGACGTGTCCGAAAAGGTCGCGGAGAACATGATCGACACTTGGCTGAACAACCAAGTCCTGTCCTATGAAATGGCCGACAAGCACGCCAAGATGCAGGGCCTGAAGGTCACGGGGAGCATTGATTGATGCGTAGGTCTCAGCCCTCCAAGCGCCGGTGGATTGCCCGCGCCAAGGCCGGGAAGTGGGTGCCCAAGGAAGTCGTTTTCGTCCTTGACCGGGAGCAAAACCTGCACGAAAGGTGGGAGGTCCACCCCACCGAAAGGGGCTTCATGAGGCTGCGGAGGTCTGCGGAGGTCACTAGCTAAGTCATTGATATCATTGGGCGGAGGTATATGCGGAACTTGCGGAGGTTGATGCGTAACCCATTGATATCATTAGCGGAGGTATGCGGAGGGGTAACCCCTATACTACGTATAGACTGGCGGTCTTCCGCCGCCGTCCCGTAGCAGTGTTGTCGAACATCGAAATGGAGATTTGAAAATGGTCAAGCAGGCGAAGGCAGTGAAGCGGGTGAAGACGAACGACGTGCAGGGGTACGCCTTCGGTGTCCCGATCACCGGCAAGACGAACGACTTCCCGAAGTGGCACGAGACGCCCGGGATGTTCATCGCGGGGCAGGAGGAGATCGACGAGGTGGACCTCGTCGCGTCGGAAATGGAGCGCAAGTGGGGCTGCGACCGGCTGCGGTTGATGGTCGGCAAGGAGCTGCGGCAGAAGTTCGACCGGCAGCGGTACAAGCTCAACCAAGCGATCTGGCACGGGGATCTGGAGGCGGTGAAGCAGGAGGCGCAGCGCATGGTCAAGGCGTGGCGGGCGCTTGACAAGGCTGCGACCGAGGACGGCAGAAACCAAGCCGCGCCGGACGTCTGGGAGACCACCCTGAGCGACGGCACCGTCGCCGTCATCGCGTGGGACTGGAAAGACGCCGCGCTGTTCGAGGCCCAGCGCAACGGCAGGAAGGCGGAGGTCTACACGCTGGCGGAGATCGGCAGGATGATCGAGGCATTCCCCGGCGTCATGCGGGCCAAGACCCTCTTTCCGGGGGCCGTGGTCACGGCAGTGAGGGGCCCGGATCGGGATCCGCTGCGTGCCATCCCGGACAGCGTGTCGCCAATTGACGACGTCCTGCCTTGGGATATTGAGCGCGAGGATTGATTTTAAGGGGCCGCTGAGGCGTTGCAAACGAAAAAGGGGGCGAGGATCACTCCCCGCCCCCTGAAGCCCGCCAGCGGCCTCCTAATGGGCTCAGGCGAACTGAGCCACCGGCTGCTGGAATTTGGCGACCTGATCGGCCACCCAGCCCATGTCGATGTCGCCGGTCGCCATTCCGGTGAGCAGGATTGCGGTGGCCTGCGGCACCGGGTTCTTGCCCGAGCGCCAAAACTGTATGGCGCGCATGGTGTTGCCGGTGATCATAGCCACGTCGCTGGTGTTAAGGCCCAGAGTGGCGCAGACGTCGTCGAACTCGTCGGGGGTCAATGATCGTCCCCTTTCATGCGCGGCAATAGGTTGAGCACGACTTTCATCGTCATCAGGGTCGAGAGCATGTCGCTGATCATCTCGTCGTCGAGGTAGACGCCAATGGCGGTGCGGTCCTCGGCGTTCCTGACGCGCAAAAGGGCGTCGCCGTTTTTGAGGCCGACGATCTGGACCTGATCGCCGTCTCGGTCCTCGCCCTCATACAGGAGGGTCTGGTTGCTTTCCATTTCCATGTGCTGTCCTTTCGGTGGGGGAAAGTGGGTGGGGGCTATTCCCCACCCTGATGCTCATGCCGCCTTGGCGGCCTTCTTGGCCTTGATGCGGACGACCGGGTATGCGGTGCCTTCCTTCTTGCAGGACGCGAGCTGCTCCTTGGTGATGAGCAGGAGCAGTGCCTTCTCGTCGAGGGTTGTGCGCGCCTGCACGGCGACGTCGAGGTCGGCGGTCTCGCCTGCGAGGAAGCCGTAGCCGCCGACGATGGCGATGACGTCGTCCTTGGCCTGCTTGAGGATTGCCTCGGCGGCCTCAACCTGTGCCTTGGCTGCGAGGTAGACTTCGACGGCTGCGATGGTGTTGGTCATATCGATCTCCATAAAGTTGCGGTCTCAAGCGACCGTGAACATTCTTCGCACGAAGAAAATTCACGGTCAACCATTTATTTTTTATTGCCCGAAGAAATCGTCGAAGCACGCCTCTTCGAGGCGGCAGCCCTTCGAGAGGATCATCACGATCTTGTTGTGCGCGTCGCTTTCGCGTTGCAAGACGACGGTCGTGATGTCGCCGTTCTCGTCCACCAGCTCGGCATCAATCGGCCCGCAGTCGTCAATCTCAGCGTAGGGGTAGGTGATGCCGACGCTGCTGTCTGCGGGCTCGATGTAGTACTGCACCGGCAGCATGCCGCTCGCGGTGTAAGTGTAGCCGTTCACGGTGACTTCGATGTCGTCGAAGGCGTATTCGATGGTGTGGGTCATATCAATCTCCATACGGTGGCGGTCTCTCTCGACCGTGATTTATCTTATGCGAACTTTATTCACCCGTCAACCGCTTATTTCATCGGCTGACAAAATATTTTTGGCGTCCTCCTGCGTGATGGGGGCGAGGGTGTAGCCGAGGTGCTTGACGGCCAGAGCCAGCGCATCGCGCATGGCCTTGTCGTGGAACGCCACATTCTCCGTCGGCATCCAGTAGCACAGGTGGGCGCTGCTGGCGGCGTCGGTCAGGGCGGAGCGGGCGCGGATGTAGTCGAGCGGGTCAATCATATCAATCTCCATAGGGGTAGAGGGTGGGAGGGGCCCCGAAGGGCCCCGGTAGGTCAGAAGGTGAACTCATTGGCGCGGAGGAAGGCGACCTCTTCTGCGGTGGCCATGCACACGGCCATCGTGTGGCGGTTGAGATAGGTCTGGAGCTTGGCGCGGTTGCTGGGGGTCGGGAGGGCGCGGTAGGCGTTGAGAAGCTTGGTCATGTCGATCTCCATAAGTGCCGGTCTCTCTTGACCGTGATTTGATCTTACGCGAACTAAATTCGCTTGTCAATCGTCATCCGACATTATTTTTAACGCAAGCTCAGAAAATTCGTCATACATCCGGCTGATGGCATTGTACCGCTCCGCGAAGGCGTCCCGCGCCTGATTGCCCGCGTCCGGGCCTTGGGGATAGTAATCTCTGCCATTCGGGGTCGCGCGCCGCATGACCTCAAGCAGGTCGCGTGTCGCGCTCAGGATCTCTTTTTGTTGATTGAGCAGATCCTGTTTGCTCGTGCCGTTCAGGTGGATGGTGGGCGTCAGCATCTTGGTCATGTCGATCTCCATGAGGTTGAGGGTGGGCGGGGGCCGAAGCCCCTTTACTCAGTGATTTTGATGGTGAAGAGGCTGGCGTTGCGCTTGGCGGTATCCTTGAGGCCCTTCTGAGCTTTCTCAGCGGTGGTGTAACTGCCAGCGCATGACGCTTTACCGCCGACCACCTGCGCCCAAACCTCGAAGGGCTTGGCGGTGCCGGTAACCAGATCAAACTTGATCCAGATATTGAGGGTGGCGGCGGTCAGGTCGGTCATGTCGATCTCCATAAGTGCCGGTCAGCAGCGACCGTGATTTGAATGTAGGCGAACTAAATTCGCTTGTCAACCGCTTTTCGCAAAAAATATCACCCGTCGGGGAAATATTTTTTGTCGTGGATCTGACCAGCGTCGGTCAGGGTCGCGATCTGCCATGCATGCTCCCATGCCTTGATGAGGCTGGGAAACACCCGCCTGTCGTGCTTGCCAGCGGCGTGGACGGTCCACTTCGCGCCCTTGCAGGGGTGGCTGATGACGGCGGCGAGGATGCGGCTGCCGCCGGGCAGCACAGGGTCCACATAGACCCCGACCTCGCACCAGCCGCCCTCGCGGCGATCCGTGCGCTTCGTGACGTAGTGGACTTTGCATTCGAGGATGGTCATGTCGATCTCCATTGGGGTGCTGGTTTGGAAGGGACTGGCTTGTTTTTTACTCCTCCTCTTCCTCCTCTTCGTCTTCGTCGTCTTCTTCGGAACCCTCCGGGATGATCAATTTTCCGTCCGCGTCCCGGATGCCGGTTTCAATTTGCCGGGCTGCTGCTGCGGCCCACTCTGCTGATTTGGCGCGGGCTTCGGACTTGGCAATTTCTGCGATGCGCTCGGCGTTGAAATCATTGAGGAGGTCATTCAAGTTGGTCATTTCAATCTCCATGCGGTGCCGGTCTCTCTTGACCGTGATTTGAATGTATGCGAATTAAATTCGCCTGTAAACCCCCTATCGAAAGATTTCTGAAAAAAGATCGCTTTTCTTTCGCGCTTGACGCTGTCCCGAAATTGATGGATGCTCCTCGCGCAATCTTTTGCATGAGGGATCCTGATGACCAACAATCAACTGAAGGCGCTCATTGAGCGCATCGAGCATCTTGAGGCCGAGAAGGCGACCATCGCCACCGACATCAAGGACGTCTACGCCGAGGCTAAGGGCACCGGCTTCGACCCGAAAATCGTGAAGAAGGTGATCGCCATCCGCAAGCGGACAGACTTCGAAATCACCGAAGAGCAGGCGTTGATTGATATTTATTTGGGCTCCCTTGGCATGTTGGTTGGCACGCCATTCAAAGAGGCGGTCGCGCGCAGCGTCATCGCGTCGATGAAGACGGAGACTGACCAGTGAGGCGCGGCTTCGATCCGGACGCCGCCCCGAAAGACCTGACGTTCAAGCAGCAGATCTCTGCGGCTTGGGCATACCACGTCAAGGGCGTCGATCAGCATACACTCGCCGCGCTTTATGGCGTCAATCAGGGCCGCATCTCCGCCGCATGCAAAGCGGTCGATGTCGCCCTCAAGGATCCGAAAGCTACCAATGCCGCCCCGCAAGAAGGCTGACGCCCCACCCGCAGCCGTCGTCCCGACTGAGCCCGCTCGCTCGGTCGGGAGGCCGTCTACATACTCGCCTGAGATCGCTGACGCTATCTGCGAGCAGATGATCGCCGGGCGTGATCTCGTCGATATCTGCAAGGACGAGGACATGCCGAGCCGCTCGACTGTCTATCGGTGGATGTCGTCTCACCCGCATTTCGAGACACAATGCGCGCGCGCGCGAGAGGGCATGGCGGACTTTGAGCTGCACGAGTTGAAGTTGCTCGCAAACAAATGCACCGAGACGAACGTCAACTCCACGCGCGTGATGCTGAACCACCACCAGTGGCGGCTGATGAAGATCGCGCCGCGC
>Ga0315905_10003946_pt1 | contig 15219 bp, 4 predicted proteins | sample LakEriMetagenome_5_FD_203522 | JGI IMG/M metagenome (GOLD analysis project Ga0315905, IMG submission 203522) | Freshwater fungal communities from buoy surface, Lake Erie, Ohio, United States - Buoy 4 MA121 | ecosystem: Environmental > Aquatic > Freshwater > Lake | place: USA: Lake Erie, Ohio... | reverse complement strand
GTTCCGTTCAGCCGAGCTTTCCAGTTGTAGACCTTTATAGCAAATACCACCTCTACTCCTGCAAGCACCGAAAAAGGCAATTGCATCGTGACGCGCCCGTCAACATTGAGGCAGAGGCTTGCAGTGCCATTGCCGATCAGCGATGCCTCATTCAACTCTGACTGAAGTGGCTGCGGCGCGCCCTCAAAGGCAATCTGTACAGGCGGCAGCGTGATGGTCTGAGGCGTCAGCACCGTCACGTAGTCCTCGCACGCCTCATTGCGCCCGACAAGGTGTGAGATGGTCACGCTAACCCCTTGCATCAATGGCACATTACTCGTCATCCGAAACGTGAGCACGTTCTCTTCCTTGACTACCTGGCCAGACTCCCGTACTCCAACGCCGGTCAGGATAGCCTTCCCTGGAAGTCCATCCTCATACACAGCACACACACAAACACACACGTACACACACGTACACACACACACACACACACACACACACTTATGATCACGTGCGTTTATGGGTGAAGCGCGCAACAATTTATTGACGCAACCACGATGCACCAGACTTACCGGCGGCACCAAGCACGACGCCTTGAAGAGGCTGCGGCAACACACCCACCATGCCAACTGTGGGCGCTGGTAGCGCTGTCTGCGCGCTTGCAGCATTGCGCAGCACGAACGACAGAATGACAGTTCCCGAGTGAGCTAGCAGAGTCTGCTGAAGAGAAATCTTCAAAGTGCCTGTCGCCTTTGCCCACGTGCCTTCGCGGTCGCCCTCTCCGGAGATTGCAACTCGCAAGTCAGAGCTGTCCGCGCTTTGTGTTCCTGTCAACCCTTTGATCGTCACGATGGAGCCGTCTCGGACCAGGAAGTTTGGGCTCAGCGTCACGCGAATCACTGTGTCATGGTCGGCTACATTAGTGCTCTCAGAGATGATCTTCGTAATGAAGCCTGTGGCATCACCGGCCCTCAGGAACGTGGTGGTGTTGATCAGAACGCTGCGCGAAGGGTTGGTCTGCACAACAGGCACCACGTTTCCAGAGGCAAGTTGCACTTGACCCAGCAATTCGGCCGTGGTCTCGTCTGTGTAAGTTCCAAGCGAGTAAAGCGTACCAGGTTGGGTGCCTATCTGCGGCAGCACATCGCATATTTCTCGTGCACAAGTGCCCACCACACCGGAGGGAAACTGCATGGTGACGGACACGGTCTGCGCCGGCTGAGGAGTTGCTGCGTTCGTCAAAGAAAAGGAAATCTCAAAGGCCGGTGAGGTTTCAGAGTTTCCGAGATCCCTCGCTGCTGTCACAACCAGAGTGCCCGCCTGCTGGTTGAAGGCGGCTTGGAAACCAAAGAGGAAGCTTGACGAGCCATGCAGTTTGAGAGCGTCAGTGCTCCACGTGCTGCTTCCCAGGAGCCCCGCAACTGTGAATCGAGTGCCACTCAGGACCTCAACGTTTGGTAAAATCATGACGCGGATAAGGTTTTCCTGACTTTGCGTTGAGGTGGTATCGAGTGCGACCGCAGACAAGAGGCCTGGCAAATGCTGCACATTGAGCACGTCCGGAAACATCTTGCAGATACCCCCAATCGTCATTGTTTGGCACATATCCTGCTCTCCAGAACGCGTCAACCACGTCGCCTTGATTCTCACGGGTGTCTGGCGAGTGTAGATTGCCTCATTGTTTTCTACAGAGAAGGAAGCTACAAGCTTCTGCCCTCTGGTCCACATTTTGGCCAACGTCGTCGCTACCAAGCGCCCGCACGTCACGCCCGACGACGCGCATGCACTGTTCTCCCACGAATAGGTTGCGACCAGAACTGCAGAAGGCTGCACGGATTTGAAAGATCGAAACTCTTTTGCGGTTAGTGCCGGACGGGTGCCGACCAGACCGATGATGGTGATTTTAGTGCCGGCCGGCAGATCGACTTGCGGTTCAAGGGTGACAGAAATCGTGTTGTCAGCTCTTGCCAACTTGCTGGAACCACGGATGATGGCAATGGCAAATGCGCGAACGTCTTGCGCGGACACAGGACTCGCGCTTGCCTGTGATCCCAACTGCGGAGCCGTTTGACTTGCTGCGGGTTGTACGGCGGCAGATGTTTGTGTAGTGCTACCAATTCCCAAAACGTTGCCAAATACCGGCGTATCAGCAATTCGCAACGGGTAACCAACGTTGCCTGAGACGGAGATGATGACGGTTCGCGGCGCCTGCGGCGCACTGATAGGCGGGTATTGCAGATTGATGCCAAACGTCATTTCGTCATAGGCCTTCGCCAAGTAGTCCAGCTTGACCTCGAGCTGTCCTGTGCTTTGAGTCCAGATGCCCGTGGCCTTCAAGCTGCCGGGGCTTTCGGTGGCAAGATTAACTAGGGTCATCTTCGGATCGTCCGGCGTCAGAGTTCCGGTCAGGTTTTTGAAGAAAATGCGAGTGGAATCAGCATCGAGACATGCAAAAAATTGCAGCTCCTGCACGTTGCTATACTTGTACAGATTGAAGGAGGGCGCTTCGTGATTGGACAGTGCCTCCAAACGCCAATATCTCGCTGACACTGCTGGAAACTTCCCCGACTCTACCGTACCGCTATCGAACGGCAGCTCGATTGCCTTCGCGACACGCCATGCAGCAGGGTCTGGGGATGGCAATTCAGCCCACATGAGCCTCACACTCTTTGCCTGCGCTGTTTTGATGTTGATTGTGCTCGTGTCTTTGGTCCCCATCACCTGGAATGCATCGATACGGTGTGACGCCCCTAGGTCAAACCCTACGTACCCGGATCCCGGCTTGCCAGGATCGTACATAGCTATCTGCACGCCCTTGACTTTGAGGCCGTCGAACAGATTGGACGGGTCGAAGCAAGGAAGCCCGCCGCGCCACGGACAATCCGAAAGGGAACGAGAATCGCTTACCCATGCTTTCTGAACATCGAGACCAGGAATGAAGAGGGATGTGTGACAGGCGTCAAGCGCCGTGTTAGCCCGTATAGTCACTGTGATGAGATTTACGGCACCTGCAGTTCGGCTGCTCTCAGATATTTGCGCGATTATTCTGCTAGCCCCACGAGCTCGTAACACGTTCTGCCCTCCTGCTACATGGGTCGGTTCAAAAAGCCTGTTCGCACCCGCGTCCTGAGCAACAATCTGTATCCGAGGGGCTTCCTGCTCCGCCTGAGCGTTTTGTAACTGAAAGCTTATCGAAATCTTGCGTCGCGATTGACACGGCGCTTCTGGCGTGTCATCGCACGTCGGACAGTCATACAGCTCGCTCGACACCTGGAACTCCAGCGATCCTGCTTGCGTCCATTTAGCTGTGAGCGATGGGATGCCATTCAGGATCATCGCAGCATTTGACGGCGTTTGACTTCCTGCCAGCCCCGTAACCGAAAACACGGTACCCAGCAGCAGGGGAAAGCTGGTCGAGAAAGTCAGATACAGCACATTCTGCTGGTTTACCACGTCGGTGCTCTCGCGGATGGTCGCACTTTCGACGTAATAGGTGCCACCAGCGCCGAGGCAGCACGGCACGACTGCCGACGCCTGGGTTGCAGCCATGTCGATGGTCGCTTGGATCAGCTTCATCGATACCTTGGGACGGACCGGGATTTGGGGTGCGGCCGGATTCATCAACGAGAAGCTGATGAAATACAGAGTCCCAGCTGGAACTTCTGCAGGAATCTCGAAAGTGAGAGTGCCGAGGATGCGGATGAATCTTGCATTCACGAAGGCCTCTGGACCCTCACGAAGCCTCAACGAGACCGGCATAGTGGCGGAATCCTCGGACGCGCTCCCGGTAAGCTCTGACACTGTGATGATCACGCCGGCAGGGATGATGCCAGACGTCATCAACGATAGCTGCAGTTGATTCCGAACTGACAGCACGTTGGACTGCTCTGTGATCTGCAGAAGGGTCCACTGGAGCCCGTCTGAAGCACCCAACACTGACCGAGCCACGCCGGGAGACTCCGTGGGATCTAACCAGCCTCTCCATCGTTGGAAGCCCATGTGCCATTTGAGTGAATCTCGAGCAAGTGTGGCACGTTTGAATTCATTTGTCCATATTTGAGGTGAAACCTCTTCCTGTGTCTGTGCTGGGTTTCTGATTTCAAAGGAGAAAGCAAATGGCTGGTATGCTGCGACATCTGCTGCCAACTCTACCACGAGAAAGCCGTCCTTTTGCCGCCATGCGCCTGAAGTCCGCATGACATTGTCCACGCTGCGGATCAAAAGGGCATTATCATCTGCCGATGCGCTGCCCTTGAGATCAGAGATTGTAATCGCTGTACCTTGAAACATGGTAATGCTTGCAGATAACGAAATGGTGATCGTGTTACTCACCGCTGGAAATTGTGAGCTCTCGGAAATGATTGAGCTCAAGAATTTTGCAGACTGCGAGCCCACGAGAACTGCGCCCGTCAATTGCTTCTTGTCCAGGGTAAAGCTGTCCTCGGACGTTTGATTTCCCGATGCAGATACATAGATCTGAGCGTTGCCGCTAATGACATCTAGGTTGATGACTTGGAAGGAAATTGAAAAGTCAGTGTAGGGTTGAAAGGTGTCCTGCAAGGTCATGACCAGAGTTGCCTCTTTGAAAACCACGCCGATGACATCCCACCCAGACAAGACCTCCTGCGACCACATCGCCTCCTTGTTCTTGATGTAGCCGGAGTCGGGTCCGAAGACGGGGATCGGACCTAAATTATTCCTTGCGCCAGTGATGCTGCTGATTGTGATCTGCGTTCCCGGCGGCAGGGACGCGTCCACAGCAACAGTAATAGTGATTGTGTTCAAGCAGCCTCGAGCAGCACATGACTCAGAAATCGTGTGCTTGATCCAGGAGCTGGCGCTCTGAGCACGGAAGATGTCAGTGGGAAACGAAAAGGGCTCAGAAATAAGCCATGGCGATTGGATGGATGGCTGAATGCCCGTCGGCTGCCTGCCGGGAGGGTTCCGGACCGTGAACTCTACCGACATCTTCTGCCCCGCTGCCTTCCAGCAAAAAGTCTTCTTGGGCACTGAGAGGATGAGCTGCCCAGGCTCTTGGCGCCAAGTGGCGTTGTTTCCGAAAAGAGGTCCGTCCTGACCTCCGAGTTTCAAGAAGCCATCCGGCGTCAGGGACCCCAGCAGCCCCGTCAACAAAATCTGCGCGCCCGGTCCCACGTTGAAATCGAGTGTAAATTCCAGTTTGATCGGATTTTCGGATCCCTGCACAAACGCTCTCTCGTACAGGGTCGCTGTCAGGACGCGACCCGTGACTCGTGCCGACAGCGCGCTTCCAGACATGAGGTGTGACGGGATAAGCACGCGCTGGCTTTCTCCAGGCTGGCTCTTGACCCGTACAACAGGTATCACCCCGTTTTTATCGAGAATCGGATTCTGCAAGTGAATGAGCAATCTAATGTACTTGCCCTGGGCGACGACTGACCCCGCCACCAACTCCAGTTCTCCCCGGGCCACATCCCACTTCGATTCCCACTCAGATCCAAGCTCGGCACCATTCAGCTCGGCCGAGCTATCAAGCACCACAGCACCGTCGCTGGACAGAACCGACGATGAAGAACCGATCAAACGGCTGATCTCCAGCACTGACCCCTTGGGAATATCAATGTTGGCCTGCAGAACTATCAAGATATCAGCTTCTGAAACAGGCTGCTGTGTGCTCTCAGTAACCGCGGCAATGCTGAAGGCGGGCATTTGGGTAGGCCCCAACACCGAGTTCACCATCGGGGTCCACGAAAAATGAACATTGGAGCCAGAAGCTGCAATAAATGCGCTCTTCTCCGGGGCAGTGGTGTTGGGATTGAGCAGCATAAAGTTCACACATACTTTTGTGCCGACGGGCAAATGGCACTGCAGGATGAACCGAAGAGTTCCCGGCTCTGCATACCACTCTGCAAAGGCGTGAACGGTCCTGTTCGGTTTGCATGCAGAGCTCTCGATTGTGACCGGCAAGAAGAGCTCATCGGGGTTTTGGGCCCCCTGCAGCCCGGTGATGGCAATGCGCGAGCCAAATGGCAGAGGGCTGTTGGCACCAAATGATGCACGTATGCTGTTCCATTGGCCAGCCATGGTGTCCGACTGATGCAAGACCGCAAATTCGAGTCCCGGACGGGTTCCTCCTCCAAGCACCCTATTCTCCAGTGGGGAGGAAAGTCGCGCAGCAGTCGCACCTGGCAGCGCAGGCTCGTCGACGTTTACTTGCACCACTCGTGGTTCCTGGGAGAAAATAGGATTTACGAGTGTGAAAGCAAATTGCAGAACGAAGTTACTGATGACGATCTGTGCCGTGGTTATTCGAAGTGTGCCCGTCTCTTGTGTCCACACCGCGTTCAAGATTTCGACATCCGTGTCCACTTGCATCGTCTTCGTATCAGCAGTGCCAGATCCTGTCAGACCCGCGATTTCAATCGCGGAGTTCCGAGACAACGCAAAATTGCAGCTAAAGGCAACTGTGATGGTGTTGAGCGCCGCCTGCACGTCTGACGACTCCAAGGTCAACCCTCCTGCGTTTACCTTCGGCGCTGTGTTGGAAAGAAGAAGGGGGAACCAAGAGGTACGCGGCCCCATGACGTAAGTGCCATCATCCAGCACCAAGCGGGGGTAGCTGGGCTTTTGCTTTGCCGCCGCATTCTGCAGCACAAATCGAAACGATACGCGCCGAGTTGGGGGTACCGATGCAACAGTCAGCAATACCAGCGTCCCCTTCTCTTGATCCCATACACCAGTGGACGCAAAAAAGTGTTCGGATGGAAGGCTTGGGTTGCAGATCAGGTACTCTATGTCGAGCTGGCTGCATTCCACGTTTTCGATTTGCATCCGCGCGTCGTCTGGCATGCTCGAACCTTGTAGAAAGCTTAAGCTAACGTTGGTGCCTGCCACCATTCTGGAGCTGACCACGAAGGATGCGGCGATGGTAGACAAGGACCGCGCTGTACTCGTGTCCTCTTGCACCTTGAAAGATGTGATGCGGCCCTTTTCGGCCGCCTGCAGAGCTTTTTTATAGGTGTAAGTGTAATCCAGCTGCACAGTCGCGTCGAGAGGGCTGGTGCCACAAGAGTCGTCCTCAACAAACGTCGATGCGCTGATGACCACCACAAAGGTCTTGGGCGCTACACAGGGCGTCTGCTCAGCGCAGATAATGGGCATGATATCAAGCTTGTGGAGAGCACGGCGAGAAGCCTGGCAGTCACGTGTGCACGCGTCCCAAGGACCTCTATCAAAGGCCCCGGCTGGTAATGATTCAGAGCAAAGGAAGTCGTCCAGGCACAAGCCCATATCGTTGCAGCAATTGTTTTCTTCTCGGCTCCACGTGAATGGGGGAGCGCAGGTGGGTGCGAGGCAAACTCCAATTCTTTCCACGAACTTTCCTATTTGGCCGAAATCTGTGCATGCAATATCGACGGACAAGAGAGCCTGGGTCATCACGGCGGAGGCACTGAGATACCTGCACTCGGCATCGTAGCAGTTCTCATCCTGCTCTACCGAAACCGTGCACGCCTGCAACCCTTGGCACTTGACCGCATACTCTTTGTTCAATGACACTGGAAGCACCGGGGCTGAATCTGTAACGACGCTCAAGCCTGACAGCGCAATAAGAGGAACGCCATTGGCTTCTGCTGTCGGCACCATCCCGTTGGGAAGCGTCATGGTGAAGCTGATTTCAGCACCGGCCTCGAAACATCTCGCGAGCCGCAGGAGCATGCTGTGCTCTGACTGCATTTGGCACCAGCCCTGCTGCTTCACCGTTGCTGGTTGACCTGACTCAATCCACCCACGATCTTTGGCGCTGCAAAACCACGCCCCGGGCTGTTGAGCTGGTATGACGCCTTGCCATTGCGCAACCGGCACCACCGCATTGCCTGTGATGAGCACACTTTGTGCGTGCTCGAGGTTGTCTCCGTACCATACAAAGTACTGAGCGTTTCCGTCGGCGTCTGGGCGCATTTCCATATTCTGAAGCCCGGTCAGCGTGACAATGGTTCCCTGCTCTAGCTGGATGTTGGAGGTGATGCGAATGGTGATGATGTTTGGCTGCGTCTCAATCTTGTTCGACTCCTGCGAGCTCGCCGACGTGATACGCGGCGTCTGTGAGACAGGCTCTATATACGCCTCGCCGCCCCGCAAGACGGAGGACGAGACTTGGTGTGGAACCACGGCGCCCCTCGGGCCGCTCGCTGATACAAACACTGCCGGTGCGGCCTGTCGAGGGCCAGGGTTGAGGAGAAGAAACGATAAATGCAAGTCCTGCTTGAAGTTGAACGCTGGTTGCACAGCAAAGATGAGTGCCCCTTTCGCCTGGTCCCACGAGCCCGATAATGCAGAGGCAAGACGGTGATCCACAAGCGGCAGACCCCGTTGGCACGTGGCATCTGCTGAACTGAATATGCAGTGGGCTGCATTTGTACATGTAGGGGCTGGCACCGGCTTGCAGCTTGACGAGGGTGTCAGGGAGCCGGTGAGCCCGGAGAGCGTGATAATGGTGCCTGCTGGAATTGGCTCACTGAAACGCACTTGCAAGCGGAGACGATTCAGGCCTCGCGATTTGGGAGCATCGCCCCTGATTTGTGTAACTTCTTGCAGCGTCGCCTCTTTGACAGTGATGGCACCAATCGGAACCGTGCCCATTACAGGTCCAAAAGAAATGGGAGCAAGGTCTAGGCCACTGCCGACTGCCTTGGCTTGCAACATGGTGCCTGCATTAGTGCCGGACGGTTTAGGGTTTTTAAGTTCGATGTCAAACCTCAGCTCTGGCAGGCAAGGGGCATTTTGGCTGGGGTCTGAGTAGCCGCACTTCATAATGGCCATGTTCGGGTTGAAGATGAGCTCTCCTTTGAAGCCAGTGAATACCGCCGTCTGTGATCGGGAGAAATGGGCAGCCATCAGGAAAGGTCAAGACAATCAGTATTAGTGGCATCAAATACAATCAGTACTCATATGTGAGCTTATGTGCGATCCTCGGCCACGGACAAAGTGCGATCCTGTGCGATCCTCTGCCACGGACACGGACCAACAAATCTTCAACGCCAGTTGCAGATTTGTTGAAGATTTTTTTCTGGCGTTGAAGATTTTTGGCGAAAGCCACTGGCTTTGAAGCGAGGAGAGCTTTCGCCAAAAATCTTCAACGCCAGCCACAGGCTTTGAAGCGAGGAGCGCTGGAGTAGCCATGCAGACACGGACCGATCTCTACTCTTTGCATGCCTAAACAAACCATGTTGACTGATTGTGCATTCTCGCACCTGCATGGCGTAGATGCGAGTGATGTCGAGGGTCGCACGGATGCTGCGATGCTCGGGATACGAATCATAGCAATACAGGCTGCTCACGCCCGGCGATGCACCAATCTCAACAATGAAGTTATCCCCCCAGGCGTTGACCAGGGAACCCAAGTCGTAATTGAGCAGGACGGTTTGGAAAGATCGGCTGCATCCTCCGCATCCTTGCCATGGCCCTCGGCTGTACATTTCTGCCGGAATGTCAATGAATTGATCCCCTGCACACTTGTCTTCGCCAGTCTTCGGCACTTGGCACAGTCGGATGTACTGAATGAACTTGCTTCCGTCGACCGCATCGAAATCGGTACAGAAAATCTGCACGCTCAGCGAAGCTGTATGCAGAGGGCCGCAGTCAGCACAAGCAAGTGACACCTTCTTGCTGCATGCCAGCCCACCGACACACTCACTAGTACTCTTCCTGCGACTGGATTCCGTCAAGAGAGGGAAAGAGGAGCTTGCTGGAGTGAGGCTGGACGTAAGACCAGAAATCATGACGACAAGGTTTTCCGGTAAGAGCTTTGGGAGATTCGATCGGAGGACAAAAGAGAGTGTGTTGACAGCCTGCTCGGTAATGCTGGATTCAGACACATGAAACGAAATCAGGGCGGGCTGGGTTTTTGCAGTCAGCAATCCAGAGCTGCCGTGAATGATTTGCGCTTCAGTTCCGGGGATGGAGGGTGCCACGCCGGACAGGGCGCACATGCTGACAATAGGAATGCGGGGTGGGGAGCTAGCGGCGGGATTGCGAAGCACAAACGAGAGATGCATCCAGGGCCCTTCCATGTACGGAGTGTCGGCAAGGTTTAGTTGGCCGGCAAGCTGGTCCCAGGTGCCGGAGAGCGAGTGGGTGGAGAGCTGGCTCGTTACCAGATCCAGCATCACCTCTGCGCTCAGGGTGAAGTTGTTGCACATGTACACCTGCACTTGATCTGAAAGAGTCATCTCGACGTCGATTGCTGCTCCCGACGGCCCAGTCTGCGCGCTCACCGGCAAGCCTTGCACGACCTGCCTCATGGCACTGCAGTCGTTGGCGCACTTGTTCCAAGGCCCTGTGGCGGCACTTGCCAGAATGCTCTGACCGTTGAGGTTGAGGGACGTGATACGTTCGTTCGTCGAGTCGAGGTCTGAGCAGTGGATCCTGACACTCACGCTCGCTGATATCAGCATGCGTCCGTTTGCGAGGTAGTCCTTGAATCTCACAGAACAGCGGTGTGCGCCAAGGCAGGGCAAAAGGTGCTGTTCAGCTCGCACCGCGCTGCCCTGGACTTCCATGGAGTCGTTGTCTGCAGTCAATGAGCCCTGCAATCCGGAGATGACCAGCACTCCACCTCTGGGCAGAGAAGGCAATGAGGACTTGAGCAAAATGCTCACCACAGTCGTGTGAGATGCGAACGACGTTGTTTCGTGAGCATAGACAAGGTCAAAGGACGTTGCGAGCGCTTCAGTCTCGCACGTCCACGAAATGGTGACAGCGATTCCCGTTTCTATCCAGCCGACATCATTTTCACCCGGTGCCGGGGGGCCCACATACACGCAGAACTGATATTTGAGGGGCAATAATGTCTTCGGGCTTGACAGCAGGTGGTCCCGCATCGGCACTACTGAATTGTAGCCAGGAGACATGATGAACAGCCCTCCGCGCCAACCTGACGCGCTTTTGGAGGCTACTGCTGTGTTCCATTTCTCAGTGTCGGCGCATTGGCCTCTTGACATAATTAAAGTTCCTTTCAGAGCCCCGTCCAGCTGGAGCATGCAGACAGTGTGAGAGATTGCGCGTGCTTGTACGGGTATCACCTCTCTTGCTGCATTCGCATATTCAGGGGCGGTATGATTGTCATCGATGGACATAATCTTCGCATTTCATTGATGATGCACGCGCTTCGTATATGCGACACATATACGCACAAGCACACCTGCATACCTACACGTATGTGCATACGTGTATCCGTTATCATACCTGATGATCGCCAGTGAAGGTGATGGCGTTGCCGGTCTCCTTGAGCAATGTAGCCTGCTGCGTTTTGCCATCCTCATTGATTTCAATGGCAATCACGGCGCTCTGCAGCTTGACAGATAAACCTGTCGACTTCCATGCGCCATCCGCACTCCGAAAGCACACCTGATATTTCGGGTATAATCTCTGACACGTCAGTGCCCTCGTGCATGCACGGGGAAAACAGAGGCGTGGAGCCCAGTACGCGCCACCTTAGCTACTCTTCAAGTCACACTAAACCCATCGATAGAGCGCATGCGAACAGGCGGAAGAACGTATATGAGCAACGTGAGCAAGTGTCAGAGCTCACGCAAGCAGGCATGAGAATCCATATTGAATTTCCACCTGGAAAATGCCTGTCTCCAGTTGCGCTGCCCAGTCGGCACCTTGCACACTGCGATCAGGACCGTTCACAGCCCAGTGTCCAGAGGCTCTGGAATTCCCCACGACAGGGTTGTCCGAATCGGCAATGACCTCACATTTTCTGTTTTCTGTCTGGTCCCAGATCAAGGAAATTGCCTCGCCAGCAATACCCTGCGTCGTTCGGTAATAGACAATTCTTGCTCCTGGCCCTTTGGGCAGCGACGTTCGGAGTCCATTATTTGGCATCACCCCGTTAATGATCAGACCTAGAATCTCCACATGCACTCTCATTGTCACGCCCGTGGTGAAGAACGGGCCTCCATTGCGACTGAAACACACCTGAAACACCCGGACACCAAGAAGGCCGGCCTCTTCATTCAACAGCACATCAGTGGCCGCAACAGTGAGCAAGCGGGTCGATCCAACGGGCGACAAATGTCCGCTCTTGTCTACCCTGCCCACAACGGGGTTTTCCAAAATGTCCTCACACGAAAGATCGGCGCTGATAAAGGACAGGCGGTCGGCAGCTAAGCCGTCTTTCCGGCACTCACTATCGACACAATAGCCGATTTGATTTCCGGGTACTTTGGGTACGCTCGCCGAAACAGACGACACGGAATTGACAATCAAGGCATTAATCACGTCCTGAATCTCCGCCACAATCCCTGTCGCAAGGAAAGCAGACTGGAAACCTGGTCTAAAGCAAACAGAAAATACACCTGCTCTCATGTGCACCACTCTTTTCATGTTCAGGAAGCTCATGTCGCCGGCGCCAGAGCGTATGTGTCCAGATGAGTCAGCTTCGGCAAATCCCCCTGGAATGACATCGTTTGCACGAGTCGAATTCATCGGATTGTCCTTGGGATCCATGCAGTCGCCTCCTATTGAAATCAGGGACAACATATCATCAGGATGGCCTTGAGCTGCCTTCCTTCGGCTGGTATATCGAATGCGATTCGCGTCGTTCAGAGGCAGCGACGTTCGCAACCCTCTGTTTGGATCGGCGTCATTGACGATAAGCGATACAAAATCAGCCTGGATCAGAACTGCGAGGCCAGTCCCTGCAAACATGGCATCCGCTGAGTTATTTTTGAAACAAACCTGGTACAGCCCCGGAGTTTTAGCTCCCCCCACTCCGACAACGCCATCAAGGCCAGGCCCCGATATTATGTTGCTTGGGCCCGTGGTCAGGAGATGCTGCAGCTGAAGTCTCTCCGAAAAAAGCTGATTATCTCCCCCGGAGAAGGTCGATGTGCAGTCACCGTCATGCACAATCAATGATAGCATGCCAGGGCGACTGAGCTGAATAAAGTTGCCATTGGTGTTGCTCAATGCTGTTCGCACTCCTCGATTTGAGCCCAAACTTGACGCCACGATGTACGAGCCAATCTTATTGATTTGGAGTGAAACCAGCTCGCTTTGCAGCACAAAGGCTAGCCCAGTCTCCAAGAAGCCGGTTTCCTTGGCATGAATGACTGCTTCCTGTGGCCTGAAGCACACTTTGTACACTACGTCCACGGGCATGGACTCGAGTATTATCATCATGGAGCTCAGCTGCAAAATAATCTCACTCTTGCCCATGACCAGCATCCGGGCTTCGAATCCGATAAATCCTGAGACAGAATCTCTGCCGTCTGCTGATATCAATATCGTCTTGCTATTCTCAAGCGGATTGGCGCATGATCTCTCAGCCCCAATAAAGGACATCATGTCTCCAATCTTCAGGGTGCGAGAGCCCGCAAATTTGATTCTGGAGGTTCTCACTGCAGGCACAGGGACTAACACTCCGCGATTCGGCTGTACGCCATTCACTAATATGGAAGCAACCTCGCCTTGCACTCGCACAGACAAACCGCTGCTCATGTATTGCCCGTCTCCAATCCTCATGCACATATTGTGGATGCCAATCCCCCGAGCTCTCAGTGCAGCAGCAAACTGAACCGGATTGGCAACTCGCCCAGCTGAAGCCAAAGGACCAATCTGCTCGCCCCTTTCTGCTCCTTCTGGGTCCAAATCACTGCAGTCGGAATCGAAGGGCATCAACATGAATGCAACTTGCATGTCTAAATTGATGCCGTTGACGAAGCCAATAGAATTCCAGTCGTTGGGCACCGTCGTGATCTGCAGTCCTCGCATCACAAGCCCATAGCCAGATTCATTCCCCCGGCCAGGGTGCAACTCGAGGGCGACAACTTGCTCCTGCACTCGAACATGGATTCCAGTTGCTTCCCACGTAGGCCAGCAAGAGAAGTAGGCACACGTCGACGCTCCTCTGTAGCACAGCTGGTAGCTTCCGGGGGCCATTGCTGAAAAGTCAGGCTTGCTGCTCACAGCAGGGTCACAATTAATGTCTCCTGCTCCTCGACTGGCCGTTTGGTACGCCGGAGAGGCTTTGATCAAGCAGGATGTGGTTCCTATGCTGCCATCTCCCTTGTGTGCACTCAGGAATCCTGAAGGTGCATAGTGCGAAGGAACGGCCGCATCACAGAGCGGAGTTGCCTGCGTCTGACAGAGAAGTTTGCAGAGGCCGCCCGGGGGCAGCAGGGCAAAGGACTCGCCGGGTATCATTTCTTTGCCGTCTCGCCGGAAGTAAATCATGTCCACATCCCTTGCCCGCGGAATGACAGGCATCAGGCCTCGCTTGTTTCGCACGCCATTGATCTGCAGCCCGAGCACCGCATCTTGAACCGTCAGGGTGAGGCCCGTCGGCACAAAGTAACTGGCGCCATTTGCTTTGAAGCACACCTGCCGCCGATCCAATCCCAGCCGGCTATTCATGTTGAGCAGGTCATCAATTTTGCTCTGATCTAAAAGCCCCTGCGGGCCTATCGCCACGTGACCTGATACACCGGCTCTAGGACTGGCAGGGTTTGAGGCAGGATCACCACATTCTTGCGCCTCCGCAATTAGTGAGATTACGCTGCCCGCTGGTGCTGGTACCGCACAGTTGGCCTGCTGGCAGACTCGCATCCTCACTCCCATCGTCTGCGGAACAAATGCAGCAACACTCACTAACCCATTCACTTCGAGGCCTGAGATATCTGCTCGGAGCCCCACGACTATTCCCGTCTCCTTCCAGTTGAAGAGATTACTGAGGTCTGGCTTCAAGCATACCTTGTACCATCCCGTTTTCATATGACGAAGGGGCTCACTTGAGGTGATCTGTTTCTGCATATCTAAGCTCAGGCGCCCCGAGGCGGTGGCCGTTGCTGCGGTAGGATTCCCCGCCGGCGTCTTGCAGCTCTGGTCGATGCCAATCACCGACAGGTATCCCAGCGTGCCAACAGCGCGTGCGTATGCCAGGAAAATTGCGGGCCCTGCACACGTGGCTGCTCCCCCCTCGCACCATCCCTGCGGGAAGTTGAGTCTGTTGCCTGGTATGCCATTGATAACCAAGTGTGTCATTTCGTCCTGTATTGTCATGTAGCCCGCAAAAATGGGCGAGTCACAGGAAACAGAGCCCGTGTACACGCCCTTTGCGCAGATGCATATCCTGGTTTAGGGTTTAGGGTTTAGGTTTAGGGTTTAGGGTTTAGGGTTTAGGGTTTCGGGTTTGGGGTTTGGTTTGACCTTTGCGCAGACGCATATCGTGGTTTAATTTATTCATGCGCGTGG
>Ga0315905_10003944_pt1 | contig 15221 bp, 8 predicted proteins | sample LakEriMetagenome_5_FD_203522 | JGI IMG/M metagenome (GOLD analysis project Ga0315905, IMG submission 203522) | Freshwater fungal communities from buoy surface, Lake Erie, Ohio, United States - Buoy 4 MA121 | ecosystem: Environmental > Aquatic > Freshwater > Lake | place: USA: Lake Erie, Ohio... | reverse complement strand
AAGCTCATTCTGACGTCCAAAAGCTACCGGCAATCCTCCCTGGCTTCCCCCGAGGCGCTGGCCAAGGATGCCAACAACGATTGCTTTAGTCGATTCGATTTGCGTCGCTTGAGCGCCGAAGAGTTGCGGGACTCGATCCTTGCAGTCAACGGAAAACTCAATCTCGAGATGTTCGGACCTAGTATCTATCCCACCCTGTCTAAGGAAGTCTTAGCATCGCAATCGGTGCCTGGAAAAGGTTGGGAACGGTCGGGTCCGGAGGATCAAAGCCGACGCAGTGTCTACATCCACATCAAACGTTCGCTCTTGGTCCCGATGCTCTCGAATTTTGACTTTCCAGATCCAGATGTCAGTTGCGAAGCTCGCTTTATCACAACGCAACCAGGCCAGGCGCTCGGGATGCTCAACAGCGACTTTCTCCACAGCCAGTCCGATGAGTTTGCCAAGCGGCTTCGAGCCCAAGCTCCCGAGGATCTCGACGAGCAAATCCGACTGGCCCATCGACTCGCTCTCGCCCGGAATCCTTCGGAGGACGAAGTCGCCAGAAGCAAGAAGCTCATCGAACAACTGCAGACCAAGCACCAGCTCTCGCATGACAAAGCGCTGGCCTTCTTCTGCTTGTACATCTACAACCTCAACGAATTCTCCTACGTCGATTAATCGTCGATCAACCGTCGATTAACCATGATACCGATCATCAATCCGTCACTCCAATCAAGCGAATATTCAAATGCCTCGTAACTTTTGCGGTAGGACACGCCGGGAATTTCTCTGGCAAACCGGTGCCGGTTTCGGCGGTTTGGCTCTGACCGATTTGCTCTCGCGAGATGGTTTTTTTGGCCAAGCCAACGCATCGGAGGACCGCAAACTACCGGCTCCCCATTTCGCACCCAAAGCCAAAAGCGTCATTTTTCTGTTCATGTACGGTGGTCCTAGTCACATCGATACGTTCGACTACAAACCCACCATGAAGGGTCGCGACAACCAAGTCGTCACCGTCAAAACGTTTGGACGCGGTGGACATAAGAATCAGGGACGGATCGTTGAACCCCGATGGAGCTTCAAGCAGTACGGGGAGTCGGGCAAGTGGGTCAGCGAACTGTTCCCCAATGTCGCCCAACACGTCGATGATATCGCTTTCATCCACTCGATGACCGCCGATTCGCCCATTCATGGTTCCGCAATGCTGATGATGAACTCTGGACGGGTTCAAAGCGGACACCCTTGCCTAGGTTCCTGGGTCAACTACGGTCTCGGATCGATGAACGAAAACCTCCCAGGGTTTGTCGTGATGCTCGACCCAACCGGAGGGCCGATTTCAGGGGCCAAGAACTGGTCTAGCGGCTATATGCCCGCAAGTTTCCAAGGCTCGATTTTCCGAACCCAAGGCACCCCAATTCTCGACCTCAAGTCACAAGATGGGGTTTCTCGCAATCTCCAACGCGACTTGCTCAACTCGATCAACGAGCAAAACACCTTGCATGCCAAGCAACGCGGCGATCGGAGCGATCTGCTATCGCGCATCTCGACCTATGAACTCGCCTACAAGATGCAAGAGAGCACACCCGAAGCGGTCGACATCGCCGACGAATCGGCAGAGACACTTGCACTCTACGGTATCGATCAGGACCGGACCAAGGACTTTGGTAACAAGTGCTTGCTAGCGCGGCGGCTCGTCGAACGGGGCGTCAGGTTCGTTCAGATCTACTCCGGAGGTGCCCATAACGACGACAATTGGGACGCGCACTCGGATCTTAAAAAGAACCATGATTTCCATGCGGGCAACACCGACAAACCTATCGCCGGTCTGATCGCGGACCTCAAACGACGCGGATTGCTCGACGAGACGCTGATCATCTGGGGCGGCGAATTCGGTCGCCAACCGACAGCCGAGTATGCCGAAGGGACCGGACGGGATCACAACTCCTATGGCTTTACCATGTGGATGGCCGGCGGTGGGATCAAGGGGGGCGTGAGCGTAGGGACCACCGACGAACTCGGAGCCGCCGCCGTAGAGAAACCATTCCACGTCAAAAATCTCCATGCCACCGTTCTTCATCAGTTAGGGATCGACCCAAATCGGTTATCCTACTTCCACTCAGGCTTGGACCAAAAACTTGTGGGTGTCGAGCCCATAGAGCCGATTCAAGAGGTTATTGGCTAACCGCTTAACTCCATTCCAGGGTGCGAACCATGCCCACGAAACCGATTTGGAACCACTCCACATTCGCCCGTCGCGAAGCGTTGCAAATCGGAGCCGCAAGCATCCTAGGGCTAGGCACCAATCACCTCTTAGGGCTCGCCGAGGCTCGGGCTGCCAGCGGCACGAAACCGCCCGCGAAAGCCAAGTCGTGCATCTTCATCTTCCTATCGGGCGGATTGGCTCAGCACGAGAGCTTCGACATGAAGCCCGATGCCCCAGCGGAAATTCGCGGTGAATTTCGACCCATCGCGACCAAAACCGCTGGCCTGCATATCTGCGAGCACCTGCCGCAGCTCGCCAAGATAAGCCATCTTTGGTCCCTCTGCCGATCGCTGACCCATCCGTCGAACGACCATTCCGCCGGGCATCACATCATGCTCACCGGACAATCCCAACTCCCCGTCGGCTTCAATCCCAACGCTCCGAGCCGAACCGATCACCCCTCGATCGCATCGAAACTAGGACATGCGATTCCAAGCGTTCGCGGGGCGATGGGCAACAACCTTCCGCCAGCCGTTGTCCTTCCGGAACGACTCGTCCATAACACCGGTCGAGTCCTGCCTGGACAGCACGCGGGGATGATGGGGCAGTCCTCCGATCCATGGTTCATCGAGGCTTCTCCGTTCCATACGACCTCCTACGGTGCGTTTCCCGATTTCGCATTCGATCACCAACAGCGAGGAAAGCCCGACGAGCGGATTTTCCAAGCTCCCCAGTTATCGGTCCCGCAGACTCAGGGGATCTCGGATATCCATCAGCGAATGGAACTTCTGGACCGTCTGAATCGCCAACGCAAACGCATGGACCAAATCGGCGAATCCTCGATGCTCGATCGGCATCGCCAAACGGCCGCTTCGATGATCCTCGATCCCAAAGTTCACAAAGCACTCGATGTCGCTAAAGCAGATCCCGCGACCCTTGAACGCTACGGCCGTAACTCGTTTGGCCATTCGCTTCTGATGGCTCGCCAACTCGTCGATTCAGGTGTGCCGCTGATCCAAGTCAACTTGGGAAACAATGAGACCTGGGATACCCACGGCAACGCGTTTCCTCATCTCAAAGACCGATTGCTGCCACCGACCGACCAAGCCCTCGCGGCGTTGCTCGGTGACCTCGAGCAAAGTGGGCAACTCGATGAGACGCTCGTCGTCGTGGCCGGGGAGTTCGGCCGGACGGCGAAAATCACCCTGCTGGCCGAACACTACAAGCTTCCTGGTCGCGACCACTGGGGAGCGAGCCAATCGGTCCTGATGGCCGGGGGGGGCATTCAGCCCGGTGTGGTGGTCGGTAAAACCGACGCAAAAGGGGAGTACCCTGTCGATACGCCGGTCAAACCAGAAAACTTTGCCGCGACGATCTACCATTTAATGGGAATACCGTCAGAAGCGGTATGGCAGGATACTCACGGTCGCCCATTTGCCATTTATCACGGCGAACCGATCGCAGGTTTGGTGTAGAATGAAGGGGCTATGCCCCGGGAATCGGTCAGGGAAACCTTGAGCCCCGATTCTCTTGACCCACCTACCTCTCCTTCCTCAATCCGACCATGCAACTACCCCGCGTTTGGTTATTGCTGGGCTATTTCCTCGGCTATTTCGCGGTTTGCCTTGCGTTCGACTGCAAAAGTCTTCTTTCGCAAATCCCGATCACGGCCATGGCTCCCCAGGCCCTTGCGCCAGGAAAAACCACCCGAGTCGAATGGACCGCCGGCGCCCTGAAAACTCCCCTGCGCATCGGTGGTTCGTTTCCGATGGAGGTCCAGTGGATCCACATCGAACCGAACAAAGCCGTCGCCGATATTCGGATCCCCGAGACCGCACGACTCGGACCTACCACGCTGTGGCTTGCCACCGACGATGGAATCAGCGAACCGCTGACGATACTGATCGACGATCTGCCGAGTGTTTCTGACAACGGGGCGAACCATAGCCAATCGCAACCCCAAGCGATCTCGATTCCCTGCGCCCTCGATGGACGAAGCGATGCGGCGCAAAGCGATTTCTATCAGGTCCGATTGAATGCCAACGCGACCATCGGTATCGATTGTGTTGCCGAACGCATCGGATCGGCGATGGATTCGGTCTTGCGAATCTGGGACTCCACAGGCAAACTGCTGTTGCAATCCGATGACAGCGATTCGGGGCCCGATAGCCAAGCCCAATTCACAGCCCCTGCCGATGGGGATTATCTGATCGAAATCGTCGATAGCCGGTTCGCAGGTGACGGTCGCTACCGACTCCGGATATCCGACGCCCCGGTCTCACCTATCCCTTACCCGCTAGCCGTTCGACCTTCGGCACCAACGGACCTTTCCTGGATCCTATACGATGGTTCGATCCTCCAAGCGGATCGGAATCCTGATCAATGGCGGATCGAGGTCAACGCACCTGCCGATGCAAACTTCCATCGTTGGTTGGCAGGCCCAACGAGTCCGACGAAGCTCGGTGGCTTCTGGGCCGATCTGCTGGTTCGGGATTTTCAGCTCTACAGCGAACCTCTCGGAACCGAATCGCACACGAGTCCACCGGAGTCTCCTTTGACACTTCCGGTGGGAATCTCCGGCAGAATCACTCAACTCGGCCAGACGGATCGCTACGCCATCGCGGGGACTCAAGGCCAAACCATTTCGATCCAAACGCTCACCCGTAGCCTTGGACTCCCAACGCTCCTGAAGCTGGCCGTGCTGCATCCGAACGGAAATGTCTTGGGCCAGACCGCCATCAATGAGTCGGACGAATGGCAATTGGATATCACGTTTCCTGAGACCGGGATCTACACGATCGTCGCAAGCGATCTGCTCGGACGCTCCGGACCCCGTTACGCGTACTGGATCGAAGCGGCTCCAAAGCCTCCGTTTGCCGTTGGCATCAAGCCGGACCCAAAGACCCCTGAGAGCCGTTTGCTCGAATCGGGTGCAGGATCGACTTGGATCGACTTGACTATTCAGCGTGCCGGGTACGATGGCCCGATCCAAATCGAATGGGTTCACCCGTTCCCAGGACTGAGGATCCTCAATCCAAGCGTCCCTGCAAAGGCCGCCGAACATCGCATGTTCCTTGCGACCGACCCGAGTTGGGATCCGAGCCGCACCGGGCAACTGCAATGGACGGCTAAACAAGTCGATGGTGGGAGTTTCTCATCACCGGTCCAGACGATCGCGTTGAAGCGTGCCAAACTCCCTCACCAGCCCTTCCCAACCTCGGGCACCCTGGGCCAACTCGCTTTCGCCTCCATGGCTCCAAGCGAACCCTTTTTCCAAGCCGAATTTCCACCCGGCCTGACGCTCGCCGCCCCGATCAAGCAGCATGTTATCAGCGGAACCATCAAGCGACTCAAGGAGGAGTTCAAGGAGCCCGTCTCCTTGCTGTCGGTCTCTGGTCCCCAAGGATGGACGGTTCAACCTGCGCTCGATAAAGACACTTTGAAACTCACCCTCTCTCGATCGGACGGGACGCTGGCTCCGAATCCCAACGTTACCCCGAGCGACAGCCTCAAACTCTCCCTTTATGGACAAACCCAACGAGGACGGATCGAGAATTTCGAAATTCCGTTTACTTGGTTCGACCCACTGCTGGTCTCCGCGCCACCGATCCCACGCTTGCTGCCTGGATCGACGCTGCCGATCCGGGTCGACATCCAACGCAAAGGGATCGAAGCGGCCGCAGTGACGTTGCAGTTGTCCAATCCCCCTGCAGGTCTAGCAGCCGACCCGGTGGTCATCCCCGCCGACCAATCCACAGGCTTCCTGCAATTGAAGATCGCCCCCGATTTGCAGCCCGCTGGAGAATTGCCCCTGACTTTTTCTGCGACCACCAAAGTCGGAGAGAATGAAATCGTCGCTACAAGCCAGCCCATGCCTGCCTCCATCGAACCTCTTCCAGTCCGTCTCGAAGCCTTTCCCAGCCAAATCACCCTGACTCGATCTCGCGATTCTGCCAAGTTCGTACTGACGGGCTGGGATGCAAACGGGCTTGCAAGAGACTGGACCGAGAAAGCGCGATGGACAAGCTCGAACCCTGCGATCGCTCAATGCGATGCTCGAAGCGTGTCTCCGAAAGCCAACGGACAGGCAGAGCTCATCGCCGAGTTGGGGACCCATCGCATCGCGATTCCCATTGTTGTTTCCGGATACGAGGCTCCGGCCCGAGTCGAGTTCGAAAACGAAGTCCTCGTCGCACTCTCCAAGCAAGGTTGCAACTCAGGGGCTTGCCACGGATCGCCAAGCGGTAAGGGAAGCTTTCGACTCTCGCTCCGAGCGTTCGATAAGGTATTGGATGCGTTGACCCTCGTGCGTGAGGAAAGCGAACGCAGACTCAACCCCTTAGAGCCTGAACAAAGCCTCCTGCTGACCAAACCCAACATGAAGGTACCCCACGGCGGAGGTCTGCAGCTACGCAAAACCGATCCCGCCTACCGCGTTCTCGTCGATTGGATCGGTCAAGGAGCCCCGATGGATCCGGCCGACCAAGCCCGTTGCGTCAAGCTCGAGGTCTATCCCAACAGCCAGAGGATTTTAGCCAAGGAGCATGGCCAACAACCCTTGGTCGTGCTTGCTCACTTCGCAGATGGATCACGCCGGGATGTGACGGATCTTTGTGTCTACGAAAGCTCGAACACCAGCGTGGCCAGCGTCGATGTTCGCGGAAAGGTCACAGCACATCAAAAAGGAGAGTCGGTGATTTTGGTCCGATTCCTCGAGCATATCGAGTCGGTACCGTTCCTATTCAGCGAAGAGACACCCGGATTCCAATGGACCCCACAAACGCAACTGAATTTCATCGATAACTTGGTCGATGCGAAGCTCCAACAATTGCAATTCAATCCAGCCGCGTTGTGCACCGACGATGTATTTTTGCGACGGGTTTATCTCGACGTGGTCGGGATCCTGCCGACGGTCGACGAAGCTGCCGCATTCTTGGCCGACCCGAGTCCCGACAAGCGGACTCGACTGATCGATCAACTCTTGGCTAGGCCCGAGCATGCCAAGTTCTGGGCGCTCAAGTGGGGAGATTTGCTCCGAATGACCAGCAAGGCCGTCGGGAACGAAGCGGTCTTCAAATACTACCGATGGGTCGAGCAATCGATTCGAAACAACCAACCCTACGATCAATTTGCAAGAGAGTTGCTCTCGTCGAGCGGGAGCACCTTTTCAAACCCGGCGGCGAACTTCTTTCGCACCGCGGGCGATATGAACGAATCGGTCGAGACCATCTCCCAGGTGTTTCTCGGGGCTCGTTTGCAATGCGCCAAATGCCACAACCATCCCTTCGAACGCTGGACCCAAGACAATTACTACGGACTCGGTGCCTCGTTCAACCGAGTACAACGCAAGAAAACCCAACGGCCCAACGAATGGTTGGTTTTCTCAAGCGATACCGGAGAGGTCGTTCAACCCAGGACCGGCCAAACCATGAAGCCCTGGGTTCCTGGCGCAACGGACCTTACGATCGATCCTGCGAAAGATCGCCGGCAAGCGTTTGTCGATTGGCTCGTCCAATCCGACAACCCGTTCCTGGCTCGCGTCGAGGCGAATCGGATCTGGTCGCACCTTTTCTCGCGAGGCATCGTCGATCCGATCGACGATTTCCGCGACAGCAATCCACCGACCAACCGACCTTTGCTCGACGAGCTGACCAAGCGATTCGTTGAGAGCGGCTTCAATCGCCGGGAATTGATCCGAACGATACTACAGAGCAGGGCCTATCAATCGAGCTATGAAACCAACACATGGAACGAAAAAGACCAACTTTATTTTTCCCACCAAAAGCCTCGACTCCTGAGCGCAGAGCAATTGCTCGATGCGATCAACCAACTGACGCAGACCGAACAGAATTATCCAGGGCTACCGGTCGGTACAAAGGCCACACAGATTCCCGCACCGGATATCGCCAAAGTTGATTTCCTGAAAGTCTTCGGGCAACCTGAACGATCGACCGTCTGCGCCTGCGAGCGCTCAGAGGACTCCAACCTCAGCATGGCGATCGAACTTTTCAATGGAACGACGGTCCACGAAAAACTCAAGAACCCAAAAAATCGATTCCGAAGCCAACTTGCCGAAGGCAAGCCGCTTGAGGATATCATTCGAAACCTCTACCTCGCGGGACTCTCAAGGAATCCTAGCCCCGAGGAATTGCAGGAATCGATCAAGCACTGCCAGAGCAAACCCGATCCGCTCTTGGGGCTCGAGGATCTGTGCTGGGTATTGATCAACACCGACGAATTCCTATTCCAACATTGATGCAATCGATGGTTTCATCCCTACAAAACCGACTCCTGTACCGATGTTCGATAGCGATCCTGACGCTCTATGCGGGGATTGTTAGCTTCGGCTCCAATGCATGGGCACAAACACCTATTTCGTTCCGTGAGCAAGTCGCTCCGATCCTTCTAGAGCATTGCGTCGCTTGCCACTGCGCGAAAAAAGCCGAAGGAGGCTATCGTCTCGATACCGTCGAGCAACTGGTCAAGCCAGGCGATGGGGGGGCCAACCCAATCGTTGCGACCAAAAGCCTTCAAAGCGAGTGGATCGTTCGGATGAAACACGCCGAGCCCGATCTGCGCATGCCGCTCGATAGCGAACCACTCTCCCAAGCATCCATCGATGCGATCGGACTGTGGATCGACCAAGGAGCCCAGCTCGATGGGATCCTGCCAACCGAACCCCTTTGGTCGGTGATCCCACCGAAGACCTATCGGGCACCACCCGAACATTACACCGTACCCTTGCCAATAACGGCGCTTGCGTTTACAGCCGACGGATCGCAACTCTTGTCCTCTGGTTACCACGAGATCTTGGCGTGGAATCCTTCGGATGGCTCCTTGATGAACCGCTCGCCAAACCAGACTCAGCGGATCTATTCGATCGTTCAAGCAGCCGAACCGACGAAGTGGTATGTAGGGGGAGGGACCCCAGGATCGCTCGGGGAGGTCCGAATCCTAGACCTTAGCACCAACAGCATAGAAAAAGTCATCGCGCGAGGCCCCGATGTGGTCCTCGACATTGCAGTCCGACCCGGCAACCAGGAAATCGCAGTGGCCATGGCAGACAACTCCATACGAATCATCGAACTCCAGAAGAACGAAACCCGGCGGGTGATCGCAAGCCATGCCGATTGGGTGGTGCAGTTGTCCTACAGCGAGGATGGCAAACGCCTGGGCTCGGCCAGCCGCGATAAATCCGCCAAGGTGGCCGATGCCGATTCCGGGGAACTGCTGGTCAGTTACCCAGGACATGGAGCGGCCGTTCGCGGAATCGCATCGATTCAAGATGGCAAACAATGGATCAGCGTCGGGGCGGACAACAAACTTCATCGCTGGGAAGTCGAGAACGCCAAGAAGATCGCCGAGGTCCCCTTGGGGGGCGAGCCGTCGAAGATCGCCAAACAGGACGCATCCATTTGGATACCCGATGCCGACAAGCATTGGTACCGCTTCGAACTGGCCAACAACACGATTGCTGCCAAGCAACCGGGTCACGAGGACTGGGTGACCTCCGTCGCCGTTCACCAAGGGACAGGACGCTTGGCAACCGGATCGATCGACGGGAGCATTCGCGTCTGGAACCTTGCCGATGGCGCCTTGATTAAGGCCTGGGTTGCGAAGCCTTAGCAATCCACTCGGAGGCCAAGTGCCTTGGGTGACTCTCCTCCTCCAAAGCGCGACCCGGGAGTGTCGTCAGCACGACACAGATCCGCTGGGTATCTGGTTCGGCCCAGGCCAGGGTACCGGTCGAACCGGAATGGCCGAATGAATTCGCCGAACAAGTCACCTTGCTGCTGCGCATATCGACATCCAAGCCCAGTCCGCGCGACTCGAATCGGACCGGATTTTGATTCGACCGCATCAGGCGTTTGGTCGATGCGCGGAGGAAATCATCTTGGTCGGACATCATCGCTCGCAAGAACGTACCGACATCGCTCGCCGAGGCGTGAGCGCCACCCCAAGGGGCACCTAGCCGTCTCCAATAAGGACTATTCCAATCCCATCGGGATGCATCGGCCGCTCCACCTCCTGCCTCAGGCGCTGCGAACTCGATTTGGACAGGCATGCGATTTGCCTCGGGGATACTTCCGATCCCCAGCGCCGAGTCCTTCATTCCAAGTGGACCTAGCACACGATCGGCGACCAACTGATGAATCGATACCGAGGAGATTTTTTCAGCAATGGCACTTGCAAGCAGGATCCCCATGCTCGAGTACTCGTAGTTGGTACCGGGAGGAAATCGAAAACTCAGGCCGCTGCACGCCTCGACGAAGGACTCCAGGGGCTGGTGTTCGGATCGCAATTGCCCATTGCTGGGGACTTGGTCCGGAAGCCCAGAGGTATGGGTCAGCAGGTGTCGGATGGTGACCTTAGGGAACGCGCCGAGGGAGAATTTGGGAAGGTAGCGGACCAATGGATCGTCGAGGGCGAAACTCGCCTCGTCGAAAAGAGTCATCAGCGCACTGATGGCGATGGGTTTGGTGATCGAGCCTAGCAGGTAAGAGGCATGAACGTCTTGGGCCATCCCGTAGTTTGCGACAAAACGGGTTCCGGATTGCTCGACAAAAAGGGACCCTGCGAGAATTTGTTTTTTGGAAACCGCATCTGCAAGGACTTGGCAGGACTTTTCGCAGGCGCTCAATAGATCGTTATCCGTCATAAGATCGCCTCGATGGGCGACCCTTTGCTGATCGCAAGCGGTCTTCCGAGCCGATCTCGAATTTCGGTGTGGGGAGCAAAGCCTAAGCAGTGGAAGACGGTGGCTGTTAGGTCCTGAGGTTCGACCCGTCCGTCGAGGGGATAGGCTCCTTGACGATCCGACACACCGTGGACAGCACCCCCTTGGACTCCTCCACCGGCCAATGCTCCGCTGAAAACGTGCCCCCAGTGGTCTCTGCCACCGGCAGCATTGTGCTTGGGCGATCGGCCAAACTCGCCGATCCAAATCACCAAAGTGTCGTCGAGCATTCCCCGTTGCAAAAGATCTTCGAGCAAGGCCGAATAGGCTTGATCCATCGGCGGCATGAGAACGGTTTTAAGTCGTTCGGTGTTCTTGGCATGGGTGTCCCAAGCCGGCGCGTTGTCCGGGTCGTCTTGCCCTCGGGTCCAATTGACTTGGACCAACGAAACGCCCGATTCGACGAGTCTGCGCGCAAGAAGCACGCTTTGACCGAATCGATTTCGACCGTAACGATCGCGCGTCGCATCGGACTCCTGTTCGATGGCAAATGCGTTTTGGGTTTCCTTAGTTCGGATCAGCTCGATGGCCTTGTTCTGCCAAGTGCTCCAGCGTTGAAGCGATGGATCTTTTTGAATCTTGTCGAGCGAACGATTGAGTTGTTCGAGAAACCCGCGCCGTTGGCCGAAGTGTTCGATCGTCAAGTCGGCTGGCAGAGCGATGTCGGGAATTTTGAAATCCTTGGCGTTCGGGTCGCATCGAACCAGCCAAGGATCGGCATGACTTCCAAGCCAACCCGCGTCCTGTCCAGGCCAGAGCAAACGGCCTGTATTCCAAATCTCTTCGGGCAATCGGATCGCGCCGGGCAAGGCTCCCGAATCGCCTTTAAGGTGTCGCACGACGGCGGCCATGCAAGGCCAATCGTTGGGTGGTCCTGGCAAGGAGTTTTCTGCGTTCTTCGGGGAATGAGGATTGCCCGTGAGCATCCAATACCCGCTTGCCGAGTGAGCATTGTCGTCGGTGGCCATCGCGCGGAGAACAGCGATATGATTGGTGAGCTTGGCCGTCATCGGCATCAGCTCCCCGACCTGAAGCCCGGGAGTGGCCGTCGAGATCGGCTTGAAATCACCCCGGATCTCGGCCGGTGCCTCGGGCTTAGGATCCCAAGTTTCATGCTGAGGTGGACCGCCGAGCATGAACAGCACGATACAGCGTTTGGCTTTGCCGAACGAACCAGCAATTCCCCGGGATTCAAGAGCTTGGGCAAGCCCAAGGTTATCGATCGCCGAGGATCCAGCAGCGAGCCCAAGACCACCTAGAGATCCGATGCGCAACCACTCTCGACGGCAAAGCCCACCTCGATGGTTGGAGGCTGCCGCACCCGAGCGTTGTAGCGAGTGGAATTGGATCATGGTCAGGAACAGCCAGGGAGGGAAGGTCGCCGTCGTCGAGGAGGATTTCTGGATCGACCACTACCGAAGACCCATTAGGTGCAAGTATAGCTTGCTAATCGGACTCAAACAAACAGGGCAGGGCGATTCGAATTTGGAATTGGGCCAGTAAAGAACAAGAATCGTTCAGTTCAATCGCTTGGGGGCCGTGGGCAGATCGATGCGGTGTTCCGAACCGTGCTTGCGTCCGACTTGCTCGGCGGCCGGGTCGCGGAAATCTCTTAGTCTTCGTCGGGTCGTCACAAGCCGGATACCGCATTCGGCAAAGAGCCAATCGCTTGAGCGTTCGTGGACCAGCAAGGATCGTTTTTGCATCAGGGCTTGGGAGGTAACCTCTGTTGTCGGGGCGTCTTGGTCCTGTTGCGGGTCGCCATAGGAGGTCGATTTCGGGAGCGACGTGACATAGCCTTCGGCGTACGAGGCCCCGCTTCCGCGCGAGTATCCGCCGTAGAGAATTTTCGCGGCAGAGGCGATGGTCAAAAGCAGTTCGCGAAATAGTTGTACTGAATTTTCGACGTCGGTTCGAGGCCCGTAAAAAAAGAAGATGGTGCGGTGCCCTTTGCGGCCCGAATACCACTGGACCATGGGGAATATATGTTCAGCGACGTAGGTCGCCAGGACCTTTTCCCAGATGAGCGACTTGGAACCGTTGACCGGGCATGCGACGCGAGCGTACATGGTCGAATCGACCGCTTCGTCGCTCGCGAGGTCCTCGCGCGAAAGATTGTGGCGCAGCAAGAGACTTTGCATCATCCGCAGCGCGTTCTCCCGTTCGCTCTCGGTAGAAGCCTGATTGCGGGCTGTTTTATCGATGGCTCGCAGCCGCTGAATGATCTTCTCGAACTCCGATTGGGTCAGATCCCCGGCGTGCCGAACTTCGGTCACACCTGCACCGAGCCTTGCACTGCAAACGGCGGTGTCCGTCGCTCGCCAGCATCGCACGACCCTGTAAACTCCATCATCGTCACAAGGATCCCAGGTATCGAATAGAACCCCATCGCAGATCGTGCATAGATGGCTTCTGCGTCCGAACTGGTCTTGGCAAAGCACCAGAGTGATTCCGGACTCGAAATCGTAGAGTTCTAGTGGCATCGCAACTGGGCTGAACGGTTGTTCTTTCCAGCCGAGTTCTTCGAGATAAGGGGAATAGACCGATCGGGGGACACCATCGCGTGGTGTGCTGCCGTAGCGTTCGGTGAGCGTCTTGTAGACATCGCGATAAGCCAGTCCTGTGGCGATCGCGATTGAGCGAGTGACACAATCTCCAGTGATACCGACATAACCGCTCGTGGCGCGGCCACCATCATCCCATTGGAATTTACCAATCCGCGTCATACAGCGATCCTTTCTTGACGACAATCGCTCTGAATTTGAGGTTTCCGTCGATCGCCCGCGATCAGCGAGTCCCTCATCTGCATCGCTTTGTTCGGGCCCCTCGTCTTGCCCTTGCCCTTGCCCTTGCCCTTGCCCTTGCCCTTGCTCGTGCTCGTGCTCGTGCTCGTGCTCGTGCTCGTGCTCGTGCTCGTGCTCGTGCTCGTGCCCGTGCCGTGCTCGTGCTCGTGCTCGTGCTCGTGCATGTAATCATGCCCGTAATCGACAGGCCGATTGTACCCGCTCGATGATTCCGAGACACCATCAAATCCCATCGCCACCCGAGTCAAGATAGTGCCGACCCATAGGAATCGTGATTTGAGCTTTATATTCGCAAATAAAGAACTACTCATGATCGCTTGGCACCCCTTCGCCCCCAGGGCTTTGGCTGGGGGAGCAAGGGGCGGGGGGGATGAGGGGGCCGACCGCGCGTAGGGCTGTTTGGCTGTTCGTAGGGTTCGTAGAGCGGTCGTCTAACGATCATTCAAACACCGCGTGAACAACCAAGCGACCCTATCCATTGAAAGCCCCTACAACCCATCGACCGCGGAACGTACCACCGAGCATGGCAGGCTGTTTGGCTGTTCCCTCACGCCTCAAGCCTGTTCCCGGCTGTTTGCTCTTCCCCGTACTGTGGGCCTCCGAGCCCGCACGTAGCGATGATGAGACCTCCTACTTTTCTACTCAAAAAAATAACGGGGACAGTCCCCGCGTTTTTTCATACACAAGTTCGTATCCAGTTGCAGTACCGAAAGGATGTGTAAGTCCAGCATCAAGCTCGGACAACCTCTACGATAGCCCAGGACTGGCGGACACCGGCGGCGGATCCAGGAATCGCACATGGCCGTCCGAGCTTATGGGGCTCAGTTTAGCGCTGGCTCATCCGCAAGTTGCAAGCCCCGGAATCGAACCTGATCTTCGACCTTCGCAAAGTCGCGTGCGCAGCCACTACACTACACAGACCTATTCACAGTGGTGCAGGACGGACTCGAACCCTGACGCGCCGTGACGCTAACTGTTTTCGAGACAGTCCCCTCATCCAGCCGGATGTCTTCCAGGAACGAGGTGGCCGATCGGAATTGAACCGACATGGACTTGGTTCACAGCCAAGTTCCTGAACCAATACAGGACGGCCACAGCACCGGAGACAGGAATCGAACCTGCGACCTTCTGGTTCAGAGCCAGACGCAACGACCAACAGTTGCTACTCCGGAATTTTGGTTTCCCACAAGCCCGGGTGGAAGGAGTCGAACCTTCATACCACTGCTTCAAAGGCAGTTGGCTTACCGTTAGCCGACACCCGAACGTCAATCCAAAGCTCCGGCAGAAGGACTCGAACCTTCACTAGCCTCCTTAACAGGGAGGTGCCTTACCAATTTGGCTACACCGGAATCTACAAGTCAGGGTGGTCGGATTCGAACCGACGATCTCGCGCTCACGAAGCACGCGGAATCATCAAGCTATCCGACACCCTGCTAACTCAAAGCGCCCAGCGAGAATCGAACTCGCAATTCCTCCTTGGCAAAGAGGTGGGTTA
>Ga0315905_10003943_pt1 | contig 15222 bp, 7 predicted proteins | sample LakEriMetagenome_5_FD_203522 | JGI IMG/M metagenome (GOLD analysis project Ga0315905, IMG submission 203522) | Freshwater fungal communities from buoy surface, Lake Erie, Ohio, United States - Buoy 4 MA121 | ecosystem: Environmental > Aquatic > Freshwater > Lake | place: USA: Lake Erie, Ohio... | reverse complement strand
GACTTCTACACCGGCCGGCGAATCGGCTGCTCCGGGCAAAGGCAAAGGAAGTCAGAAAAAAGCCGCCAAATCCAAGCCCACTGCCAATCCATTCGCCGACTATGAGGATTTCTCCGAGTCGCTCAAGAAGATACCCAATCATCGAATTCTGGCAATCAATCGGGGAGAACGGGCGGGCTTGCTCAAAGCCCGGGTCAAGGCGGACCAAGCCGCACTCGAAGCCAAGCTCTTTGAAATGCTGATTCCTGCCGAACATCCCTCGCGGGCGTTCCTGACGGTGTGCGCCCGCGATGCCTTCAGTCGAATGATCTTCCCCAGCCTGGAGCGCGAAGTCCGTCGCGAGCTGACGGAAACTGCCGAACAACATGCCCTGCGCGTCTTCTCCGAAAACCTCAAAGCGCTGTTGCTCCAGCCACCGATTCGCGGCAAGCGGATCCTGGCGGTTGACCCCGGTTACAAGAGTGGTTGTGCGGTCGCGATCCTCGATGAACAGGGCGCTGTCCTGCAAACGGAAAAATTGTTTGTGGTCGGCAATCAGGCGCGGCGCGGGGAGAACCGGGCCAAGTTCGCCGGTCTCGTCAAGCAGCATCAGGTGGCACTCGTGGCAATCGGCAATGGCACTGCCTGTCGTGAAGCCGAACAACTGGTGTCCGACGCGATCAAGCAGGATTTGGCTGACCGCCAAGTGCGGTATGTGATTGTCAACGAAGCGGGGACCAGCACCTATTCGACCAGTGAAATCGGCAGAGAGGAACTTACCAGCCTCCCCGCGGGAGCCCGCTGTGCCGTTTCGATTGGGCGGCGTCTGCTCGATCCGCTCTCGGAGTTGGTCAAGATTTCCCCCGCCAACCTTGGCGTTGGCTTGTATCAGCACGACATCAAGGCGAAACACCTGGCCGAGTCGTTGGAGGAAGTGGTCGAGGCGTGCGTTAATCACGTCGGCGTCAACATCAATACCGCGAGCGTTGCCCTGCTCCGGCATATCGCCGGTTTGAATCAGCTGACGGCTCGCCGCCTGCTCGAACAACGAAGCGAACGTCCGTTCACCAACCGCCAGCAGCTTCGCGAGGTCTCCGGAATCGGCGATGCGACGTTTGTGCAGGCCGCCGGCTTCCTCCGAATCTTCGGTGGTGACCAGCCCTTGGATGAGACGGCAATTCACCCGGAAAGCTATCCGCTCGCCGAACGGATCCTCGCAAAAATCGGCTGGACCGTCGCCGATTGGGCCGAGTGGCGTCGATCGCACGAGCCCCGGCGCAATCCCGAACCAGTAGCTCCTGCGGCTCCGGTCGCGGCGGCCGAGTCGGGCGGATTGGAATCGACTGGGTCCCAGCCAAGTGCAGCGGCCGAGACAGCTTCCCTGAGCGAGAGTTCGGAAGTGGAACCCGCCGCAGTGCAAGCTCCGCAACCAGAACGGATTGCCCCAACGAATGAGGAACGTTCGGTAGAAACGGGAGCCCCAGCGGTTTCTGGACAAGCGGAACAAGACAAGGCTGTTCCGCTTCCTGTTGCCGTTCCGCTTCCGGTTGCTGTGCGGGGAGAAGAACAGGCGGGAAGTACAACCCCGCGGCAGCCTCATCCCCTCGGCCAGTTGAACGCAGCCGACCTCGCCAAGGAGTTTCAAACGGGCGAGTTGCTTATCAAGGATATTCTTGAGGCGTTGCAACGGCCCACGCTCGACCCGCGCAACAAGAATCTTGGCCCGGTTTTCCGCAGCGGAATCATCAAGCTGGAGGATCTGCAACCGGAAATGCGACTCGACTCCCAAATCGTGAACGTGGTCGACTTCGGAGTTTTTGTCGATGTGGGGCTGGGTTACAGCTGCCTTGTTCACGTTTCCGAACTCTCACGCGGCTTTGTCCGCGACTTGCATCAGCAGTTCGCCGTGGGCGATGTCCTGACCACCTGGGTCAAGGAGATTGACGCCCCGCGACGCAGGGTCAAGTTGACCGCGATTCCTCCCGGGGCCAAGAAGTTTGAGCGGCGTCGCAGGCCGGCCGAGGGTGAGGCTGGCGGAGAGAATCGGCGAGAGCGAGCCCCGCGCGGTGACCGTCCACCTCGTCCCGCCCAAGGCGGTCCGCGAGTTGAGCGGGGGGCGGTGGGGCAAAGACCGCCTCAAGGGCAACCGCGCACTGCGGGAGAGCGAGGACCCCGCGGCGCACGTGGCGAACGGCCTAATCAAGGTGCCGATCGCGGACAGCGAGGATCGCGTGGGCCACGTCCGGGATCGCCGGGTTCGCGGGCTGCAATGCCACCGACCAGTTCAGCGCCTCCCAAAATGCCCCGGCGTCCTTCGCCCGGAAAGTTCGAGAGGCGCCCTATTGAGCGGCCCTCCAAACCCAAGCCGGTCAAGCCGATCAGCGAAGATATGCTCTCCGGTGACAAGCCGATGCGGTCCTTCTCGGACTTGGCACAATTCTTCCAGAAGAAGAAGCCTGAAGACGAGCAAACGGCGGAGTAACTCGCGCCGTAAGGGTACCAACTGGGAGCCCTCACTTCAGGGGCTTCCTCTCAGGGCAATTGCAGACTCTCAGGGCAATTGCAGACTCTCAGGACAATTGCAGACTCTCAGGACAATTTCAGAGCCCCTGCCCTCTGGCTGTCCGCACAGACCTGTTGTTTGTGCGTTCACGCCTGTGGCTGTGCGCGCAAGCTGGGGAGCGGGTCTCGCTCCGGGCGCCAGCTTGACGAAGAGCCAGCCCTGGGGACTGAGTCTGGAGATTGAGTCGGGGGCGGAGGATCTCGGTCGGTTCTAGGCGAGCAGCTCTGAAATCACCTTGCCACCGTGAGCGATCTTCATCGGTCGGCCGCTGCGGCTGGTGAAGGTTGTCTCGAGGCTGATGCCCAGACCGCGACAAACGGTGGCGAGCAGGTCTTCGGAGGAATAGGACGTTCCATCGATTTGGGTGCCGTCCTCGTTGGTTTGGCCGACGGCAATTCCCGGTTTCAGTCCGGCACCGCCCGCGACCACACTCCAGCTCCGGGCCCAGTGATCGCGACCGGCGTTGCCGTTGATGCGAGGGGTTCGCCCGAATTCGCCCATCCAGATGATTGCCGTATCCTGCAGCATTCCGCGCTGGGCCAAATCTTCAACCAACGCGCTCATCGCCCGGTCAAGCGTCGGGAGCAGGTTGTTTTCCAGCGTCGTGAAAATGTTCTGGTGATTATCCCAGCCACCGAGCGAAACCTCGATGAAGGGAACACCAACTTCCACAAGCCGCCGGGCCATCAGGCAGCCGCGGCCAAAATTGTTCTCGCCATAACGCTCGCGGACTTCCTGAGCCTCGAGGTTGACCTTGAAGGCCTCCATTTGCTTGCTGGTCATCAGGTTCAGCGTCTTGCCAATCACCTTGGCATGCTCTTCCACGGCCAAGCCGCGATTGCTGGCGATGAAGCGACTTTCCAGTCGGCGGAGCGCTTCGACCCGCTGCTGCATCCGGGCCTGCTCAATGCCCATGTCGAGGTTCCGCACCTGGCCATTGCTGTCGACGGTAAAGGGAGCCCAGGCCATTCCGAGGTATCCGGGCCCCTCCGCCCCCCCGCCTACCGAAATGAACGGAGGGATTTCCAACTCGGGCCGTTGGTCCATCAGCTGATGCGCAATCAGCGAGCCATAGCTGGGGTGCTCGATATTCGGGTCCGGAACATGTCCGGTATGCATGTAATAGGTGCCGCGGGTGTGGTCCGCCTCGCGAGTGCTCATGTTGCGGACAATCGACAGCTTGTCCATTTGCTGGGCGATCATCGGCAGGTGTTCGCAAATCTGCACATCCCCCGCGGTGGAGATCGGTTTGAAGGAGCCGCCAGTGGATGCGCCCGGTTTCAAATCCCAGAGGTCGATCGTCGAGGGCCCGCCACCCATCCAGAGCAGGATGGCCGCTTTGCGGTTCTTCTTCAGCTCATTCGCATGCAGGTTAAGCGTGTGCCCGAGGGCCAAGGCTCCGCCGGTCAGCGCCGAGGCGCCGGCGAGGTGTTGCATGAAGTGTCGCCGGCTCATTCCAGAGGGGGTGTGAAAGTTCATCTCGGAGCCTCTCCTCGGTAGACCGCCAAGCCGCAAGGCTCGTTGTGGCGGTTGGGTTTTCAAAAATTGAAGATAAATTCGCCGCTGTTGAGAATGATCCACCATTGGTCGCGGAGCATCTGCCGCACGTCTCCCCCGCGGGCCGCCAAGAGTTCCTGAGCCGTTTTGAGCTCTTCCTTGGAGGGCAAACGGGCCAACCCGGTCAGATAGAGGCGCTCTACCTTCTGGGCTTCCTTCAGCTTGGTATTAGTGGCCAGTTCGTCAATTATCGTGCCGGCATCTCCCGAAGTTGCTGCCCGAATCATCTCACCATTAAACATCATCAAAATTTGGGGGATCGTGCCGTTGAAAACCGTACCTTCCCCCCCCTCGTCGTTGCCAAAAGCGTTCGAAAACTGCTGCAGCCATCGGCTTTTCAGCTCTTCCTGCTCCTCGTAGTTACCCGCTTGTCGTCCGGCTTGGGAGGCCACCAGGAGCGACTCGTAGAGCTGCTCGGCCGACATCTGCCGGAGGTAAAAGTGACTGAAACGCGGCGGTCCCCCCAGCATCGGGTCGTCTTTTTCGTTGTTGCTCGTTCGCTGACTGGACAATCCGTAGGGGCGGCTCAGCGCGATCCAACCTGCGAGTTTTTTCAGGTCGTAGCCGCTTTTGACAAACTCTTCAGCGAGGTAATCGAGCAATTCGGGATGGCTCGCGATGTTGTGAGGACCGAGGTCGTCGACCGGCTTGGTGAAGCCATACCCGAGAAAATGCGACCACATCCGATTGACCGCAGTCTTGGCGAAATAGGGCGACCCGACCATCAGCTTGGCCAACTCGGTCCGGCGATTGACTACGTTGACGTAGCCGCTGCGGGGAATTTCCGTGCCGTCGACAAAGACCGGATAAGCGACCTTCAGGAGTCCATTGCGCAGCTCATAAAACAAGTCGGCCTCGTCCGGATTGCCACTTTCTCCAGTGAAGTCCTGGTCAGCCAACTGCGGCGATTCCAATTCCGTCGCCCCGCGAAAGGCTCGGACCTGGCGAAAGAATGCGTTCATCTCCCAGTACTTTTGCTGCTTCCAGTCATTAAAGGGGTGATTGTGACACTGTGTGCACTGGACCTGCAGTCCAAGAAACAGCTTGGTTGTCGCGGCGGTTGCTTGAGCCGCCTGCTCTTCATTGACCTTCTCGATGAGAAAGTTGGCCGCGCCGTTAAAGCCCTCTGAGCCGGGTGCGACCCGGCCGCTGGCGGTTACCAACTCCGTGACCAGTTGATGGTACGGCTTGTTGCGGGCGAACGAGTCCCGGAGGTATTTCTGCATCCCCGGTCGGCTGATCATGGAATCGTTTTGCGTTCCGCCCGTCCGTCCAATCAACAGGTTGGTCCAGACCGTGGTCCAGTTGCGGGCGTACTCACCCGTGTAGCGTTCACCGTAGAGGAGATCTCGAACCAGCCGCTCTTTTTTGGCTGGAGACTTGTCGCCGGTGAAGGCTTGCAATTCATCAACGGTGGGAACTCGCCCAATCAAGTCGAGGTAGACCCGGCGACACCACTCGCCATCCGTCGCTGCGGGGCTAGGGGTCAGCGAATAGTCTGTCCAAGTCTGCGAAATCAGCTGGTCAATCCGCTGGACCTGTCCACCCGAGACTGGCTCCTGAGCGAAGGCGGGCTGCTCAGCCCCAACGATGGCCAAAAGAAAGGGCAAAAGTGCCCAGAATCCAGAAAGTTTCCGGCTTGGAAGCATCCGTCGAAAACCTCGAACGCAGGTCATGATCGTCTGCTCCTGCGGAGTGGCAGAGAAAAGTTGGGACATACCGCAACCAAAGTATAGCGGTTTCCCGGAGCAAAGCGATCTTCATTCCATACCTGCGAGGTTGCAGCAAAATAAAACAGCTGCTCAATTTTGATACACGCAAAATAAAACAGGGCCGCGAAAGTTGCGGCCCTGTTTTGCGATAACGGTGATCAAAATTGCGGCCAAGGCTGGTCGTTTTCACGCCCAGCCCTGGCTCTGCCTCGTCTCAGTTCCGGCCCGATTGACCTCACCGCAAGGGTGAGGTTCGTCAGGAAGAACCACTTCCGCCGGCCCAAAAGAGCAAACTCCGTGCCAAATTCGTTGTGACTGTTTTAATCCCCATCTCCGCTTTTTTGGGGCATGCCAACCCCGAGGGCTTGGAGGAGTGCTCCGAGTTGGCAGGCTCCAGTCGGTTGGGCTGGGCCGCGTCCGAGCTGGCTCTCGTCCCGGCAATCTCAAATCCCTCCCGCAATCTGAAGTCGCTTTGCCGCGCGGGGCTGGGGGAGGTTCGGATTTGGGTGACTTTAACGATTGATTGGGTTGTAGTGAGGGCTCGGATTAAAAGCGGATTACCGTGAATTCCTCGTTTGCTGATTTGCTCAATTCTCCCGATTATCCATCCGATGAACCATCTGGAGTTTCAGATTCCGGGTTTTCCCGGCATTGGAGGCTTGGCACCGTCGAGTTTGCGGTGCCGTGACTGGTGCTCTTTCCCGCGCACCGGTCCGACTGCGAATCACGCAATCACAGACTGATCCGACCCAGACTTCTTAGCCGCTCGGCTGATTCACTCAGCCAGGCCAGGCCACTCGCCGCTTGGGCGAGTGTGACAAGGCACTGCGCGTGGCCAACTGGGGAAGAATCAGGATGACGGATCAGACCCAGTATCGAAAAGGAATTTGACCATGCGTTCCACGTTTTTCCTTCTGGCCATGACGCTGCTGGCGCTCAGCAGCACTGGCTGTACGACGATGTCCGGCCGAGGCGGAATCGGATGTGATTCGGGTGCCTGCGATGCGGGGCCCGGCGGCTTTAACCGAACAGGTCTGCTGAATCGCGGCGGTCTGGCCGGTGGCTGCAATGGCCAAGGTTGCGATGGCAGCTGCGGTGCTGGCGGCAACGGCGGCTGCGACGCCGGTCCAGGCTCGGGCAACGGTGGACTGTTTGGCGGTCTGCGGAATGGCGGGCTGTTGTCTGGTGGCTGCGACTCCGGAGCTTGTGATGCCAACGGCAATTGCAATTCAGGCAACTGCGATTCAGGCAACTGCAACAGCGGCGCTTGCGATGCCGGCCCAGGCCGGGGTAACGGCATCGGCGGGAACGGAATGGGGAATGGCCTCTTCGGCAACGGTAATTGGGGCCGCGGTGGCTTGTTCAACCGTGTCAGTAACAACGCCTGTGACTCGGGCGCATGCGACGCCAGCGGCAATGCCGCCGGCAACAACGCCTGCGATGCCAGTGGCAACTGTGGCAATGGCAACGGTGGCAATGGCAACTGCGGCAATGGCAACTGTGGATGTGGACAGGGCGCCGGCCTGCGAGTCAACGTTCACGCCGGTCGCGGACCGGGAGCTGGCCATGGCTGTGGCTGCGGCTCGGCAGGTTGTGATGGCGGCAACGGCAATGGAAACTGCAATGGCAGCGGTTGCGATGCCAGCGGCTGCGGATGTGCTGCCAACGGTGGCAATGGCCGCGGTGGTTTGCTCGGCGGTGGAATGGTCCGTGGCGGGATGAACGTCGGCGGCATGAACGCCGGCGGGAATGGTGCCGCGTGCGGTTGCGGGAACGCTGCCTGCAATGGCAACTGCGGAAACGGTGGTCTCGCCAACCGCGGTGGTTTGTTCAACGGAGGGATGTTCGCGGGTGGCAATGGTCGCAACGGCGGCTATGCCAACAATGGCGGCAACCAGGGCGGCTTTGGCGGCGGCAATGGTTTTGGCAGAGGTAATGGCTTCGGTGGTGGGAACGGGTTCGGCGGCGGAAACGGCGCCGGATTTGGCAACGGCATGGGTGCCGGCTTCGCTGGCAATGGCATGGGTGCCGGCTTCGCTGGCAACGGCATGGGCGGCCAAGGCGGCATGATGGCCAACGGGCTCAATCTTCCCGCGCTGGGCGGCAATGGAATGCACGGCCATGCAATCGGCTCGGGCTTCGACGGCAGCTACAACGGGATGATCGGCCAAGGTGGACACCTTGGCGGCGCTGTGGCCGGTGTGGCTGGCGCGGTCGCCGGTTGCGGTCGCTTTGGCTGCGGCTCCAACGGAGTGCTCTGCCTCGCCTGCAGGCTGAAGAATCTCACCAGCCGCCAAGCTCGGCTCCAAGCCAACCATCCTTACGGTGGTCAGATTCCCCACACGACTCACTTCCCCGGCGACGGGATGGGTGGCAATGGTGCTGCTGCACCGACCTACGCTTACCCTTACTACACCACTCGCGGTCCTCGGGACTTCCTGCAGGATTCCTGTGCTCCGAACCCGGTGGTTCCTTATGCTCCCAAGACGAACTGCGTGCCTTCGATTGGTTGGTAAGCAGCCGTTGGCTGGATTTGCTCGATACTGGAAAAACCCCGTCGGTCACGGCGGGGTTTTTTTGTTTGGGCCTGTTCCGCCCGAAAACTCTGGAACAGAATGACACTCTGTCGGTCACCTAACTCCCTTTCGGACACCGCCCCCTTGCTCACTGGCTCACTCAATCACCGCAGCCTCAACCTGCTGCACTGGTATCGGGATCAATTCGATGCTCTCGACGTGCGGGTCAGCACCAGCCCCTGCGGCGCGACGATTTACGATTTTGGCGCACGGCATCCGGGAACCCTGCTTGGGGGCCGACTCCTGGCGGAAGTCTGCCTGGCGGGGCTGGCCGAGGTCCAGCTCACTCAGCTCAATCTCGCTGACCAATTCCTGCCTGCGATTCAGGTGGCGACAGACCATCCGCTGCAAGCCTGTATCGCCGGGCAATACGCGGGTTGGCCCGTCAGCGGCGAGAAGTACTTTGCGATGGGGAGTGGCCCAGCCCGATTGCTGCGGGGCCGCGAGCCGATGCTGGAACAGCTGCAACTGCGCGAAGAGAGCGATGTTGCTGTGCTGGTCCTCGAGGCGGGGAAGCTCCCTCCCGACGCGCTCCTCGCCAGTCTCGCCGCCGAGTGCCAGGTCTCGCCGGAAAATCTCCATGTGGCGATTGCCCGAACCGCAAGCCTCGCCGGTCTGATTCAGATCGTAGCCCGCAGTGTCGAGACCACCTTGCACAAGTTATTCGAGTTGGGGTTTGACCTGAAAGCCGTTCGCTCGGCAGTCGGTTGGGCCCCTTTGCCTCCAGTTCCGGCGAATGATCTGCTGGGGATTGGTTGGAGCAATGATGCGATCCTGTTCGGCGGTCGCTCGCACCTGTATGTGGAGACGGATGATGCTCAGCTCGAAGCGTTGCGGGGCCGGTTGACGAGCGACTCGTCCCCTGATTTCGGCGCTCCGTTCATCGAGATATTCGAACGCTATGAGCGGGACTTTTACCGCATCGACAAACTGCTTTTCAGCCCAGCCCAAACCACGCTCTGCAATCTGCGCACGGGGCGCGTGTTTACGGCCGGGCAATTGCATGTGGAGCGACTGCTCCGATCCTTTGGACTGAAGTCAGATTCCGCACCCGCCTGAGCCGCTTCCCGCCTGATTTGGGCCTTGCTCCATGTTGCTTGCCGTTGCTGCTCACGACCGAACCTGGCATTGGAACGACTTGGTTCGCGCGGCTGCGGGGCGATACGAACTGACCCGAATCGACCTCAGGCAGTTGCACATCGAACTCGCTCCGACAGAGAACTGCTCGCGGATCACGGCTGGTGGCATTTGTCTTAACGACTGCCGGGCGATGTTGTTGCTGGGTATCCCCGGAGGGAGCCTTGAGCAGGTGGTCTTCCGCATGGATGGGTTGGCTGCGCTGGAAAAAAGCGGGGTTCGCCTGGTCAATCCTCCCCGCGCGATCGAAACCTGCGTCGACAAGTACCTGACGCTCGAGCGTTTGCGCGCCGCAGGCTTACCAGTCCCGCGGACAGTGGTTTGTCAAACTGCGGAAACGGTGCTCCGTGCAGCCGATCAACTGGGCGGAAACGTCGTCCTCAAACCGATCTTTGGCAGCGAGGGCCGGGGGTTGGAGCGGCCCCGCACCTCGGCTGAATTGCAAGCGACTTCCGCGAGTTGGGTTGAAGCCGGGCGGGTGGTGTACCTGCAGGAATTCATTGACCACGCCGGTTGGGACTTGCGGCTGCTGGTCATCGGCGAGCGAACCTGGGCCATGCAACGCTCCAATCCGCACGACTGGCGGACTAACGCTTCCCGCGGCGCCACGGTAGCTGCCTGGCAGGCCACGGCCGACCAACAGAGCCTCGCCCTCAAGGCCGCAGCGGCAGTCGGCGCTCCTTTGGCCGGAGTCGACTTGGTCTACGATCGCCAGGGCCAGCCCTACGTTCTGGAAGTCAACTCGGCTCCCGGTTGGAAGTACCTCTCGGCGGCTACCGGCTCGGACATCGCCGCCGAGTTGCTGCATTTCTGCGCCGCGGAGCGAAGCTGAGGTCGGACTCGGTCGGCAGCGATGTCTCAACAGTAAGCTAGTAAGCTGTTGGCCTAGACTTGCAGGACACCGGTGCGGAACGGTTCATCCGGGGCGTGCCGGGTGACTATTTCCAGCGAGCGAATCAGCGTCGCCCGCGTCTGGGCCGGCGTGATCACTCCATCGACCCAAAGGCGGGCCGCTGCGTAGCGAATGTCGGTCGACGTTTCGTACGCTTCGGTGACGCGCTCTCGCAGCAGTTCCAAATCTGCCGCATCGGGTTCCTTCCCCTGCCGCTTCATGGCGCTGATCGCGACATCCAGCAGGGTCGAGGCAGCCTGCTTGCTTCCCATCACGGCATAGCGGGCATTGGGCCAGGCAAAAATGAAACGGGGATCGAATGCCTTGCCGCACATGGCATAGTTACCCGCTCCGTAGCTCCCACCAGTGATCACCGTGATCTTCGGGACCCGACTGTTGGAAATGGCATTCACTACTTTGGCCCCGGCCCGAATGATTCCCGCCTCCTCGCTTTGGCGTCCCACCATGAAGCCGAAAACATCTTGCAGGAACAGGAGCGGCGTCCAGGTCTGGTTGCAGTCCATGATGAAGCGGGCCTCCTTGTCGGCGCTGTCGTGATAAATCACGCCGCCGAATTGAATACCCTCTTTGGGAGTCATGGCCGAAGTTCGCTGGTTGGCGATAATCCCCACCTGGAAACCACCAATGCGAGCGTGCCCGCAAATCAGGGTCTGTCCATACTCGGCCTTGTACTCTTGAAAAGACCCTTCGTCGGCGAGGTAGCGAATCAAATCGCGGATATCAAACCGGCTTTGGGGGTCGAGCGGAAACTTGGCATACGGGTCCGCGCGGTTCACGCTCTCGTCGGCCCAGGCCTCGCGGCGGAAGACGCCTGCGCGGGAGTCCTCCGGATAAGTCGCGATCAGCTTTCTGATCCGCTCGATGGCGGCCGGGTCGTCGGGCTCGCGATAATCAATCGTGCCGCTGATGCTGGCGTGCATCTTGGCCCCGCCCAAGTCCTCCGAAGAAACTTCCTGCCCGATCGCACTCTTCACCAGCGCGGGTCCGGCCAGATAAAGTCCCGACCCTTCCGTCATGATCAGCTTGTCGCAAAGCACCGGCAGGTAGCCTCCGCCGGCCACGCAGTTGCCCATAATCGAGGCGAGTTGCGGGATGCCCATCGCCGAGATCACCGAGTTGTTGCGGAAGATGCGACCGAAGTCATCTTCGTCGGGGAAAATCTCATCCTGCAGCGGCAGAAACACCCCCGCCGAGTCGACCAGATAGAGCAGCGGCAGCCGACAGTGCATCGCAATTCGCTGGGCCCGAAGAACCTTTTTGCAGGTCATCGGAAAAAACGCCCCCGCTTTGGTCGTGGCGTCGTTGGCGATGATCATCACATCCCGGCCGCTGATCCGGCCCACGCCGCAAACGACACTCGCTGATGGAGCACCACCCCAGTCCTCATACATCTGGTAAGCTGCCCAGAGCCCGACTTCCATCCAGCTCTCCGGGGTATCCAGCAATCGGGTGATCCGCTCGCGGGCCGTCAACCGGCCCTTTTCGTGCTGACGGGCAGTCGCCTTTTTCCCGCCACCCGCCTGTATCGTCTGCTGTTGATCCTGAAACTCGTCGAGAAGTTGCTGCCAGCTCATCCGATTTCCGTTGCTGTTCAGAAAGTAGGGGAAGGGGGAATCCGGGCCCGAGGAGGTGACCGTCCGCTGTTTCAAGTCACCTGCCAGTAACCTGATTGATGGTCGAGACAACCGCAAGTCAGGATAATCCGCCACCGGGAAAATCGCGATGGGTCGAAGCCTGGCGCTTCCAGTCCGCTGAAGGTGTCTTTTTCGCCGTCCAGCCGCTAAAATCGGGCATCTCCGGTTTGCAAAGGATTTGTCCCCCAGGTACCGATGGATTCGCTCAGTTTCCAGCCGATCATGCCGCCCCTGCTGGGGCTGATCGCAGTTGCGGCGTTGGCCGCGATGTTGCTGGTCGGGCCCTCGTTTGTCCAACTCTCCACGCGGCAGCGCGGCATTCTCACGCTTGTCCGCGGCCTGGCGATTGGGCTGGTCGCCCTGACCATCTTTCGCCCGGGTTGCATCTCAACCACCGAGCGGGCCGAGTCTGCCCTGCTGCTCTGTCTGCTCGACACCAGCCGCTCGATGGAACTCCCCCATCAGTCTGACCAGTCCGAACGCTGGAAGGCGATGAAGCGGATGCTGATCGATAACCAACCCCGTTTTCAGGCATTGCGGGAAAAGCAGATTGAAGTTCGCTTTTTCGGTTTCGACAACGACCTTCGCCCGCTGGAGTTGGACAATGCTCTCCCCAAATTGCCCGCACTTCCCGAGGGCAGCGAAACGGACCTCGGTTCGGCCATTTACGAGTCCGTCCGCGGACTCCGCGACCAGCGGCTGGTGGGCATGCTTCTCGCCACCGACGGCGTGCAGAACTCTCTGGAAACCAAGACGGAACTGAACGATGCGATTTCCACGCTCGTCGATCAGGAAATCCCGCTTTACAGTATTCCCTTCGGCCTCCCAGCCGACGTGGGGCAGGTTGCTGATGTGGCGATTACCAACCTCGCCGATCAACATGCCATCTTTGTCAAAAACCGCCTGGCGGTGAAAGCAACCTTGGCGGCGCGAGGCGTGACGAACCAGCAGATCACGGTGCAGCTCCTGCTCTCCAGTCGCGAAGAACCGGAGCCGAAAGTCGTTGCGACCGAGTTCATCACTCCAACGCAAGCCTATGAAGAGCGACCGATTGAGCTGAGCTTCATTCCCGAGAATCCGGGGAGATTTCGCCTCACAGTGCGGGCCGTGCCATTGCCCTCGGAAGTGGCGTTGAGGAACAACGAACTCCCCTCATTTCTCACAGTTTACGATGGTGGCTTGCGAGTCGCTTACCTCGAAGGCAACTTGGGCTGGGAGCAAAGCTATCTTCGCCGGACCATTCCGACTGCTGCTCAGGGAATCGATTTGGAGTTCATTCCGATCTATTCCAGTGGCCGCAATTCGTGGCCGCGCACTGACCTCAAGGACCTTTTCGCCGACCCCAAAGTCGATGTGTTCATCATTGGTGATCTCGATTCGCGGGCCTTGTTCAAGGCAAACGAACAGGAGGAAAGCCTCAAGTCGCTCGAGCAGCAGATCGCCGGCGGCAAGGGGCTGCTGATGCTTGGTGGATACCATAGCTTCGGCCCCGGACTGTACCAGCAGACGCCGCTGGCGGATGTTCTGCCGATTACGATGGCGCCTGGTGAGCGCCAGGACTTCGATCGGGAAATTCGCAAGGACTTGCACATCGAGCGACCCCTGCGGCTGCGCCCCACGAAAGAACATTTTCTGACGCGGCTGGACGAGTCTCCCGACTCCCGACTGAAATGGAATTCGCTTCCTCCGCTGGTCGGCGCCAACTCCTTTCAAGGGGTCAAGGAAAGTGCCGAAGTTCTGCTGGAGGGCGATAACGGCCAACCGCTTCTCGTGGCGGGAAACTACGGCGGTGGTCGCGTGCTCGCCTTTGCCGGCGATTCGAGTTGGCGCTGGTGGACGTACGGCTACGAAGAAGAGTACAAGCGATTCTGGAGACAAGTCCTGCTCTGGCTCGCCTTTCGGGATGGACGCTCCAACGACAACGTCTGGATCGATTTGCCCCAGCGACGCTACCAACCCCAAGGCCAACTCGTGTTCACCACCGGCGCTCGAGATACTGCGGGCCAACCGATCGCAGACGCAGAACTGACCGCCACCCTGCTCGCACCAGACGGATCCAGCCAACCGGTTTCACTGACGCGCACGCCGGAGAACAGCCGAGCGCAGCTCCCCCGCGAGGCGATTGCCCGCCCGGGAATCTACTCGCTCCGGGTTGAGGGAAAAAAAGGCGGAGAAAAACTCGGTCAAAGCGAAGTCGAATTTGTCGTCTTCGACCAAGACCGCGAGAAGGCCACGCCCGCAGCCGATCCCCAACTGCTCGCGCGAATGGCGGATCAAACCAAAGAGTTTGGCGGCAAGGCCCTCGTCCCGGAGGAACTCGGCGGGTTGCTCGACCAACTCCTTGCCAACCCTCCCGAAATGAAAACCACCGTCCCGAAGCGCTGGCAACTTGGCTCGACCAGTCTCGACGGCTCGCTGTTCCTCTTGCTTTTCGCCGGTCTGATGACGACCGAATGGGCCCTGCGAAAAAAGTGGGGCCTGGTTTAATCGTTGCGAGCTGGACTGGCCAAGCCGTTCCTCGAACTTACAAAACGGCCTTACAAAACCGCGGCAATCGCCTCGCAAACTCGGGGGAGATTTGCGGAGTTCAGCCCCGCAACGTTGATTCGGCCGCTTTCCACAATGTAGATCCCGAACTCGTCCCGCAATCGCACGGCTTGCTTGGCGGTCAGGCCGGAGAAGCTGAACATCCCAATCTGGCCAGTCATGAAGGAAAAATCCTGCTTGCTGGTCGTCCGTTTCAACCCGTCCGCCAGCTTGAGTCGCAGTTCGGCGATCCGTTCGCGCATTTCGCTCAGTTCCGACTCCCACTGCCGCCGCAGTTCCGGCGTTCCGAGGATCGTTTCAACAATTGAGCTCCCGTGTTTGGCCGGCGTTGAGTAGATCGTGCGAATGATTGACTTGATCTGGCTTTGAATGCGGCCAGCGGCATCAGCTGATTTGGTGACAACGGAGAGCGAGCCGCAGCGTTCGGCGTACAAGCCAAAATTTTTCGAGAATGACCCGCAGACCAGGGCCTCTCCCCCAGCGGCGATATACCGTCGAATCGGGGCAGCGTCTTCTTCCAGCCCGCGGTGGAATCCCTGATAAGCGAAATCAAAAATGGGAATTAGTTGCTTTTCCAGGACGAGGTCCAGCAGTTGTTCCCATT
>Ga0315905_10003942_pt1 | contig 15224 bp, 16 predicted proteins | sample LakEriMetagenome_5_FD_203522 | JGI IMG/M metagenome (GOLD analysis project Ga0315905, IMG submission 203522) | Freshwater fungal communities from buoy surface, Lake Erie, Ohio, United States - Buoy 4 MA121 | ecosystem: Environmental > Aquatic > Freshwater > Lake | place: USA: Lake Erie, Ohio... | reverse complement strand
CGGTAGAACACCACGCGGTCCGGGTCGAGGCCACAGGCGAGCCAGGTGGCGGCGATCTCGCGCGTGGCGCGGTGCACCACGTCCGGGTCCTGGCATTTGATCAGTGCATGGAAATCGGCGAGAAAGAAAAACGACTGCACCCCCTCGCGGCGGCTCGCCTCGATGGCGGGGCGGAACATGCCCACGTAATTGCCCAGATGCGGCGTGCCGCTGGGAGTGATGCCGGTAAGGACACGCTGGTATTTCATCGATTTGGCGACCGGGGACTCAAGCTGCGTATGATACGGAGCCACCGATGCGCGGGCCAGCCGCACCGATCCCCACACCGACCCCGGAGACCCTGATGAGCAGTTTCAGCACCCTCGAATTCCTCCGTGACGGCGCCGTTGCGCGCATCACCCTCGACCGCCCCGACGCCGCCAACGGGCTCAGCATGCAGATGGCAAAGGAACTGCTCGAAGTGTCCATCGCCTGCCGCAGCGACGCAGGCATCCGCGCGGTGATCCTGACCGGGCGCGGACGTTTCTTCTGCGCGGGCGGGGATCTCAAGGGCTTCGTCGACAACGCCGACCATCTCTATGCCTTCGTGAAGGAGCTCACCACGCACCTCCACTCGGCGATGGTGAATTTCGCGCGGATGCGCGCCCCGCTGGTGGTGGCCGTGAACGGCGCCGCGGCTGGCGCGGGCTTCAGCATGGCCGCCGCGGGCGACATCGTGCTTGCCGCGCGCGGCGCGAAGTTCTCGATGGCTTACACCGGTGCGGGCCTGGTGCCCGACGGCAGCAGCAGCTGGTATCTGCCACGCATCGTGGGTATCCGCCGCACGCAGGAACTGATGCTCACCAACCGCCGTCTCTCGGCCGAAGAGGCTCTCGACTGGGGCATCGTGACGCGCGTGGTCGAAGACGCCGATCTCGCGGCCGAGGCTGAAAAGCTCGCGCAACAACTGGCCTCGGGCCCGACGGTGGCTTTCGGCGCGGTGAAGAAATTGCTCGCGCTGAGTTTCGAGTCCTCTCTCGAAGCCCAGCTCGAGCACGAGTCGCAGGCGATATCGGAAGCGGCCGTGACGGCCGATGGCCGTGAGGGCGTAGCGGCGTTCTTCGCGAAACGGGCGGCGGATTTCAGGGGCGCCTGATCCGCGCGCCTAGAGCGCCTGCTCGGAGCAGAACCGCGCCATCACCCTCGCGAGGCCGTGCAGATCACTCGCCCCGGCCAGTTCCCGCGGCGAGTGCATGGCAAAGGTCGGTACGCCTACATCCAGCGCGCGCACCCCGATGGCCGCCGCCGTGAGCGGGCCGATGGTGCTGCCGCAGGCCATGTCGCTGCGCACTGCAAACGCCTGCAGCGGCACGCCCTCGGCGTCGCACAGCCAGCGGAAGATCGCCCCGGTTTCACCACTCGTTGCGTAGCGCTGGTTGGCGTTCAGCTTCAGCACGGGGCCGGCGTTCAACAGGGGTCCGTGGTTGGCGTCGTGCTTGTCGGCGAAGTTCGGGTGCACGCCGTGGGCGTTGTCCGCCGAGACCAGCAGGGAACGGGCAAGCGCACGCTCGCGCATTTCACGGTCCGGCAGGAGGCGGGCCAGCACGGCCTCCAGCATCGGGCCCGCAGCCCCGGCGGCAGAGACGCTCCCGACCTCCTCGTGGTCGTTGCAGACCAGCACCGCGTCGACCTTCCCCGAGGCTTCCGCGATCGCCACCGCGCCGGCGTAACAGCTGAGCAGGTTGTCCAGTCGCCCGCCGGCGATGAACTCCCGGTGCAGCCCCACCAGCGCGGGCGGTTGCGTGTCGTAAAAACAGAGATCGGAGCCCAGCACCCGCAGAGCGCCGCATTCGGGGTGCTCTTCCAGCACGCGCGCGAGCAGCAGTTCCTCGAAGCTGCGGGACTCGCTCTTCTCGGCACAGAGCAGCACCGGCAAGTGGTTCTGCGCGTTCACGGCGCGGCCCTCGTTGGCCGAGCGATCGAGGTGGATGGCAAGGTTCGGGATAACGGCAATCGGCGCGTCGAAATCGATCAGCGCATGGGCAACGCCGTCGGTGGTGGCGAAGCTCACGCGACCGGCGAGAGAGAGTTCGCGATCGAACCAGGGGTTGAGCAGCGCACCGCCATAGACTTCGACGCCGAGTTGCAGGTAACCGTGGCGCCGGAGTTCGGGGCGAGGCTTCGGCTTCAGGCAGGGGCTGTCGGTGTGCGCGCCGATCAGACGCAGGCCTGACACGGCAGCGGGCTCGCGCCCTCTCACGAACGCGATCAGCGAGGAGCCGTTGCGGCGCAGGAAATAGCGCCCGCCGGGCGCGAGCGACCAGGGTTCGGCTTCGTGGAGTTCATGGAAACCCCGCTCGGCCAGCAAGGCCGCGAGCGCGCGCACGGCATGGAACGGTGTGGGTGAATCCGACAGGAAACCGAGCAGGCCGGCGTTGAATGCATCGAGGTCTTTCATGGTGCGTCGTTCCCGCTGTCGTGGTGTCGTTCGAGCCGGGCGAGCAGGCTGGAGGTATCCCAGCGCCCGCCACCCATGGCTTGGACCTCGGCGTAGAACTGGTCGACCAGTGCCACCACCGGCAGGCTGCTGCCGTTGCGCCTCGCCTCGTCCTGCACGATGCCGAGATCTTTTCGCATCCAGTCCACCGCAAAACCGAAGTCGTAGCGGCCCTCGAGCATGCTGGCGTGGCGGTGCTCCATCTGCCAGGACTGCGCGGCGCCCTGCCGGATCACATCGATCACCGCGAGCGCGTCGAGCCCTGCCGCACGCGCAAAATGCAGCCCCTCTGCAAGCCCCTGCACCAGGCCCGCGATGCAGATCTGGTTGACCATCTTGGCGAGTTGGCCTGCGCCAGCGGGCCCGAGCAGTCGGGCGCAACGGGCGTAGCTCGCAAGGAAGGGCTCCACCGCGGCGAAATCCGTCGCCGCGCCGCCACACATGATGGTGAGCTTGCCGTTCTCGGCACCGGCCTGACCACCGGACACCGGTGCATCGAGCCAGCCCACACCGCGGGCCGCGCAGGCAGCGGCAAGTTCGCGCGCGAGCGCCGCAGAGGCAGTGGTGTGATCGACCAGCACAGCGCCCGGAGACATGGCTGCCAGCACCCCGCTCTCGCCGAGCACCACGCTGCGTACGCTGTCGTCGTTGCCGAGGCAGAGGAACACAACACTCGCCCCGCACGCCGCATCCGCAGCCGACGCCGCCACCGTGCCGGCGTGTGCACCGGCCCAGCGATCGGCCTTGGCAGCGTCACGGTTGAACACGCGCACCGCATGCCCGGTCCGGGCCAGATGACCTGCCATCGGGAAACCCATCACACCCAGACCAACGAAGGCCAGTGCAGTCATGCGGAACTCCGGAAGACGAGGGCCAGAGCCCTCAGACGTAGATATCGATGCCGAGCAATTCGCCGTAGGACGGATCGGCAGGCGTGGCACGCTCGACGCCCAGATACGCCGCGATGGCAGGGCGCGGGGACTCTTCGGTGACCTGGCTCAGGCGGATGCGCTCCTGACGGGCCTCGCGCGGGGCGGCGGTCTCTCCGATGCGTTGCGCCGGTGCGGCCGCCTCACGCTCGGAGCGTGCTGCCGCATCGGTAGCCGGCTCTTCCCGGGCTTCGAGCGCCTCGCGGCGGCGGGCCGCGATCGCAGCGCGCTGCGCCTCTACGGCGAAGCCGCCAGGGCCACCCGCAGAGGACGTTGCTGAGGAGGAGATGCCGATAGCCACCGTTGCCTGAGTCCGGTCGTGAAGGGCGAGACGAGTGTATCAGCAGCAAACGGGGAAATCAGCCACGCAGAGCGGCCTGTGCCTCGCGTGTTTTCCATGCCGAGACGCCGCGCACATAGGACGGCTCGGCGTCCCGGGCGGCGATCCATGCCTCTTTGCCCGCAGCACGCGCGAGGTCGAGCACGCAGCCTGCCCCGGGCCCTGCATCGGCGAGAAGACGGGCAGCCTCGGGACGTATGGCGGGGTACTGCGTCCAGCCGTCGCCTGCCAGCAGGGTGTTCGCGGGCGCGCAGCCTGCGGGGAATACGTGATGCGAAACCTGCTGCAACACGGGCAAGGGCAGCGGGGCTACGGCATCGCCCTCGCGCTGGAACAGGGCGCAGTAGAGTTCTCCCATGTGCGCATCGACGGCAACGGCCACGCGGGTTTCCGCGCCATCAGCGCCGGCGCGCCGGTGAGCATCCAGCGCAAGCGCGTGCAGGGAACACACCGGCACCAGCGGCAGCGAGAGAGCGAAACCCAGGCCCTGCGCGAAAGCCACGGCAATGCGCACGCCCGTGAAGGAGCCCGGCCCTCTGCCGAACGCGATGGCTGCGAGATCTGCAGGTTGCTTCCCTGCCTCCGCGAGGAGCCCGGATGCGAGCGCAAGCACGAGCGCGTGGTGCTCGCGCGGACGATCGAGCGTGCGCTCAAGCAGGAAATTGCCATCACCAAGTGCGACCGAACAGCGTGGTCCGGAGGCCTCGATGGCAAGGATCAGTGACATGGGCGAAGCACCCCCGGAAACTGCAGGATGCAGAAAAAAACAGCCCGCGTACCGGACTCCCGGTCACGCGGGCTGCGTGCGTAGCCCTCAGGCAGCCGGTGCTGCGGGAGCGGCTGCGGGTGCTGCCACCGGGGCGGGAGCCGCCTTGGGCTTGCGTGCGGCGGGCTTGCGCTTGGTGGATTTCTTTTTGGCCGCTGCGACTTTCGCTGCATGCCGCTTCTTGGCTTCGGCAAGGCGCTTGGCGTTCATGCGTGCGCGCTGCTTGAGGAATGCGGCCTTCGTCTTCTCGACGACCTTGCCGAGATCCGCCTTGGCACGTTTCTCGAGATCGGTCGCGAGGCGCTTCAGCGCTTTTTCCGCGTCTTTCTCGAGTTGCATCAGGCGCTCGCCGAGGGTGGGAGCGGGCTTCTTCTTGCGCGCGGGCTTCTTCTTCGCGGCAGCCTTGGCAGGAGCGGCTTTTTTCGCGGGCTTGGGGCTCGCTGCCTTGGGGGCTGCTGCCTTCTTCGCAGGGGCTTTCTTGGCGGGCTTCGTGGCCATCGGGAGACTCCTTGTGGTTATCGGTCGCAGGGTTTCGACAGACATCTGTAAAAGGCCCGATGACCTTATCACACGCCCGAAATTGCCAGCAATGCGCGGCAGCCCTCAGGCAAGTCCCAGTGAGTTGCGCGCGAGCGCAGCGAGCATCGCGACGTGATCCGGGCGATCGTTCAGACAGGGAATGTAGCGGTATTCGCTGCCACCACTCTCGACGAAAAGCTCCCGGTTGGCGATGGCCATTTCCTCGAGCGTCTCCAGACAATCCGCCGAGAAGGCAGGGCAGATCACGTCCACACCTTTCACGCCTTCAGCGGCCAGCCTGCGCAGAGTCTCGTCGGTGTAGGGCTCCAGCCACTTCTGGCGACCGAAACGCGACTGGAAGGCGAGCGTCCATTCACCTTCCTGCAGCCCCAATGCCTGTGCGAGCAGTTCACCGGTGCGCAGACACTGTTGCTGGTAGGGATCGCCCTTGCGCACGTTCACTTCGGGGATGCCGTGGAACGACAACAGCAAGTGCCCTGCGCTGCCATGCTCCGCGCGGTAGTCCCTCACGCTGGCTGCGAGGGCTGCGATGTAGCCCGGGTGATCGTGGTAATCGCGGACCAGCATGAAATGGGGCAGCGCTCGCGACACCTTGATGAAGGAGGCCACCTGATCGAAGACGGCTGCGGTAGTGGTGGCCGAATACTGGGGATACAGGGGCAGCACGCACACGCGCTGGATGCCGGCATCCACGATCTCGCGCAGGACCTCCGTGATCACCGGCCCCTGGTAGCTCATGGCGAGCCGTACGGAGGGCGCGCGCTCACCGAGTTCCGCGCGCAGGAGATCCTGCAGCGCCGTGCGCTGGCGCTCGCTCACCGCGCGAAGCGGCGAATCACCCTCCCAGATGGTCTCGTAGGCATGAGCAACGCGTGCTGCCCTGAGCGGTATGACGATGCCGCGCAGGATGGGCTGCCAGAGCAGTGCGGGGAGTTCGACAACGCGGCGGTCGGAGAGGAACTCGGTCAGGAAATCACGGACGGCGGCACGCGTGGGCGCGCGGGGCGTACCCAGGTTCACCAGCAGTACCGCTGCATCGGCATGCGGCGCGTGTACGCGCGTTTCTTCGCTGCTCATGCGGCACCGTGGGATGTATGTCGGGGAACCGACGAAGTGATCAGGAAGAGAGTGCGTCCAGGACCTGCGCGCGGATGACCTCTACAGCCCCCACGCCACCGATGCGATGGGAGCGGGTAGTGCCGCTCGCCTGCGCGCCGTAATAGCCCACCAGTTGCGCAGTCTGGTTGTGGTAGACCTGCAAGCGCTGGCGTACGGTTTCCTCGCGGTCGTCCTCGCGCTGCACGAGTTCGTCGCCGGTGTCGTCGTCACGGTCGGGCGTGCGTGGCGGGTTGTGCGCCACGTGATAGACGCGCCCGGAGCCGGGGTGCACGCGGCGCCCGGTGAGACGGTCGATGATCACGCTGTCGGGCACGTCGATTTCAACCACATGGTCGATAGGAACGCCGGCGTCGCGCAGTGCTTCTGCCTGCGGGATGGTCCGCGGGAAGCCGTCGAACAGGAAACCGCGGGCGCAGTCGGGGCGCGAGATGCGCTCCTTCACGAGCGCGATGATGAGATCATCCGAGACAAGCTGGCCACTGGCCATGACCTCGCGCACTTTCAGCCCCAGTTCGGAGCCTTCCTTGACGGCGGCACGGAGCATATCGCCCGTCGACACTTGGGGGATGCCGAAGTGCTGCATGATGAACTGGGCCTGGGTGCCTTTCCCTGCACCGGGAGCCCCCAAGAGAATGACGCGCATGAATTGTCTCCGAAGCTGCGGAGGGCCTGCGCGATGACACCTCGCTGCGCGGGGACCCGGACCGGAATCGTTATGACGTGAGCATTACATACCCGCGCCGGCCTAAACAAGCTGACCGCTTTCTGTGCCTGTGCGCGATTTGGCCTCGCGCCACAGCGCATCCAGCGCTTCCGGCCCCTGGCCCGCGAGGGCAGAACCGTTCTCCGCAGTGATCGCCTCCATGCTCCGGAACCGCAGCTCGAACTTCGCGCTGGCGGCCCGCAACGCACCCTCCGCGTCTACGCCCAGATGGCGTGCGAGGTTCACACAGGTGAAAAGAATGTCTCCGAGCTCGTCCGCGCGGGCCCGCGCGTCGCCTGCGTGGATGGCTTCCATCAGTTCGGCCGTCTCCTCCGAGAGCTTGTCCATCACGCCCTCCCAGCCCGCCCAATCAAAGCCTTCGCGGGCGGCGCGACGCTGGAGTTTCTCAGCGCGTGCCAGCGCCGGCAGCGCGACCGGTACGTCATCCATAGCGCTTTTCTGGGCACGGGCGTGGCGGTCTTCCTGCTTGATACCTTCCCATCGCTCCTTCACGCCGGCGGTGTCGGGTAATGTCCCGGGGGCGCGCATGCTGGCGAGCGTGCCATCCGGAAACACGTGGGGGTGTCGACGCAGGAGCTTGCGTACGATGGCGTCCGTCACGTCGTCGAAACCGAACAGCCCGCGGTCGGATGCGACCTGCGCATAGAACACCGCCTGGAAGAGATGGTCGCCCAGTTCGTCACGCACCTCGTTGACCGCGTCGCGCTCCACGGCATCGGCGAGCTCGTAGGTTTCCTCGATCGTGTGGCGGACGAGGCTTTTCCAGTCCTGCGCCAGATCCCAGGGGCAGCCCGTCTCCGGGTCGCGCAGGCGGCGCATGAGTTCACGCAGATCGGCGATGTCGTAGCGCGGCATGGCAGGCTCCGGAAATGTCATTCGAGGTGGCGGGAGGCGTTCATCACGCCATCGATCTGCTGGATGCGCCCCAGCACGCGACCGAGTGCGACCAGCGAGCCGATCTCGATGACGAGTCGTACCGTGGCAGTACGGCGGTGCCGGTCGACGGAAGTGCCGAGATCCAGCACGTTGATGCGTTCGTTGCCCAGCAGGTTCACGAGATCGCGCAGGAGGCCGGGGCGATCATGCGCCACCACTTTCACGGCCACGGCGTGCTGGCGCGGCTGCTCGCCCTGCCAGGCGACCTCGAGGATGCGCGCGGGCGAGGCAAGCGCGAGCGCGCGGAGCTTGCTGCAGTCCGCTCGATGCACGCTCACGCCGCGCCCGCCCGTGACATAGCCCGTGATCGCATCGCCCGGCAGCGGACGGCAGCAACCCGCGAACTGGGTCATCAGATTGTCGACGCCGGCAACGGTGACCGCGGCACGCGAGCCGCTGCGCTGCAGGCGTGGCGCCTCCACGGGAAGGGCCTCGGGATCGGGCTGCGGCGGCGCAAGGGCGCTGATGAGTTGCGCGGGCGTGATGTCGCCGCAGCCCAGCGCCTCCAGCATCTCGTCGGGGGATGGCTGCCCGAGAGCGCGCGAGAGAGTGGACAGCGGCGGCAAACTGATCGAGAGACGTCGTGCCTCGCGCTCGAGCACGATGCGGCCGGCAGCGAGGTGCTGCTCGCGGTCCTGCTCGCGAAAGAAGTGCCGGATCTTGGCGCGGGCCCGCGCTGTGTGCACGAACTCGTTGCCCGGACGCAGCCATTCGCGGTTCGGCGCCGCGACCTTGCCGCGGAGGATCTCGACGCGCTCACCGGTGGCAAGCGCGTGCTCAAGGCTCACGATGCGACCATCGACCCGCGCGCCACGGCAGCGATGGCCGAGTTCCGTGTGCACCTGGTAGGCGAAGTCCACGGGCGTGGCGCCACGGGGCAGGTCCACCACATGGCCGTCGGGCGTGAGCACGTAGACGCGCTCCTCGCCCGCCTCGCGTCTCAGGTGTTCGGGAACCAGATCACCGGCATCGAGTTCCTCGCCCCAGCCGAGCACCTGCCGCAGCCAGCCGATTTTCTCCTCGTAGCCGCCAACGGCCCCTCGCGCATCCACGCCCTTGTAATGCCAATGCGCGCAGATGCCGAACTCCGCCTCGCGGTGCATGTCACCGGTGCGGATCTGCACTTCCAGCACCTTGCCGCCCTCCCCCATCACAGCCGTGTGCAGCGAGCGGTAGCCGTTCGGCTTCGGATTGGCGATGTAGTCGTCGAATTCGCCGGGGATGTTGCGCCAGAGAGCGTGTACGGTGCCGAGCGCCGGGTAGCACGCGGTGGCATCCGTCACCATCACGCGCAACGCGCGCACGTCGTAGACCTCAGAGATCTCGAGGCCCTTGCGCTGCATCTTGCGCCAGATGCTGTAGAGGTGCTTCGCGCGCCCCGAGACCTCCGCCTCGATGCCGGCTGCGGCCAGCGCGGCAGCGAGCCGGTCGGTAGCACGGGCGATGAAGTCCTCGCGGTCCGCGCGCCGCTCATCGAGCAGGGCCGCGATGCGGCGGTACTCGTCAGGGTGCAGGTGGCGGAAGGCAAGATCCTCGATCTCCCACTTGATCTGTCCCACCCCCAGGCGATGGGCGAGCGGTGCGTAGATGTCCATCACTTCGCGGGCCAGCGCCACCGCAGCAGCACCCGTGTCGCGCGGCGAGAGGGCGCGCAGTGCCTGCACGCGTTCGGCAAGTTTCACCAGCGCGACACGCGGATCGTCGATCAGCGCGACCAGCATGCGGCGCAGCCGTTCGCCCTGGCGCTCGCGGCTCGCAAGGCTGCCGCGTCCGGCGCCCTCGTCGGGACCGACATGCAGAGCGTCCATCCGCTGCACGCCGGACAGCAAGCGCGCGCAGGCGTCGCCAGAGAGGTCCCGGAGCGCCTCGACGTCCATCAGCCCGTCCTGCAACGGAACACTGAGCAGGCCCGCGACCAGCGCCTCGTCGTCCAGCCCGAGCAGCGCGAGGATGTCGAGGATGTCGATGGCGGCGCGCAAACGCGGCGAGAGCGCAACCCCGGCCTGCGTCGGGTAGCAGGCGATCACCGCGTCCAGCGCCGCCGCGATGCGCGCACGGTCGTGGCCTTCGCCGAGGGAACCGATATGCCCGAGCAGGTGCAGGCCATCTGCCGGAGCGGCATCTCCGAGTGAATGTGCCCCGCGGATACGCACCATGGCGTGCGCGCGGCTCAGGCCGCGCCGAAGACGCCGGTGGAGAGGTAGCGGTCACCGCGGTCGCAGATCACGGCGACGATCAGCGCGTTCTCGGTGGTGGCGGCCACACGCAATGCACCGGCCACCGCACCGCCTGCCGAGACGCCGCAGAGAATGCCCTCCTCCTGCGCGAGACGCCGCATGGTGTCCTCGGCTTCGCGTTGTCCGATGTCCAGCACCAGATCGACGCGGGCCGGTTCGAAGATGCGCGGAAGATAGGCCTGCGGCCAGCGGCGGATGCCCGGAATGCTCGAGCCGTCCGCGGGCTGGAGGCCGACGATGCAAACGCCGGGGTTCTGCTCCTTCAGGTAGCGCGAGACACCCATGATGGTGCCGGTCGTGCCCATGGAGCTCACGAAGTGGGTGATGCGCCCGCCCGTCTGTGACCAGATCTCGGGGCCGGTTGTGCGGTAATGGGCCAGAGGGTTGTCGGGGTTGGCGAACTGGTCGAGCACCTTGCCGCGTCCCTCGGCCTGCATACGCAGCGCGAGATCACGCGCCTCTTCCATGCCGCCCGCGCGGCTCACTTCCACCAGTTCCGCGCCATAAGCGCTCATTGCCAGTTTGCGCTCCTCGCTCATGTGCGAGGGCATGATCAGCACCATGCGGTAGCCGCGCATGGCTGCGACCATGGCGAGCGCGATGCCGGTGTTTCCGCTGGTCGCCTCGATCAGGGTGTCGCCGGGGCGGATCTCGCCGCGTTGCTCGGCGCCGAGGATCATGCTCAAGGCTGGCCTGTCCTTGACGGATCCGGCAGGGTTGTTGCCTTCGAGCTTGGCGAGAAGTGTGTTACCGCGGCCTGCGCCCATGCGTTGCAGGCGCACCAGAGGCGTGGCACCCACGGTGGACTCGACGGTGGGGAAGGCAGCGCCGGCGCCCGCTGCCGAAAACGGGTGTTCCGGGGGAGTGCTCATCGGGGTGTACTACCGGTGGGAATCAGGCTCCCATGATACCGGCGCGGGCGCGGGGCGGAAGTACTCGCGGCTTCGCAACGGGCGCTCGCCGATGGCCGCGGCGAGTGCTTCGCGCAGCAGCCGCTTGGCCAGGCGGCGGGTGCGCACGTCGGCGTAGTCGCGCTGGCCGATCGCGAGCAGCGCCCATCCGGGGAAGGCATGCGTGGAGTCCAGACCCTCGGGTTGCGGCACGAAACCGGTGGCCGGGTCGAAGGCATAGAACGCCTCGGGCTCGAGGCACTCGCCGTACGAGGCCTCTGCACCCAGATCGAGCGCATAACCGAGTTCGCGCAGCAACAGCAACTCGAAATCGCGCAGCAGGGGTTCGTGATCAGCATCCGTGGCAAGCCCCGGCAGCAGACCGGCGTAGGCCTCGAAGACCGGAAGATGAGGGTCCGCGGGCGCGAGCGCGCGCACCAGCAACTCGTTCAGATAGAGCGCACTGAAGAGGCGCTCACCCGTCACCAGGGGCAACATCTGCGCGCGCTCGGCTGAGACCAGCGTCTTCAGCTCTCCGCGCCCCGACCACGACAGCAGCAAGGACTGGAACGGCTGCAGCAGGCTGCCCTGCCCTTTTTTCGAGGCACGGGCCGAGCGGGCCACGAGCCCGATACGGCCGAAATCCCGGGTGAGCACATCGAGCAGCAGGCTGCTCTCACGGTAAGCCCTGCGGTGGAGCACGAACGCCGGCTGGCGATCGACCCGCGCGAGGCTTCCCACGGCTCAGTGTTCCTCGCGGTAGCCGAGGCTCGCGAGCGCACGCTCGTCATCGGCCCAGCCACCGCGCACCTTCACCCACAGGCGGAGCATCACCTTGCGCCCGAGCAGGCGCTCGATGTCGATGCGCGCCTCCTGCCCAACGCGTTTCAGGCGCTCGCCGCCCTGCCCGATCACGATCGCTTTCTGCCCCTCTTTCTCGACCAGGATCACGGCACCGATATGGGTGCTGCGCTCGCGCTCGCTGTACTCCTCGATCATCACGGCATTCGCGTACGGGAGCTCCGCGCCCAGTTGGCGCATGAGTTTCTCGCGGACGATTTCAGCGACCAGGAAGCGCTCGCTGCGGTCGGTGAGCTGGTCGGGCGGAAAGAGATGGGGGGCCTCGGGGAGCGAGGCTGCGATCTCTTTCTCGAGTGCATCGAGGTTGTGGCCGCGCAAGGCAGAGACCGGCAGCACCGCACGGAACACGCCCGATTCACCGAGCCGTTGGAGCTGCGGCAGGAGTTCGGCCTTGTCTTCCAGACGGTCGATCTTGTTCAGCAGCAGCAGCGCGGGCTTGCCGCAATTTCGTACTTCGGCAAGCACGCGCTCGTCGTCATCTGTCCAGCGCGCGCGGTCCACCACCATCAGCACCAGATCGACATCGCGGATGGCAGAGAGTGCGGCGCGGTTCATGACACGGTTCAGCGCGCGTCCTTCGCCGCGGTGCAGGCCAGGCGTGTCGACATAGACGATCTGCAGTTCTTCGCGCGTGCTCACGCCAAGGATGCGGTGACGGGTGGTCTGGGGCTTGCGCGAGGTGATGCTGATCTTCTGGCCGAGGAGATGGTTCAGCAGCGTCGACTTGCCGACGTTCGGCCTGCCAACGATGGCGACCAGTCCGCAGCGGGTGGGAGTCATGTGCTCATTCCTTCGCCCGCCCGCAAGGCACCGAGCGCATGGCGGGCAGCCTGCTGCTCGGCGATCCGCCGGTTGCGTCCCTCTCCAGGCGAAGGTTCGGCCAGACCCTCTACATGCGCCTGCACGCGGCACAGGCCACCGCCGGCTTCGGGGAACACCAGCACCTCGTAGCGCGGCAGCGGTTTGCGCCGCCCCTGCAGGTATTCCTGGAGTTCGGTCTTGGAATCCTTGTGCGAGACATCCGGGTCCTGCGCCGCAAGCATGTCCGCGAACCAGCGCGAGACGGCAGCGAGCGCGGCTGCGGTGCCGGCGTCCAGGCTGATCGCCGCGATCAGGGCTTCGACCGCGTCGGCAAGGATGGAATCCCGATCACGCCCGCCAGTTGCAGCCTCGCCACCACCAAGACGCAACTCCGGACCGACGCCGAGTTCGCGGGCAAGACGGGCGAGTGTTTCCTCGCGCACCAGATTCGCGCGAAGCCGGCTCAACTGCCCTTCGCGCAGTCCCGGATAGCGACGGAAGAGTTCCTCGGCGATGCCGAGATTCAACAGGGCATCACCGAGGAATTCCAGGCGCTCGTTGTGGGGCTGGCCGTAACTCGGGTGCGTGAGCGCGAGGACCAGAAGGTCCCTCCTCGAGAAGCGGTGACCGATGCTGGCCTCGATGTCCCCGCGTACCGGGCGGGTTTCCTCAGCCACTGGCACCGGGGATCGGGATCTCGACGAAGTTGTCCTTGAACACCACGACGGCATCGATGTTGGCAATGACGTGGACCCTGGCCTCGTAGTTGCCGTCGATACGCACCGAGGTCTTGGTTTTCTCGATCTTCAGACAGGATTTTTCCTTGTCGCGACACACCGCCTGAACCACATCGATCTGGTTGACGTCGAACTTGCGCTCGATGGCCTGACGCATCTCGAGGATGGATTTGGAGGCCAGTTCAGGCTCGTTCTGCAGGGATTTGATCGTGGACTGCACGGAGAAATTGGTGATGTAGAGCGGACCGATGGCCACCACGATGCTGAGGCCCACGCCGATCACCAGCAGTACGACCAGCGTCTGCCAGACCGACATGCCGCGCTGGCGCGCGTGGCCGCGGACATTCCTGCGCATGTTTGCCACCCCCGTTGACCGACGAGACCCGAGTGTAGCCGTTGTCACCGGATCGCGCCCACGCGCGCGAAATCAGGGAGGCTCAGGAAACTTCCCCAGTGCATCCAGATGGCAAAGGCCTTGCCCACCACGTTGGCCTCGGGGACCTGCCCCCAGATGCGGCTGTCGCTGCTGTTGTCGCGGTTGTCGCCCATCATGAAATAGTGGCCGGGATCCACCGTGATCTCGAAGTTGTCCGGTCCGCCGCGCAGCAGTTCCTTGCGCATGATGTGCGGATGGGCACCCAGGGACTCCTCGAGAATCTGGTAGCTGGGGGCGGCCGGCGGCATCTGCACGATGAGTTCCTGCGGCACGCGCTCTCCGTTCACGTAGAGCACCTTGTCGTGGTAAGCGATGCGGTCGCCGGGAAGCCCGATCACGCGCTTGATGAAGTACTCCGGGCGGTTGGGCGGGAAGAACACCATCACGTCGCCGTGCTCGGGCTGTCCGACTTCGATCACCTTGGTGTTCAGCACCGGCAAGCGGATGCCCCACGCGAACTTGTTCACCAGTATGTAGTCACCCACCAGCAGCGTGGGCACCATCGAGGACGATGGGATCTGGAAGGGCTCGACGAGGAAACTGCGCAGCACCAGCACCGCCGCCAGCACCGGCAGGAAGGACCTCGCGTACTCCACCGGTACCGGCTCGCGCAGTTCGCTCGCGGCTGCAGCGGCGTAGCCCGCGGCATCCGCACTGCCCTGCTGCTGCCAGCCCGGGAAGCGCGCACGCAGGCCCTGGTCGCGCTGCGCGCGGCGCGGCATCAGAACGAGGCGGTCGAACAGCCAGATCACGAAGGCAAGAGCCGTCAGCACGACCAGGATCAGGGGAAAATTGATATCCATGGCCCGGATCCCTCAGTTGTCGACCTTCAGCACGGCAAGGAAGGCTGACTGCGGTATCTCCACGCGCCCTACCTGCTTCATCCGCTTCTTGCCTTCTTTCTGCTTCTCGAGGAGTTTTTTCTTCCGCGTCACGTCGCCACCGTAGCACTTGGCCGTGACGTTCTTGCGCAGTGCCTTCACCGTCTGCCGGGCAATGATGTGCGAACCGATGGCGGCCTGTATGGCCACGTCGAACATCTGCCGCGGGATCAGTTCGCGCATCTTCTCGACCAGGGCCCGGCCGCGGTACTGGGCCTGATCGCGGTGCACGATGATCGCCAGCGCATCGACCTTGTCGCTGTTGATCAGCACGTCGAGCTTCACGAGGTTGGCTGCCTGGAACCGCTCGAAGCTGTAATCGAGCGAACCGTAACCGCGCGTGAGGGATTTGAGGCGATCGAAGAAATCGAGCACCACCTCCGAGAGCGGCAACTCCCAGGTGAGCGAGACCTGCCGCCCGAGGAACTGCATGTCTTTCTGCACGCCGCGCTTCTCGATGCAGAGGTTGATCACAGCGCCCACGTAGTCCTGCGGCACCAGGATGTTGGCGCGCACGATGGGCTCGCGCATCTCGGCAACGCGGGCCGGAT
>Ga0315905_10003941_pt1 | contig 15228 bp, 21 predicted proteins | sample LakEriMetagenome_5_FD_203522 | JGI IMG/M metagenome (GOLD analysis project Ga0315905, IMG submission 203522) | Freshwater fungal communities from buoy surface, Lake Erie, Ohio, United States - Buoy 4 MA121 | ecosystem: Environmental > Aquatic > Freshwater > Lake | place: USA: Lake Erie, Ohio... | reverse complement strand
ACATTGAGGCGGGTAGGAAGACGGGGTCGGTTGCCACGCTCAGAAAATTGGCGACGGCGCTTGGGGTAGATATTGAGGACCTCCTCGTTCCTGATGGTCAGTGAACTACCGAAGGTAGCAGCGATACGTTATCGGGCGTTTGCAACGCGCACGACGGATTTATCCCGAGCCGCACGACGGCTTAGGGGTCAAGGTATTCGGTTAGACGAATGATCGTGTGGGGGAAGTGTTGGCTGGTAGCAGGGCCAAGTCATGCCACTTCTGGCTTCTTGAGCCAGGAAAAAGGCTTTTAAATATTTGCTTTTATTTAATGAAATATTGAATGCAACTAATGGATGTAATTGGGTTCGTTTTCGAAAATCACTCCAAGAAATCTCGAAGTGCCCTCTCGTGTGCCGTCTCAATTGCGGCGAGGGTCTTGCGCGTCCTGCGGTAGGCCTGAGCCGCTGATTTTGGACCAATTTTCGCGATACGCTCGAGGAGCTTGTAGCCCTGATTGCGCTCACTCTCCGAGAGCCGCATCAGGTATAGCTCATCCTCAAAGAGCGTGTCGCAGACAAGGTCAAACTCGTGTTGCAGCCGCAGATCTTTATCACCACGGGCGAGCTGCGCCCGCTCCTGTTGCCGCGCCCTGGCGAGGCGAACCTCGGCGACCGCGAGCCTCGCGGCGCGGCCAAGCGTCGTGTCATCGCTCCCATCAAGACCCATGAGGCTGCTCTCCGCCTCCAGTGCCTCGACAATTGGCTTCAGCTCTGCCTCAGCAATTTCTGCGTAGATGCCGTGCTTGACGGCGTTGCGTGCGGAGGCGCGCTTGCCCTGCCCCGTCTTTGGCCCTGTGCTCTTGAGGGCGTTTCGACGGTTAGCTGCGATTTGGGCGGCGGTCGCCACTAGAGGACCTCCACCGCGTCTTCGATGTCCTCGGGCGGCTTCCTCTTGGCCTTCAGGCGTTCGTAGTCGTCTTTGAGGGATCGACGCCGCCGTTCCAAGTCCGCAATGCGTCCCTCGTGGTAGCCGACGGCGTCGAGGCGAGACGACATAGCCGCGGCTGTGATCTCCGACAGGGTAACGCCAGACTTTGCCAAGACGGGGATCGTGTCCCGCGACCCGGCAAGAATTCCCCGCCCGAAGGAAAAGTCATCTGATCTGGTCACAAAGGACTGCGACTTTCCGGGGGCGCCGTAATCCCTAACTCCGAGAGATTGGCGCCGGAATTCTTCTCGCAAAGTTGCCGCCATGAGGCGACGGTGCCGGGCGATGTCCCACTCAATTGCGACGAGGTTCATGGCCAGGCTGAGTTGATACGCGCCCATCGGCCCGAACTCCTCGAGGAGGCTGTCTCGGAGCGCCTTGTAGGCAACGACATCTTCGTCTGGCAGCAGGGTGTCGAGCCCAAGCTTGTCGAGCTCAGACGACGTTGTGGGAGTGACTGCGGTCATCACGGCCTCCAGTTGACGTGATGGCGATCATACCTGAAATCTGGCGGCCTCGAAAGAGGGGCCGCGATAGGTTGCGGTTTGCAAATTTGCACTCACTATGGGTGTGTTTGCTAAGCTATCGGTTGGGATCTTATAACGATGCCGGGCGATCCGTCCGGCGCCGTGATGAACTCGATGCCGCGGGCTTCAAGTGCAACTTGAACACGCACTGCTGTCGCAGCTGACACGGTAGGAATGCCTTCCCCGGTCTCAATCGTGATGATCGATCGACGAGACACTCCCGCCAGCGCAGCCAGATCTTGCGCAGAGATAGACAGAGCTCCCCTTGCAGCTCGGACTTGCGATCCGATTATCACTTGACGCGCCCCCGAATTTGCTCATAATGAGCAATAAATGAACAATATGAGCAACTCATGATGGCCGACTGGCGAGCAAACTTCAAGCGTCTCGAGGGCGCCTACGCGCCCGCGACGATCCGCGGTTACAAGGCGGACTTCGAAGCATTTGCGAGGTGGTGCGCGCGCAACGAAGCACTGCCGATCCCGGCAGAGCGCAGTTCGATCATCATGTTCATGGAGGAGGAGGCGCAAATCTGCGCGATGAACACCATCGAGCGACGGCTTCACGCGATCCGCAGGGTGCACAAGCTCTTGGGCTTGTCGGATCCGACGGATGATGAAGACGTCAGGCTGGCGTTCAGGAAGGTCAGGCGATCAAAATTCGCGAGACCGAAGCAGGCGAAGGGCCTGACATCAAGTTACTTGAAACGTTTTCTGGAAGCTCAGCCCGACAATCTGATCGGCCTGAGAAACAGAGCAATGATTTCTGTTGGGTATGAGCTTTTGACGAGGAGGTCGGAACTTGTGGCCTTGCGTGTCGAAGACATGGAATTTCGCAGCGACGGAACCATCAAGGCCATAATCCGCCGCAGTAAGGCGGACCCTTTTGGCTACGGTCGGCTAGCATTCACGTCTCGACACACTGCGGATTTGGTCAAGGAATGGCTAGCTCAACGTGCGGTCGATACTGAAATGCTGTTTTGTCCGGTTTATCATGGCAAGGCTGTGGACCGCGCAGTGACAGTCATGACTGTGAGGCGTGTTGTATCGGAGACGGCTGAGAGGGCTGGCATTCCGAAGGAGGAAGCGAAACTCTTCAGCGGCCACTCGATGAGGGTTGGCGCAGCGCAGGATTTGCTTTGCCTCGGTTACGACGGGATCGCGATCATGAGGGCTGGCGGCTGGAAGTCGCCACAGACGCTGCTTCGATACGTCGAAGCGGCAGAACACAATGTTTGGCAGGGGAGAGGGTCGCTGAGCTCACTATCGCGCTCGACACAGAACTCGCAGTTCTGAAGAAGAAAGCACATGCGATGAAATTTAATGAAGTATGCCTAGTGTTGGACCGCCAAGCAGTCTGCAATTTCAATTTCGTCGGAAGTTCTTCGGGTGAGGCTGTAGGCGGCTAAGCCGATCCACTCTTTCACTCCAACGTTAAAATCATGAAGGTTATTCGCGAAGTTCAAGCCAATTCTGTTCGCAAATCCACCTACGCGGTAGTCCGCCGGCCACGGAACAAATTTTTTTCCAGCCAGCAGCGCCGAAACTGGCGACAGCCCTCCTAATGTGAAACGCACTTGCGATCAAAAGCCAGTCGCCTTCTACATCGTCCGGAGCCAGCTCCAAAGACATGGAGGCGTTCTCAGCAGTGTTTCGAGACGCTAATTCTAGGATCAAACTACATAACTGTCCGATTTTCAGGGAGCAGCTGAGGAAATCTGTCCAGGTGTCAGGAAGTAGCTCACTAGAAAACATCGAGTTTAATGCCTCACAGTAGCGCGTTAATATTCGAAACATATTCTTTTATAACAACATTTCCGTCAAACCGCCGTTCAGCAAGGGAGCGTGAATTGCCACATAAAGCATCGTAGTGTCCGGGTTTGCGAGCAATTTCAAGAATGAATTCTGCAGCTTCGACGATCCATCCAGCTGAACTCGGATCCACAATTTTTCCATTATCAGAAGCAGGAACAAGGTCGATCGCACCATTGAAGGCGGAAACTAGTATTGGCCGACCTGTTGCAAGAAACTCGATCATACTTCGCGGTAGGCCCTCTTTGTAACGGGTCAATAAACAGCCCACGGTCCGCCCGGCAAGCACAGGGCGCACATCGTCGAGCATGCCAAGAAAGCGGATATGACCGGCATTGACGGCAGCCTCTATTTTTTCAGCGGGATACCCCCCTTGTTCGATGGGCACCAGCGCTCCGGCAAGACAAAAGGATACTTCTGGCGAAATAGTGCGCACCCACTTAGCCAACTCAATAAACTCACCTATCCCTTTTTTCTCGAGAAGGCGCGCAATGCAAACTACTTCAAGCTTGCAGTCCGGAGCGGGTACAAAGGCAAATTCGCTGAGATCGACACCACTACCATACTGCCGAGATGCGCGAGTTAGTGGTACGATCTTCGATACGGTCCAACTCTTGAGATCTGTATCATTTTGAAAAAAAACATGGTCGACCCGATGAAAAGCAAAGCGAAATAGAGCGTCAACCGCGCGACCAGAGTAGCCCTGCGCTTCACCCAGCACACCAAGGCCAGAGACATTTGCTATCCAGGCGAACGAAAAAATATAGCGCATGAAGCCACTGTAGAGGTTTCCCTTTGGATTGAATGACAACACTACATCAGGTCGATCACGCCAAAGATTTACTCCCAGGCGGAGAAGGTTGCCAGCCTCAACCAAAGGGCGAACCCCACGACCATGTAGCGGAATGTACAAAACGCGCGCGCCGAGCGCTTCGAGCTTCTTTAGATAAGCTCGGTTGCCGCAGTAGACAAGCACGTCATGGCCTTCATCAATCAAACGGCAGATAGTTGCAGCGCGAAAATTCCAGAGATACCATGAATCGGTGGCAATTAAAGCTAAGTGCGCCATGCTAATTCTCCGAACCGGGACAGGTTAAAAGCCATCAGGACTAACCCAATGGATTTTCTTCAAAGGGTAATCTTTTTAGTTCGCCCTGAACAAAGCTTTCACGCTGCATTCGCGCTGAGATATCAGCAGTTTGTCATGGTTTTGGCGGCCCATAGCACGGCGATAATCCAGGCAAGCCTAGCCCGGAGGTGAGCCAGGAACTTACGGATGTTGTGACCGCATGCGTTCAGGACGGCGAAGACCGTGTCACCGATGGTGACGTTCAGGGGGGCAGCGGGACAGGCGGCCATCGCGTGTCATGTGGCCGATTTTGGCCTTAAATGCGCTTCGCCTGCGGAGGTAGACGATTTCTTTGGCAGTCAGCCCTGTGTGTGCCGTTGATCAGGACACGGGTCTTACCTTCGTCATGCTCCCTGTAACCGCGATCAACGACGGCAAGCTTGGGGCGCTGAGCTGTAAGGATCTCGACTTGGCCGAGGGCGTCCCGCAGCGTGTGACCGTCATAAGGATTACCCGGGAAGCTGCGCGCACCGACGACGAAGCCTTCGTCCAGCGTGGTTTCGACACTCACCTTGTAGCCGAACTCATAGCGCACACAGGCCTTGTCCTTGGAGATGCAATCCACCTCAGGCTCGTACATAGCACAGATCTTGTCGCCTCCCTTCGGCTGCCGATGCAGCAACTGCGACACCAGTGCGAGCTTGGCGATGATCTGATCCTGCAGGGTTCCCGCGGGGATGTCCTCCAGGTGGCGTCGCAGGTCACGCATGACGCGACCCGTATAGCCCTTAGGCCTTTTCAAAGCTTTACGCACGCGTTTGAACTGTTTGGCAGGGCATAGTGGCAAACCTGCAGCGCAAACCTCGGGGCAAGTCGTGCGTTGGATTGCCGCAGGTCTACCCCAGCCTCCTGGGCCAGCGCCGCCAGCTGATCGTGCGCACGCTCGTAAAGCCGGGCGCCTGTGGGATATGCGGTGTTCTCTTCCATCACGGTCGTGTCGACGGCCACGCGCGTGGCGCTAATTTCGCCAATCACGCCGGACTTATGCCCGGCCTGGATCGTCTGGGTCAACAGCCATTCTACATCCTCCTCGCCGATCCGCCCCCGCCAGCGGGTCAACGAGGAGGGGTCAATCTGTAGCTTGTGCTGTAAATAGGTCTTCCCGGTGAAGTGCTGGTAACAACAGTTCTCGACCCGGCGGGCGACGTCAGCGACATCCGACAGCCGGCAAGTGTGCTGCAGATACAGCAGCCCCGCCACGAGCCGCGGCTCCGTCGCGGGCCGTCCTTTGTCGGACGGGAAGAACCCACCCCACTCCCGATCGAACACCTTTCGACCGATTAAAGCCGCCAACTTTACCAGCTGGTGCTTCGGATCGATCTAAGTCGATCAAACGCGGACGCAGCAAGTCATCTTGTTCCTCGGGGCGTAGGCGGCGCTGCATAGCCAGAACCGAAATTGCAGGTTTTCAGCCACAAACATACAAAACCCTGCGGTCTGACGCTAGAAAAAACCGCGTTTTTTAACGCCAAATCAATGACATGGGGATTGTTCAGGGCGAACTAAGAAGTTTACCAAAAATGCGCCTAATGAGACCTCAACATCTATTGTGCTTCTTTCTTGGCAATCAGAATAAAAGTTTCTGCCGCATCGTCTCCGATTAGAGCCCAAGCCAACAGCTGGTATGTACGCCAAAGAATGTGGATTGGAAAAAAATTTCCAAAATAGGACGACATCCAAAAAGTCTTAATTTGAATAATTTCAAAGCCATTCTCCAGAAATAAGTTCTTCATTTCGGTAGGGGTGCAATTGTTGTAATACGCAGGAAATCCTTGATGCTCTGTGAGGCCAGGTTGAACCAATTCAAGAGCCCAATTCTTTACTCGCTCGGGAAGTACGACATTTAGACGAGCGTATACAGCGTTTTTACAAGGCACGAAAACATAAACTATACCATGCTGTTTACATATAGTAGACAGTGATCTCGCCGCCGCGCGATTGTCCTCAATGTGTTCCAGCACTGCCTGACAGACGATTGTGTCTGCGTTACCATTGCCGATGTATTGAGTTAAATCCGCAGAAATTTTTTGGTCATAAATGTTAGCAGGAGCTTTGTTCATCTCCTCGTCGCTGATATCGAGCCCCACCAATGTTATATTTTTTTTCAACTTGTCCGCTACGCTGATACAGGGCTGACTACCGCCACCTATATCGTAAATGACGGAATTATCCTTCAAAGCCGATGGGATAACTTGACTAATGAAATAGTGATTTCCGTCATGCCGAATGGCTGGCGACAGCAGGCTGTCAAAAACAGCTGCAGCACGTCTATTTGCGGAAAAGAAGACTCTCATTATGCTCTTCAGCATGAGTATATTTGCCTGATATAGATTAGCGTATTGTTGGCTGCGCAGCGTGTTCTAACGTGTGTTGGAAAATATAATATGCATGTATTCAAAGTCAACTCACGTTTTGACCGTCGCTGAGATCACAGTAACTTTGATACTTGCTCTTCGATTGGCCTTAAATCCGTAGCAGCCCTCAAGCTCGTTGAGCAGCTTTATGATACACATAAATACTATTGTTCGTCAGTAAGTGCTGCGCCAGCGTATCCAAGCGCCGCATGTCCAGAGACCAAACACGAAAAGGCGTCGTGCCTACGGTCCAGACTCATAACCAGTAAATGACGATAGCGGCGAGGGCGCATGCGGAGAGGAACAGGATTGGGCAGCGCTCATACCGCGTCGCGACCCTGCGCCAGTCCTTGAGGCGTGCGTACATGTTCTCGATCTTGTGGCGCAGGCGATAGAGCGCCGCATCGTGTAGGATTTGAACTGTGCGGTTGAGCTTTGACAGGATGCATGGAGAAATCCCTAATTCGATCTGGGCGTTTCGGAACAAATCGGCATCATAGCCCCGGTCTGCCAGCAGAGCACCCGCCTGAGGGACCGTGGGCAGCAACGCCCGCGCGCTGATGTAATCCGAGGCTTGGCCCACCGTGAGGAACATCTGGATCGGTGGGCCCTTCGCGTCGAGCAGGACGTGCAGTTTCGAGTCGAGCACACGCTTAGTCCGTCTGATCAGCCGTCCCCGATTGTCACTGGGCCCCCTTTTGGATCGCGTGGCTTGAGGCCGTCCGGTGGGTCTTTAGATGTGTCGCATCGAGCATCACCATCTCGGTGTCTTGTGCTTGGGCCGCCAGTTCGGTCATGATGGTGGCGAACACACCCATCCGGCTACATCGCTTCCGGCTGTTATAGAGCGTCTTCGGAGGACGATAGTCCCGTGGCGCATGCTTCCCCATCAAACCATAGCGCTGTATGTAGATTATCCCGGTAAGGAGCCGCCGGTCATCGACCCTGGGCTTGCCGAGGGACTTCGCAAAGCATGGACTCAACCGTTCAACCCGCGCCTCGGACAACCAATACAAATCGCTCATGATCCCTCCCCACTTTGGGAGTGCGAAACACGCCGCGAGCCCTCGCTCAAGCAAATTTCTAGGTCCTGATCGTAAGAAGGATTTTTGACGTCAAAATGCCTTAATTTGTAAATCTCTGCATTCAAATAGTGTGATATATCATTTAGTTCAGCCTGAGAAACTACTGGGTGTCTACCTCCAAAATATATGACTTCTCTCAAAAAACGCTTGAAACGATTAGGAACAAGCCTATTTAATCCGATCCCGATCATAGCGTCCCAGATGACCGTGGCATATTTCGACAACTGCTGCGATCTCGGCGCAATTCTTGGGTTCGATCGATGATCAGGAGAATTATGCTTGATTCCTATTGAATCGAGATGGGTTCCAAAAGAAAAGTTCATTGAATCTATATCCCATACACAGAACGTATCAATTTTAGAACTCCAAAGGGCATCGAAAAATTCGTAGTTGCTTGCCTTTATAATTTCTGGAAATTCCTCGAAACCTTGCTTTACATTTTTTATTCTACCCTTTAACTTGTGGTGTAAATAATGTGATATGCACCGATTTAACCTATCTCGATGAGTCGATACTACAATAACGTTAAAATTTGCTTGAAGTGATGCAATGCTTTCCAAAGCGAATAATGAAGTATAATAGCTTGGCTCAATAATGATAACTATCTCATCGTCTGATTTTTCAATTCTTTCTAGTTCATTTGAAAGCGACATCTTACGGGAAAGGTTAAAACTTTCTTTTTGCCTAACATTATTCATATTTAACAGCATATCAAATACTGTAGTAGTACCAGTTTTTTCCGGCCCAACAAAAAAATAAACTTTCTTCACTTTTCTAACCTCATCAAAGGTAGCCATATCAGAAATGATAGCCTAAGAGTTCAATCTCTCTCGAAAACATTTCATAAACTTGTGATGCACTCCTATCACAATACCATTTGTGATATTTTTCATGCGTTGTACCAGACACTTTTGCAGAGCTCGACAAACGCAAACCAGGTGAATAGGTGGCAAATATTGCACTAAAATCATCATCAAGACTCTCAAACCGACCGATTCTATTTAGAATCAGTTCGTCGTCTATTGATATAATGCGCCAATTGGATACCATGCCCCTAGGGACTAGTCTTGTTGCATTAGTACCGTAATAGAGATCTTCAACAAAATCTGAAAACTGAACTCCTGTTGCTCCTGTCGCGTTGACGCGCCAATTGAAGTCGGAAACAACTTGTTCCCATGGATTTCGAACAAAACCAATTTTCTCATAACTTTCGAACTCGTGGTTAAAACACTTCTTAACCGATTTTGCATCTGGATGGGCTGGATTCAACCCAAGTGACCAAAAAAAGCTCAACTTGATGCCATTATTAATCGATCTATTGTGACCCTTAAACAGACATCTTGATGCTAGATAACCGCACGCACCAGATACAGAGTAAATTCTTCGAGCTGATACTCTTGGCAATTTTTGACCTAAATCCAAAATTTCATTAGCACTACCAATAATTATATCTTCGTCTCCTAAAATATTATTTAGATTAGTCTTAATTGAGCTTCCCGCAATTTTACGGCAATGAAAAAAGATGAATTTATGCTTGTGGCTTATTATCATGCTATTGCTCTATAAATATCGTTGTATCGACTTAACATATTTTCAAGACTTAGAAAATGTCGTTGTCGCCCACTTCCAATGCTTACTTCCTCAGTGCAACAAACAGAACAGATCGCGTCACCTATACTTTCTATGGATCTCGGATCAACAAAATAGGTATCTAACTCCGCTGGCTCAATATTCCATTGCGCAAACGCTTTTTGAAACGACGGGATTCTGCTAACAATACATTTTTTATTCAATGCCAATGCCTCTAAAAAAGCAACGTTTAAACCTTCCGATATGGATGGCATTATGAAACCTTTGCAGATTCTCAAATAATACATTACTTGTTGCCTCGGAATAAAACCAAGAAATATTACTCTCTCACCTAAATTAAGTTCTTTGCAGAGCTCTTTAAGATCCTTAGTGAGAGGCCCATCGCCCGCCAAAAATAGACTACAATCACATTTTTCCTTCACACTATTAAAGGCCAAAATTAAATTTGATATATTTTTTTCAGGCACATGCCGAGCTGGATGAAAAATAAAATTTTTACCTTCGTACTTTACATTTTTTTCAGCCTCGCCCATCTGATCCAACTTATCGTATGAAACTCCATTAAGTACTACTTCACTTTTGGCTTTAAATAGTTTCGAGAATACACTAGGCAGCTCATGCATGAGATGCTCATTCACAAACACAATTCGATCAGCGAGTAAAAAAACGAAAAAGAGCAAAAGTCGATTGGATAAGGACAAAAATGTAAATGAGCCGTGCATTGTGTATACCGTTTTTTTCTTGTAAAATTTTGCTAACATTAGCACGAGTACTGCAGATTTTATCTGATGCAAATGCAAGATATCGCTGCGAACAACCTCTGGAATAACCATTGAAACATTGTTAACCGCTAATAATTTATGGTCATTAAGGGAATCGCCTGCATCACACCATTGTCGTGGCACAGAGGTCACTTTTTCTTTATTGATTACATGTAAAACTCGAAGCGGTTCCATCTATGTAGCTTGCCCCTTTGATATAAGAGTTTCGGTTTATTTCGGCAGAGATTATTACAGAGTTGGGCCCAATTACACAGTTGTCGTTAATCTTTACACTCTTGAAGCGTGGATGAACTCCAATCGTAACGCCCTGATAAATCGTAACGTTATCTCCGATCTCGGCATATTGCGAGATGACAACCCCACTAGCCTTGTGTGGCAATCTCAGGCATTTCCCAATTTTCGCTTTATGGCTTATTTGACTGTTACACTGAAACAGAATATCAACTGGCTTCAGAACCAAAATGAAAATAAAAACTAAATTTTTCGAGTATCTTTCGTGCAACAGATTCAATATCCGGTACTTCAGAATAACATAGTTCGATACAGTTGAGTTGAGCCGCATAGACAACGTGGCGTGCCCCCTAATGTTGTTGCAGTTTAATTGTTAGTGCCTTGTAGGCCTGTGGTCGATAGGAACGATGCTTTCTGGCGTAGGTGGGCGGTAGCCCAATGCGCTGTGTGGCCTCACCGTATTGTAGTGGATGCGCCATTTCTCAATCAGGATTTGGGCCTCCTGCAGGCTGTAGAAGATTTCGCCGTTTAGCAACTCGTCTCGGAACTGGGCATTGAAGCTTTCACAATATCCGTTCTCCCACGGCGACCCTGGTTCGATATAGGCTGTTTTGGCACCTACGGCGGCGATCCAGTCCCGCACCTTGTGTGCAATGAACTCTGGGCCGTTGTCTGACCTGATGTATTCTGGTGGCCCGCGCAGGATGAACAGGTCCGTCAAAGCGTCCAGCATATCGGTTGAGTTGAGCTTGCGATCCACGTGGATCATCAGTGCCTCCTTGGTAAATTCATCTATGATGTTGAGCGTGCGATAGGCCCGCCCGTCACGTGTCCGGTCTTGGACGAAGTCGTATGATCAGACGTGGTTCGGGCGCTCCGGCCGAAGCCGAACGCAACACCCGCCGTTCAGCCAGAGCCGCCTTTCTTTCGCTGCTTTTGTGGCATTTTTAGCCCTTGACGTCGCCAGATCCGTTAGACTCTCTTGTGGTTCACACACCAGCCTGCGTTGTTCAGCAAACCCGTCACCATGAGATATCCATAGCGCCTGTGCCTGTCGGCCAGTTCAATGATATCATCGGTAAGACGTTCTTCGTCGGCGCGGCCTAGCGGGACCTTGCGTTGCTTGGATCGGTGCTGACCAAGTGTTGGGTAGGCACGACGCTCATACACGCCAAGCTCCTGCTCCACGTGGTCGATGCATTTGCGGCGGCGCGAAGAGCTCAGAAGTTTCGCTCGCGCGGACCTGCGGTTCCGCGTGCGGCCTCAGTCACAATGAGCTTGTCCAGCGTCAGGTCAGACACCGCCCGACGCAGCCGTTGGTTCTCTTTCTCAAGCTCCTTAAGCCGCTTAAGTTGCGAGCGTCCCATGCCGCCATACAGCTTGCGCCAGCGATAGATCGTTTGCTGTATCACGCCGATCTGGCGCACCGCTTCCGCGACTGTCATCCCTTGCCCTTGCAAAACTTCAACCTGCCGAAGCTTCGATACAATCTCTTCCGGATTCTCTCGTTTCCCAGCCAACGCTGATCCTCCAAATCTTGGGATAAAAGTATCCCAATTGGTGGACCACTTTCAGGGGGCTACTCCAAACGTCATTGCTTTCGAATTTTGAAGTACCAAAGAAGTTCGCATGCTTGAATTAAATTTGTGATAAAAATGGAAGCACCTACTGCTATAGCGGCGCCCTCAAGCCCATACAGATCATATAAAGTAGGTAAGAGGAAGTAGAATCCAATCAATGTACCCAAAATATTTAAATATTCTATCTTTGCAAATCCATAATAGTAAATGAGGTATCCAAAGACAAATGTAATAGAGTAGAAAAAGAGAGATGTGTAATATATGTATCTCACATTTTTAAATTGTTCGCTATTTACTCCTTCAAGGCTAATTTGCATCATATTAAAAAAATAGGGGTATCTAAAAATAAATGCCTCGAACACTAAGATTGCGATTCCCGTTACTACCCCAGAGGCGATTAGCATCCTTTTCAAATACGTGCTGACTGGCTCCCCATTTGTAATTCGCCTTGAAACCTTGCTCATGAAATAGGAGACAAAGATTTGCTGGATAGTCATTATTTGCAGTATGATCCGGACTTGAAATGCATAGGCGCCGAGTACCGACCCATCCACCCTCTCGGTCAGAAAAATAACATCATAGCGGCTTATAAACATATATCCAAATCCTGTTAGCCACATCGGTATTGCAGTAATGGCTATTCTTTTCATTGTAATTTTCAGTATTTTAACTTTTATCAAGGGACGCTTAAAGCCACATTTTTTCGCAATGAATGCCATAATGGTTATAGAAGATATCAGAAAAGACCACTCTGCACCTGTGCTTATAAAGTTTGATAATATAATATAGAAACCTATCAGAATTACATAAAAAAGTATATCTTGTGCTATCGTAAAAAGTATTGGGCGGTCCATAGATCGCACCCACCCAGCCATGAGCAACATCATAGCATAGCATGCAGATGCAAATATTGTCAGTTGACTTAACTTCAAGCAAAATGCTAACAGAATCAAGATCGGCAAAAAACACATAATCAAAGACATCTGGATCGTCATTAAATAGCCTATCTTAACTTGTAAGCTTTTTATTCCGGTTGAAAGGTATTTTATCTGCGCATTTGGAAGTCCAAAACTCAAAAATTTTGAGGTAATCATTATTGCTGATAAGATCACAAGAAACGTTGCATATTCAGAAGCGCCGAAAATTACCATAGGCAGCAACTCAAATGATGCTTTTAGCAACTTTGAAAATATTTGGAGAAACCCAAAGGAAAAAAGAGTGATCATGCCCGGATCCTTAATCGTGAGATATAGTATATCACAATCCCCGGAATTATTGTGACCCAAATCAGAGTTTTAAAGATTGAATAAAACTCAGATCTGAAAAATTTATGAAGAATGCACATTGTAGCAATTGTGACAATTAAGGCTGGTAGTGAACTTCTTTTGTATTTCTCGATGCAACTGAAGTACACACCGATTATCACGCCGAACACGAAAACTCCCAGAAAACCAAAATTGATATATCCCTCGATAATAGTTGGAAAACCTCGCCCACCTCCCATGTCCCATATTTCAGGCACATATCTTTTCGCGTACCAAACAGAAAGCGGTTCATAGTCATAGAAGGGGTGTACTATGCCCAAAAGAGTTTGAAATAGAGAATCTCCAAATATTTTTTCCGTGTACTTTATGTTCTCATACATTTCCATCCAGCTAGTAATCTCACCCGGCAACTTTATGGTGGTAATATCAAATCGTCTATTTTCATAAAAAATGTATCCAAGAAATGGCTTCCAAATAAAAAGTATAAACATCCCCAAAATTAGGCTAAATCCTATATGCACCGCCCTGATACGACCTCTTTCAGAGAGCAAGTACCCTACTGGCATTACAGTAAATATGAGCTGCGCTTTGGAAATCGTCATAATTGAGTATGCGAGCATAATAAACGCCATAATCACTTGCACCCATGACATTCGTCGCTTCTCTATTATTGATATTGACATTGAAAAAAGATACCCGGAGGTCATAATTGTATCAGATAAAGAAAAAACGAAGTCACCTCGAGTTATAAGGGCGATATCTAATCTCGATGCGGCAATGAACTGTATTATGCCAAAATTTGTAATTTTGATTGTCAATATCGACAAACCAATGAGAAATATAGATATTGCAATTGTATTGTAATATTTTTTTGTTTTATTGTTTATTTTTTTGTATTTCTTTTCATGCTCATTCATTCCTGTCAGTAGTGGCCAAACACATAATCCAAGCGTGAAGCCAAATATATACAGAATTTGAAGCAGGAAGTATTCTGGATTGCCACTGTATAATGAAGATTCAGCATAAATAGCCCAAACAATACAGAAGATTTTTGAGGGCGTAATCACGCTGGTGCCGAAGATCCTGTTATTTGAATATATAATAAAATATGTTATCATTATTAACATTATTACATTACTTTCTCACCGTATAATGATGGTACCACTCTACAAAGGCCTTCATCCCGTCGCGGACATCGGTTTTCGGCTGATAACCGGTGAGCGATTTGAGGAGCGAGGCATCGGCCCATGTGACGGGGACGTCTCCGGCCTGCATCGGCATGAGGTTGCGGGTCGCCTTGAGGCCCGTGGCCTCTTCGATTGCTTCGATGAAATCGGTGAGCTGCACGGCGTCAGAATTGCCGATGTTCACAACGCGCCACGGGGCAACATGGGAGAGGCTGTCGCCTTGAGGCACAACGCCGTCCACAGGGCGCACGGGCACCGCGTCGATCAACAGCCGGATCGCCTCCACCAAGTCTTCCACATAGGTGAAGTCGCGCTTCATATCGCCGTAGTTGTAAACGTCTACGGTCTCGCCAGCGAGGATCGCTTTGGTGAACTTATAAGGCGCCATATCGGGCCGCCCCCAAGGTCCGTAGACCGTGAAAAAGCGGAACATCGTGATCGGGAGATCGAAGAGATGGGCATAGGAATGCGCCATATTCTCGGTCGATTTCTTGGTCGCCGCATAGAACGACACCTGATGGTCGGCCTTTTGCGTTTCCTGATAGGGCATCTCGGTATTCGCGCCATAGGCCGAAGAGGTCGAGGCAAGCAGCATATGGCGCGGCGGAAAGGTGAGCTCCTCCCCGAAAATCGGACAGTGACGTAAGCTACGATCTGACGTCTGCTGGTCTCCAAGGACGAGGAGATCAGACTATGAAGAAACGCAGGAACCATGATG
>Ga0315905_10003940_pt1 | contig 15231 bp, 14 predicted proteins | sample LakEriMetagenome_5_FD_203522 | JGI IMG/M metagenome (GOLD analysis project Ga0315905, IMG submission 203522) | Freshwater fungal communities from buoy surface, Lake Erie, Ohio, United States - Buoy 4 MA121 | ecosystem: Environmental > Aquatic > Freshwater > Lake | place: USA: Lake Erie, Ohio... | reverse complement strand
GCTTTTTTATTTAGTGTTGAATTCAGGTTTTCACATAAATTAATCAAGTATTACAGCACAAAACCTTTCTTCATCAATGCTTCTGCAATTTGAACCGCATTGGTGGCAGCCCCCTTTCTTAAGTTATCGCTTACAATCCAGCAGTTGAGCGTGTTGGGTTGCGTCTCATCGCGACGAAGCCTGCCAACAAAGGTATCATCTTTATCGTGCGCATGCAAGGGCATAGGGTAAATAAAGTTGTTAGTATCGTCTTGCAGAACTATTCCCGCCGCAGTTGATAAAATCTCTCTGACTTCCTTCAATTCAAAATCATCTACAAACTCAATATTCACAGATTCGCTGTGGCCACCAATGGTTGGAATGCGAACACAGGTTGCCGTAAGCAAAATACTGTCATCTCCCATGATCTTTTTGGTTTCATTTGTCATTTTCATTTCCTCTTTCGTATAACCATTATCTAAAAAAATATCGATGTGAGGAATTGCATTTAAATCAATTTGATATTTATAGGCCATTTCGCCCTTTATGCCTTTTCTTTCATTCATTAATTGGTCAACAGCTTTAACACCTGTTCCGGTGACACTTTGATAAGTGCTAACAACCACTCTGCTGATTTTATATTTATCATGCAACGGCTTTAAAACAACAACCAACTGTATGGTTGAACAGTTTGGATTTGCAATAATCTTATCATCAGCTGTTAGTACATTTCCATTCACTTCGGGAACTACTAATTTTTTTGTAGGATCCATCCGCCAGGCACTTGAGTTATCTATTACGGTGATTCCTGCTTCGGCAAATTTTGGTGCCCAATCAAGCGATGTGCTTCCGCCAGCAGAAAACAATGCAACTTGCGGCCGAGCATTAATCGCATCTTGCATCCCAACTACTTTAAAGGACGATCCTTTGAATTGAATTTCTTTTCCTATTGATTTTTCGGAAGCAACAGGAATAAGCTCAGTTACGGGGAAATTTCTTTCTGCGAGCACTTCTAGCATTTTTGTGCCTACCAATCCGGTAGCACCTACAACAGCAACTTTCATAACCTTTTAGTATTGTTTTTTTCAAAAATAATACTTTAAAAACCATACAGAAAGACCAAGCTCTTCTTTCCGCAAAAATTTAGATGACATTTAATAAAACCAATAAAGTCGATTGTAAACAATTAAGTTCTTTAAATAGCCACTAACCTTACCCATTAATTTTCTATCTCAATATTTTCGCCCTTTAGAATAAACTTTTAAAGGATTAAACTACCTACTCCATGAAAATCGCTTTCATTTTGGCTTTACTCTTAATTGTTTCAGCGTCAACATCAAACGCACAGCTAATGGATGATTTCAATGACAGCAACTTTACCCAAAATCCTCGCTGGTTTGGCAGCGATAGTAATTTCACGGTAAATCAAAATCACCAACTTCAAAGTAATGCCCTGGCAACCAATTCCACTTTTTACCTGTCTACGGCTAATACTTTGGCAGCTGAAGCCCAATGGCAGTTTTATGTTCAGCTTGCATTTAACACTTCTTCGTTGAATTATGTTGATATTTATCTTACAGCTTCTGACAGTAATTTACTTAATTCCAATCTTACTGGATACTATTTGCGATTAGGAGGCACCAACGATGAAATTTGTTTGTATAGAAAAGATACTTCCGCTTCCATAAAAATAATCGACGGAGAAGACGGAGTGCTGAATGCTACCAATAGTATTTTCACAATTACCATTCTGAGTGACTCGGCGAATAAATTCACCGTTACCAAAACTGACCTTTCTAATAACACCTTGTTGGTTGGTACAGGTATTGACAGCGTCTATCAAACTTCCAATTATTTTGGAATCTGCATAAGACAAAGCACATCCAGCTTTTTCAAAAAACATTATTTCGATAATATAAGCGTTCAGCCAATTACATATGATACTATTTCTCCTATTGTAGATACGATAATAGTTTCCAGTAGAAACGCGGTTACGGTGTTATTTGATGAGCCCGTTTCTGAATCATCCCTAAATCTGCGTGAAAACTATTACATCAATAATGGAGTTGGAAATCCCGATTCCTTATTTTTTAATTCGAATAACCCCAATGCTGTTTTATTGTGGTATAACAATCCGCTTCCCGACCGAATTCACTTAAGCCTAACTGTTAGGAACATCGCTGATGTTTCCGGAAATACTATTGCTCCCGTTGTAAATGATTTGTTTTATTATAGAGCCATTGCTTACGATATTATTATTGATGAGATCATGGCTGATCCGACTCCTTCACAAGGCTTACCGGAAAAAGAGTGGATTGAAATTCGAAACATCAGCCCTTTTCCAATAGACCTATCAGGATGGTGTTTAAAAAAAAACGAAACAATAAGTGGCTTGCTTGGAAAACACCTACTTGAAAAAGACAGTAGTGTTATACTGTGTGCAAACAGTTCATTGACAGATATGTTGGTTTTGGGCCCAGCGCTTGGTGTAACGAGTTTTCCTTCACTTAACAACAGTAGCGATACGATTTCGTTGTTGTCGCCTGATAAACAACATATACATAGTGTTGCCTATTCGGATAACTGGCATCAAAACGATATAAAAAAACTCGGCGGTTGGTCACTTGAAATGATTGATCTCCAAAAACCTTGTTTAGGCAAATCTAATTGGTCGTCCTCAGAAAATCTTATAGGGGGAACTCCAGGAAAAACTAACAGCGTAAATGGTAGTATCTATTCAGCATCTCAGCCAGAGCATTGGTATGCTTTTGCAAACGACACCTATACCCTTACGTTATATTTTAAAAACACAATAGACAGCAATTCGGCAGCATCCCTTGGCCGTTATCATATAACTGATTACAACGGAAATCTTTTGTATGCAAAACCATTACCACCGCTTTTTGATAGAATTCAAATTGGTATTGATAGTCCATTGCGTAGCGATTTTGTTTATACCGTTAACGCAGTTGGTTTTACAGACTGTATGGGAAATGCCATCGGGCTTAACAACAAGGCTAAGTTTGGTTTAACAACATCAGCTGCTCCTGAAGACATTATCATCAATGAGATATTGTTTAATCCTAAGCCTGATGGTTATGATTATGTTGAATTGTTCAATAGGAGCAATAAAGTAATCAATCTGCAATCCTTGCTTGTGGCGAATAGAAACGCATTGAATCAGCCCGATAATATCGTTTCTATTCAGCAAAAAAACCGATCTATCTTGCCGGGTGAATATTTTGTGCTGACAGAAAATCCTACTGCCTTGCCTCAACAATATTTTGTTGCTGATCCTGATAAAATACTATTTGTTGATAATTTGCCCTCCTTCGCCGATGATGAAGGAGTTGTATTGTTGATGAATAACGCGGGAAGTATCATAGATGAATTTCATTATAATGAAGATTGGCATTTTTCCTTACTGAACAATGTTGAGGGCGTTTCCTTGGAGAGGATAAATTCAGACGCAGCAACAAACAACAAGGAAAACTGGCACAGCGCAGCATCCTCTGTAGGCTATGGCACACCTACCTATAAGAACGTTCAATCTGTTGGCTATTCCAATGAGGAGGAGTTCTTTACGATTGACCACGATGTGGTATCGCCGGATAATGACGGAAACAACGATGTACTTGGAATTTTTTACCGCTTTCCTGAAAACGGAAATGTTTTAACGGTAAAAGTATTTGATGCTATGGGTCGACCTGTTGCAAATCCAGTCAGAAATCAGCTTTGCGGAACAAAGGGTAGCTTTTACTGGCATGGACAAGACGATAAGAATCGTAGTTTGACTCGAGGGATATACATTCTTTATTTTGAATCTTATGGACTAAGTGGAAAAATAAGAAAAGCCAAAAAAGCAATTGCTGTAAAATAAACAAAAAAATTACTGATGAATGGTGTCCTTTTGTTCAAGCCGACGACGAACAAAAAGATATCCGCCAAAGGCACAAACCAAAGCAAAAAGCATTAACCCAACTATGTCATTAAAATTATTGTATCCAAAAAGCGCAGCGCCAAAGATCAAACCAATAAATTCAAATCCAATCCAGGCAATGACGGTATAAAACTTCCAGAGGCCGGGTTTAAGACCCCTTTCTACTGCCATAACCCCAATCTTTCTACACAGAAAAATCAACAAAAAAATTTCTATCATAATTATACGAGGTCTATTTCAAAATTCACCAGTTGAACAAAAGCAGCTATTCTACTGTCTATATCTGCTTTGGTGATTTCTTTCATTCTTTCTGGACCGAATTTCTCCACACAAAAGCTTGCTAATGCGCTTCCCACAATAATAGCAGTCTTCATATTATCAAAACTGATGTCTTTTGTTTTGGCAAGATGTCCGATGAAGCCACCCGCAAAGGTATCGCCGGCGCCTGTAGGATCGAATACCTCTTCCAACGGCAATGCGGGTGCAAAAAATACATGATTTTCATTAAACAGCAACGCACCGTGTTCACCCTTTTTGATGATAAGAAACTTAGGTCCCATCTCCATGATTTTTCTGGCTGCCTTAACAAGAGAAAACTCACCGCTTAATTGACGGGCTTCGCTATCGTTAACCAACAGCACATCTACTTTTTTAAGCACTTCTTTCAAATCATCCATAGCAATATCCATCCAAAAGTTCATGGTGTCCATAACAATCAACTTTGGTCTGGTTTTTAGTTGATTGATTACGCTCAGTTGCAATTTCGGCATCAAATTACCGAGCATCAAAAATTCGGCACCCTGAAAACTATCGGGAACAATCGGATTAAAATCAGCCAGTACGTTGAGGTCGGTCACCAACGTGTCTCTGGTATTCATATCAAGGTGATACTTTCCGCTCCAAAAAAAGGATTTCTTATCAGGCACCATTTCCACGCCATCAAATTTTACCCCTCTGGAGGCAAGTGAATCCAGCTCTTCTTTTGGGAAATCGTTTCCTATTATTGATATTTGCTGAATAGGCTGAATAAAATTACTGGCGGCATATGCAACATAAGTAGCCGAACCCCCAACAATTTTATCTACTTTTCCGAACGGTGTTTCAATGGCGTCGAAAGCCATGGTACCAACAGTGATTAATGACATATAAATTGCTTTGTGGTAAATTTGAAAAAAACCGAGCAAAAGTAAGGCATAATAATTGTTTTGGAAGTTTATTGCTCATTTATTAAATTAAAAAATACATGCTATTAAAAATCCACCCCGAAAACCCATCACCCAGACATATCAAACAAGTTGCAGACTGTATTCGTTCTGGGGGTGTTATCATTTATCCTACAGATACAATTTATGGCCTCGGTTGCGATATATTTCAGCCAAAAGCCATAGAGAAAATTTGTCAAATCAAAGGGATTGACCCTCAAAAAGCCAATTTGTCCTTTATATGCAAAGACCTCAGTCACCTGAGCGATTATACCAAAAGTATAAGTACACCATTGTACCGAATTCTAAAACAATACCTGCCCGGCCCTTTTACTTTTATATTACCAGCGAGCAAACAGGTACCCAAGATCCTTCAAAATAAAAAATCAACCATCGGCATAAGAATTCCCGATAATGAAATATGCAGAGCTATTCTGGAAGAAGTTGGTCACCCGCTCCTTACGGCATCATTGCCTGGAGATATGGTAGAAGAGTATACCGACCCGGAAGTCTTTGCCGATAATTTTGAAAAAAGGGTTGATATTGTTATTGATGGCGGCCCCGGTGGAATAATACCTTCAACCATTGTAGATTGTACTTCTGATGATTGGCAAATAACAAGACAAGGCCTCGGCGTATTTGAATAACAACATTTCATCCATAACCCTCCGCAGTATAGATGAAAAAACTTTGGCCTCACGCCGCACTTCTAGGAACAAATATTTTCTTCGCCATCAATTTTACGGCGATAAAATACCTCATCAATGGAAATTATATTCGCGCGTTTGGGCTCAATTTTATTCGTATGCTGGTAACCGCTACAATGCTTTGGTTTATTTATCTCTTTAAAAAGAACAAATTCATCATCGATAAAAGCGATATTATAAGGCTTTTACTTTGTGCGCTTACGGGCATAGTAATCAATCAGCTATTGTTTATCAAGGGACTTTCCCTAACCTATTCTATTCACGCTTCTTTGCTGATGCTTGCCACGCCAATCATGATTACACTCATTGCGGCGGTTTTTCTCAAAGAAAAAATAAATTCAGTAAAAGCTATAGGATTGCTGTTGGGTATTTGCGGCGGAACATTGCTGATAACGATGAGGGAAAACTCGGGTTCCGGAACTGATGTGTTTTGGGGAGACATACTAGTTGTCTTGAATGCAATATCCTATTCGGTTTTCTTTGTTATTGTAAAACCATTGATGAAGAAGTACCAGCCTCTAGATCTAATTCGTATATTATTTACCATTGGATTGGTTATTGCAACGCCTTTCTGCTGGAAGGAGTTTACAGAAATACCATGGCAACAATACAAGCCCGTTGAATTTTATGTACTTGCATTAGTTACCATTGGTGGTACGTTTTGTGCATATGTATTTAATGTAATTGGAATAAAACACCTAGGAGCATCCGTAGCAGGATCATATATTTATTTGCAACCTTTTTTTGCAACCGCCATTGCTATGATTGTTCTCGGAGAATCATTAAATATTTATAAGGTTGTTGCAGCTGTGCTTATTTTTACTGGAGTCTATTTAGCCAATAAATCCCAAGCAGATGTTTGAGTATGTTGTAGTTTCATCCAATGCAGAATATGAGGCAGCTTCTTTGCTATTCAAAGAGTATGCGCAATGGTTGAATATTAATCTTTCTTTTCAGTCATTTGAACAGGAGTTGGTTGAATTAAAAAAAATGTACGCAGGCCCCAAGGGCATGATATTACTCTGCAGGGCGAACGATCGTTTTATGGCATGCGTAGCCGTTAGGCCGAACGAAGATGGAATTGCAGAAATAAAAAGAATGTACGTTAAGTCTGAGTTTCAGGGAAGAGGAGTTGGCCAAGCTTTACTCGACCATTCGATAGATTTCTGTAAGAAAGTCGGATATGGAAAAGTAAGACTTGATACTTTGAATACCATGAAACCCGCGATGAACCTTTATCAGAAAAATGGGTTTATTAAAATTCCACCATATTACTATAACCCCTTTCCGGAGGCAGTGTATTTTGAAAAAATGCTGAAGTTGGTTTAAAAAATCAACTTGGCGATAAAGCAAACAGCAATTCTTTTTTTCCCGTTGAAAATGCTGACCAGTTTTCAGCATTACTTCTAACTGCTACAACTGCACAAGTTGGCATCGAGTACATAAATGCATGTGTAATCAGCGTATTAGCAAAATCTGTTACCCCTGGATTGTGGGCAATAATAGCAATGCAGTTTAACTCATCAGGAAATTGAGAAACAAGTTCTTCAATTTTATCGGAGTTGGCCAAATACAAAGAAGGTTCTGCTATTCTTCTGTTTTCGAAAACACCAAAAGCGTTTGCAATAATTTCAGCTGTTTGCAAAGTTCGAAGCGCCGAACTGTATATGATGGCATCAACAAAAAAGTTCTTATTTATCAATTGTTGTGCAATGGCTTTAGCCTCTTTAATTCCGAGCGGATTCAGGGCCCTGGAAAAATCCATTTTATCGGAGGATTTCCATTCCGCATTGGCGTGCCGGATGATAAAAAGCGTTTTCATGTTAAATAATGAAAAACTATTTCTGAATTAAACGATAATCACAAGGGATGAAACTTACAGACCACTCAGCGTCAAACCGACTTGCAAAAGTTTTATTGGCGCTGTTGTATTGTTTTTAAAAATAGACGCATTAATATTATAGGATGCGAAAAGACTAAAACTTCCGTAACCTACCCTTGCTGTTGCAGCAATGCGTGTAGTATTGAAATAAGATTTGCTGTTTATTTTTTCAACCACATCGTTTATTTTTGTTCCCGATGCATTTTGAAGTTCTTTTCCTTTGGTGTGCGCATTTATCAGGGTTCCTACTTTCAATCCCAACGCCATCTTAAATGATTTGCCATTTTTTTCCGGCTGAGAGGAATACCTTAATTCAATTGGAAGCTCGAGGTAAGACGTGCTTACCTTGTATTTTTTATATCTTGATGAAGAATCGAGCGATTCGAAGTTTAATAGGGGAGTATTACCATCAATTGCTGCTCGGAGTTTATCCAGGAACAAATGGCTGGTAGAAATACCTAATCCAAAAGCAACGCTCATTTTAGGGCTTGATTTAAATGGCTTATCCAGCATAAAATATACATTCGCTCCTCTTGAAGTACCTTTTGTTTTGGATGCAATACTGTCTGGCGTATTCAACCAAGTGTCAGAGCTTGCCTGAATCATAATATGATCTGATGGTCTGGCAGACAAGTCAATTTTTTTCTTTGATTCATTTTGTGAAAAACATCCAAGAGATAATAGCACACATACAGCTGAAAACAAATAATATTTCATTATTGATTCGATTTGAATAAACGGTTAAATAAGATTTAAAGCTCAGCAAAGATAATGTTAGTTGGCAACAACAAAGCCATTTCTGAAATGCTGATTGAAGTCAATAAAAGAAAAGAGGCCGTCATTGACAGCCTCTTTTAATAGCTGAAGAAATTAATTAGAACTTATTGATCTTTTTAACCAAAGTTTGATTAGCTAATTGAATAGTTACAATGTAAGATCCGCTATTCAAAGCAGCAACAGGAATATACAAAGTGTTGTTTCCTTCGTTTACAATAACAGAAGTGTTGTAAACTCTTCTTCCGGAAAGATCGGTAATGAACAATGAAGCTTTTTCTGATTTGTCTGCATCAATCAATATTCTCATGTTCTGAGCAACAGGATTAGGACTTACAGTCATTTCAGCAAAGGAAAGGTGTTTTACGTTTTTGATTTCACTGAGGCGGAAGCTATTGTCGTTGTTAATCAGTTTTAAGCGATAGTAGTTGTTGCCCTTGTTTGGAGTTGGATCAACAAAACGATAGTTTTTAGCCGTACTGCTGTTGCCGAAGGCTGCTACATATCCGATTTCATTGAAGTTACGACCATCCGTACTGCGTTCAATAATGAATTTACTTGCATTGATTTCCTGACTTGTTACCCAAGATAAGTTGTTTACAGAACCATTACGCTTTGCTTCAAAATTCATTAAGGTTACAGGTAGTGCAACGTATGGGAAGATCTTGATGTTGTCAACACCGGAAACGTTTCCCCATAAACTTACACCTTCAAAACCGATTTGAACGGTTTCGCCTCTATAGGAATCGGGGATTGTTACGATCTCTTCTTTCCAGTAAGGAATAGCTACATCCTCATATCTTCCAAAACCCTGCAGCCTTGTCCACGTTTGACCTTTGTCGGTAGAAATGACTACAAAAACACTATCGTCAAAACTAGAGAAGCTGTTGTCATGAGTCATATAAAAACTTACGCCAGTTGTGTTGGATGGAAGCAATGTTATACAATTGCTGTACAAGCGGCTCACAAAATCTTGTGTATTTAGGTCTCCGTCACCTTCCTCCGCATCGTATAGCGCTTCAAACAAGAAATATTTGTTTCCATCAATCGGATCAATAGGTGCTGAAAGCTCAGAATTTGAATAACTTCCCTGATTTACCTTCCATAATTGTGTGTTTCCGTTTACTAAATCAACAAACGGGAAAACGTTGAGGACATTGGATTCAACATCTTCCTTAATGGTATCGGTAGTACTTGCAAATGTTAGACTGCTTGCAGTATTTATGAATGATTTTAGCGTATCGTTGAAGGTTGTACCATCTCCGAGATACGATAAAAATGCAGTGTCGTAATTCACTCCAGGATTGTCTAAGTTAATTCCGCTAAATGAAATTATTTCAAACGAACCAGGGTTAACAACCGTGCTGTTAGTTAATGTTGCATTATAGACATTTGCACCGCCAATATTTAGTGTTATTTGGGCGCCGCCAACAGGAATTGCGTTGATGCCATCATTGGTAAGGTTTACGCTAATCGTTTGGTTGGTGTTGAAACAAGAGAAATTAGGATGGAGAATGCTTTTAATACCCGCATCATCTGTAAAAACGTGAACCAATTGTATTGCAGGCCTTAATTTAGTTGGCCTTAAAGTTGTACTTCCTGGGACAGGACTGGTTACATCATTGTATTCTCTGGAAGATTTCGCCAAACGATCACTGCTGTTTCCGTTGGCTGTAGCAAATTGAAATCCAGAATGAATAGCTCCATCCAATCTTTCAATTAAGATTTGCAGGTTAGCACCAAACCCTCTTTGAAATGGGGTATTCAGTGTTATTTCAAGGATATTACCATCAATGGTATCAGCAGTGTTTATGGTGCCATTGAAAACAAGGGTATAACCTGTAGTAGTGTATGCACTTTGAAATGGGAAAACTGTTTCGTTAGAAGAAACATTTTTCATCCAAATTTTGAAATTACTAACAACCAATGGGTCTCCAAGTGCATTTACAACAAAACCAATCTTTTGAATAGCAGTATTTGCGGTAATGAAATTTGGATAACCAAGCTCTTGGTTGGTATAAATTGATTCGCTTACATGGTATCTGCTATTGCCTATAATAGCGTTAGAAGAGGAAGAGGGGTTTCCTACAACACCCACTTTTTGGGAATATCCCTCAGTAAAAAGAACCATCAATACCAAAACAGAAAAAAAGTGCTTCATAATAAAATATTTTATATGCAAATTATTGATAAAAAAACAATTAAACAAAGAAATACAGAAATATTCTAACTCGGAATTAATCAAAAACTGATGTTCAACAAATTTCAAAGAAAATATTTAAACAAAAAATAACACAAAACATACCGAAGATGAATAAGAATAGGTTAAACTCATGATATAGATAAATACAATAATAAATTAAGAGATTTAATATTTAAATAACTTTTACCAAAACCCTATTTTTTGTTAATTTTGGTACATTCAATCTACATGAAAAATCCATTACCAATTTTACCAAAGAAATTTGCTTTTGGCATATCTGTTTTCTTCAACGATCAAGAAAAGGTAAAGTTTTTTCTGCTAGAGTTTCTTCGCTTACTATTTTTTACCGGTTTATTGAAATTGAGATAATAAAATGATAATCAACATTATATAATGGTGATTTTGCATCTAAATCGGTTTATGGCGAGGAATGATAAATAGGATAAATAGGATAAATAGGATAAATAGGCTAGCCTGTAGGCGAGAGGGGCGAAGCCGTGCGAACAAACAAATAAAATAAATAATTTATAACATGAATTCTGTAAAAAATCAATGGAGCGACACAATAACTCCCCGTCATTCCCTGTTTGATTTGAGATTGAAAGCCGTTTGGGATTACCGTGATTTACTTTTCATGTTTATCAAGCGGGATTTTGTAGCCAATTTTAAGCAAACCATTTTAGGCCCGCTTTGGTTTATTATTCAGCCGTTGTTTACTGCCCTAATGTTTACGTTGGTATTTGGAAAGTTTGCCAGAATTAGTACAGATGGTCAACCTAGGATGCTGTTTTACATGTCGGGAATTACCATTTGGAATTATTTTGCTGATTGTTTCAGTAAAACTTCTTCAGTGTTTACCTCCAATGCAGGAATTTTTGGCAAGGTTTATTTTCCGCGCTTGATTATGCCTTTGGCAATTGTAACTTCCGGACTGATTAGATTCTCTATTCAGTTTGCTTTATTTTTTGGTTTTCTAATTTATTTTCAAACTAAACCCAATAATATAGCTCATCCGAATTGGTACGCCTTACTAACTCCGGTACTGGTGTTGTTGATGGCTGGTTTTGCATTGGGTGCGGGGATGATTATTAGCGCTATGACCACTAAATACAGAGATTTTACCTACTTAGTCTCTTTTGGAGTAACGCTATTGATGTATGCCACACCTGTAATTTATCCCATTGGATTTTTACCTGCCAAATATCAAATCATAGCACTTGCTAACCCAATGAGCGCTATAGTTGAAACTTTCAGATATGGCTGGTTGGGAAGCGGAACTTTTTCATGGTCAATGCTGGCTTATAGCGCCGGTTTTATGATAACACTGCTGACTTTGGGCACCTTGGTATTCAACAAGGTTGAAAAGAATTTTATGGATACGGTATAAAACAAGGAATTTGTAAAAAAAATCGGAATGATCAACGTAACAAAAACATTTTTTCCTCCGCTGGATGATTATCAAAAACAATTGCAGCGCGTATGGAAAAACGAATGGCTTACCAATAGGGGCGAACTGCTTAATGAACTTGAGCAAAAGCTTCAATCCTATTTATCCGTTTCCGATATAATTGTAATGAACAATGGTACCATACCGTTGCAAATTGCCCTTAAACTTCTGGGTAATAAAGGAGAGATCATTACAACACCATTCAGCTATGTAGCAACAACATCATCCATTATTTGGGAAAATTGTACGCCGGTATTCGTTGACATCCACCCGGAAGAATTTACAATAGATGCAGAAAAAATAGAAGCCGCCATAACGGAAAAGACTACATGTATACTCGCTACACATGTTTTTGGGAATGTTTGCAATATTGAAGAGATTGACCGCATTGCAAAAAAACACAACTTAAAAGTAATCTATGATGCAGCTCATTGTTTCGGAGTAAAATATAAAGGCAAATCAGTGTTTGAATATGGAGATGTAAGTACATGCAGTTTCCACGCCACAAAACTGTTTCATACAGGAGAAGGCGGCGCCGCCTTTTGTAATGACAAAACTCTGAGGGACAAATTTTTTTACAGTCATAATTTTGGACATAACGGTCCGTTGGATTTTCACGGATTGGGTATCAACGGAAAAACAAGTGAACTGCATGCTGCCATGGGATTGGCTGTACTGCCCTACATTGACGAAATTATTGAAAGCAGAAAAAAAACGGTTGAATGGTATCAATCAAAAATTGATTTTACATCAAAGCGATCCATCAAGCTTAAAGAAAACTGCACATGGAACTACAGTTATTATCCAATTGTTTTTGAAAATGAAAATCAACTACTTATTAAGTTGAAAGAATTGAACGAAATCAACATCAATCCAAGAAGGTATTTTTATCCTTCTCTGAATACCATACCATATGTAGCCGGTAAGCCTATGCCCGTAAGCGAAGACATTGCAAAGAGAATACTTTGTTTACCGTTATTTGTTGGAATAGAGGAAACTGATCTTGAAAAAATTGTAACCATTATCAACAGATGAATATCGTAAGTCTGAATAAAATCATCGGTTTTTTAAACCAAAATAATATTCCTCATGAGCTTATTCGGGCAGAAAAGCTGAAAGAGGAGACGAAATATGCTTTTGCAAGCATAAAAAATTGTATAGAAAAAGGCGTTTACTATTTTGAAGACAGTGCTCATATTTCAAAATTCAATATCAGCGATAGCATTATTATATGTAAACACCAAACAGACTCAGCGACCAACTCGTTTATTTTGGTGGATAATCCGCAAGTAGTACATTATAAGCTTTGTGCTTTGGTAAAACCTTCCGAACATTTTGCAGTTTCTTCTTCCTCTAAAATACACACAGAAGCACAGCTTCACTCAAGGGTTTCGGTTGGGGAGAATTGTGTTATCGGTAATTGCATTATTGAAGAAGGTGTTGTAATAAAACACAATGTTGTTATTGAAGATAATGTTGTGATCAAAAAAAATGTATTTATAGATAGCAATAGTGTAATTGGCGCACCTGGTTTAGCCTGGATATGGGATCAGGATGGAAAGAGAGTGCTTCAGCCTCAGCTGGGCGGTGTAGTAATTGAAGAAGACTGTCACCTTGCTACAGATGTTACTGTGGTGAGGGGTTCGCTTTCAGAAAACACAAGAATCGGACGAGGTACAGTTATTGCTCATGGAACCAAGATAGGGCACGGTGCCCAAATTCATGAAGAGGTTCACATGGCCAACAACGTTAGCATTGCCGGTAATGCAGTAATTGGCGAACGTTCCTTTTTAGGCAGCGCCTGTGTGATTTCATCCAATGTTGTTATAGCACCCAATTGTATTGTGGGTGCTGGAGCAGTTGTAAACAAATCGCATCTTATAGAATTTCAGACTTTGGCGGGGGTTCCTGCAAAATGCATCAAGGAAAATAATTTTGAGTCTAAGCCTAACGGTGCACCACAACCTAAAACAAACAAACAAACAAAATAAACAAAATAAACAAAACAAACATGAGTACAAGCGTTATTTCAGAAAAAGCCCAAATTGGCAAAAATGTAAAGGTTGGTCATTTTTGCATCATTGAAGATGATGTAGAAATTGGCGATAATACCACCATTGGTAATTATTGTATTGTAAAGAAAGGAGCAAAAATCGGATCGGATTGCAAATTCACCGCTTATTGTGAAATTCGCGACAATGTTACTGTTGGAAACAAAACAACCTTTGGCAGCAGATGTACCATTTCTGCTAATGCTACCATAGGCGAAAGCGTAACCATAAAATATGGTTTTGTATTGACCGATACGCCGGTTTTGGAAAAAGGTGATGAAAAAGTGGTAGGATTTATTGGAGATGGAACCTTAATTGGAGCTAATGTCACGTTGATGCCCGGATTTAATATCGGTAAAAACGCCACCATCGGAGCCTGTTCGCAAGTAAGAAACAATGTTGGGGATAACGAAGTATGGTTTGGTAATCCAGCAAAATTGTTTAAAAGCAAATGACCGACCAGCCGGTAGTTTCTATTTCTTGCATCACTTATAATCATGCGCCGTTTCTTCGGAAATGCCTTGACAGTTTTTTAAGTCAGGTTACCAGGTTTCCTATTGAAGTTGTTATTCACGATGACGCATCAACCGATGGCACGCAGGAGATTATCCTTGAATATTGTGATAAATATCCTGGTGTTTTTTTCCCTTTGCTGCAAAAAGAAAATCAATATTCCAAAGGAGTAAGGGGAATGATGGCCAAATTCAACTTTCCGCGCTGCAGGGGAAAATACATAGCCTTGTGTGAAGGTGACGATTATTGGACAGACAATGAAAAGCTTCAAAAGCAAGTTGACGTGCTTGAAAAAAATCCTGAAGTGGTCTTGACCGGACATGATGCGATGATCATCAACCAAAAAGGTGATCTTGTAAGTAACTCCAAGTTGCCACCGGAAAAAAAAAGAAATTGTTCATCACTGGAGCTCCAAAAAAGTTTTTATGTGTTGACGCAATCCATGTGTTTTAGAAATCTTCCTTTTTTAAAAAACATGCCTTCCGAATCCTTCAAATCAAAAATGGGTGATGTTTTTCTTATTTCCATGCTTG
>Ga0315905_10003939_pt1 | contig 15231 bp, 9 predicted proteins | sample LakEriMetagenome_5_FD_203522 | JGI IMG/M metagenome (GOLD analysis project Ga0315905, IMG submission 203522) | Freshwater fungal communities from buoy surface, Lake Erie, Ohio, United States - Buoy 4 MA121 | ecosystem: Environmental > Aquatic > Freshwater > Lake | place: USA: Lake Erie, Ohio... | reverse complement strand
CTGTCCCGAGTTCGGACTTTCCCATGGTTATTTTTGATTATAGTATTTTGCGTTATTAACGACATTGACTGTGCAGATGGGCCACTCCATGCACTCCGACATGTCCTTACGAGGAGTCAAAGCGTGGGCGATATGAAGCACGCAGCTGCACGCTCACTAAAGCCGAGACATGAAGCACGCTCACTAAAGCCCGGACATGGGCTGTACAGCCACTAGTCAAGTTTGCAAACGCCTGTGCTCACCTGTACTCTACAAGATTGTACAATGTTGAGAATAACAGAGGGGCTCTCACAACTGCCACCTAGAGAAAGCGAGTGGCTGCCGACTGCCGACTGCCAGTCTTTCTTCATCCCCTCAGGCATGGGCAGTCTGGGGACGGGGAGGGAGCGATTTTTGTGCAGGGGGCAGCGCCTGGTTGGCACTTACAGAATTCTTGAGCGAAGAGACCAGTCCCTGAAATCCAGGTTTCTTGGTGTTTGCGGCGAAGACCGGTAATGGCTTTCTCAATTCCTCTTTCATTTGCATTTCGTGACGGTAGCGCCGCATATGATGCGTGTCGTGGCGTGCGACCAGGTCAGATACCTGCGTGTTATCAGCATCGCGATGCTCCTCATGTCAAACGCGTGCAGTTTGGTGCATGCATCCTGCATTTTGTGGCTTTGCGTACGGCTTTGCGATTTGTAGATGCGGATGATGCGTGCGAGAGATAGTGATTATAATCAGACCTGCCCCGTCAGAAGGTCGAGCTGCTCAAAAATACTCTTCTGATTGTCGCCTTCCGCCTGCGCCACCTGCACCATATCCCGGTACTTACTGCTCATCCTTGCCTTGGTCTCCTGCTCGAGGGTACTGCCACGCTGTGCCGCCTCATTCTCCAGCTCTGCTTTTCGTGCTTGAATAGAACTCACTTGGTTTGCGGCACCGGCGTCGGAAGCCAGCGGTATGCTTCGCTCCTTGTCAAGCAATGCCACCGACATGGACTGACACAAGGTGCGAGCTTCCACTGCAGTTTTGCGATCTTTTAGTGCCGGTGTCAACTTTTCGGCAAGACGAAGGCAGCCTATGAGTGACATTTGCCTGCGAATACACATGTGCATCGTCACAGTGGGAAACAACAGGGACACATTAAATAAAAAAGTAAATTCAAACAAACGGTGGGCAAAACTGCAATGGAAGGCGCATACTTTTTTAGGTCCGTTAATTGCGCATTGAGATCTTCATTGTCTTCTCCTAGCTTCTTAGCCTGCTCTTCCAACTTCTTGACACTTGCTTGGAGCCTGGTATTGCGTTGCTTAATGCCTTCGATCTCACTCCACTGCATACACTGTTTGGCCGAATCCTGTGAATTTTCACTTGATGCGGTCGGCGCCTGTTGTTGAACCTCGTTAATTTCTTCGGGGCCGTGGGCCTGGTCCTGGACTTTTCTGTCTTTCATCGCAGCGTCCTTGTTTGGAGACCGCAATGTTGGAGAGGTATCCTGACTTTTTCCAAAGGCACTACGATCTGTCGACGTCGCACTTGTCCCCCCTATCGCACCTGGTCCTTTCAGGAGTTGGACAGATGGAGCATCTGATGCTACCAGGCGCTCAGATGCCTTAGCTGTTTCGGAGCCATCCACAGATGGAGGTGGTGCAAGCAGCGTGCTAGCGCAAGAAATAGATTTATCTCGGCGCTGCATTTCTTCTACAAGCCGGTGCGCGGCCCCGAGACGTAAGCGCAACGATTTAGATTCGTACTTGGACTTGCGTACAGCTGCCTCCATAGCCTTGTGTCTCTCATCAGCATACCAGTACTTGCACGCCACGGTAAAAAGGTGCCACACCTTAAATAGCACTTTCCGCGGTGGAACCGATATTTTGTGGTTGATCTTGTGGTAGTACAAGCCGACAATCTTCTGGTGTGCATCGGCCAGGCGCTTAGTCTCTGCCAGCTTAGCCGAAACGTCTTGATTTTGTTTTGTCATTTCCTCGATCTTGGCATTTGATTCGCCCATATCGGCTGTGTACTTCTTTTGCAGATCATTAAATTGAACTCTGACCTGCCCGAGATTTTTAAGCTGGTCTTGCAACTCCTCCAACCGCCCCTCGAGCTTACGCATCGCCGCCTCGCTTTGTTCCTTGTACTTTCGCTCTCTCTCCTCCACTTCAGTAGTCCTGCTTTTTGCGTGCCTGAATTGCTTTTCCAGCTCTGTCTTCGTATGATTTAGCCTTTTGGCCTCTCGCCGCATCTGTTCTGCTGCCGATTCCAATTCGCTGATGGTTTTTTCTCGGCCTGCAAGCAGGCTTTCCATCTCGGTTCGTTCTGCAATTAATCTGTCTTTTTCTTCCGAAAGTGAGTCCGCGCGCGAGCGCTGAGCGCCCTCTTCGTTGGTCATGACTTCAAGCTCGTCTTGCAGCGACGCAATTCGATGATTCTGTTCCTCCACCTTGGTCTGTAGCTTGCCGCACTCCTGCTGTAGTTTCGACAGTTCAATCTGGAGCTTCTCCGTTTCGGCCGTGAGGTTTTTGACTTGGATCTTGTGGTTCTTCAAGTCAGTAACCATTCGGGTTTGCTCCTGCCTGTGCCTTTCTGCAAGATCTTTTTGTTTGTTGATTTTCTCATTAAGTGTTTCGATTTCCTTGAGCAACCCTGGGACCTTTTTCCCATTCTTCGAGTCCTCCTCCATCAACATCAATTTAGTCCTCAATTTATCCAGTTCCCGTTCAGCTTCATCTGCGCGGAAAGCCTGTTCTTGGAGCGCCGCCAACTCGTCCTCGGATATGAGATGTGACTCTTGATTTGCTCGTTTACCTTCCGGGCCAGTGGTAGGACCATGCTTGGCGCTGGCAAGCCTTTTAAACAAATCTTCGTCGTTAATCACGTCATCAAGCTTTTTATTTGCCTCCTCCACTTGCTTGTTAGCCTCCGCCAGACTTCGCTGCGATTGTTCGAGTTTTGCCATGAGTGCTTCCCGCTCTGCTCGGGTCATTCCTCCACCCTGCAGTGCCGCGTCTGGGTTGTTGCGAACATGCCAACCCAACATAATCCAAACAAGACAGCCTGTCAGCAAACAGAATCCACAGCTGGCCACCTAGACCAGAAAACGTGGGAGAGAATAGGAGATCGAACAATGCATGGCTTACCGTCGAGTTCTTTCAGCGTCATGCTTAACTGGTCAGCTGTTGCGCTGGCATCTGCAGCCTCCTGTCTTGCCGCCAAATAGTTTTCTTCCATGATTGCCGCATGCGCCTTGGATGTGCCCAGCTCGTCGTCCAGCTTTGCCACCTGTTCCTTGAACGCCTTGTTCTCTGAGTCGAGAGCGTTCATGCGCTCGACCTTTTCCTCAAGCTCCCTCGCCAGTAATTCGCGTTCCCTTTTTTCATACTCGAGGTCCGCCTGGTATTTTGTGTTTTCGCTCACAAGCTCTTTCACTCTATTTGCCAACCGGTCCACGTCTTCCTTGGACTCATGCAGCTGCTTTGACAGCTCGCCATTTGCGAACTGCAGCGAGTCGCGCTGAGCTCGGGTAGTCGCGAGCTCAGCATCCAGCGCGTTGGCTTGCACAGTGAGGTCTGTGAAGGCGCGCTCCATCCTGCCCATGTCCATTTCGGTCTTGCGCATCTCCTCCTGGATGATTGCCAACTGTTCGAATAGCCTAGTCGTCGTGGCCGACATCTCCTTGGCCCTCTTTTCGAGCGCGTGCACCAGCTGCTTCGATTTTTCGGTCTCGAGCGCGTTTTGCATCTCGCGCTCCTTACGCAGCTTTTCGAGCTCCTGTGCCGACTCGTGCGCCTCCTTCTCCGACGAATACTGCAGCTGGAACAGCAGCGGGCCACACAGGAAGCCGTACTCGTCCTCGCCGGGGAAGTCGGCATACCACATGCCGCTGAAGTGGCGCCATGTGAGCATGCCGACCTTGCCCTTGAACTTCTTGAAGACATCCCACCCCACGTACTCCGAGGACACCCGCACAAAGGTCCCGTGCACGCACGCCGGCTGGCCGTCGCAGACCAGCGCGCCGGAAACCGCGTGTCCACTCCCCACCGCGGACGCCGCCGCCATGGCTCCCTGTCTCGATGTCCCTCACCTCCGTCCGATTCAGGCTCCCATGTCGTTGGTTTTCCAACAAGGTCGTTAGCATGTCTTTTACTACTTGTGTCTGGTCCTTGGAGAACACATTCCGGACCGTTGGTGTTGGCACACCCGTTCTGCGAGGAGGTGCTGGGCGGGAGATTGGGAGGGCAAAGAAGGGGCAGCCTGTGCGAGATGGAGAGTCCCGTCAGGCCGCTGCACCTCTCCGACAGCTTCTCGGGCATCAGTCCGAGCGGCGATGATGTGAGTCTGCCCCCCCCCGCCTTCCCCGGCTCGGCGCGGCGCTGCTGCGGCTCCCAGCGCAGCGCCAGCTCCACTTGTTTGCGGGACCCTGACTGCATTTTTCGTGGCATGGTGCTCGGGTGTTGTGCGCACAGTTGCAAGGCCTCGTGAAGCAGGCGCTCCCACTCCTGCACGGGAACCTGTCGGTCGAGGTCCTTGCGGACCAGGCCTGTGTTTTCCTTGGCAGCGTCGATGGAGAAGGGAAGCCAGACGGGCAGGGCGTGGCGACCAACCGGAGCGCACAGCGCGAGGAGCGGAATGAGTACCGTGGAGAATTCCAGGGGGGCGCACGGCACGGTCTCGGCGGGATCAAGTTTGGCGACGGCACCACGTACAGCGGGGAATGGGTTCTCGACCACCCGAAAGGATGTGGTGTTGAGGTGTATCCTGATGGGGGAGTGTACAAGGGCCGATTCTGGAACGACGCCCGACACGGGCTGGGTGCATACTACTTTGCCAATGGCCAACGGTACTTTGGGCGCTGGAACACTGGTTTGCGTCATGGCGAGGGTGTCGAGATGGGCAAGAGCGGCGAAAAATACTTTTCCGTCTTCGAGATGTAAGACGCCCTCCACAGATGTTCGCGCTCATGGCAGGGCTCCTGTTTCCTGCGACACTGATGATTGATGCGCTACACTCTCTCATATGACATTTTTCTTTCCACCTTCCTTTTAGGGGCAAGCGGGTGAGCAAGATGGACTTGCGTGAGCGGAGGTCAGAATGCATGGAACTCTTGACGCAGGTGGACGCAGCATCGCAGATTGGAGAACAACGTGCGCATATGGCACAGGATGCTTTCACGAAGCTGGAGATACTTTCCAAAATCCTGCACACCACCGGGAGCGGACGTGATACTAAGGTGGACAGGCTTGCACAAGTCATTGCAGACGTGAAAGCCGACTTGAACCAGGGCGACCCCCTTCACGGGCATAGAGGCCCCGGATCCAGTTATGGAGGCCCCCGACCACGTGTGCAGTCTGCCCAACAAAAGGAAGGCGCCAGCGAGAACAGGCTGAAGGCAATCGAGTCGGAGCTTGCTGAGATCACGAAAGCCATGTCGGAAATGAAACAGTGGTCAAGAGAGGCGAAGCAAAATTTCAAAGACGAGTATGACAGCCAGATGCTCTCATTACGCTCGCAGTGTGCGATCCTTCAGGCAGAGCTCGCAGAACTCGCAGGCAAGGCGCCAGCTTCGGACACGTCGGATGACGGGGCGCCGAGCATGCGGCGCACTCCGATAGCTGTCCATCGACCACAGTCCATCGACGCAGCCAGACATATGCCATTCTCGGTGGTATCGGAAATGGGGACGGCTGACGATACATTTCTGGCGGATCATCGGTCTCGGAAAGTGAAGTTCGACGATAACGCAGACTCGCCTCCGGTGCTCACGTCGACAGGCCCGTTGGCGGGTGCCACGGGCACGGTTCCTGTCGACTGGATAGTACGGCCTGTCGACGGCGGGCTAATGTGGATTGCAAACAGATTTCTCGAAAAAGGTGTCGTGAATGATACAGGCATAATGATCGGGGACCAACTTGTTGAAGTAGATGGTCAATCAGTCAGAGACCTGGCATACGATATCGTCATGCCCTTGCTGAAAGGACCGGCTGGGTCTCGAGTACGACTGACTGTTCTTCGTGATAAAGAGCCTATTCGGCTGATGATAGAGCGTAAAGCCTTTTCAGCGCTTCGGCCAGCAAGTGCCAGCTCGTCACGGGCAACAACCCCGGGTTCGGAAAAGTCAGAGCGATCTGACACTCTAGTGGCTCAAACTGGACTGGAAGAAACCCAAGAGGCCGATGACAAAATTTCATTCAAAGAAACTGCAGTCGTTGGAAAGCAAAGGAAAGGATTTGTCATGATGAACCCTGCAGCTGGGTCAATCAAGTGGACACTGCATCAATCTCCGCGAAGACTTGCTGAGCAAGAACGTAGGATGCGAGAGGAAGAAGAGGCAAGGATTGCGGCCGCTGAGCGAAAACAGCGTGAGGCTGAGGAAGCTGCACGCAGGGAGGAGGAGGAGTTGCAGCGTCGCGCCGTGGAAGAAGCCCGACGACGAGTCGCAGAAGAGTTGCGGAAAAGGGCCGAGGCAGAGGCAGCTGCCAGGGCAAAGGCAGAGGCGGAAGAGAAGGCGCGGCTGATGGCAGAGGCAAAAGCTAAGTTCGAGGCTGAAGAAGCAGCACGGAAGGCAGCTGAAGTAGAAGAGGCGCGACGCGAGGAGGAGGCGCGCAGAAAAGCAGAGGAAGAGGCGGCACGCAAAGCAGCTGAGCAGGAGCGCTTGCAGGTAGAGTTGATGGCTGTCGAACGCGCGCGCAAGGAACGAGTTGAACGCGATCGCATCCGGATGGAAGAAGATAGACAAAAGGCAGATGCTGCGCTTGCTGCGGGATTAAAAGCGGCGAGGGCGTTTGATGTTGCTGCAGCAAAGAAATTGTTGGACCAGGCTGTTCAGATTACAAAGACGGGTCACATTGTAGACCGATCAACGCAGATTCAAGAGCTTCGCGTCGATATGGAGTTTGCGCAGATCAAGGTAATCGAGATGAAAGTTGAGGAGGAAATCGCTCAAGTCCGGGTGATTTTGCAAAGAGAGGTCTCCCCGGTTGACGGTCGAGCATTTTGTCGAGAAGACATTGTGGAGGCTCGCCGAGCCATCGAAAGTGCGCGTGCTGGTTGCGTTGACCTTTACGATCCAGCTTTCTATCTGGAACATCTCTCGAGACTATCAAGTGAAGTTGACGACGCAGAAAGTCGTCTGTTGGCAGCTCCATGGATGGATTCTCTCGGTAAGGGCCTTGCAGCCGAGCAAGTTGCCCAGACATGGAGGGTCGCTCTTGCTCCAGCACCAGAGGCAAAGCCCTTCCAGGCAGAACTGGCAGCCAAGGCATTGCCGACAAACCAACAAGCGCAGTCTGATGATAGCGACGATGAGGAAGAAGAGCGGCTGCGCGCACGGACGTTGAAAAGAGCAGTAGCAGCAACTGCTGGTGTTGAAGCGGCTGAAGCGCCGCAGGTTGAATACATCATTGAAGCGGTGCCAGAACTTATTGCTCAAGAGTCTTCAGCCAGCTTAGGAGCTGCAGGAAGCGACGTTGACGAGATTCAACCAGCGGCCAGCGAATCTGCAACCGACTTAATCACAGATGTTGTGGAAGAAATAATGGATTCTGCCGAAGCTGCCTGTGGAGTCGCTTTCGATTCAGATGACTCGATTGAACTCACGCCGGAGAAGAAGACCGCTAACGACGAACCCGGTGATTCTGGTTCTGCTGCAGCAATGCAGCGTGCGCCAACTTTCAAGTCCAAGCAGCCGCCCTTTCTTTCGATGGAGGAGATCAAGTCAGAACCGAGATCTGACGATTCTCAATTTCAGCCCCGGTCTATTCCCCAAATTGTCCACGAGTCAGACCCTGTAGCTGGACATTCTACTGAGGTGGTACCGGGCAATACCGCAGAGCATGACGTTGCTGCCGTCAAATCCATAACGGAGACTTTCCCCGTATCAACAAAGGAGGAAGCGGCCGCTGAGGAAGGGAAATATGAGGAAGAAGAAGATGTGCCGGCTGAGCCCAAGGCTGAGGAGGAGGCTGTGATCGCTGCGGTGGAGCCTGCGCCGGTGGAAAGCGAGACTCCCGCTCTAGAGGGATCGTCTGGTGCACCCAACACGGAGACGCAAGGAACAGAGCCAGTGACTGAGCCTGTTTTCAGGACCAAGCAACTATCTTTCATGGCCAAGCAACCACCTTCTCTTTCGTTGGAGGATATAAAGGCCGAGCCCAGGAAGTTGGATGCTGAATTTCAGCCACAGTCTGTCCCCGAAATTGCTCATGAATTTGACGCTCCAGTAGTTGATGCCGAGGCTGAGGAGACGCAAGCTCTCGCCGCCGTAGCAACAAAGGAGGAAGCGGCCGCTGAGGAAGTTACATCTGCTACAAATTCAGGCGCAGCTGCTGAGAAGGAAATTGTTGGAGATCCTGAACAGCTTGAATCAGCAAAGGCCGCGCTGCGAAAAGAAGTAGAAGCAGAAGAGCGTGCGCGTCTCAAGGCAGAGTCGGAGCGAGAGATTGAAGCTGCAAAGAAAGCTCTACAAGACCAACTTGAGCAGCGGGAAGCTGAGAAACAGGCGCTGGCGGATCATATGAACCGTGACAAGGAAGAACTCGGGACGCTAAAAGCGCAACTGGAAGCACTCAACCTCAAGTTGCAGGAGAATCAGCAGGAAAATGCGGTTGAACACTCAGCCCAGGTCAGCGCGCCCTCAGAGGAGGTGATGAAACTTCAGCGCGAAAAAGAAGAGATCATGCAGCAAATGGCCCTGGAGAAGGCACGATTGGCACAGATGGCAAAGGAGAAGCAAGACCTGATAGAGCAAACCAAAAAGCTGGAAGAAGCGCATGCGCGTGTTGTCGAGGAGGCTCAGCTCGCCACCATGCGACTCGCTGCAGAGAAGCAAAGTCTGGAGGAGCAGAACAGACAGCTTGCTGGAGAGAAACTGGCGGCTGAGCGCGACCTGGCGGAAACAAAGAGACTGGGCGAGCTAAGCCAAGCGCGAGAGCGTCTCCACGTGGAAACGACGAGAACAGAGCTGCCTACTAGTATTGAAGAGGAAAGACAGCGTATGGAACTAAAACGTCAGCAGGAATCCATGCAGGAGGCGATTGCTGAGTCGCAGAGAGAGCAAGCAGAAGCCAAGAGGATCGCACAAGAAGAGGAAAGGCGGCAGATGGAAGAGGAGCGTCGCAATATTTTAGCGGAATTGGAACGCGAGAAGGCAGAGGCGCTGGAAAAAGCTGCTGCAGCAGAGGCAGAACGAGCGAGGCTTGCTGCGGAACTGGAATCGGAGCGCGCGAAATTAGCCGCCGAACTGGAGGCAGAGCGGCAGAGGGCAGCGGATCAGGCTGCACAGTTAGAGCGCAAGCTGGTTGAGGCAAAAATGAATGAGGAAGAACGACAAGTGGACGCGCAGCGCAGGAGGGAGGAACAAGATAACAAAAAAGCAGAGGAGCAGAATATGCTGAAAGAGGAAAAAGAACAGCAAAGACAAGCCGCGATGGAAAGCATGCAGCAAATGCAGCAAGCGTTAGAAGAGGAAAAGGCAAAGATGGCCGCTGCTGCCCACGAGGAAGAGAAAAAGCTTTCCGCTGCTGCTCAGGAGGAGAAAATAAGGATGGAGGAAGAAAAAGCCATGCTTGTGGCGGGTTTCGAGGAGGAAAAATTGAAGCGTGCAGAGAAAGAAAAGGCCCTGCTAGCGGAGGCTGCTGCAGAAGCGGAAAGACAGAGGCTTGAAACAATCAGGTTAGAGGAAGAGCAGGCTCGGCTTCAATTGGCGGCAGCAGAAGAGGAGAAAGCTCGGCTTGAAACGTTGCAGATGCAGGAAGAGCAGGCTCTTGACATGAAGTGTCCAGTGAGCGTAGAGAGGCCTGAGGAAGACCGGAGAGAGTCAGCGCACAAGCCAATCGAGGTTCAATTGGTTCTTGATATGGAAATGGACGAAATTATTGAAAAGGAAGAAGAGTTTATCGCAGAACTCTGCCAAGAATTGTGCGCGGCACTTAAGGCCGACTCCAGCAGAATGGCAGTGCTGAAGCTGCTGGCTGGTTCCATTATTGCGCACTTGCTATTGAAGCCAGGCATCAGCCTGGTCGATGAAGTCACCACAGAAGATCTTGTGGCAGAATTGATGCGGCAGTTTGATGACCCAGAATCTATGCTACGGCAAGGAAAGTATGGTTCTCGTGCCAGGTCCCTCAAGATCATGATTGACCAAGACATTCAAAGCAGTCATGGAGATCTCAATGACAAGTGTGTACAAATTACCCCACAGCGCGACAACATGGACGAGGAGCAGCAGTCCGATGCGACGAGGGATGAAATGCAAACAAATTTCATTGACGATAAGAAAGTCGTACAGCCACCTTCGCCGACAACACATAAAGTTGCACAACCACCTGTGCGAGCAGTGACAGAAACCAAACAAGAACACAGATCCTCTGCGAAACACCCCCCTCCACTCGACGTAGTGTTTTCTTCTGCTGCGGCGATTGAGATTTCTTCTGCTGCAGCGATCGCCTCGATCGCGCTCGCCTCGATCAAACAGAAGCATGCAGATGAAGCTGACCATGAACGGGAGCAAGCCGCCATTCAGGCTCACAAGCGGTGTCGAGGAACGCTCTTGACCATATCCTCCGATTGGACGGAAGCGTGGGAGGGCACCAAGGCTGCAAATGGAGATGAGGATGAGTACGACGAAGACGACTGGTTGGGCGGGACGTTGTTTGAGAAACGACACGACCACGGAGAAGACGACGCCAGGTCGCCTGAAAAGAGTGAGCGTCCTCATCTGTCTCCCCTCAGCAAACGTGGTGCGAATAGGAGGATACCACCTTTCAAGCCACCCCGCAAACTGGACGCTTGGGGCCGCAACGATGTTATGCCGATGCATAAGACCAATCTTGCTTTGAGGCAAGAAAAGTCAAAAGAGCAGCTGTCATATGAGGATGTTTCTGATGAAGAAATCGTTGAAGATCGGCCTGACTGGTATGGAAGAAATCCCAAGATTAACGCACCGCAGAAATCCCCAGCCTTTCCTCCTGTCCAGCCCATGCCACCGGTTAAGAGGAATCCGTATTCAACAACTATCCCAGGTTTGAATCCACCAGTGAGTCCCTTAACCCTTAAGCGTTCGAAATCGGATATCCAGGCGTCGGCATGCGCTGAAGATGCAGCTGAAAGTGCTCATGACGTATTGAGCGTCGAGGCACAGATCGAGCTGGGTGAGCTCCTCGGAGAAATGCTCAGCTCAGAGCTAGGTGAAGATCTCGTCACTGGGTCAACTGGAGGTATTCAGGGGGACGCAAATCCACCCACCGATGCATCATTCTTGTCTGATCTGCGTCGATGGCGCGTTCCGCAGACAAATCTTGGAGACGCACAAGAAGTACTGGAGCCAGGGACCCTGCCTTCAAGCCTCCCAAAAGATGACCGTGACGCTGCAGGTGGCGACCACAGCAACCGCCTGTCGTGGGTGCCACAACTGTATGCTCGCTCGGGCGCCCTCAGCATGCACCGTGATCGCACGTTCTTGAACGTATTCGGGGACTTCTCGGGCGATGATGTGCCCCTGGCGCCTCCGAGAGAGGTGGTTCTACCTGTCATTCCTCGTGCCAACAAAATGTCATACAGAGTCGGCGAAAACTCGAAAAAGAAGTGGCAAAGCTATGCTGCGATGTCAGAGCACGAACGATACGCCAAACTAAAAAAGGAGGCAGAAGCGGGAGTGCGGAAACCCACTGAACTTCCAACTGCAAACTGATCCAGGCAGTCAACTACAGAATAAATTTTTTTTCAACCATAGACGTGATGATAGACTCAATTCTTTTTGCGTGGTTCCTTGGCTTTTGGGGAGCTTCGCGCGCACACGCGCGCGTATGCATCAGTGTGCATGCGTGTGCGTGTTTGCAGGAGTGACTCGAGGGAGGGTTGGAGGGTTGAAAGGAGGATGCAAATACCAGCTCAAATGGAGAGAGAGAGAGAGAGAGAGAGAGAGAGAGAGAGAGAGAGAGAGAGAGATTCGAAGAAAGGGGTGGAGGCAGAGAGAGAGAGAGTCCGGCTCTCTACATCCTGAGAGAGTGCCCGGCCAGTGACCATGACCGCTGCCGCGGCAGCCGAAAACGGGAGGAGAATTGAACATTTCATTGGCGAGAACGAGCATTTCTCTGAAATACGTAATCGGTGGGCGACCCGTTTATTGTCAAAAACTAATTGACGGCGGCCGCCGGGGAAAAGTGACTTGGAGGTAGGTACTTTTGCCCGGGCCTGAGTAATACACAACGGCATCCCCACACGGCATCCCCTGTCGATGCCAGTGCGCCGGGGGCCCAGGCGCATCGTGCGTCATCATGATCGACTTCGCGTTCTCCGCGCTGGGTTTCAGCAGAAACGTTGTACGCGCATCGCGGCGCCGTGAACACGGTCGCCCTTTTGGCGCACGCCGACGGAGTTCTGTACGGTACGGAACTCGGCTCGGTGATCTTGAAGAGAGTTGGTTTATTTTGTTTTCCAACTAAACACTCAAAACACACACACCATACCATATGTAATAAACACTCAACACACACTCTTGAACTGGAATAAACGGGTCCCAACTGATGCGGTTACCGCCTGTCGGGTCCCAAGGGTATCATGAAACACATTACTCCTGAGCCCCAATGTACGCATGGCGCAAGTTGAGAGAGAGAGTTGACAAGTAGAGGGTCACAGGGAGTTGGTGTCACAGGGAGTTGGTACGCGCATGCCCAGACAACTCCAGTGTAGAATTCATGTGCTTGAATGACAAATGGCGCACCCTCAACAAAAACCCCGCGTTCCCGGCTACCCCGTGTGCGTCTCTCTCTCTATCTCCGAAATTTGCACTAACGTAAAAGAGAAGACGTCCACACTATGTGCACAGTTGTAGGCCTGTAAATCCCCCCGCCTCCACACTTACCCCCTTCACCGCCATCGGCCCTCACCGCCCCACTACTGCCACCGGCCCTCGCCGCCCCACTACTGCTACCTGACCTCGAGCCCGTGCAAAAAGGACGCTGCGGCACTGGACGTCTTGGGCACCTCGCGCTCGCGCTCGCGCTTTCCCAGCATGGAGGCCGTGGCGGCAGTGCTCGAGCCGGGGGCACCGCTGCCCCTTTGCGCTTGCGCTCTCTGCGTGCTGCAGAAGCGCTTGAGCATCATCAGCCTGTCCTCAGAAAACGCCACCGATTGCTGCTGCGGCGCAGTTTCGTAGGCGGGAACGTGCTTTGGCCCGTCGAGGGCGGAGAACTCGTGCCGCGTGAGCTGCTCCAACTTGGGCAACAGGTCCACCAAGTTCCCTGAGGAAGGCAGGTTTTCGAGCGCCGACATGGCCGCCTGAAACAGGCGGTTATGCGATGCCGCCGCGAGGAATCGGGTTGCGCGCCCCTGATGTCTGTGTGCGTGTGTGTGAGAGTTCAGGCAACCCTGAGCACGGAACAGGAAGCCTAGGTCAAGTAGTAGGTGGGTGCCCAACCCTTCGCGCGCCCTTGCTCGTCGTCACACTTCAGTCAGCCCATTTTTTTTTGAAAAACGTAGACTTCGAAAACCGGGCGGAGCCGGCACGATGCGCAAGTATGTCTACGTCGCGCGCGTGCAATGCTGCGCGCATGCGCGCACTGGTGCGCGGAGGGACCTGTGCGTGCGCGCGCGGCCCGGCCGCATATCCACTATTCACGGGGCGTCCTCGAATGCGTGCGAGCAGATGGTTCACGAAGCTCGGGCACAAGGGCGCGGAGCCGCGGTGCTTCCGGTTCGCGATCAAGTGCCACTCTGTCATCGAGTGCCAGTGCAGCAACATGCCCATTTTCGTCAAGTGGTCGAAGGGCCGCAAGTCCGGGCGAACGGGGGTGCAGTGGGAGGAAAAGGAAAAGATCACATGGACCGAGGACAAAGGTCTCATGACCTTTTCGCTCACGCTCTTCTGGGACGAGAAGAAGCAAAATTACGCGCCGAAGACGGTTATCATTTCTATCGAGCGACACGTGCGCAACAAGAAATCGCAGCGCATGGGCGTCGTGGACCTAGACTTGACCGAGTTCGCCAATGTCGAGAACCCGGTGGTGAACAAGAAGCTGAAGCTCGACATTGAAGATGGCCCGTTTGAGCTCGGCATCCTTCGCTGTTATCTGAGCTGCAAATACGTTCCAGATGGGGAAGACAGCGACGACGGGGCCACCACCGATGACGCCGACAACAAGGAAAAGACACTTGAAGACGACGAGGAGGAGGCGGAGGAACGCGTAGAGCCGTTTATTCCCCGCCACAGGAAGCCAGCCGTGGCGAAAAAGAACAGCAGGGCACCGCTGCCGCGCAGGGATCTCGAGATAACAGAAAATGACGACGACGCCACACGGCGGCGCAAGGTCCTCATCCGCCTCCAGGACGAGGGCAAGTTGTGTGCCTTGTGCCAGAAGAAGATACCACAACTACGGTGCACCGTGTGCAAGCAAGAACTCTGCCGCAAGTGCGACGCCGCCCTCCATTCCGAGCCCGCCATGGCCGAGCACCCCCGCCATGAATTCCACTTCGAAATGCCGCAGGTGCCAGTGGCGCGGCAAGAGACGCAAGAGGAGAAGCAGGCAAAGATACGATCGCGCGGGATGCGCATGAAGATAGACGCAGTGGTCGAAATTGCCAAAATCTCCCAGCAAGAGGCCGTTGAGTACCTGAAGAAGGCTGAGTGGGATATTGATGATGCTGTGCTACTGGCAAAGAGCGACCCCAACGTCCGAACCCAAGTCACTTTTGCGCCCCGCCCCGTTGTTCAAGCAGAAGACCGCCCGCCAGCGCAGTACAATCCAACTGCCAACGGCGACGGGGCTGGTAAGAAAGGAGGCTTGAAGCAGAAGCAGGAGCTGATACGGGCCAAGGAGGACCTGATGCAGGACGGCGATGAGGAGGAAGTGGTGATGTTGGACGTTAGTTATCATGATGATGACATGAGTCCCGGGAAGGGAGGGAAGGGAAGAAAGGGGGCTGGGGACAAGACAGACAAGACCGGCAAGGAAGAGCAGCTTCGCCTCCAGCGCCAGGCACAGCAGCGCAAGGTCTCGCGCCCCCGCCCTCCTCCCCGCCCGCGAAAGCACCCGCGCTCCTGTTCCTCTCTCCCGTGCACTATCTCTCTCTCGGCTAGCCCAATGCTCGGCAGTCTGTCTCGCGAGCCTATCTCTCTCATCTCTCTCTCTCATCTCTCTCATCTCTCTCATCTCTCTCTCTCATCTCTCTCATCTCTCTCATCTCTCTCATCTCTCTCATCTCTCTCATCTCTCTCTCTCATCTCTCTCATCTCTCTCATCTCTCTCATCTCTC
>Ga0315905_10003937_pt1 | contig 15236 bp, 13 predicted proteins | sample LakEriMetagenome_5_FD_203522 | JGI IMG/M metagenome (GOLD analysis project Ga0315905, IMG submission 203522) | Freshwater fungal communities from buoy surface, Lake Erie, Ohio, United States - Buoy 4 MA121 | ecosystem: Environmental > Aquatic > Freshwater > Lake | place: USA: Lake Erie, Ohio... | reverse complement strand
GTAACAAGATTACTTATATGGGACCGTACTGGACCATTTGTACTAGACCGTGACTAAACCGTGAATTTACAGCTAGCGTCGATTAATCCCGTAAATGGGATCGCCGTTATCGCTGCCCTCCAGATCAGATACTAGGTATATCGAGTGTATAGACATGGTGTATATACACATACAAAGTGTATGTCCCTTGATACATAGTTCTGATCTCTAAAGATCAATGGCGCCATTTTTGACGCAGCTGGTATCGAAGTGTCAGGATGATCCAGGCCTTAGACGAGCGAAGATCCCTCCAAACAGATATAGGCCTCCAAATAGATATGGCCCTCCAAATATATATGGACCTCCAAATATAGATGGTCCTCCAAATATAGAGTGGAAAAAACACAGAGTACAAACACAGAATACAGAGTCACGATGCACACAGACACTGTACGCTCCCAATAAAAAGGCGGTGTGCGATAATATCGAACATGAAAATCAGGAATATGAAGGGTGAGAGAATATCAAAATATAAAAATCACTAAGAGAGAGAGAAATGAACCCCAAGAGACTCCCTGTACGCTCCCCCAAGATAAACAAGAAGAACACTGGCGTGATTGCAAAGGCGAAAACGAGGATCGCGTCGGCAGAAGTCGAAACGAGGATCGCGTCAGCCGTAGGCACAGCGTTGAACAGGCGGCTCATAACCAGAGAGAGAGTGAGTGTTGTTTATTGGTACTCAATTTAGTATCCTCTACACTTTCGTGTATTCGCCAGCCTAGGCCGCGACTCCGCGTGCTTGGTGTCTGTGATTTCGTGTAAGTATGCACCCAGGCGTTCACAGGTTTTAAGCCTATGAGCGCCTGGCCAATTAACCCTCCGTCCTCTGGCACTTTGGCTTTCTCACTTCGCCTTGAGCCCTATTGTAGATCATGCCCGTGTGACCGTCATGACCTTTTCCTCCCCTCCATCCCTGCCTCTCTCCAGACCCTGGGCAGGTGTGAGTGCGTGGAGCAACGATGGTAACCCCTTGAAGACGGGCGCTGGGGCCGTGTCGTAGGACGAGAGGGCGGCGATCGCTAGTTGGTGGAGGCCATCATGGTTGTAAAGGAATGAATTTATTTCAAGTACAAGATTACTTATATAGGACCGTCCTGGACCATTTGTACTAGACCGTGACTTGACCGTGAATTTACAGCTAGCGTCGATTAATCCCGTAAATGGGATCGCCGTTATCGCTCTACGAACGGTCGCAGCTATTAGAACAAGGATCGAAAGGAGTATCGTGCGGTCGGCGCCAAGCCTCGCACGTAACCGTCGTCTTGAGTAAATCCGCCCTTAGTGTCCCGTCTGTGCGTCTGCGAGCGAGAGCCCCCTGCCCACTTCGCGTATCTTGTCCCGGAACGGATTGCGCCAAGCGTGCAGCGAAGTTGCAGGCTCTGACGATCCGGTGCCTCCTTGGGTCAAGACACGTATATATGGTACTTGTGTATGCTATCTTGCAGATTTCCAACTGCTCCCATTTGGATTGTGAGATTTGTATGTGGCGATCTGTCCAGTCTTCTGTTGATACCTATTCCAGTGTTTTTGAGTGGATCAGTTTTTGCAACTCTCTGGAGGCGTGGTTATCTGCGTGTGGTGGTTGGCCTTGCCTATACATTTGCATTCAAGTTCTGTAGGTCGTTTTTGGCTTGGGTGAAAGACTGTCATTTTTTCAGGTTGGCGATGATTGTGGTATCCAATTGCCGGGCGTTGTCGGAGGTTATTTTTAACAAGAGTGTCCCATGTGTCATGAAAGTCGATGGTGATCGTGTTATCAGTCTTTGGACAGAGACATGGGTGATATCATCATAAGTTCAGGAACATGTTCCATGCTTGCAGTTGAACTGGTAACCCTCGGTTCGTAGGTTTGTTCGTGATGATTGGAACTAAATAGGTTTAGGTTCATTTTTGACTTTTCACGGATGTCCCTTCATTAAAGCACTACCCGATCTCAACATGTATGATCCACGCACGCCTACCCCGTCCCACTAACCTCTACCTACTAGAAGTCCCAGGGGTACGCGTCTTAGCTGATTATGATCCTTTCTGTTCACGCCAAGTGCTATCTCCAGGCAACCGTCGTGATACCTCGAGGCAACCGTCGTACTACCAAACCCAGACCTCGTGGGTCTGATGTTGACGAAGTGCTAACACTGCTGTCTCCTGCACTGAACGCGATTTTGCTGGTACTAATTTGTACCGGCCGTGACCACTCAAATTGCCGGATGGTACAGATTTGTAGGAGACCAAAATGTCACCCTGAAGGAAAGGCGCAGCGCGCCTAAATTTTTGAACAGGATTCGCACAAGTGTCCGATTTTTGTAGAGATGGAGGAGGACAGCGGTGTGCGAGTGTAATGTCCTTGTAACTCAGACCCTCAGCTACCCTACACAACTGGCCACTGACCGCCATCCTCCTCCATTTTCACAAAACCCGAGTTCAGACACTTGTGTGCATTGCCGCGCGAGTATTTTCGGCGCTCTGCAGCTTCCAAGCAGTAATGATTGTCAGATTGGATTTTTTTCGGTGAAAATCGACGTCGGATCGACCCGGATTTCAAAGACATTTTCTAGTAAACAAACATTCAGTGCCGTGGGCTCCTCCGCTGATTGACAATCTTTGATTGGATAACTTCTGGTTAGTTGCCTGCTTGCGTGCCACATGGGTGCGGGCTTCCGGACGGGGAAAAACGGGTGTCGAAGCGGGAGAGAGTGGACGCGTACATTGTATTCACGAGGAAGGGAACAGAGCCGTTCCAAGAAGGAGAAGGAGGTTAAACAATTTGTTTGTTTTGTTACTTGCTCGCAAACAATTTGTGACGTGCTCGCAAAAAACAAACTCTTAAAAGAGAGATTTTTTAAAAAAAAAACAATGAAAAGAGAAGGACAGTCGGGCAAAGAAAGAAGACGTGAGGCCCACATATATGTCAGGCCCACATTAATTATGCGTCGATTTGAGCGTCACCAAAGTGAACCATTTCGAGCGTCACCAAAGTGAACCAACGTCCACCGTGCTTCATGAGAGGCTCCAGTCTATTTCCGCGGCGCCTTGTGCCCGGAGGACGCGATTGATCATACTAAAGTGGCGACAGCCGAGGAAAGGAGTCCGTCCCTTGAGCGCAGACAAGGGAGAGGGGTGAGAAGACATGAGCACAGTGTGCGTCTCGCCTGTGATGATATCCGCCTTCTTGTGCGCATTGGCGCCCCACAGCACAAAGATGACATTGGTGCGTCCGTCATTGAGGCGGCGTATGGCAGCGTCCGTGAATGCTTCCCAGCCAAAGTCTCGGTGAGAGAGCGGGTCGCCTGCCCGCACCGTTAAAACAGAGTTGAGCAACAGGACACCTTGTCTTGCCCAAGGGGAGAGATCGCCACCTTTTCCTGGGGGCGGCTTGAAGTCCACATCAGGGTCCTCCTTGAGCTCTTTGAATATGTTCTGGAGACTAGGCGGCGCTGAAACACCCGACGGAACCGAGAACGCCAGTCCATGGGCTTGTCCGGCACCGTGGTAGGGATCTTGTCCAAGAATCACCACTTTGACTTGGTCAAAGGGAGTCGAGTCGAAGGCATGGAAGATGAGATCGGGAGCAGGGTAAATGCTATTCCCGAGCAGCTTGACCTCAGCGCGCAGGTACTTGGCGATGCTCATAAAGTACTCGCTAGAAAACTCCTCCTCCAATTCTTTCCGCCATGATGGGTGCAGCTTCTCCACAGCGTATCGCAGCGCTCCGAAACCTGTTCCCGATCCAGCAACTGCGCTTGCACCTTGAGGACCTAACCCGGTAAGTGTCGTGATTCCGTCCTGCTGCATGTCGCTTACGGTGCTGCGCTGTTCGCTCTGTAGGCTTTCGAGGAGATCTGGAGACACCTCAGTATCTTGGTCAGACCCTTCCTCCTCCACATGAACCTCTTCTCCTTTCTTCACAGCAACCTCCGCTTCCTCGCTCAGCCCGACTGATTGAGCAGCTGTTGCAGCATAACTATTTTTTGCGTCACCATTTGCTGCCTGTGAAGGCGGTTTCATGAATTCTTCGGGGGCACGAGACTGAGCAAGCTCGATGGGAGCCCACGTGTCCTTACTGTCTTTTTGCAAGGCAACTGCTTGGGCCTTTTGCAGCGCAACTTCTTGCCACCTTTGCATCCCAACTTCTTCAATCCGACCCTCGATGCCATCTTGATCTTGCGTGTTTTCACGGTTCACTACTCCTCTCTCGCCCTGCGCCTCAGGCAAGATTTCTTCTGATGGTAGATTTGCATCATCTCCACGAGCAGGGTCATCATCATCATCATCTCCCCGCGCAGGGTGCGTTTGGGCCACCTCTGCCTTTAGAGTTTCGACTTGAGCTTGCAGCTTCTGCTCTTGTTCCATGCGGACCAACGCTTGGGGCTCAAGCCATTGGAGAACTTGCTCGACTTGCTCTTGTGGTATCATGTACACGTCCTTGATAAACATGCTCAGGTCATAGTCAATGGCAGTTGGCCGCATCATCAGATCGCCAAGGCGTACAACGCAGCCAAACCGCCCCGACACAAGCTCCTCGTGCACGTCCTGCGACGGCTTTCCCCCCAGGAAGCGAAGAGAAAGCCACTCGCCTGTCACCAACACCTTGCGGTGCTGCAAGGACTCTGCTGCTTCATGAATGCATCGCCATCCGTTGTCCATCAGATCCTCCTTCAACCACGCTGTGAATTTGCTTGGCACAAGCCACGCATGCTGGTCCTCAGGAGGAAGCAGGTTGCCAAGCGGAGGGAGGGATGCGGGAGGCAGAGGAGCCTGCCAATACTGCACCTCGCCGTAGTCGAAGCTACACAGCCTGTTGTGGATTCGACTGGGAATGTGATCCATGGGGATGAGTGCTTGGTACTCACCCTCGTGCACTTTATACCCCGCCAACTCCCGCTCCAGCAGCTCGCGCACGCATGGGCATAGCTTGTGGAGCACGAGTAGCAGTCCTGGGCGATGCTCGGTATCAGGCGCATACGCAAACCGGATGTGTGCAGCTTCCAGGGCGCGTAACACCGCTGATGTGTCGTCGTCACTGAGCGCTGGCTCAAACCTGAACGACTGGTAATCATCTAGGGCATAGCTTCGAAGTGTGGCGCGTCGACGCAGTTCTTCTTGCTCCACCCATCCGTAGGCCTGCGCAACCGAGCAAAGGCGAGCGAGGTCGCTTGAGTGGAGGGCAGGCAGGTGGCCTGAGTCACCTGAGTCGACAGGACCACCTGAGTCTCTGTCGTCCACGGCCCATGCTTCAAGTTCCCCGAGGTAGACGCTCTTGCCAAATACTCCATCCCGCAGATCACGTATCACGTCATCCTCATCGTCGGCCGAGAGAGAGCGATTCAGCGGCACCTTTGTCACCCCGTCCACTCCTGCCCTCTCCCTCACACCTCGCCCTCTCTTGGCCTCCATCCACTCATCAAGCGATTTGAAATACTGGTCTCTTTTCCAGACATCCTCGGCAGAGTACAAGGCATTCTGGGAGGTAAGTCCCGTGTCAGTCTCCGAGGTGCGTCCCGACGAGGGAGAGAGAGAGTCAAGTGCGAGAGAGTCAAGTGGCGGCTTGCGACTGCCTGCTTGGGAGTCAAGGCGCGCCTTGCCACGCGGCCGGTGTTGGACCAGCGGGTCGTCCTCACTTTCTGCTTCTTCGGGGTCTGGCGTGGCACGACGTGGTTGGACCCCATGTCGTTGCATCATGGCCCAATCGTACTCGTCAGGCTCCAGCCAAAATTCGTCATCGTTCAGGAGGAGATTGGGGAGATCCTGAGCATCTGCCATGCGCGTCTCAAGCCGCACGCTTTTCCACTCGCACATGACGAGGGTCTCGTGCCAGTGCTGATGGAGGCGAGTGCCGCGCGCAGGCCGTTGAGTGCGAGGGCGGGCGGCTGCATAGCGCCAGGCTTCCGTGTCTCCAAGCATCCTGCTGTCCTCCAGCTCCTGGAGCGCCTGGTCTAAGTCTCGCCCCGCCACCAGCTCCCTCCTGTCGTCCACCCCTTGCCGTCGCAAGTACCAGCCCCGTGCTTCACGCTCCAGCCAGGCAGAGCCGTCGCCTATTGCTCGGCGGGCCTCCGGGTCCGTGAGCCAGTCGGGAACCTGCCGTATGCTGCCTTCCATGCCCCTGCCCAAAGTCCGAGCTTGCGGTCCATCGGCTATGGCAGGTGAGGGTGAGCTCGCGTGCTTCCATACAGCATTCCACTCTGGTGCATCCACAGCAGGCCTCGACGTTGCCGCGCCTGCCTGGAGCTCTGCACCTGCCCATCCATCATCATCACCCATGTCTGTCGACGGAGCCGAAGGGCCCTTGGCGCAAAGAGGCGGACCACCACGCGTGTATGCCCGACCTCGGCCAGGAGCACGCGGTCCACCTCGGGGGCGTCCTCGTGCTCCTCGTGCTCCTCGGGCTTGTGGAACCGCTGTGCTTGCCCCTCTTCTCCCGCCCACGTCCATCTGAGGTCTGTTGGACGGCGGCGGAGGCGCAAGGGTGGCGTGAAGCTGACGATGAAGGGTGGCATGATCCTCACGATCTTCCGACTCGATGACCTCACCATCTTCCGACTCGAGGGTCGTCGAAAAAGATTGCGAGTCGAAATCCTCAAAGGAATGCTCCACGTCCAGTGCGGCCATAGCAGCCGGCAGCTCGTTGTCATCCTGATCCATTACATCTTGACCAGAGGCAGGCTGAGCTGAGGCAGGTGTGGTAGGTGCGGTAGATGGGGTGTAGAGCCGCCCGTAATATTGGGCGCTGATGCGGTCATGCTGATCGAGGCATGCAACAAGATTGGGATCAAGAAACTCCTGCCACTGCCGCGGCCTCCACGACGCCACCGGCACAGGGCGGCCATCAGCAAGTTCCGCTTTCCACGGCTCCGGCAGCCACTTCAAGCGATTGACCAGATCCGAGCCTTCAAGACCGCACCGCATTGAGGCACGTTTGAAGTCGGTGCGAAAGTCCCAGTCGCGAACCGTCTGATCAAAGACGAACCGCGCTAATTGGTGCTTGTTCATCCTGTGCGTGTGGCGTGGTGTCATCAAGCACGAAACGCGCCTGTTGGTGGCTCTACTTACCATACCTCACTGACCTCACTGACCTCACTGACAGAGAGATGCGCATCGGTAGAGCACATGCCATACCAGCTGCAGCACATGCCATACCAGCACATGCCATACCAGCTGCTCATAGCATGGAGCACATAACATAGATAGAGAGATCCTCATAGCCTCCAACACATACGATACAGCACAGAGACAACGCATGCAAGCACAGACCGCTTCAACACGCCGTACTCGTTCACCACGTCATCCGTGTGCCACCACGAGGGCTTGCCTCGCTCAGCGTCGGAGCGCGCTTGCTGGCTTGGGTATTCGAGCTTGACAGCAGCCTGGACGTGCGTTGTGTTTGGGGGCAGTGCGGGAAGGCGAGCTAAACGACGTGCTGCCTCGCGCTTCTCCTCGGCTGTAATGGTATACTGCACCGAGGTGAGCACGCTGCCAGGCGAGTCGGGGCGGATAAGGTCTCGCAGTATGCACCTTGTTTGAGGCGGCGAGTTGAGCCACCGTTTGACACGCAAAAGGCGCTCCATGTCGATCGTGTCATCCCATAGCGCATTCGCCGCCCCGCGCGCATGCACGTCGAGAAAGCGATCGATCTGCCGCTCCAGCGCCCCATACATGGCAGGCGTCGTGATGTACGCACCCCCCAGGACGCTGGAGGCCATGCAGGCGCGGACAGTGCGATAGACATCCGAGTCCACGCACAGCTCGGCAACGGCACGGTCTTGGATGAGCTCAAGTTGGGCGGCATGCGCCTTGTCGTAGAACTTGTCCACCCCCGTATACCCATCCAGTGCCTTGCCCACATAATCGATACCGTACTCGCGCTTGAGCATGGCACGCACGCGGGGCAGGGTCTGGTTGTGGACGGCGGGCGGCACGAGGAACTGGCGTCGCCAATGCGCTCTGTACCACCGAAGGAAGTCCACGGGGGTCATCGCGCCCGCGTGGTAGAGCGCTACCTTGCCTGCCAGCGCGTCCACCTCCTCATGCCACTCCGCCTCTATCTCTCTGAGTGTCTGATCCAACACGCCAGGCACAGAGAAGTTGCGGACACGACGCGTCTCGGCCAGGCGGCCCTCGCCCTTCTTGCGCTCTTCCTCCACGATGAGCTGCGGGTCAAAGGCGCGCTGCACTGCCTGGCTCAGCTGCCACGTCGTGCCCGCACCCTTGGAGCGTCCGATTGCCGTCATGTTGTCTTGCTGATTCAACTGATCTAGCGGCCGAAACTTGCGCGCAGGCGCAGGGGGCCAGGCTGGCTGGCCTCCTGCTTCCTCCTCCCTTGCCTCTTGGGGCCCTGCTCCTCCGTCATCACCGATACGGTTCTTTCCAGGGCCGCCCGCCGCGGTGGTGCCTCGCGTGTGAGCGGGCGATGGGTCTTGAGAGGAGTCAGCTGATGGGTTGGACAGCAGACGCGAGCCGAGGGGCGCAGCAGAGGGCGCAGAAAAACTTTTGGGCATCCAGTCGTCCTCCTGCAGGCTGCTGCTCACAGACACTAATGCTGCCGTCGCCCAGTATTTGCCACCACTGTATACCAAACACACGTCTGCAGCTGGGCGTGCGTGCGCGGCGTCTGGCTCGGTCTCTGAACTCTCCTCGGGACGCGGGGCAGGCTGGTAGACAACAGTCTGCACGGTCCACTCCACCCCGAACGAGTGTGTTGTGCGCGGCAGCACCTCGACCACTGTGAGGTGCAGGTTGTGCTGATCTGCGGCAGTTCGCCTGGCCTCGGCGTCGGAGACAAGCTCGGCCTTGGCTAGGCTCCGGATCTGGTCCCTCGAAAGCATCAAACGCTCCGAGTGTTGCACCGCCCACATGGCGGCGTCCAGGCGCGCCTGCTTGTTGGCCTTGTTGCGGTCGCGCTGGTCGTACTTGTCGGGCCAGAGCCCGTCGAGTTGAAGGCGCTGTAGGAGAGCCTGGAAAAAGTCGCCGTGAGCGTGCACTGCGAAGGGGAAGGGGCACTGCAGTCGGCGCTGCAGGAGCTCTGTTCGCACAGCCGCCACAGTCTTTTCTGGGTACCCCAGGGCATTTGGCTCCGTAATTTCCTCCGCCCCCGCTGGCTCGGACGCTCGCAGTATCAGCACGGCCCCTCGCTTCCTAGGAAGCGCTTCCGCGGAAGCGAACCTCGGCGCAGGCATGACGCCCGGCCGCGGCGGGAGCACGGCAGCCCGCCGGGCAGCGACGCACGGTAGTGCAAACGCGACATCGGTCCGACTGCCCGCCCGCCCGCTGGCATACACGCTAAGCCCCGCCGGCTGCGTGGTCTTCAGCACCCACACCGCCAGCAGCAGTCGCAACGCCGCCGCCATTGGCACTATTATAACGGGCCGTGTGCAGACATGTCCCCGGAGAACTTGGGATGCAGATGTGTGCCCTCGTGGCGTGCGTGATGATGCTGGTGGCCGCGAGACTGCCGAGTGTGAGTGTGTGCCTCTCGCCGCTCGCCGCGGTGGTCAAGCGGAATCCCTCCCCACCCTCGACAGTGCCCGGCGCTCTGGTGCTGCCGCTCGGCCTTCGAGGTCGACGCCCCTAGAGGGAGTGTGGTGTTTCCCCGGCCGCCCCGGTGGTGTCGCGCGACCGCTGCCCGCCTGCTTCCCTCGCCATTCGGAGCCAGGCGTGCCACTCGCTGTGTACTTTCGCACATGCGTGCGTGGCTCCACGCGCAACGCCACCGCCTTCCCCAAGCAAGCGCTGCTCGCCCTGGTCGGGAGTGGTCGTCTGGCGTCACGCGCATACCACAGAGCCATGTGCGTGCACGCGTGCAAGGGGTGCGCGGGGAATGCCCACACGCAAAACCGTTCACGCTCGCGAGCGATGCCGCCTGTGCACGGGCGCAGCAGGGTTCCGGCTGTCGCTGCGGGGAGGTGTGGACCTAGCAGGCCTTGATGGAGCGGCCGAATCGAGCGACCATGATTCAAGTGCAAGCATAGACCCATCCGCGGCAGGCGATGGGGCGCAGGATGCAAGCGAGACACAGATGGACACCGGATCGGGATCAGAAGACAGCAGCGCGATCCTGGAGCGAGGGGCGCGAGGTTCCATGGGGGCTGGCCTCAGCGATATGGAAACTCTCCGGAGCATTGAACAGGCTGTGCGTAAGAATATGGGGCTGCAAGGGGGTAGCAGACGGGAGCAGGGTGAAGCGGCAAGCTCGCAACTGGACAAAGGTGGCGAGGCCTTGCTGCGGATGCTCTCGGGTGATGCTTCAGGGCAGGTGGACGCGGAGGCCGTGGCGCGGTTGACGCGAGGTATCTTGCTTGCTATCTGGCGTGCCGTCATGCCTTCCTGCTTTTCAAGTGCTCGGCATACAACCGAGTGTCAAGTGCTCACATGTGGTGGCATGCCGCGTGCTCGCATGTTGAGCCATGACATTGCGTGTTGCTCATGCGCCGCAACATGCCGTGTTGTGCCATCTGCAACACGCCCATCGCCAGCTGCAACACGGCTTTCTTGCGTGTGACGTACGTGGGCAGAACATGAGGAGCTATTCGGGGATGCTAATCCTCTGCGCTTCTTGAGCACCGATGCGACGGAGCAGACTAGGCTGACGCGCGAGCTCCAGCAAGTAGTGTTGCCCTCCCTGTGTGAGTGAGCAAGGAGGAAGCAAGGAGAATGTGTTTGCGTTTCCCGGTCCCTGAGCAGGCGTGCGTTAACATACGCTCGGGGGGCGCGGGCGAGCTGGGAGGAGAGGGTAGAGGCGCGCGCATTCTGGTAGCCGCGCTTTGTGAGTGGTTGTGAGCTCGTGTCAAGTTGCGTGTCTTGCGTGTCTTGCGTGTCTTGCGTGGTGCGTGTCTTGATTCCTTTTGCCGCGGCATGTCTTGATACAATCAAGTTGCATGAAAAGCATGTTCGGGGGGAGAGAGTCTCGAGATAGTCTCTGGCAGAGGAGGCGGAGGAGGCGGAGGAGACAGCTTGCCAGATGCGGGGCAGACAGCGTAGCTTAGCAGACAAATCTAGCTCATGCAAGAGGCCAGAGGCAAGACGCGGGAGGCGCGGGGCTGAGGGATTGATGGCCGTCTGCCAGGAGATACTGGACAGCAGGTTGGGAGAAAAGGCGCCGGCGGTCTACGATGACCGTCGGCGCCCCTCTGCAGCTGGAGGCGCAATGCTGCCAACACCCTCGCCTTCACATGACCCTCACTTGAAGGCGCATGACGCTGAGGGGAAGACGGAGGGCGAGGCCATGCAGCAAGCCCATGACGTCGAGGGTTTGTTTGAGAGGCAAGGCACAGGCAATGACGAGTCGAGCGGGGCGAGTGAGATGAGCGGGGCAAGAGGTCGCGAGTGGAGCTCGACATGGGAGGAGGACAGGTCTTGGGCAGCATCGGAGCCGAGAGCTGTAGCAAGAGCGGCCCAAGCGCCGCCAGGCGCGCCTTGTCTCTACCCTGCAGCAGGCAGCTGGCTCCACGCGCCCGGTCCGCCTTTCCCACTTCCCCGTCCCCTGCACGTTCCCGCCGCCCGCACGTGACGTACGGTTGCATCCAGGCCAGGAAACAGGAGCAAGAGAGAGGGGCGCACCTCTTTCTCTCTCTTGCGGTGCCTCTGGCACAGCACGTATGCCGGCATGCGCCGCAATCTATGTTAACCACTAGAAGGCCAGACGAGGGCGAGAGGGGAGTGAGAGGCGGAAGGGGGCGAAGCATCAAGGATGGGAGGGCTAATCATGGACGATGGGTTTGGATGGTGGCTCACCTTTTGCTTGTGCGCTCACCTTGTGCTTGTGGAGCCTGTCTGACCTCTTGCTTGTGGCAGCCTGGAATCAAACGCTTGTCAATCAGACGCTTGCACACCAGGGTGAATCTTTGCCGACGGGCCACGTCCAAGGCTACTCCCCGAGTCCTTCTCCAGGCTACTCCCCGAGTCCTTCTCCTCCTTCTGCCCTCCCTCCCGCCCACACTGGTCGCGCGCAGATGGGGAAAAGGATAGCCACTGGGGCAATCGCGCAGACTTCGCCCCACTTGCCCGAGCTAGCTGAGGTCGAGCAGGGCCAGGAGAGTCTGGTGGAGGGAGAGTGTGTGTTGGAGGAGGGGGACATCGTGGTGCCGGACATGCACAGCAATGTACCAGAAGCGGTTCTGCTGGCCCACGACAAAGCGTACGGCTCCGACTCGGTGCTCTTGCGCGCGGGGCAGCACTCATGGACCACCTACAACTACGGGCGCATTGAAGTGCTTGGATCGCTCCGTGTCAAGGCCCAGCGCGGGGCCGTGCTGGTTGGCAAGTGGCTGCTGCTCGAGGGAAGTAGTGGCTCCATGCACTCGTTGCGCGCGCTCTCTCGTACGCCCTCTTCGCAAACAGAGCGGTGCATGTACGATGCCACTCTCTATTGGCGCGATGGGCGGGGCTGGCGGGTTGTCAACTGTGACATGCGCTCCGCCGGCTCCATCGCTGTCCTTGTCTCCCGCTCGTCCGACGTGGTGTTTGTGCGGTGCACAATGGGTGGAGCGTTGGAGCGACGGTTCGAGGAGGACTTTGACGAGCTCTATTGTGCCGCTGAAGCCCTCACGGTCCTTGGGTCCGCGCGCGTCAGTCTTGACATGTGTCGCTTCCAAGACTCATTTGGCCCAGCCTGCTCCTTGATGGGCGAGAGCGTGTGCCGCATCCGGCGCTCTGTCTTCGCCCGCTGCTCCATTGGGTCAGTCTTCGATTGGGAATGCAGGTTTGCGCGCGCCCGCCCTACTTTCCCCAGAGGGAAAGGCCCGTCCCCAGAGGGCCCGTCCCCTTGCTCCGCCGAGGTGCTCTTACACCACTGATGCTCTAATGCCTACACACAATACGGATGCTCGAATGCCCTGCACTGGACATCTGCACCACCGAGACACCACCTCTGCACCACCGAGACACCACCGAGACACAACGATTGCCCATGCAGACACAAACAGGCACAGCGCACATACACCACCGATGCTCTAATGCTGACGCGCCCATGCTCACAGGGCCACTATAGCCGCGTGCACCTATGTCGACATAATGGAAGGCGCCTTGATGAACCTGCCCGGCGACACGAACACCAGTGTCACGTTGCTTGACAACCGAGTCCATGGCTTTGTCTGGTGTACCAACAAGGTGCTCTCTGCTCTCGCTCTCTGCTCTCTGCTCTCACCATGCGTGCATATGCCATATTTGCATTGCTCTGTGGTTGCGCGCACGTGAGCATTGCTGGTTGGCCGCATATCGCATCCCTCACCATTCCTTGTGGTTGCCTACGCCCACCCTGCACCCTGCACTGGAGGATGAAGCTGCAGCTGGCGTGCTTGAACGTGGCAAACGCCCCGCTTCAGCAGCCGCTTGAGCGTGGCAAACGCCCCGCACCCGTGTGCTCACTGCTCCCGTGTGCGCACTGCACGCGTCACGAACGCACACTGACGGATGATGTGCTACACGAGGCAGCGGCCAGACCTGCTTCATATGCGCGGCAACAACTTCAACGAGTCATTTCCGGAGCAATGGAATTACCTTGAGCAAGTCTCCGGTGTGTGCCGCTGCCTCCGTTGTCTGGCGCTGCTGCGTCACTGGGCTTGCACACTTCTGCCTTGTCCCCATCGACTTCTGCCTTGTCCCCATCGACTTCTGCCTTGTCCCCATCGACTTCTGCCTTGTCCCCATCGACTTCTGCCTTGTCCCCATGGACTTCTGCCTTGTCCCCATCGACTTCTGCCTTGTCCCCATGGACTTGCTTGCAAGCGCATTGTGCATAAGCCCATGCACATGCGCAAGCACATGCCATCCACATGCGCAAGCGTGCAGGCAGCCAGCCACGATGCAAATCTGGCACGAAAGCCTACGATTCTCAACTGGAAGCAACGTCATGTCTCGCATGCTGGCTACTCCGGCAACAATGTGATACAACCATGCTAATCAGGCACGAATGTCATGACGTGATGATGTGATGCAGGTCCAGAGCGATGCGAGAGACATGTGGGCGGCAGCAGATGGGTGCAGCGAGAGCCGGTTGATGGCATCATCCCCCTCACCATGAACTTCGCCTACTAGTGGGCTGGGCAAAAGCGTGAATAGATGTGGAGAAGAGGAGGATGAAGAGCTCGTGCTCACATTTTGACGCAACAGTTGCAACAGTTGCAACTCCTCACATCTTGACCTAACTCCTCACAATTTGTGGGAGGAATGAGGTCAAGATGTGAGACGAAATTATTCGTCTAGGCAACCCTGACACATTGAAGAACTCGGCTCGGTGACCTGAAAGAGAGTTGGTGTATTTTGTTTTCCACTTAAACACTCAACACACACACACCGTGACGTGACCTTAAAGAGAGTTGTTTTTATTTTGTTTTTCAACTCAATCCTCAACACACACTGACTCGGACTCGGCGGAACTGAACTGCCAGGCTGAAGGGCACACTAGCCGAGCCCCTTGCAGGACGTCACAGTGTGTGTGTCCCGGTCTGGCCAAGGGAGTGCCAGTGTCCTGGCCAGGGCCCGGGGAAATGTCACAGTCACTGCAGGCCCGTTGGATTGGGTGAGGGGTGGGAGTAGAGCAGCGGAGGAGCCTGCAAGAGCTGAGGTGGCACCTGCTGCGAGTCTTGATGGCACGAGGCCAATTGAGACAGCCGAAGTGCTGAAGAAGGCATGACCGGAGGTTCAGAGGCTGAGAGACCCGAGAACGTCCGAGCACATATTCACATACAAACACGCACACATAATGCGCTGCACACAACCACGCGGCTCAGCGGTGGCTTCAGCTGGCGCATCCACTGCGGTGTAGAGGTTACTGAATCGAGAACCTGTGAACAACACACTCTCTAGTGGTAAAGAAGGGGGAACACTGTAATTTACCTCGAGAAACCCGCCAGGTTCGTCAAGGGCGGCCTGTACGTCTGTATGTGCCTTGCACGCAATCTCCCTCCTACATGCCATCACGCACAGCGAGTCGGTCTAGGCATCTCGCACCATTGCATCACGAGACTCCTCCGACGAGGCCCTTTTGTTATTCTTTTTTTGAATTTTTTTTGCGTTGTTTCTTGAATTTTCTGTCTGGTCATCTGGTACTATTGCATCACGAGACCCCGCCGGTGATGCCAGACCCGACGCCTCCGTTGCCGCTGCGGCGGCGGGGCATCGCGCCGTCGTCTACTATCGTCCCCATGACAACCACCCCCACACCACACACACTATATGGTCATGGTGAGCGAGGCCCCGAGCGCAGC
>Ga0315905_10003935_pt1 | contig 15241 bp, 11 predicted proteins | sample LakEriMetagenome_5_FD_203522 | JGI IMG/M metagenome (GOLD analysis project Ga0315905, IMG submission 203522) | Freshwater fungal communities from buoy surface, Lake Erie, Ohio, United States - Buoy 4 MA121 | ecosystem: Environmental > Aquatic > Freshwater > Lake | place: USA: Lake Erie, Ohio... | reverse complement strand
GGCATTGGTTAATCCTTCAGCGCCCATCATCATAATGTAACCATACGAAATCAAGCAAACCAAAGCCGATCCAAAGGGAGCCGATGAAATGGCCGTAATCGCTTGGTCACCACCCGTTGGAATAATTGGATTGGTAGGTAAGAAGGGAACTAATTTTTCATTCACACAGATAGGTCCAACACCCGGTCCACCACCACCGTGAGGAATCGAGAACGTTTTGTGTAAGTTTAAGTGGCATACATCAGCCCCAATCGTGGCAGGATTCGTTAATCCTACTTGCGCATTCATGTTGGCACCATCCATATAAACTAAGCCGCCATTTTCGTGAATAATATTGGTGATTTCGATGATCGAACTTTCAAACACACCATGTGTAGATGGATAAGTCACCATTAATGCTGACAAACGGTCTTTGTTTTCGATTGCACGTGCCCGCAAATCTTCTACGTCAATATTTCCTTCAGGAGTCGTTTTGGTGACAATAATTTCCATTCCAGCCATCGCTGCCGATGCAGGATTAGTTCCGTGTGCCGAAGAAGGAATTAAACAAACGGTGCGGTGATCATCACCTCGAGATAGGTGGTAGGCCCGAATCGCCATTAATCCCGCATATTCACCTTGTGCTCCAGAATTGGGTTGTAAGGTTGTGCCTGCAAAACCAGTTACCACATTCAATTGGTGCTCTAGTTTTTTCAACATAATTTGGTAACCCTCCGCTTGATCCAATGGAGCAAACGGGTGAATGCTATTCCAATTGGGCATTGATAGCGGAAGCATTTCAGCTGCTGCATTCAATTTCATCGTACACGATCCCAACGAAATCATGGAATGGTTTAAGGATAAATCTTTGCGTTCTAATTTTTTGATATAACGCATTAATTGACTTTCGGAATGATGGCTATTGAATACCTCGTGCTGAAGAAAAGTCGATTGACGCTCTAGGTTGGTCGGTAGTTGCGAATGCGAACTTAACTGAGTTAATGTAATTGACGGTTTTTCTAAAGCCGTAGCAAAAACATTTATAATTTGATTCAAATGTAAAATCGAGGTAGTTTCATTCAAAGCAATGGAAATCGTTTCTTCATCAATGTAAAAGAAATTGATTTCATGTTGTTCGGCTACTTTACGAACCTTTGCAGCATCTGCTTTTACTACGATGGTGTCAAAATAAGCAATGTTGGTTTGATAAACGCCTAATTGATTTAGGGCATCGGTCAAGGTTACTGCACAAGCGTGTACTTTTTTAGCAATGTATTGCAATCCTTTAGGTCCATGAAAAACCGCATACATTCCCGCCATAACGGCCAATAAAACTTGAGCCGTACAAATGTTAGACGTGGCTTTTTCACGTTTAATATGCTGCTCACGGGTTTGTAAAGCCATTCGCAATGCTCGATTACCATTCGCATCTATTGTCACTCCAATGATACGACCTGGCATGGATCGTTTGTATTCTTCTTTGGTAGCAAAAAAAGCAGCATGAGGACCCCCATAGCCCATTGGAATTCCAAAGCGTTGGGAAGTTCCAACAACCACATCTGCGCCGATTTCACCGGGGGGAGTTAAAACCGTAAGCGCCAAAAGATCTGCCGCTACAGCTACTTTTATTTCTTTTGTTTTCGCATCAGCTATAAATCCAGAATAATCATAGAGCTGACCGTATTTTCCGGGGTATTGAACCAAAGCACCAAAATATTCAGAAGTTAACTCCCAAGTTTCGTGATTACCTATAACCAATTCCACTCCAATTGGTGTCGAACGGGTTTGTAAAACCGAAAGGGTTTGCGGTAAAATATCTTCCGAAACGAAGAATTTATTTGCATTATTTTTCTTTTGATCACGAGTGCGTACATCAAACAAAAGCGCCATCGCTTCTGCAGCGGCAGTTCCTTCATCCAATAAGGATGCATTTGCAATTTCCATACCCGTTAATTCAATAACGGTTGTTTGGTAGTTGAGTATTGCCTCTAAACGGCCTTGTGCAATCTCCGCTTGATAGGGGGTATACGCCGTGTACCATCCTGGGTTTTCAAAAATATTACGTTGAATAACCGCTGGGATTACGGTAGGGTGGTAGCCTAACCCAATGTAAGATTGGAAAACTTTATTTTTTTTACCTAATTCAGTGATGTGCGTAAGGTATTCATATTCTGAAAGCGCTGCATCCAATTGTAGCGGTTGTTTCAAACGAATATCATTAGGAATAGTTTCATAAATCAATTGCTCCATGTTTGCTACTCCGATAGTTTGGTACATGTGTTGAAGGTCGGATTCTCGCGGACCTATGTGACGGGATGCAAATAAATCTGTTCTCATTAAAGTGGGCTAAATTAATCGGTTTTATTGTGTTGGAATGAACGCTAATAGAATTCAAAATCGCCAACAAAAGTACTTATTATACTTTTATTTTAATAGCGCACATTTGCTAATATTTTGAGAATTTTTCAACTGAATCGGGTGCTTATTAACAAGTTGGATTATTTTTGTTGGATGATCAATTTGCGTAAATATCTTGATTTTTACATTCAGTCCTCTATTCATGTTGGCCTCGCCGTATTTTGTTTGTTGTATGTGACCCTTTTGGAGTTGGATTTATCCCTGCAAATTAATTTTGCATCCTGTTTGTTTTTCGGAACGGTTTTGGCCTACACAGTTTTAAAGTATTGGGATTATTTAGTGGTAAAAAAACAAATTACTACGTATTTAAAACGGATTCTTTTGGTGAATAGTTTTGCTTTATTAGGATTTGTTTTTTTCTTTTTACGTCTCGATTATTGGCAGCAATGGCGTATTGTTCTTGGGGGACTTTTAGTATTGATTTACCCTTTTTTCCGAAGGTTTGGGGCCATCAAAATATTTTGGGTTAGTCTAGTAATTGGCTACATGACGGTTTATGTGCCGCTTCAATCAGTTCCTTGTTTATCAGTAAATTGTATCTTAGCTTGGAGCAAACGTTTTTGTATTGCAACCGCATTGATGGTTCCTTTTGAAATTTATGATTATAAATATGATAAAGCCACTTTAAAAACATTGCCTCATCTAATTGGCGTAACACGAGTAAAATATTTGGGGTATTTCTTTTTAATACTTTTTTGGTGCCTCAATTTATTTGAAAAACCATTTTTTTGGGATTTACCTGATGCTATTAAAATAATCGGAATTCAAATCTGCGTCTCGCTTTTAATCATACTTTCTATTTATAACATAACTATAAACCGGACTAAGTATTTTACGACTTTTTGGGTTGAATCGATTCCGATTTTTTGGGCATTAGGATTGGTATTCCTAAAACAAATTTAATCCCATTACTATATTAATAGTATTACATAAGGCCCGCTCTTTTCAACAATGCATCCGGTTGGGGTTCTTGGCCACGAAAACGTTTGTACAACACCATCGGTTGTTCTGTTCCGCCTTTGGATAAAACCGTGTCTTTAAATCGTGTAGCCACTTCTTTGTTAAAGATTCCCTTTTCTTGAAAATAAGCAAAGGCATCGGCATCGAGCACTTCGGCCCATTTATAACTATAGTAACCCGACGAATAGCCGCCTTGGAAAATATGGGAAAACGACGAACTCATACAATTTTCAGTTACATCGGGATATAAGGCAGTCTCGCGCATAGCTGCCACTTCAAAAGCTTTAACATCTTCAATTACAGGAATTTGCGAATGATAGGCCATGTCCAATAAACCGAAGCTCAGTTGCCTTACGGTTGCCATGCCCTCCATGAAATTGGCACTTTCCTTGATTTTGTCAACATAAGTTTGCGGAATCACTTCGCCTGTTTCATAATGATGGGCAAATAAAGCCAATGCCTCGGGTTCGTAACACCAATTCTCCATGACCTGACTCGGTAATTCAACAAAGTCCCAATACACCGAGGTTCCCGATAAACTAGGGTAAGTCGTATTCGCCAACATCCCGTGTAAGGCATGACCGAATTCATGGAATAATGTGGTTACTTCATTGAAGGTGAGTAAAGAGGGTTTAGAAGGGGTAGGAGGTGTGAAATTACAAACAATCGATACATGCGGTCTTTCGTTTACTCCTGCTTCCCTATACTGTGGTTTATATGAAGTCATCCATGCGCCCGGACGTTTTCCTTTGCGGGGAAAAAAATCGGCATAGAAAAGCGCAATGAAATCATTATCTTTTCCTCGTACCTCATAGGTTAGCACATCAGGGTGGTATTTGTCAATCGTGTCAATTTCGTGAAACTGAAGATCAAAGAGTTTTTGAGCTATAGTAAACGCTCCATTTAGGACATTTTCCAATTTAAAATAGGGCTTCAACAATTCATCATCCAAATTGAATAATTGTTGTTTTAATTTTTCAGTATAATAAGCACCATCCCATTTTTCTAAATGATCCAATCCGTCTTTTTCTTTCGCGAAAGCCGATAATTGCGCAAATTCGCGTTGGGCAGCGGGTTTGGCTTTGGCTAATAAATCATTCAAAAACGATTTTACTTGATCCGGATGTTGCGCCATTCGTTCTTCTAAAACAAAATGTGCGTGTGTAGCATACCCCAATAATTGCGCCCGTTCATGACGTAAGGCCACAATTTTTTTAAGTATTTCAGTGTTGTTATGACTATTGTCTTGAAAGGCTTTTTTTCCAAAGGCAATCGCTATTTCTTTGCGTAATTCGCGGTTGTCGGCATAGGTGATCAATGGCATATAACTTGGAAAATCCAAGGTAAACACCCAGCCTTCTAATCCTTTGGATTGGGCTAGTGCAGCAGCAGCTTCTTTCGCGCCTTCAGGTAAACCTGCCAAATCTTCAGAATGGGTTACGTGTTTGAAATAACGATTCGTTTCGGCCAACACATTTTCGCTAAACGTTAATTTGAGTTGGGCCAATTCGGTGTCAATCTCACGCAAGCGACTTTTTTGGTCTTCAGCTAATAAAGCTCCGTTCCGACTAAATCCTTTGTATTTTTTTTCCAATAACATGAATTGTTCCGAAGAAAGCGATAAAGATCCCCGTTGATCATAAACCGCTTTTACCCTTTGAAATAAGGTTTCATTTAAGGCAATGTCATTTCCAAACGCCGTTAACTTGGGCGATACTTCTTGGGCGATTTTTTGCATCGTATCGCTCGTTTCAGCCGAATTTAAATTAAAAAAAAGCGAAGTCAAACGCTCCTGGGCCTGACCCGAATAGTCCAATGCTTCAATAGTGTTTTCAAATGTGGGTGCTTCCGGATTGTTTACTAGGGTATCTATTTCAGCACGCGCATGTGTAATATTAGCTTCAAAGGCAGGAATGTAATCGTCCAATTGAATCAGACTAAATGGCGCTGCAGTGAAAGGGGTATTGAATTTTTCTGTAAACATAATTAATTTTCAAAATAATAGTGGTCAACACAACCCTACTTGCTATGTGAAGAGTGTTACTATTGGAGGTTTATTCGTTAATTTTTTGAAATGATAAAAAATCTAGCTTAGAAGCTTATTCTTCAAGGGATTCAGCAGCTTTAATCACCGCCTCCTTCAATTCATTTTTATACGAAACCATTTGCTGAAGGATTTCCGGATTTTGACTGCCTAAAATTTGTGCAGCCAATATTCCTGCGTTTTTTGCACCATTTAAAGCAACGGTAGCCACAGGTACACCTCCTGGCATTTGTAAAATTGAAAGTACCGAATCCCAACCGTCAATTGAATTGCTTGATTTTATAGGAACGCCAATGACAGGTAGCGGACTCATAGAAGCCACCATTCCGGGCAAATGGGCTGCTCCTCCCGCTCCCGCAATGATCACATTGATTCCGCGAAGGTGAGCGTTGGAACTAAAATCGAACAATTTTTCAGGAGTGCGATGGGCCGACACAATGTCCACTTCTGTAGGGATACCAAATGAATTTAGTATAGCAATTGCTTCCTGCATAACCGGCAGATCACTTTTACTTCCCATAACGATGGCTACTTTCATACGATTATAAATGCTAAATTTTATCTGTTGAATAATAGGATACGAAGGTACAATTTATTAGCCAATTGATAAAAGACTTTAACGTCTAATCGGGAAACATTTTGTTTAACAACTTTTTGATGTCTTTCAATCCATTCCCGCCCATGAGTTCATTGATGAAAAGCACTTTGCCTTCCGTATCGATTAAAATATTGGTGGGTAAAACGCAATATGAAATTGATCAATGGTTTTGCGTTCGTTGGGAATGATCGTGAGTTCTAATGATGTTCGCTTTAAAAAATCTTGAATCAACTTTTTCTCGTTGTACGTCACCGCAAAGAAAACAACATTTTGATTTTTGTATTTTTCTTTCAGTGTATTCAAATCAGGCATTTCTTCGATACACGGTTTGCATTGGGTAAACCAAAAGTTGAGAAATATGACTTTCCCTTTCAAATCCTCCAAGGTATAGGTTTTACCTTCTATATCGGTTAAGGATAATTCAGTTAGGGTAGAACCGATTAGCTTTCGGCGGTTTTTTTCAAAGTCTTTTTGCTGTTGCCGAAATTTGTCGTTACGCAGTTTAACATCCTCTTTACTAAGATATTTTAAAACCAACGATGCTTTATTCTGTAGGGTATCGGCATAAAAAATCGTGGTAAAAGGCTGATCATGTATAGTTTTGTTCAGTGAATCCAACTTTTTCAATGGCAATTCCTTTCCATCAGGCAAAAAGAATTGCGTTTTGGGACGCTTTTTTTGCACAAATTCGAAATAGGTAGTTCGATCTAAGGCAATCTGTCCTTCAGGTATAAAATTATTTTCCTGACATTGAATACTTCCAAATGTCAATAATGTGATTAGGTAACTTATTTTCTTCATGGATTTAAAACGAAAAAGAAATGGAATTGTTGCACTATTTTTCTAAACAAATCCCCACTAACTCCTACTGCCCACTGCCCACTGAACACTGCCCACTGAACACTGCTCACTGAACACTGCAAACTGCCTACTGCCCACTAATCACACGAATGCTATGCTTCACTTCTTCAGCTATACGTCGGGCTTCAGTCATATTTTCATTCACAATCGTCACGTGACCCATTTTTCGAAAGGGACGCGTTTCGCGTTTGCCATAAATATGAGGTGTAACCCCATCAATTGCTAAAATGGCATCAATATTTTCATAAATCACTTGACCTGAATAGCCTTCTTCACCGACCAAGTTAACCATGATGCCGGCCACTTTGCTGTCGGTATTACCTAAAGGTAAATTTAAAATAGCGCGCAAATGATTTTCAAATTGCGACGTATAACTTGCTTCAATACTGTAATGTCCTGAGTTGTGCGGGCGAGGGGCCACTTCGTTGACTAAAATTTCATCGTCTTGGGTTTGAAAAAGCTCAACTGCCAATAATCCCACATGCTGAAAAGCTTCAGAAACTTTCAAGGCCACTTCTTGTGCTTTTTGTGCGACTGTCTCCGCTATTCGAGCCGGACAAATTACATACTCTACTTGGTTGGCTTCGGGATGAAATTCCATTTCAACAACGGGATAGGTTTTAACCGCTCCATTAACTGAACGTGCAACAATCACTGCCAATTCATTTTTAAAATTAACAAGGGCTTCTACTACACATTCTCCATCGGGAAGTTCGTGCAAATCCAACGTCGATCGACAAATTTTTACGCCATTACCATCATAGCCACCAGTAGCCGCTTTCCACACAAATGGAAAATTTAATTGGTCATTTGCAAGGGCTTCTTTCAACGCTTCTAAACCAACAAAGCGTTCATGTGCCGAAGTAGGAATACCATGTTGTACATAAAAATCTTTCTGTTTGCCTTTGTTTTGAATTAATCGTAAGGTTTTTGGAGAAGGATAAACGGGTAAGCCTTCAGCTTCTAATTGCTCTAACGCGTCGAGATTGACGTTTTCTATTTCAACAGTCAAAACATTAACCATTTTTCCAAAGTTATAGACCGTTTCATATTCTAATAAGCTCCCTTGGTAAAAGGCGTTACAACCCAAACGCGAAGGGGCATCAGCACTTGGATCAAGAACAAATGTTTGGATATCAAACTTGCGCGTGTCGTTTAGGAGCATTTTACCCAATTGCCCACCGCCTAAAATTCCCAAACGAAAATCAGAAGAGAAATAATTCATGGTGTGTTGTTGTTTCAGGGGCAAATATAGTATTTTTGAGGCGTAATTGATAGTGGTTTTAAAGCAATAATTCGCATAAAACCTTTAAATTCAATTTCTCAAATTTTCTAATTTCTCAATTCGAAATAGTACCCTAACTGTGCCACTCCGCTGCAGGTAGATAAGTTTACCTTCGGGTCAGTTGATTTTCAAACCCTATCATTTCCAAGTCGCTGCAGTGTTTCTTTTACTACAAACTTCATTCCAGGTGAGGGGTTGCTGAGTTCGCGCGATAGTAATTGTCGAAGTTCGTCATGTACCCAATCCTGTTTTTGTCCCAAACGAAATAACGTTCGCAGGGCATAGGCTACAGTAGCTACTTTAGCATCACGAATGATAAAATCGAGACATCCCTCTATAATTTTTGCTTCTTGAAATGGTGTAAGAACAACTCCTTTTTTGGTTGCTAAAAACAAACAAATTTTTGAAGCTGGACGAACAGCGGGGTCTTGTGTGAATTTCGAAAGTACGGAACAGAATTGATCCAAGTAGGGTAGAAATAATGCAATGCGTTCTTCAGCAACTAATTCTAAAATTGAAAGTGCTTTGTAATGAAATTTATCTTGCAAATCACATCCTATTGCCACTAAACTTCCTAAGAATTCAGCATCTTCAAAAGCGCGAAGTTTGTAGTAATCCCGGGTTGCCCGATAGGCTTTAATTGATGTAATTTGGGTGTAATGTTCGATATTCATTAGGTAAAAATAACAAATTTCTATTTTTTCAAAACGACAGGTTTTTTAATTGCGATTAGTTGTTAAATTTGCACCTTTAGTATTCACTTCAAAACCGAATGATTCACCTTCACGATAAAACCTTTGTCCCCTATATTTCTTCAGAAGAAATCCAATTTGCAATTCAAAATATGGCCAAGCAAATGGCATCTGATTTTTTTGAAGAAACTCCAGTTTTTATTGGAGTTCTTAACGGGTCATTTATGGTGTTAGGTGATTTAATGAAAAATTATAGGGGCATGTGCGAAGTGAGTTTTGTAAAAGTAGCATCCTATGAAGGAACGGCAACTACGAATGCGATAAAACAATTGATTGGTGTTAATGAAAATCTAGAAGGCCGCACTGTAGTTATTGTTGAAGATATTATTGATACAGGTAATACAATAGTGGAATTGAAACAATTGTTGAAGCAACATAAGGTAAAACATCTTAAAATCGCCGCCTTATTTTTTAAACCGAATGCCTGTAAGCATGATTTAAAAATTGATTACGTAGGTATTCGCATTCCCAACAAATTTATCGTTGGATATGGTCTGGATTACAACGGTCTCGGGCGTAATCTACCCGATGTATACCAAATAGCAACCAACGACTAAAGACTAACAACTAACGACTAAAGACCAACTACTAAAGACCAACGACTAAAGACCAACGACTAACGACTAACAACTAAACTTATAAATTACCATGATTAACATCGTTCTTTTTGGGAAACCTGGCGCAGGAAAAGGAACCCAGGCCGAATTTTTGAAAGAAAAATACAATTTGATGCATTTATCAACCGGAGATATTTTCCGTTTTAATATTAAAAACGAGACTGAATTAGGGAAATTAGCCAAAACATACATGGATAAAGGCGATTTGGTGCCCGATGAAGTTACGATTCAAATGTTGCAAAGCGAAGTAGATCAAAATCCTGCTGCTGCTGGTTTTTTGTTTGATGGCTTTCCCCGTACCCTTGCTCAAGCCGAAGCGTTGGATGCTTTTTTAGCGACAAAAGGACAAAATATTCGCGCAACAGTTGCTTTGGAAGCGGATGATGAAATCTTAGTTGCCCGTTTATTAGAACGCGGAAAAACATCCGGTCGTATAGACGATCAAGACGAGGAGAAAATTCGCAATCGCTACCAAGAATACAATGAAAAAACAGCTCCTTTAATGCATTATTATCGAGAGCAAGGCAAGTTTTTTGCGGTGGATGGAATTGGTACAATTCAAGAAGTGACGGCCCGTTTAAGTGCAGTATTGGATACTTTTTAAAAAGGAATCCCTTTAAATGTATAACTACAATTCAATATTATTTAAGATATTTGTAATCTAGAAAAGAGCATTTTCAGACTTCGGGACGAGGGCTCTTTTTTTTTGTTCTAAACACTATGGAAATACTGATTATTTTATTGTTGATTCTTTTGAATGGCTTGTTTTCTATGTCGGAAATTGCACTCATTTCTGCGCGAAAAAATCGTTTGGAAACCGCGGCTAAAAAAGGCAATTCACATGCAAAAGTTGCCTTAAAATTGGCCAATTCCCCCAATACATTTTTGTCAACAGTACAAATCGGAATTACCTTAATCGGAATTCTAACTGGGGTATATTCCAGTCATAGAATAACACATGATGTATACGAATTTGTGGCCAGTTTTTCGATCTTACAGCCGTATGCCAATTCATTAGCCACGGTTATTGGTGTGATTGTATTAACCTTTTTTTCATTGGTTTTAGGAGAATTATTGCCCAAACGTATCGGACTCAATTTTCCCGAAAGTATTGCCAAAGCAGTCGCAGTTCCTATGCAGTTGGTGTCCAAAATAACCATGCCTTTTATATGGTTATTGACTGTATCTACGGAAGGATTGCTAAAAATTTTCCAAATCAAACCTACCGCCGACGGTAAAGTTACCGAAGAAGAAATCAAAGCAATTATCAAAGAAGGAACTGAAATTGGTGAAGTACAAGAGATTGAGCAAGAGATTGTGGAGCGCGTGTTTCATATTGGCGATCGAAAAGTAAATTCGTTAATGACCCACCGAAACGATATCGTTTATTTAACGCAAACGGCAAGTTTTGAAACGGTAAAAGCTATTATTTTCAATACCATGCATTCAGTGTACCCAGTTTGTAAGGATAATTTGGATGAAGTTATAGGTGTCGTACTTTTGAAAGATTTGTTGGTTGGTTTGGAGTGCAAGGATTTTAAATTAAATGAAATTACGCGGGAAGCTACGTATTTGATTGAGCATACTTCGGCCTTTAAAGCATTGGAACATTTTAAATCGACCAAAAATTTCCAAGCGTTAATTGTTGATGAACATGGAATTTTTCAAGGAATTATTACTTTAAATGATATTTTGGAAGCTTTGGTTGGCGATGCATCTGATTTTGATGATGACGAATACCAATTAATTACCGAAGCGGATGGTTCATGGACCGTGGATGGACAATATTCCTTGCATGATTTCTTGACGTATTTCGATATGGATGAGTTAATTGGCGATTATGATGTAACAACCATAAGCGGTTTGATTACCACCGAAATGGGATATATTCCGAAAAAAGGGGAGGAACTTATTTGGAATAAAATGCGATTTACCATTTTGGAAACAGCCGGAGCCAAAGTAGAAAAAATTAAAATAGCACCCTATTTAAGCGATAACTAGTAGTATTGCTTTCAAAAGTATATCCTAGGGTTGCTTAGCATTAGTACGATGAATTCAACATGCGCAAGGCAACTTGCTAAAGATTACAATTATGACCGAAGGCAATTTTGTTGATTATGTAAAGATTTATGTTTGCTCTGGAAAAGGAGGAAAAGGGTCTACGCATTTACATCGCGAAAAGTTTATTGAAAAAGGTGGTCCCGATGGCGGCGATGGTGGTCGTGGCGGACATGTGGTACTTCGCGGCAACAAAAACCTGTGGACGCTTTTTCATTTGAAGTTTACGAAACATGTGAAAGCCGGTCACGGGGGTGATGGCGGGAGTAGTCGAAGTACCGGTCATGATGGAGAAGATAAAATCATCGAAGTGCCTTTGGGAACTGTGGTAAAAGACCAAGAAACAGAAGAGGTGTTGTTTGAAATTACCGAACACGGTGAAGAAAAAATTGTGGCACGCGGTGGTAAAGGAGGTTTAGGAAATTGGCATTTTCGAACAGCTACTAATCAAACTCCACGCTATTCCCAGCCTGGAATGCCTCCAGAAGAAGTCGACATTATATTGGAATTAAAAGTATTGGCAGATGTTGGTTTAGTAGGTTTTCCCAATGCAGGTAAATCGACACTTTTATCGGTAATGACTTCGGCAAAACCTAAAATTGCAGATTATCCGTTTACCACGTTAAAACCCAACTTAGGAATAGTATCCTATCGGGATTTTCAGTCCTTTGTAATGGCCGACATCCCAGGAATTATTGAAGGTGCCGCAGAAGGAAAAGGCTTGGGGCATTATTTTCTTCGCCACATCGAACGCAATTCTACCTTGTTGTTTTTAGTTCCTGCAGATGCCGATGATATCAAAAAAGAATACGATATTTTGTTGGATGAATTACGACGCTATAATCCAGAATTATTAGATAAAAACCGTTTGTTGGTTATTTCAAAAAGCGATATGCTTGATGATGAGTTGAAATCTGAAATGAAATTGCTCTTGGATAAAGAATGTAATGGTATTCCGTATTTGTTTATCTCATCTGTTGCGCAGCAAGGAATCCAAGAATTAAAAGACCGATTGTGGTTAATGTTAAATAATTAAATTATTAGTAAACATTTGCGTTTATTTCTTTGATTTAAAGAAAAATAAAATAAATTTGCCATTCGCAATTAATTAGAAAAAAATAAAAAACAAAAAGCTTATGAAATTACGATTACTTTTCGCTTTGTGTCTTGTTCAATTGGGTTGGGCGCAACAACGAACCTGCGGTGTAGATGCTTACATGGCTAGACTTATGGAGAATCCTGTGATGAAGCAACAGTACATGGAGCTACAAGAAAAATTCGAAGTAGAATTACGTCGTTTAGTTACAGCACAATTGGAAGCGCGCAATGGTCAAGCAACTACTGCAGCTCCTAATGTTACAATACGCATTCCCGTTGCTGTTCATTATCCTTCAGTAGCAACTTCTTCTACTGCAGCTGTTAAATCATGTTTACGTTCTTTGGCACAAACCCAAGTGAATATTTTAAATGCTGATTATAACGCTACAAACACTGATATTTCTAACTGGACCAATGATGCATCATTTTACCCTGGAACTAACACCGGTATGATGAATGTACAATTTGTTATTGCTACTCAAAATCATCCAGCAGGAACAGGGTTAGTAAATGGTGATATGGCGGTAACATTTGGTACGGATTATTTGAATAATGCCGATACGGATACTACTTGGGCCGGTTATATGAATTTAGTTGTTCGTAATATTTCAGGAGGTATTTTGGGATATTCTCCGCTTGGAGGACAGCCTTCAGCAGGTATGACTGTTGTAATTGATAACAATGCCTTCGGAAAGGTTATGACAACTGCACCGACAACATGTGCTAATTATGTGCCAGGAGCTCCTTATAACCTAGGACGTACATTAACGCATGAGTTAGGGCATTTCTTTAATTTATACCATACGTTCCAAGCTTGTGATGGTGCAAACTGTGCCACTTCAGGTGACCGCGTGTGTGATACAGAATCGACCAGTACACCCTACTATAATTGTGATCCTGCAGGAGCTGTAGCATCCAATTGTACAGGTGATCCTCAATTAACAATGAACTACATGGATTATGTACAAGATGTTTGTATGTACATGTTTACTGCAGGTCAGGCGACTCGTATGCAAGCGCATTACAATGTTATTGCCGCTCAGTTTACACAAACAGCTTTAGGTAATGAAGAACAATTGTTAAGTCAATTTTCGATTGCACCCAACCCTAATAAAGGTAATTTTGAAGTGCAGTTTGCTGGACCAGTAACCAACTATAGCTTGCAAGTTTTTGATGCTGCTGGACGAGTTATCGTTGATGAAGAAAACGAAAATAATGCTGAATTAGTTCGTTCGATACAATTACCTTCAGCTCAAAAAGGGCTTTATTTTGTAACTTTACGTACGCCAGAAGGTATCGCAACGAAAAAAGTAATTGTAGAATAAAATTTTCATAAAAGAAGTAAAGAATTGTAGGTAAATCCGTTTATTTACAATTCTTTTTTTATATCCAAAAACAATCTAATAACAATGAGAAAAATTGTACTTTCACTGGTATCCGCAGTGTTATTAATGCCTTTCACAATGAAGGCAGATGAGGGAATGTGGTTCTTAATGTTCATCGAACGATTGAATCACCGCGATATGCAGAAAATGGGTCTGCAATTAACCGCTGAAGAAATTTATAGTATCAACAACCACAGTTTGAAAGATGCGATTGTGCAATTCAATGGGGGTTGTACAGCAGAATTAATTTCAAAAGATGGTTTGGTTTTGACAAATCATCATTGTGGATATGATGCTATTGCAGAATTATCTTCGGCTGAAAAAAATTACTTAAAAGAAGGGTATTGGGCAGCAAATAAACAAGGTGAATTAAAACCTTCGAGCTTATATGTTCGTTTCTTTGTTCGTATGGACGATTGTTCAAAACGGATACTCGGTGTTGTGAATGATAAAATGACCGAGGCCGAGCGTGAAAAAGCAATTAATGCAGAAATTGCAAAAATTGAAAAAGAAAATAATGAAGGTGGAAAATATGTAGTTTCTGTTCGCTCCTTTTTTCAAGGAAATGAATACTACTATTTTGTCTATCAAGACTACAAAGATGTACGTTTAGTAGGAACACCTCCAGAGAGTTTAGGCAAATTTGGTGGTGATACAGACAACTGGGAATGGCCACGTCATACCGCAGATTTTTCCATGTTTCGTATTTATGCTGATGCCAATGGAAATCCAGCCGATTATTCAGAAAACAATGTGCCTTTGCACCCAAAACATCATTTACCTGTTAATTTAGGTGGTGTAGATGAAAATGATTTTGCCATGATTTTAGGCTATCCGGGTCGTACCAACCGTTGGATGCCCGCTGGTGGAATCGAGCAAAATGTTAAGTTTGCTTACCCTGCATGGGTTGAAGGAGCAAAAACCGGTATGGACAACATGAAGAAATATATGGATCAAAGTGATGCATTAAACTTGGTGTATGCCTCAAAGTATGCTTCAACTGCCAATTATTGGAAAAACCGTCAAGGAATGATTGATGCGTTGACCAAATTTGAAACGGCCAAAACGAAAGCGGCACAAGAAGCCAAATTCAATAAATGGGCCAACAAGTCAGAAAACAAAGCAAAATACGGTACCGTTGTTGAAACAATTAACAAGTTTTATGCGTTGACCAACGAGAAATCGC
>Ga0315905_10003934_pt1 | contig 15248 bp, 11 predicted proteins | sample LakEriMetagenome_5_FD_203522 | JGI IMG/M metagenome (GOLD analysis project Ga0315905, IMG submission 203522) | Freshwater fungal communities from buoy surface, Lake Erie, Ohio, United States - Buoy 4 MA121 | ecosystem: Environmental > Aquatic > Freshwater > Lake | place: USA: Lake Erie, Ohio... | reverse complement strand
GTCCGGTAATCTGGCCACGGGAGACCTGAAGCTCAAAAGGCTCGTTGCGGCCTATGCGGGTGATAGATTGGTTAACTACACCGGTAGTGTTGAAGGTAGTCATTCCAAGGTCCTTTTTTAAATTCTATAGTGTCAAATAACACTTCTCAAGACGGAAGACTAGCACTTCACGTCCCATCTTTTAAGCGCCAAATTGATCCGGCTATTTGGATCGTGCGCCGTCTTGGCAGAGGTGAGCTTTTCCTTCATTCCGCACATGCGTGAGCGAAAGTTATCGCGTCTATCCGCTGCCGCAGGGCTGCGATCTGCCTCCTCAGCGGTGACCGGGCGCTTGATGTCGCGGCCCTCTGCGCGAAGAGATGCGCGCCCTTTTTCGTTTAATCCACCAGAAGGCGATTGACCTTCCTTACGCTGCCAAGTGTCTGACATTCAGTCCTCCATAAACAAACGGGGGCCATTAAGCCCCCGCCCATTTTTTTAAAAACAGTCCAAAGACTATTCCATGTTTCCGTCAGTCTTGCGGCCCTTTGCAGGGGTACCCGCACGGGCAGACGAGAACGGACTTGATTCGCACGAACCGCCAGACTTGCGGGCCTTGCGACCAGCATGCATCTTGGCATTTCCGCCTTCAGCCATCCCACCATAATTACGCTTGGTGCGACCGCCATTTTTACGCTCTTCAGCCGCATCAAAAATGCGGTCTGCATTGTTGCGACGATCTGGCTTATCGCTCAGATCCTTAGCTGCTGAATTTACGCCACCATCGGCGCGGTATTTACGACCTTTCATATTGGCCTCCTTATGCCTGTGTGACGCCAAACAGCCCCGTTGCGGAACTGATATTGTAAAGCGCAGGTGATTGACGAACGATTAAGCGGTTGGTTCCGGTGGAAGCAGCCGTTTGTAGTGCATAGGTGCCGCGAACGTCACCAGTTGTTGTTGTGGCCAGTGTAGTTACAGCAGCCGTGTAGCCAGTTACCGAAGTTACCAAGTTTGTGGAACCAGTGCCGGGGTATACAAACAAGCTATCACCAAAGAAATCCGAGCGGATTGGAAGACCAATAATACTAGTCGTTCCAATTGAATACGATGTGGTCGCATCAGTTACGGACGGAGTTACAGAGGTGATGAATTTAAACGCTTTTTTGCCGTTAACAGTAGTGCCCGAAACCGAAGTGGACGGGACGCTAATTGCCTCAGACATTGGGTAACCATAGATGTCGTAACCAGCCACCGTAAAGACGTTGGTGGTGCCGACAGTGGCAACGCTGGTAGTGACGGACACAGCGCGGGCGGTCAAAGCCATTGGGTTCCAAAGCTGAATGGTGCCAGCAGAGCCAAACGAAGTACGTTCAGCCGCGATAGCGTTCAGTGTTGAGTTGCCCAAAGAGGCTGAGATCGTAAGCTGCGAAGCGCTTGTACCAGCAGCAACAGGATTGCCGCTAACTGTGTATGAACCAGTATAGCCGTCACCAGAACCGCCGTCTGTGGCGTTAACAGTCGGGCCGTAACCGGTGATCGTTGTGTTAGCAGCAATGCCTGTACCGCTAATAACCATGCCGATTGTCAACTGACCAGCAGAAGCCGCAGAGACAATCAGGATGTTACCAGCAGTTCCGCTTGTGCCATTTGAGATATAGCCCGTCACCTGAGTGAAGGCGTCAATTCCAAGAAGGCCGGTAACGGCAGCACCAGTGTCAGAGCGGACAATGCTCTGGGCAACTGCAACTCCGGTTGAGGCCGAAGAAGAAGATACCAAGGTCATTGCCGTGCTGGCAGTCGTGTTGGCAGAAGCGGCAAGAGCCGCATTATTAATCGTGTAGGGCACAATGTTTAAAGACACCACGTCCTGTATACCAAGAAACCCAGCAGTAGTAGCGCCGAAATCTTGACCGGGCGCGTATGAAAATGGAAGGCGAGGATCTAGGATCCCCGCGCCACCAAAAAACAAAGACGGACCGATTTCTGGGTTGTTATCAGTTGTCTCATACGGAGACTGACCAAAACTTACCAGAGGACCAGCAAAAGCAGAAATAGACATGAGTTATCTCCTTTCTATTCCTAAATTACGAAGTCGGGAACGAACCGAAGATCGAACGCCAGTTGTAATAGCCAAAGCTATAACGTTCGTAGCCCTTAACCAAAAGGTTATCGGTTACGAAGTCAACTTGCATGTCAGTCTCGAACTTGACGCGCTCCATGTACGACAATCCATCGATGTTTGTCAGCAAGAACCAAGCATACGCCGAGGTGAAGAAGTCGTTCACCATGTAACCTTCAGGAATACCACCTGCGGTTGCCATGATGGCGTTCACATCGTTGTCGCTCGTACCCGGACGCAGTTCTGTCTTTGTAAGACGGATTGCAACAGGCTCAAGCTGCGGAGGAATGACCAACTTACGGCCACGAGAGAAGGTCTTCAGACCTGCTTGATCGCGGAAGTTTGTACGGATTGCAATCATCGCATTAAGCAAAGTAGCTTCGTTCAGATCGACATCTACCGCAGGCTTGTTGGCAACTGTGCCACCATCAATAGGGTGAGCAGTTGAGCAAAGAGCCACGCCGTCACCACCGATAGCACCATTGTAGGTTGTCGCGGTGTTGAAGATGTTTGCGCCATAGATCTCCTTGGTTTGCTGGAAAGATTCAACCAGACCAAGGTTCGATGGATGAAACTGCGTCTTGTACAGGTTGTCATCAATTGCCTTGCGGGTAATGGCATAGCCAAGCGCAATTTCATTGTGTTCCTGATTGTAGACATAGCGTTCGCCTGCGCCGTTGTCGAATGACGTTTGAGCGCCTTCCGTCTTCAGAGCAGCCAGACCGAGGTAGCGCATTTCTGCGGTACGTTCGAGAGCCATCTTTGAGTCATGCTTTGTGAACAGCTTGTCGTACTGTGACGGAATCTGTTCGTACTTGCCCTCTACCCCACGCAGACCGGGGAGCAGAAGGTCTTTAATTGCTGATAAATTAACAGCCATTTACCTTACTCCTTAAATGCCGGTCAGGGTCTTGGTAGATACGTTGTTGATGGCTACAATTGCGTAATTGTAAGCACCAGCCTCAGTACCATTTGAACCGGGAGGGTTAGTGACAAGACTTACAACCTTGAAAGGCAATGTTGCAGTCGTGGTTGGCGTGACGGTGATGTCGATGTAAGCGCCCGAAATGCCGGTAGCCGTGCTTGGCGTACCATAAGCAAACTGAACGTTAGCACCGATATCTGTCACAGCAAGTCCAGTTGTGGTCGAGCCACCGACTTGAGCGAGGAAGCGCGCATTTGGATCATTGATCACATACACTTCAACGGTTTCGGTTGAGGCAACGTCAGCCGCGCCCCAGTAGTTTGACCAAACGGTACGCTTTTGCGAAACCGAAAGATACTTGCAGCCAGCAAAAACGCCAGCAAGAATACCAGCGCCGGGAGTGGTGGGATAAACCGTACCATTCGAGTTCTGGAAGATGGGATCACCAAAATACATCGCGGCAGTGTTATAAGCGCAGAAAGCCGCAACCTGTTCATAGGTCGGGGCAGAACCAACGCCGCTAGACTGACGGAAGCCGAAAGGCGCGAAAGTATTCGCCATGACGGAGTCTCCTAAGGGAAAGCCCGTTATCGCGCACTGGGGCGATTTAGGACCAAAATAAACGAAACTCCCGCACCGGGGGGAGCCGAAATGCTTTTTAATGCTTAATTATGCTTGTTGTCAACAGGCAAAAAAAACCCAGCCGTAAATAGCTGGGCTTTTTCTTTTGTCTTTGGGTAAATTAGTCTGTTGGAATTGGAATTGGCTCATAAGACTTATTGACCTTGGCCATTCCAGAGTCCTTGTTACTTCGCTCAAAAGTACCGCCGGGGGCCGCATTAAGTTGCTCTTCTTTAGAGCGGACTTGGATACGGGCTTTGCGGGAATCAGACTGACGCGCAGCTTCTGTAATTTCAAGTGGACGCTCCATAAGGACCATGCCTTTACGCTCAATATGAGCAAAGCGACCATTATTTGGCATGTATTCCGGGTGGCGTGAAGACGGAACGGGCTCCCAACCCTTTAACTGAAGCTGTACTTGATATGCAGCATTTTCTTCATTCATAACTGTACGGCGCTTCCATTCATAGGACCAGCCCGGTGGAATGACGGCTGGATCAACAAAGAATTCATCGACGCCATCATCATCCACATTACCGTGATTACGAATTTCGGCTGCACGGCGCGCAGCGCGAGTGCGTGGATCTTCTTCGCGGACTTCAGGCCGAAGATCCCGGCGCGTAAAGCTTTCGGGCTCAGGCTCTTCTTGCGTGGGCTCATTTTCTACGACTGCTTCAATAACTTTAGCTTCTTCAATAACAACAGGTTCTGCTGGGATTGCTAGTTTGCGGGGACGTGCCATCATAATTCTCCTTAATTCAACCTACCGGCGCGCTTCAGCGCCAATTTATTTTGGGCATACTCTTTAGGCGTCATGCCCATCAATTCGGCCATCTCGCGTTCCGCACCGCTTAAAGTGACGTGGTTTGGATTGGATGACCCAGTGCCCGACCCACTGCGGCTTACTGGTGCGGCTGGTGGGGCAGCTTGACGCCGATTCGGTTGTGAACGCTCTTCACCGAAGCCCAGAACACGCTCGACAGCCGAAAAATATTCGTCTGTGTCTGGCGAGATGCCGTCAGCAACAGTCAACTGGTGCGCTGCAAGCATCTTTTGGTTCAGGCGCTGATCTGTTGCATACTCAGGATGCGAACGTACCCAATCCGCAGAGCGAGGCGTAAGCTGCGATGCAAGCGCCTCAACAGGGTCTGATGGTACATAAACAGGCGCTGGTGCGCGTGGCGTAGTTTCCAAAGCCTGCTTGCCCTGCTCAAGCTGCATAAGCTTGGCCGCATTGTCAGACATGGCTTCTTGGATTTCAACGACAGAATCATAATCGCCATTTTCCATTGCAGCCTTAAAGTTGGATTTAAGGATGTGGTTCTGGTTTTGGATCGTGTCGATAGCGTTGTTTACAAGGTGAAGGTTACTGTCCTGCACTTCGTTATTTGCGTAATATGCGCTGGTAGTAGCTTCCTGAGCGCGCCTTTCGGCTTCCATACGAGCCTGACGCTCCTGCTCAAGCTTTTCTTTTAGGGCATCAAGGCCTTCTTCTGGCTCGACAATGCGCCGTTCAGTTTTCTCTACCGGCTCTGCGTCAATAATAATTGGCTCATCATCAGATTCAGTTTTCTGGACTTCTTCCAGATCGATCTCAATAGGATCGTTCATATCATCAATATTCATAAAACCTCCTTACCAAACCATATCGGGTGTCGGAATACGCATACGCGCATTCACATCGTCAAGAACACGGCAGTCAACACCATTGATGTTGATGCTCCAACCATCAGATGGCCGGTAAACGACCCAATCGTGCATGTTGACGCTTACGCCCTTAAACCAAGCATCTGTTGGGTCATCAAAGGCAAGATCACCCATCTTAACCACCATGCCGACTTTCGACTGATACTTGTCTTCGTCGCGGTATTTGTCTGTCAAAATGATGCCAGACTTGGTTTTTTCTGGGCGGATGTAAATTGCAAGAAGGACTTGATTGTGAAACAGGTCTACTTGGCTGAGGTCACCAAGGCGTTCAATGAGATCGGCTTTTGGGTCGGTGGAATGATCCATTTCCATTTGCGGCATTACTAAAAACTCCTAACGTTTAGATAAAATATCGTTCACTTCGTCACATAAATTGAGCGCAGCGCGCAGGCCCAGTATGCGGCCCACTTCGTGCTTATACTGCCCAATGTCATTGATGGAAAGGCCATTGGCCATATTGTCGGACACCCTCTCTATCTCCTCAGAGATAAGCTGCCGCAACTCTTTTTCAAATAGCGTATTATAATTCATAAAATAATAAGGGGTGGGCTGTTTAAACCCACCCCTCCCCTGTTATCTTTTACGGCGTTGGATTTCCGTTTTCTCTAAGCGACCTTCTCCTGAAGCAGCACCTGCATCCATGTCCTTGTAGGACCGATATGTGCGACCGCCACTTTTGCGTGGCAGCGGAGCGCCACCCATTGGCGGAGGACCGCCAGCGCCCGGACCAACCATAGGCATTTGTGGCGGCATTTGCATTGGCATTGGCATTGGAGCGCCGCCCATTGGTGGAGGACCAGCATCACCCATAGGTGGCATTGGGATAGGAAGGCCAGCAGGCTTAGGCGGCATGCCGGGAGGGCCCATTTCATCCCGTGCGTTCTTGCCGGTCTGAATGACGATATTGATGTTCGTTTTGGCCTTATTGCGACCACCAGACTTACGAGCCAAGCGACCGCCTGTTGGGCGTGTGCCTTGGATCTCGCCATCAAGGAGTGTTCCGCCATAAGCTTTGGCTGTGCGGGCAGATTGCTTAAATGCTTCTGCTGTTGGTGCGCCCTTGCTACCTACCTTACGCATACGCTCTTTTGAGCCATCTTCAATGCGCTCTCTCTTGGCGTGGATGTTGGCATAAAGACCGCCACCATCTTTACGAACCATGCGTTTGACGTTCATACCTCCTGTGGCCGAAGTTCCTGCCGAAGTTGTCGGCGTAGATGCTGGCGTAGCGGCTGGCTTTTTACCAACCATGCTTCCAATATCTTTGCCAACTTCAATGCCCTTTTTGGCAATATCAGCAATCTGACCAAGCTTGGCAAGGCCGGATGTACGCGCAGGAAGTGCGCCAGCAACGGCAAGCGAACCGTGATTTGATGACTGGGTTGGAATGTTTAGACCACCCATTTCGCGATGAGCGCGACCGCCCTTCTTCAAGCCCTTCATGGAATGCTGCGTGTCGTGCTTCTTGTCCATCTTGGACTTTTCCCAAGCAGACATCGACATGCCGTATTTTTTAGCAAGCTTGCTGTCTTGCTTTTCGTCCTTAGCAGAGCCTTCCCAAGCACCGCCACCATGCTTGCGCTTATCGCGCATACCAGCAAGAACCTTTGACACAGCTACCGACGAAGGTCCAACTGGCTTGGACTTTTTGGGCTCTACGCCACCGGGCACCATGCCAAGCTCTTCGTTGGTCATGCGGCGTCCGGAATCAGTGGTTGGGCGAGATGATATGTCCCTGTCTGGCACACCCCCATACGCTTTCTTTGCACGACCACCGGACTTGAAGCCCTTGTCTACGGCATACTTTGCTTGGTCATGAGCTTCTTCGCGATCATCTGTGTGATAATCAAGCTTAGGCATATATTTGCCATTTTCGTCATAATGCTTGACGCGATACTCGTTCCAATCCTGATCCTTGTACACCTTGGCGGTGTGACCATCAGGGCCGGAATGCGCCTTAACAAGGCGAAGTGGCGTGGAGTCGCCATAAGTCGATCCACCACGAGCTTTTGCGTCTCCACCCTTCTTGAGGCCGGTAGCACGAGCCATGCGGGTGTCATTTGGAGAATAAGCAAGACCGCCAGTCATTCTCTTTTTGGCAGTTCCGCCACGCTTCATGCCTGCTTCAGAGTCATCAAAATCGCGGTCATCGTAAGTGCTTGCTTTGCCGCCTGATGCAAAAGCACCCCGGTGCTTCTTGCCTTCGCGCAACTCATTTGCTTCGCGGACGTTACGGTTGATCAGGTTATCAGGTGTTGCATTGGCGCTTCCACCCGACTTACGGGGCTTGCGGCCTGCATGCTTGCGCGTGTCCTTACCTTCAGCGTTGTTAACAACCTTGCCGCCACGCTTGAACTGGCGGCGCGAAATAGGGCGCGCACCTGTTTTAACGTCAGCATCCATAGGATCTGGAACAACATAACCAGAGGCATCAACAGGGCCATTATTGTCCTTGAGCATCCGGCTTAATTTATCGCGCATCATTTTGCGGGCAGTTTTAGCCAGTGCGGGCATTCCATCTTCAGACATTGCATTCTCCATTGGAGTAAAACCCTCGTCAGGGTGTTACCGCAATTGTCGTGCGGCGACAAATTGCAAAATGCCAAACTTTTTACTTAATTGCAACCGGAGAACGCTTCTTTGCCCGCATTGCGATAAGAATTGCTTTATTTATGGCTCCGCCATTGGCTTTTGGCATTGGAAGTTGCTCCGCAGCGCGTGATTTCACACGGTAGAGTTGCTTGTTTTTGATCAAGTCAATTGTGTTTTTGGCAGCATCTGCATAATCAGCAGGGGCGGCTTTTTCGGAAGCAACGCCCATTTTCCCAAACAAGTCTTTTTCCAAAAACCATAAGCCAGCCTGAATGTCGGCAACACTGATGTCCTTGCCATACTTACTTTTCAGGATCTTTTGAGCATTCTCAACTGTGTTTTGCTGGAAATCACGCTCAGTATTGCCGCGAGGGGCGGCGACAGGAAGCTCACGATTTTCAATCCAATTCTTAGCACGGCGACGAACGTCACTTTTATCTTTGTAGCCACCTTTGCGGTAATTGTCTGACACGCTCTGGGCCATGCTCAACATTTTTTCAGGATCGTTAATTAAGCTATCTATCTCATCACGGCCCATGTCCTTAACATCGCTACCATGCTCCCAAGGCTTGGGAACGCCATTTTTCATGGTGACTTTGCCGTTAGATGTTTTTCCTGCTGCTGCTTCATCTAAGGCTTGATCGGGGTTGTGGTGGGCATGCTCTGCGACAATAGCATCGCGGAAATCTTGATACTGCTTTGCTTCAGTCATGGGTGTGTGAATGAAGTTGTGCCCCAGCAAGCGGTTCCAAGTACGGCTGAACCAAAGGTCAGCGGTAAGCGTCGAATAGTCGCCGCTAAGGTTGTTAATAAAAGATCCGATCTTGGGACCAAACATGGTCCAGCCGGTAACCTTTTGATTGGCACCGCCCTGCATGCTTAATGGCTTGCCATCCGGGCCAAAAAGATTTGAATCGCCCTTGAGGGTCTTATTCCAATCAGAAACTGACTTCTTTTGGCCAAACAGATCCCGCATTTTGTCGTAACCATTGGTATCGACAAGCTGGTGGAATTTAAGCAAGTTCTGTTCAATTGCGCGGGTTTTGTCGCCAAAGGTACCTTTGAGCTTCTGTACACCTTCAGGGAGCGTCATGCTGCCATCGCGCAGGTGATTGTATAGGCGGGCAGTATGAACTGAGTTTGAGTGAACGTCATTACCCTGAGAGGTTATGCCAAGGATGGCATGAAATAACGTGCGCTTGTCGGCGTCAGTCTTTAACTCAGGGAAAACGCCCTCATAAGCATTCATCGCCTTCTTTAGAGCTTCATCATACCAGCCAATTGCCGACTTGTCGGCAGTATCGACATGGTAATTAACCTCTTTAGCAATGTCGCCAGCAATCTTTTTCATTGCCTCAGGGCTGTAATCACCCGGCTCAATTTGCCCCTTGGCAGCGGCGCGGTTCTGCAACGCGAAAAGGGTATCGCCAACTGTTGCTTTGCCATTGTCCCCAGTTGGGCGAACGTCAAGTTTCTCCGTTCCCTCCATGAGAGGGATTACGGTGCGATCTTGATTTCCCGGTAAAAGAGCTTTGCGAACCTGATCATGCTCATCATCCGTAAGGCCGTAAGTCTCCTTCAGCCTTTCCGGTGAGAGCCTGTAGCCTTCTGATGCGACCGCTTTGGCGTATGGTGCGACAAGGTGAGTGACAACCCTTCCGAATAGATCGGATGGTCGCGTGGAGCTTCCGAGAAGCCCAGACTCTCCGCCTTCGCCTTCATCCGCGCCAAAGATTCCCTTGAGATAGTCCTGTGCATAATTTAATGTTCCCGAAGTATTTACATGGTGCATATACGGCAATTTTGCCTTGTCGGCAATCTTCTTTGCTGACTCAGCAAATTTATCGTATTCATCTCCATCATCGCCAAAGTGCATAAACTTGACGCCCTTACCATCACTGGTTTGCGAAAAGTCTAAACCTTCTTCTTTAGAGGCCTTGGCAATCCTGTTTAAATCCGCAGGGGCGAGCTTCTTGTCACGCCCTATGTACATCGATGGGATGCCTTCACCGTCAGGGTGTGGGTTGTGCGCGCCTTGGACGGAGGCGTCCTGCATAAAGCCAAAGCCAAGTAGGTGAGACATTTTTTCAGCGGCTTCAGGCGTCATGTCAGGGTGGTGGATTGCGAAAGACGGCTCCATCTCACCTTTCCAAGTGCCCATGATGGGTGTGACATTAAAATCACGAAGACCGGTAAGCTCTTCCGTTAAATCGTTAAAGCCTTTGCTCTTGAATATTTTGTGAGTTGCCTTGTGGATCTTATCCATGCGTGGTTCATTAAACACGGGATGCTGAACCGGAGGTGGCGTTGGCTGATCTTCACCCTTAGGTGTGGTATAATTCCACGGCTCAACGTCATAACCCGTTTCGGGGTCCATCATTTGGCCTTCGCGCACGGGGTAACCACCCATTTTACCGGGGCGTGGTGACACAGTTACGGACGGAACGTTTTCCATTGCAGCAGCGCCAGCCATTGGGTTGCCGGGAACAACTCCGCCAAAATCATATCCATCAGCTTCGCCACCGGTTGCCAAATGCAATCCGGGCTTGCCTTTGTCGGCTGGATTGTAAGCTGCGCCGTGTGTGAACCGCATTGGGTACCATCCTGTTTCTTTGTCGCGCTGCGGAAAGACAATGTAGCATTTCTTGTCTTTTGCGTTGGCCGTTTCATCAGAGTCGGTGTTCATGTAGCTGAGGCCGACATAACCCTTGTCCCGCATACGCTTGCGGAAGTCCTTAACCACTTCGCTCGTGAGATTTTTACTTGCCGGGATGGTGGAGGAGTTAACAAAAGTTTTAACATCAGGCCATTTAAACCCATTGGCGCTGATTGGATCTTCAAATGGCTCTCCGGACTGAAAGCCACGAACATAATGTTCTATATGCTCTGGGTCCTTGCCCATTGCCTTCAAGATCTTGCGCGTCAATTTAGGGTTGTTTTGAAAGATATCAGAATAAACGGTGTTGTGGACCGCCTGATCATCCATGCTTGCTGAACCCTGATAGTCACCAAAATCATTGAATTCCTGCTCTACAGGAAAAAACTTTTCGTCAGGAAAGGTGTTGAGCATGGCCACCCTACCATTAGCACTGCTGGCAACTCTTTTTTCACCAACTTCGCCAACAAAATGTTCGCCGGTTGTAAAGCGCATATCTCCAGAAATGTTTGGGTCACGCGCAACGTGAGGCCCAAGAGCTAGGGCAGTCGCGTTTGGTGCATTGTAATTAAGCGCAGGGTGGTTTGCGTCAAACATCTCCATGCCAAGGGCGCTTGCGATAGGCGATGAAACCGTATCACTCTTTGTGCCATGATAGACTGGATTGGTCAGCGGATGATCTTCGACATCTCCGCCTTCCGCATATCCTTCCACTGCGCCGCCATCTGCATGAGCCGCAAAGCCTTTCTTTAGGATGCTTTCGCGCATCTTTGGCGTGATATCCAGCGCGGAAAAGTTTTTGCCTGTTTCGGTGCTGGCGTGAGTTGAAGTAGAAAACCGTGCTTCAGGGTCATGCTGCTTGGCGAGCTTTAAAAGAGCCTTGGGCAGCATTGTGTCATAGAAGTGCGTCATGCCAGCGAGACGCTTCGCATTCTCCTCTTCAGTTCCCTCTGAATAACGTTCAGCCTGTAAATCCCCCGGCGTCCACATAAGCTTGTCATGCCCACCACGCGCAGCTTCAATCAAAGCGCGCTTCAAGCCAAGGTTAAGCCACTTATCTGTACTGTCGATATAAGGGGCTCCAGATACAGTCTCTTCTTTGATCTTATCGTTTTCCTTGACCCTGCTATCAAACTCATCGCTCTCGCCAAGCATTTTGGCAATTTTGCTGTGTGTTTGAGGATCTATTTTTTTCCATGTGGGCAGTCTGGAGCGGACAGTATCTTCAGAGAAATTGAATTTCTTGGCATACAAAGGAAGGGAGCGTTCCTCAAGGTCACGAAGATACTTCTGATGCTCTTTGGGGCTGTACACGCCAATTTCTCTCGCTTGCTGGCCCCAATCACTTTGTATTTCCTCAAGATGCAAGACCTTGTTGTTGTCATCGTCTTGCCGGTCAAGCAGCCGAAGGCTGGCCAATACGTTAGGCTCACCACCGAAGTGATCATATTTATTATAATGATTTTCTTCACTGTCGTGCTTTAACAAAATTTCGCGGTAGTTTTCTCCGCCGGGAAGGGTGTAATCTTCATGATATGGCTCACCGGCACTTTTAGGTGCGCCCTCAGCGTCTCTTATGGCGTCCTTTTTATTATCGAATGCGCTTCGTATAGCCATACGCTTGGCGTATCCCGGATCAAAATCTTCCATAGTTTTGCCGGGGTTTGCATCAATGTATGCCGCCGCCTGAGCCTGATGCTCTCCAAACTCTTTCCAATAAGCTTTTTCAGCTTCCCGCATTTTATCCGTGTATGGCTCGTTAACGTAGAACCCCTTTTCTTCGATTTTTGGCAGGTTCTCGTTAAAATGTGCAGCAACCTGTTCACGGGTAACCTGCGGTTGGTCGGCAAAAGCCTCATCGTAACCAGATGCATCAAATTCGGCTGGCTTGACGCCACGGTTGGTCAGGATGTTGCGGAACTCCTCAGGCGATGCCTTCGCCTGCTGGGCATTAGCAGCCGTCACTGCTGCATGGCTGTACAGGCCCATGTCGTTTGGCGCGGCATAGTCGGTTGGTTGATCATCATCAAGCCTGCCGCCGTCAGCATAGCCGCCCGCAGAAAAATGGTCCTGATCGTGACCATGATCAAGAATTTCGACATTCTTGTTATTCCAGACGGTAATGTTTTTAGGCACAAGATGTGCAGGAGTAACCTCCGGATCGACATCAATCGCAGGTCCAATAACCGCGTCGTGACCGCGAGGCTTGGCGTGACTAACATCGTCAACATAATAGTTGGTTTCTTGTGAATAAAAAGGATTGCTAACATTGAGACGCACCTTCACCGTGCGCGGCTTACCACCAAGCTTACGCGCACGATCTTTGGCGTAATAGTCGGCGGCGGACTTGTCGGTTGTGAATGTAATTCCGCCGCGAGGCTGGTCCATCCCAAAGTCTTCAAAATCCTTGTTGGTGCCGTGATATGCAATAATCTTATGATCATCATCATCAAGCCTACCGCCAGTGTCATAGCCTACACGCCCGCCATACTCGCGCACGATGGCATGGCTGTGTACGGGATGCTCACGGCCACGAACAAGGATAGACCCCACTTGTGGACCCAGTTCGACGTTACCACGGGTGGTGGGGCGCAGGCGGGGCTCAGAGGTTGCGTTAGGATAGCGGCTGAGGTCTACGCCGTTAGGAAAATGCGCGCCAAGTACATAGTGGTGGTTGCCACGATGCTCGACAGAAACGATTGTGCCGGTGTCCTCATGACCTTCAGGCGCATCTTTCCACTTCCAGCCAGCTTTTTGCTTAAAGAGGTTGGTTTTAACCAGTGCGCTGCCCTTACCGGGCGTACCTGTTTCATCAACCTCATCGCGTGAGGCGTGGAAATACGGCCTGCCGCCCTCACCAATGCCGATAGAAGCTTGCGCCGCCTTGTGGCCGGTAATGTCTTCCTTGTCAGGCATCGACAAATATGCGCCACCCGGCATTTCCTCATCCCACATACGCTGTGGCTTGGGGAAGACGGACATTGGATTGTTAACTGCAAAGCCACCTTCGGCAAACTGTTCTTTGGGCGGATAATTCATAGGCATACGGACATCTTGTGTCTGTCTGCTGGTGTCGCGCTCAAGGGGCGCGCCTTCGCCATCTTTGAACATAGGAATGGCCCCAAAAGCGGGGTCAATCTTTGATCCAATAGCTTGAGCAATACGGATTGCCCGTGTTATGGAATCTGGACTGAATTTCATTCCTCAATTTCCTTCCTGATGTCACCGAATGCGGCCTCTGCCTGCTCAACAGACTCAGGGTGTGTCAAGATGTCACGCGCAAGCTCCATAAGCTGCACACGTTCACGGCTCTGGCGGTCAAGGTCGCGGTTCTGGTCTTCAGTAGCCGCAGAACCAGCTTTCAATTCAACGGCCCGTGCCCGTGTTTCAGCATCCATCATCTTGATCTTGAGCGTTTCCAGATCAAGGGCAGTCGGCTGACCACCATTTGGATTATTCGCGCCCTGCTTAGGTGCAAATGCGCCCTGCTGGATCTTAGCCTGCGTCTCAGCGACCTTGGCCTGAGCTACCATCATGCGCGCTTCAGAATCCTTGGCTTGGTTTGCCATCTGAGCCTGAGCCTGAATAAGCTCTGGTGGAGGCGATTGCTGCGCTTGCTGCGGAACAAGGAACTGGGACGGATTGTTCCAGCCAATGGCCTGCAATGCGGCAGTATCGATGGCAATCGGATCGTACATCGAAGGGTTAGCAGCCTGTAGCTGCTTCAGAGCCATGATCTTCATGACGCGCTGACCGTGCGATGCTGTGTTGGGGTCAGCCTGCGGGATCAAGTTGCAGTCATCAAGTGCCTTCAGGAAAACCTTCTCATCCCACGGCAGTGTCTTTGCATTGTTGCGCTGCCAGAAGCTCTCTGGATTGTCGCGGAAGCACTCTTTCAGCAACTGGAACTCTTGCGCCTGCGATGCATGCATGCGCTTGTGGACGGCGTTCATGACTTTTGTGGCCTGTTCGATCATCGCAAGCGTGGTGCCCACAGGAGCTTCAGAGTTACCTTCGCCAACTTGCTGCTCAGACGTGCCGCCAATACGCATGCCGGTCTGTGCCATGTCGCCAACAAGAGCCATGAGGGCTTGGTTTGGCGGCTGGTACGGCAAAGGCATGATGGCGTCACGAATAGGCAAGCCACCCGTCTTAACCAAAGCGCCACCGCCCGGTGGGACACGGAAAATGTTGGTGTTTTGACGGGCACCAGTGTCAGCCATTAAGAAGCCGGGGAAGTTTGAGTACATCCCGGCGTCAAGCAACTCGCGCCAAGCAGCCGTAATTGCGTTTGTTGTGTTTCCAAGAATATTCAGAAGACCAATGTCGTAGAAACCAAGACCCGGAACGAATGTATACTTGACAAACACCTGCCGCGCCTCTGGCAGTCCTGTTTCTTTGGAATCGTCGTAGTTGCGGACGATGGAAAGTACTTCCTTTGAAGAAACGTCGATGGTTACCCGGTAAGGAACCTCAAGGCCGGATGGCTTGCCCTTGTGCTTATGCTCGTAACCCTTGATATCAAGCTCACAATAGCACTCATAGATCTCGCGATCACGGTCATCTGTGCTTGCAATCGTGTCAGACACGCCTTGCTGGTCTTTTTCCTGCCGCTGGAACGTATCCAGCTTCTGCGGGGAGGCTGT